>Ga0081538_10001105_pt1 | contig 28572 bp, 28 predicted proteins | sample TabmetS5T2R1_FD_71022 | JGI IMG/M metagenome (GOLD analysis project Ga0081538, IMG submission 71022) | Tabebuia heterophylla rhizosphere microbial communities from the University of Puerto Rico - S5T2R1 | ecosystem: Host-associated > Plants > Roots > Rhizosphere ...
CTCAACGCATAGTACAGACAGCATCGCACTGCTCTATTGGCCCAGCGCCAGGCGTTCTGCCAGCGGTAAGGGCAGCATAGCGTCGTAAATTTTATCCTGAGCCGTCGCCACATCGTAAGTCACAAAACGAAACTCTACCGTCAGGGCCTGATCGTCCAGCAAGACATAGGAGGCTGCCGGGCTGCCATAACGCGGTTGGCCCACACTCCCGGGGTTGATGATGTAGCGTCGCCGAGGATGCAGGAGCACGGTGAGGGACGTAACCTCGGCAGGAGCAACAACGCCTTCAGGCGTGCACTCCCAGATCATCGGCAAGTGCGTATGACCGATGAAACACCCACGCATTTCAGGCATATATTCATACAAATAGGCAAAGGCTTCCTGAAAGTGTACCTCGTGAAAGAGATATTCATCCGTATAGCGTGGAGAGCCATGCGCCGCGAGCCAACAGCCGCCAAATATCGCGGTGCTTGGCAAGCTACACAAATACTGTTTCCATGCCGGAGTGAGCTGCTCACGTGTCCAATGCATGGCTTCCTTGGCATACTCACTGAAATCGTCATAGAGGCGGAGGTCACAAGCTGCCTGATCATGATTGCCAGCAATGACGACGTCGCACACCTTCCGCACCAGCGCCAGGCATTCATTGGGATTAGCATTGTACCCGACAATATCGCCTAGGCAAATCACCGCCTCAGCATGTGGTTGCATATCTGCTAACACCGCTTCAAGTGCTTCAAGATTGGCGTGTAAATCAGAGATGATTGCGTACTTCATGCCCCATCCTGGCTCCGTTAAACTTCGGGGAGTCGCGGCGCGACCTCCACCGTGTGGTACTCGGTGACCTGCACCTGTCCGGGGCGCGCCCCACGAAACTTGCGCACGTATTTGGCTCGCGTATAGATGACTTCGACCAATGCAGCCTCCTTCCCCTTGCTATAAAACGCCGCCAGGGCAGCGGCTTGTAACAGCGTCTGGTGTGCTACCTCCTGGTGTGGACGGACTTTCAGGATGACATGCGCACCAGCCTGCCGATGCGCATGCAACCAGATATCCTCTGGTATCGCGACCTGCCGCAATAAGACATCGTTCCCCTGATTGTTCTTCCCACAATACACGGTCGAATTATCACGCAACACGAACGTCCGGTATGGCAGCGCTGCTGGCGTCGGGATCGCCACACGCTGTTGCGTTACAGGCTGGGAGGGCGAAGCACCGAGTTCTACGGCAACCGCTTCCAGGGTCTCCCATTCCTCTGCCTGCTCGATCTGTTGCGCCACCCCTTCCAGGTACCGTTCTTCTGCGGCACACTGCGTGAGGAGTTCTTGCACTTTCACGAGGCCATGTTGCGCCTTGCGAGCCTTCTTGAAGTATACCTGAGCATTGTCGCGGAGTGAGAGGCGTGGATCAAGAGGGATCGTTATCAGCGTCTGCTCAGGACTGTAATAATCGACTACTGTGGCACTCGTTGCCCCACGCGGCACATGCTGTGCGACCAGCAGAGTCCCATAGTGTTGATAAGGCAAATAGCTCTCCAGTCTACGGCGGTCCTGAGCGAGATGGGTCATCTTGTGATGCAGTTTGTTCAGTCGCTGCCGGACCGTCTTCTGTACCGTGCTGCGGAGGTGGGCGAGCACGGTGTCCCCCAGATACGGCTCGTATAACGCTGCGACGGCGTCCTGAGCACTCGGAACGGCTGTGATGGTGCCGGTACAATGCGTTAACGGCAAGGCGCTGAGGTGTTTGGTCCCCTCTGGCGTCGTATGGAGAGATAGAGTGAGCGTGCCCTGCTCGTATTGCTGCCGCAGCTCTTGCAGCAACTCCCAACACACCTGCGGCTCCCCCTGACTACGATGCACCAATTCCATGGCACACACTGGCGAAAGCCCTACCACGAGACGTTGCAGGTGCGTGGCATCAAAGATGCCCTGCGCTTGGAGTTGCTGCAAAGCTTCGACGGTGAGATCCGAGATGAGGCAACGCTGGGGTGGCAGAGGCAGTGGTTGATAGAGTTGCCCTGGAAGAATAGAATGACGTGACGTGCTCTGCGCCGGCACATATTTTAACGCATCTAGAATGATGCCGTGCGTGTCTAAAAGGATGACATTGGCTTGCTGCCCCTGCAGGGTGTGGAGCAGGCGCAGTGCCGGAACGGGTTCGCCGGGCCGTTCCCAGCAGAACGATACGACCCGTTCGTAAGGCTGCACCGTGATGTTACACAACCGTACCTGGGTCAGATGCGCCCGCAAGAACGTGGCGAAACGCGGCGGATGCGGCGGATTGCGAAAACGTGCTGTGGTCAGGTGCAGACGCGGCCTTGTTGCCTGCGTCGACAGCAGCAGGCGGAGATCCTGGTGCCGCCAGAGTCGTAACAGGAGGTCATCCGAGCTCATCTGAAACACTTTTGACACGACAGCCCCATACAGGCACTGTCGCAACTCATCGACGAGAGCTTTGAGTATAAAAATATCCATAGACGCTCTAATCCTCTAGCATGCCTTCCTGCCCTACCCCGACGCAGGAGTATAGCACGTGAGGCATCCCCGCATAAGGCGGGAAGTGCAAGGGTACAAAATACGTTATACTTAGAGAAATTTCTTGAAAAGAAACATTGGTTATAGATACGCTGAGGAGAGAGCGGCATGAACCGACAGCGAGAACAGCGATGCCTCTGGGCCTGGCATCTCTCAGCGTTGGTGTATGAGTGGTCGTACGTCCAGGTGGCGCATCAAATTGACGAGGACTTCCTGGGCTACCTTGGTGAGCGCTTGCTAGGCGCCGTGGTGGCCGACTGTGGCTGTGGCCCCGGTGTGGTCACGGAGAAACTGCTGCAGGCCGGTGCTTCCAGGGTCGTAGCGATTGATGCCAACGCCAGCATGATCGAGCGTGCCAGAGCACGTCTGGCGAAAGCCGTCGCGACTGGGAAGGTCCTGATATGCCATGCCTCGCATGAAGCCGGCACGCTCACCGGTGTACGCCAACGGGCTTTGGCAGGACGTGGATTCGATATTGTGCTGTTCAAACGTAGCCTCTATATGCCGCGCCAGCGGGCTTTGCTGACCCTGCGGCAGGCGGCTGCCGCCCTGTGTGCCAGAGGCACGATCGTGGTAGTACACCCGGAACGTTCGCTCTGGCGCTATGCTTTCGCTCCGCCGTTGGGCCTCACCTCCTATACGCCTTTACATTTAGTGAACCGAGCCATCTCGCGTGTGCTTGAATGGGGTGGCATTGAGGAGTATACCCTCTATACCTACGCAGAACTGCTGGCGCTACTGCGTGAGGCTGTGCCAGGGGCGCAGGTGAAGCGCTTGCCAAGTCAGCAACGTCCCTATAATCTGGTGGCATTGCAAGTGCCCTAAAGACTCTGGTACGCTCCCTGGAGCGGTGTGCGCTTGTCACACACGTGCTCTGGACGCAAAAGCTCTCATGACAGTAGGAGACCCAAGCATGACATCAAGCAAAATGCCCCGCCGTTTCTGGAGCTATACGGCGGGGAAAGGGAACACACGCACTGAAGAGATCGAGGTGGCACGTGAGCGGAAGTGGCGCGAGGTACGGCAGACCCTCCCTGGCCTGTTGGCGTTTGGCACCATACTCCTACTGACGTTGGTGATGTTGTTGATGCTGCTGGCAGAGTTCCGCGGTTTTTACCTGGACCAGATTATGGAGATCCTCCGTCCAGGCTAGAGCCCTACAACCGCCGAGGAGCTGCGCATGCGCTTCGCTTACATTCTCATCAAAGTGGAACGCGGTCAGGTGCGTGAGGTCGCCAATCAGCTTATCGAACTCGACGAAGTCAGTGAAGTGCATTCGATTTCGGGGCCGTATGACCTCATCGCCAAAGTGATGGTGCCCACGTATGATACCCTCGGCGAGACCATCCCGGACAAGGTCCATGCCATGCAGGGGATTCGGGAAACCGAGACGCTTATTGTCTTTAACGTCTTTAAGTGAAGATTGCCAAGCTGGGGAAGTATCCTAAGCTCAATATCCCTCCTGGTGCTGTCTCTGCCCGATGCGGCAACTCCCTGCCCTCCCCGGCCCTGATTGAGGGCCGTAGTATTGTTATAAGTTGTTTGCTCTATTGGCTTTAGAAGATCAAAACGTTTCGTGGTGTAGCCCGGATGTGGTGCTCTGATTGACTTGACAGTATAAGACTCAACAAATATACTTTTGTATATCGCATACACAAGAATTGGCTTGTTATACGTTGTGATGGCACTTGAGAGATATCTTTGCCGCGAAGTAGCAACGAGGGCAGCGGTAGGTCAGATAGGCGTCGCTGGGCGTCTCTCAAAAAGTATAAGACAGGAGGATAAAGCCCCATGGGTAAAATTATCGGTATTGATCTGGGCACGACTAACTCGGTAGTGGCGGTGATGGAGGGTGGGGAGCCAGTCGTCATTACTAATCGCGAGGGCAACCGCTTGACCCCGTCCGTCGTCGCCTTTACCAAAGACGGGGAGCGTCTAGTGGGACAGATTGCCCGGCGCCAGGCGGTGACGAACCCCGAAAAGACGGTCTATTCGATCAAGCGCTTTATGGGACGTCGCTATGCTGAGGTCAAGGAAGAAATTGCCATGGTGCCCTATAAAGTGGTGGCGAAAAATAACGACGCCTGGGTACGCATAGACGACAAAGAATACGCACCGCCCGAGATCTCTGCCCTGGTGTTGCAGAAGCTCAAAGAAGCTGCTGAGGACTACCTGGGTGAGAAAGTCACCGAAGCGGTGATCACCGTGCCAGCATATTTTAACGATAGCCAGCGTCAGGCCACCAAGGATGCCGGCCGTATCGCTGGACTGGACGTGAAGCGTATCATCAATGAGCCTACCGCTGCAGCGCTGGCGTATGGTCTCGATAAGAAGAAAGATGAGACGATCGCCGTGTACGACTTTGGTGGTGGTACCTTTGACATTTCCATCCTGGAAGTGGGCGACAATGTTGTTGAGGTCAAAGCTACCAATGGCGATACGCACCTCGGTGGTGACAACTTCGATCAGCGCATTATCGACTGGCTGGTCAGCGAGTTTAAGCGCGAGCAAGGCATCGACCTGAGCCGCGACCCCATGGCGATGCAACGCCTCAAGGAAGCAGGGGAAAAGGCCAAGTGTGAGCTTTCGACTGTGGCCGAGACCGAAATCAACCTGCCTTTTATTACTGCCGATGCGAGCGGTCCAAAGCATCTGCTGATGAAGCTGACGCGTGCCAAATTTGAGCAGATGATTGAGGATCTCGTCGAACGCAGTGTTGAACCCTGTAAGCAGGCGCTGCGCGATTCTGGTCTCACCCCCAGTGACATCGATGAAATTGTGCTCGTGGGTGGTTCGACGCGCGTGCCCCTGGTGCAGCAGGTGGTGAAGCGCCTGTTTAACAAAGAGCCCAACAAGAGTGTGAACCCGGATGAGGTGGTGGCGGTCGGTGCGGCAGTACAGGGTGGTGTTTTGGCCGGCGATGTGAAGGACGTGCTGCTGCTCGACGTCACACCGCTGTCACTGGGTATCGAGACCTTGGGGGGCGTGATGACCAGGCTCATCGAGCGCAATACCACGATTCCCAAACGTGAAAGCCAGATCTTCTCGACCGCTGCGGATAATCAGCCCAGCGTGGAAATCCACGTGTTGCAAGGCGAGCGCGACATGGCACGGGATAACCGTACCCTCGGGCGCTTTACGCTCGAGGGCATTCCTCCAGCGCCGCGTGGTGTGCCTCAAATTGAAGTGACGTTTGATATCGACGCCAATGGTATTGTCAGCGTTAGAGCGAAGGATCTGGGGACCAACAAGGAGCAGGCGATTACCATCAGTGGTTCAGGTGGTCTGGCCAAGGACGAGGTCGACCGCATGGTGAAGGACGCTGACCTCCATGCCAAGGAAGATGCTGAGCGGCGCAAGGCGATTGAAACACGCAACCAGCTCGACTCGCTCGTGTACCAGACGGAGAAGACCTTACGTGAACAGCGCGATAATCTCCCTGCGGCCGACGTTAGTGCTGTCGAGTCAGCCCTGAACGAAGGGCGGGAAGCTCTGAAGGGGGAAGACGTTGCAGCGATGGAACGGGCTCGTGACCAGATCAACCAGGTGGCCCACAAGCTGGCTGAAGCGATGTACAAACAGGCAGCCAGCTCACAGGCTGCAGGTGCCGATGGCCAGCAGCAGGCTGGGGGCGCATCTGGGGCTCACAAACGGGACGGTGAGGTGGTAGATGCGGAGTTTGAGGACGTGAACTGATCTCAGGGAAGGATAGCACTATGGAAACACGGGATCAGCATGCTACGTCCGAGGCTCAACATGCCGAGTACGCTAGTGCGGTGCCAGAGGAGGGAACCACGGACAAGCAGGGAAGCACAACAGCGCGGGAGAGTACGGTCGCCGCAGAGAATGGTGTAGCCCCGGAGGCGCCGGCCGAGCCAGAACTCACGCTTGAGGCGTTGCAGGAGCAGTTGGCCGAACAAGGTCGGAAGGCTGAGGAGTATTTCGACCAGTTGCAGCGCCTGCAAGCCGATTTTCAGAACTATCGTCGACGTATGACCCAGGAAAGGGTGGAGGCGGCCAGCCGTGGGAAAGAAGATGTCCTGCGGGGGCTCGTCCCAGTGTTGAATAATTTTCGCCTGGCGCTGCAGCACGCCGACCAGGATGCCAATGCCGTACGGCAAGGTGTGCAAATGATCTGGCAGCAGTTTGAAGGGTTCCTGCGTGATCAGAAGGTCGAGCCAATTCCGACTGTTGGACAGGTCTTCGATCCGGCATATCATGAGGTATTATCAACGGTGCCAGCCACAGCCGAGACACCAGCCAATACCATTGTAACCGAGGTCAAGGCTGGGTATCGTATCGATGGTCGCTTACTCGCGCCAGCCCAAGTCATCGTGGCACGCGCTGAGGAGGGGCCAGCGGTACAGGAAGCGCCTGCCACGTCCGAGTCTCCAGGCGTGGCATTCTCTGGTAGCTAGGTGTGGATCTCTGCCAGAACGGCAGGCAAGGCAGTCATGACCTCGCGCAGGCAGGTCCGGAGACGAGCAATATTGTCTTCGGCCTTAACCGGTATCTCGCCACGCGAGATCTGGGCAATAAATTCCTGGCGCGAGGTCGTCATCAACAGGGCGGCATTGATTTCGATTTGGATCGCGTGGATGCCTTGGACCTCAGGCCGCCCATATGTCCGCACGATGTTCCCTCCAGCATAGCCACTAATATTGTGGTGGACTTCAAAGCCGTGAGCCGTGAAGATCATGGCAATCGTCTCAGACAGGGCGGTGTGGCTCGTGGTCCCATGACTCGTGCCCAAAATGACCTGGTAGTCAAGCATACGTCGGGGGCTGCCGGTATGGCTGTCAAGCAACAGGGCATAGCCGTAGGCTGCCTGTAAGTACCCCAGCAACTGTTCGATGGTCGCGTAGTAAGGATCGTAGAACGTCTGGAGCCGTTCATCAAGCTCACTAGAACTAAGAGAACGCGTAAAAATGGGCACATCACGCATCGTATGCGTGCGTACAACCCCACGCCGCGAACGCACCAGACCATCGACGTGCTCGAAGTCATTGCGGCGGCGATTCACATCCACAAAGATGCGCGAAAAGGGAGTGGCCAGGACAGTAGCGCCATGTTCGTGCAAGTCAGCGTACAGATCACCCACAAACGTATCAGCAAACCCGTACGCAAACGTCTCGAACCAGGGCTCAGTATAGTCTGCAGCCGTGATGTGTGGCAGCGGCTGCGTCCCGTAATGCGGAATACTCACGAGAATGGGGACCTGCGCTTCTGAAGGAGGGTGCTTGATAATTGGAAATCCGTGCATCATACAGTCGGACTGGCTCCTATCAATCGAGGAATGGCGTGCGCCCCATCACGGATGACCCCAAGCCGCGGCATGCGACCAAGGCGCTGCTGCCAGGCGGCCAAGGTGCGCTGTATGGCATGCTGCACCATGCGATCGAGATGGCTCTCACCCGTGTAGGCATATCCAGACGTGAGCGGGAGTTTTTCCAGGTCGCCAGGGCTGATACCGGTCGTACAGTAGATCAGGCCGGCTGGCCCTCCCACCTGCTCCAACACCTTGCACCACATTTCGACTTCCCATTGGTCCTTCTGTACGACTGGACGCTGGAATAAGGCTGCGACGTAGTCGCGCGGGCTTGGTAGACTCTGTAAGAGTTCCAATTCGTGGACATATTCCGGGGCTCCAATGCCGTCACTACTGTTGGCAATCTGGATCAGCGTACCACCCTGCACCAGGATAGGCAAAGCCCCAATAGCGGCCTTGGCTGCCTGGTAATGATTGATCGTCGAGTCAATAGTGATCAGCACTTCATACGGTTCTGACACCGGGACAGTCACGGCCTTGGCCAGGAAGGCAGTCGCGGCCTCAAATGCCTGACACCAATGGCCAGCATACACACCAGTGAGCTGTTTCTCTTCGTTCATGGTGACGTTGATAAGAAAATCAGCCCCCACGCGCTCAGCCACTTCCGTCGCTTCCTGGTGGCAAGGATTACCTTCCAGGATCAGGTTAGTAGCACAGGGATGTTCGAGGAACTGCGGACTGTGGAATTTTTGCAGTGTTTCGAGGTTAGCCAACCCTGGGCAGATGGCCTTACGGCCCCCCGAAAAGCCCGCCATGAAGTGCGGCTTAATCTCACCCGTGAGAATCTTGACGTCAGCATCAAGATAGCGCGTATTAATATAGACGTCGGTCCCCTGCGCCGTGCGTGCCACCCAACGTAATGCCGTGGTGTCAGTGGCCGAGTGATCCACAATCGCATACCTGTGCACCACATCGGCGCCAAACATGGTGATTTTTTCAGCCTGGGTGCTGGCGCGATGGGTGCCAGTAGCCACGAGAATGGTAATGTGCTCTGGCAGAAGACCCTGGGCTTCGAGCGTGTGCAACACCGGGTGCAGAATACTCGCCGGGCCTGTGTAGGGGACATCGGGGCGGGTGATATCAGAGACCACAATCGCCGCAGTTTTGTGAGCCGGTGCTTTCTCAGGGCTGGCGGCGGCGACCACCTGAGCCAACGGCGGTGTCCCACGTGGAGCCAGGAGGGCTTGTGCAATGGCACTCGTTGGGTTGGCAAGTGGCGGCGCCGGGCGTGGTACGGTAAGGAGATCTGTACCAGCCGGCATGTAAAAGACAATGGCTGGGAGCTCGGCATGAATACGTAGGGGTAACGTTATCTGCATGACAGCCTTCTCCTGGCGAGGCACTCCTTGATACAATGCTAGAGACCGTGTTCAGATATATTCTGTTGTACTGGCCGCAGTGACCTTTGTCAAGCAGCACTGTCCAGAACGAAACGGGCGGTGCAATGAGGAAATATATGTCAGATACCATGATCAGTGCTGTCGTTGCAGGAGAAGATATTTACGGAGTTGCAGCAGTGACCACCAGCGTCGTAGAGCAGGCGCAGCGTGTGCACGGTGCCTGCCCCACCGCCGCGGCTGCCTTAGGACGCCTGCTGACAGGCGGGACTTTGATGGGGTGCCTGTGCAAAGAGCCGGAGCACCGCATTGCCCTCCAGATAACGTGTAAGGGACCCGTACAGAAAATTCACGTGGAAGCGGATGGTGCCGGCTATGTCCGTGGTTATCCGGGGCAACCAGTGGTCAATCTCCCCTCGCGCCATGGCAAACTCGATGTTGGAGGGGCCGTGGGGAAAGGCGTGCTCCATGTCATAAAGGATATAGGCCTGGGTGAGCCCTACAGCGGGGCGGTGCCTCTCGTGTCAGGCGAAATTGCTGAGGATCTGGCCAACTATTTTGTCCAGTCAGAACAGATTCCCAGCGCCGTCTCTCTTGGCGTATTTGTGAGTGCGGATCAGATGGTCACAGCCGCAGGAGGTTTCCTGGTGCAGTTTCACGCTACCCTGCCTGAAGACCTCATCGCCTATATTGAGCATGCGCTAGCAGTGGTACCAGCAGTGACTACCATGGTGCGCGACGGGTATACACCGCAAGAAATGCTCGAGCACGCGCTCGGTGGACTGCCTTTACACGTGCTCCGTCACATGATCCCGATGTGGGCTTGTCAGTGCTCACGCGAACGGGTGAGCCAGGCGCTCGTATCGCTGGGAGCGGATGTCTTGCGCCAGATAGTAGCAGAGCAGCAGTGCGAGCAGGTCCGCTGTGAATTTTGTGCTACAGAGTATGCATTTGAGCCGCAGGAACTCGTTCATCTCTTGCATGAGGCATTAGCCGCAGAATAGCATGTCTCCACATAATGCATAGAATAGTTGACGCCTCACTGGTACTCCTATATGATACAAATCGCCTATAGCATGTGTCTTATGGCAGGGAAAAGCTGTGATATGCCTCAGGGGTAGGAGGTGCAGGCATGATGACATATATTGATTTTCTCCAGAAAGTCCCACTGTTCTCAGAGCTGGATGATGAAGAACTCCAGCAAATTGCTGCTGTAGTACGTGAACAGCATTATAAAAGGCACACCACGATCGTCCATGTCGATGATCCAGGCAATGCGCTCTACATCTTGAAGAGCGGGCTGGTCAAAGTCACCATTGAAGATCGCGATGGCTATGAGATGATTCTGCGTCTACTGTATCCCACGGATTTCTTCGGTGACATGTCCCTCCTGGACGGGGAGCCACGGTCGGCAACCATTACGACCCAGGAACCCAGCGAAGTCCTCACAGTCTCCCGTGACCATTTTCTCTACATCATTGAGAAGTCCCCAAAAATTTTGCTCAAAATGGCGGCGGTTCTCAGCAAGCGCCTCCGCAAGACCAATGAGCTCATTCATAGCCTGGCGTTTTTCGATGTCTATGGCAAAGTAGCGCGCACATTGCTGAACCTGGCTCAGGAGCGTGGGCGTGTGACCGAACAGGGGACGGTGATTGACATGCGTCTCACCCAGCAGGAGCTCGCTGAGCTTGCCGGTATGACGCGGGAAACTATGGCGCGGACTTTGCGCGAGTTTCAACAGGCTGGTTGTATACGGGTTGAATCGGGCATCATCTCTATTCTCGCCCTGGATATGCTGCGGCGCGAAGTCCGTCAGGCGTAAGGATATGGCTACGGTGCACGGGGTTCTTGAGGCCTCCTGGCCGGACGGCTGTTGACGTGGGGTCAAAAAGCCGATACATTCCCCGCATGCGATCATGTCCCAAATTGGCTAGTCGTCCTTTCCAGGGAGAACTGTTATGAGTGTTCAGGCCGGACAAGATGCCCCGGACTTCACGTTGAAAAATACAGAGAGGCAGGATGTCACGCTCAGTAGTCTGCGTGGCCAGAACGTCGTGATATTATTCGTGCCCTTTGCTTTTTCTGGTGTGTGTACCACCGAACTCTGTTCGGTGCGAGATAACCTCAGCAATTATGCTCATCTCAATGCTGAGGTCTTGGCCATCAGCGTGGATAGCCCATTTGCGCAGAAGCAGTGGAAGGACAAAGAGAATTTGAACTTTACGCTGCTCAGCGATTTCAATCGTGAGGTGAGTCAGGCCTACGGTGCGTATTATGACAACTTCATCGGCTTCCAGGGAGTGGCCAAACGTGCCGCGTTCGTGATCGACAAAACCGGCAAGGTCCGATATGCCGAAGTCCTGGACAACGCTGGAAACCTGCCCAATTTTGATAAGATCCGTGAGACTTTGCAGAGTCTCGCGTAAATCCCGTCTCGAGGGCTCAGATCGTCTGAGCCCTAGTATCCTCACAGCTGGTCGTGGCCCTGATGCCTCAGTTCTCAGCCCTGGTCTCTGGGCGGGGTGGGGCAAACCATACATAGTCTGCCAGGGCCTCTCGCGCCAAGTCTCGCAGGTTAATAATATCATCGGCAGCGACAGCCATGGTGGTCACGCGCTGCATTGTGACACGTGGTCGGCGCTGCCGCAACAAGGCAGGAATTGCCAGGCCGTAATCAAAGTGGAACCGTCCAGCGATGGCTAGTACGGTCATATCTGCTGCACGCTCCAGAAACGCCGCGAGAGACTCCGCCATCGTATCGTCCTTCACATGTGCGGCCTCGACAAAACGGTCGCGTTGCTCCTCTGAGAGGGGATGGGCAGCAGCAACTGCCTGCAGGAAATACGTGCGGTACTGGGGCGTGATAGGTAAAAAAGTCGCAGCCAGATAGGCACGCTCAGGGGGAAGTAAGCTCTCGGCGACTGTCTGGCGCCCTTCTTGAGTGACACGGCGTGCCAGGGACCGAGGAACGTTCAGCGCCGATAGTGGCACGCCTGCCTGGCGGGCGTACTGCATTAAGGGGAAGTAGTGTTCGATGAAAGCCGGGGTCGCCTTGATTTGGGTCTGTAACGTCGCGGCATCGCTGTTGCCTGACAGGTACGCATCGACGGCTGACTGCATATCGCGTTCGAGAAATTCCATTGCCAGGGCCACATGTTGGGGGCGGTGTTGCACCAGAGCCTGGAGCAGACGCAACTCGAACGCCTGAATGGCGGGATGGTAATGCTCCTCACCTACCGCCACCACCTGCGCCTGCGCCACGGCTTGTACAAAGGCTTCAAAGGAAAGCGTTTTCTGCGTCGCGAGCTCGACCACAGTGCCATGCAGTTGGGCTCCACGGGCGGTAGTTAAAACCACAGTGTCAGCCGGAGGAGAGGTCGTACGCAGAGCACAGGCCGAGAGCGTCAACAGATACAGGAGCAGCATGAGTGTGCGTCTCCAAGGTGCTGCAGGCATAGTGCAGGGAGGAGTCATCATCAATCTGCATACCTCCGTGGGCGCTCTGCTAGTATAGGCAACGCCTTGTGTCGTCTCGGTAGAAGGGTCGAGTCGACGCTATGGTATGGTATCATTGGCAGATTCTCAATCAGGAAATGCCGCCGAGTCTCCGTAACCATAGAAAGGAAGCTGCATGGCGTTGGTGATACTGGTACGACACGGGCAGACGGACGAGAATGTCAGCGGCAGGATTTCCGGCCAGGGCCCTGTGCCCCTCAACGCACGAGGGCAGGAGCAAGCGCGCCTGGCCGCCGAAGCCCTTGCTCCTCTTGGGATTACCCATATTTTCTCTAGTCCGTTGGTCCGGGCGCGCCAGACGGCAGAGTTCCTGGCTGAACGTTTACAAAAATCGATCAAGGAAATCCCTGATCTGCGTGAGGTAGGCTATGGAGACTGGGAGGGGAAAACGTTCAACGAAATGCGCACCCATCCCATAGCACACCAGGTGTTTAACGATCCGATCAATGCGACCTTTCCCAATGGGGAAAGTTTACTCGAGGTGCAACAACGGGGCATACGGGTCATTGAGTGGCTGCGGAACACGTATCCGCAGGGCATAGTGACAGTGGTCTCGCATGGGGATGTGATTCGTACGGCCCTGGCGCATTATCTTGGCATGCCCTTTAACGAGTATCGTCGTCTTGACCTGGATAATGGCGCCATCTCCGTCTTGGAATTGTTTGATGGCTGGATACGGGTTAAGGCGCTCAACTTCGTGCCGCAAGTCGGCAACCGCTGGCTCGAGTCGTTTTATCCTACCTGGAAAAAGATGCAAGAAGTGGCCCCAGTCCCCTGCGTCTCCTAGATACCGATGGTTTCCAGGTCATTGGCTAGATGCGTATTGGCAAAAATGTGTCGGGCTTCCTCCAAGAGCAAGTACTCATTCTGGGCATAGCGCTGCGATACGTGATTGAGATAGAGCATGGCCACGCCGGCATCCCGTGCCACCATAGCCGCCTGCGCTGCGGTCATATGCCCTGCTTCAGCGGCGAGGGCCGCGTCAGCATGCAGAAATGTCGCCTCACTAATCAGACAATTAGCACCCTGCGCCACACTGCTGAGCTCAGGGAAATACATCGTATCGCTGATGTAGACGAGCTTCTTGCCAGGTTCCTCAGGACCGAGCACGTCATCGGGGTGGACGAGCTGTCCGCTGGGACTCTGCAGGCTTTCACCCGCGAGCAGTCGACGGCGTTCCGGGCCATTCGGAATGCCCAGGCGCGTTGCCGCGTCGGGTAAAAAACGCCGCCGCGGTTTTTCCTGAAACACGAACCCATACGACTGCTTGACGCGGTGCCGCGTCGGAAAAGCGTAGCAGTCAAGCTGGCGATGCGTAAACACCAGACCCTCCTGCAGCACCTGTAATTGCAAGTCATACTGCGCTGTACGGCCAATATAGCTGGTCATCTGGCGCACCCGTTCGAGCACCGTAGCATTACCATAGACCACCACATGCTCCACAGGTTGGAGCATGTTCAGGGTTGCCAGGAGCCCACCCATGCCCAGGATATGGTCCAGATGTTCATGGCTGAGGACAATGTGTGAGAGGTTTTTGAAGCCGATATTGGCACGCATGATCTGTCGCTGTGTGCCTTCACCACAATCGATGAGCCATTTGAGATCCTGGTAGGCAACCAACGTCGCGGACACATTCCGCCTGGTCGTTGGGACAGCCGCCGAAGTACCGAGAAAGGTAACACGAAAAGTTGCGCTCATGGGCATGTCATTTTTGTAGCATGGCCACGGCATCCTCAAGCCGCGTCAAACAGACGGCCTGCCCCAGCACTTGCATAGTGACAAACAGCGGCGGAGAAGCCGTACGACCCGTGATGGCAACACGCAGGGTCATAAAGAGATCCCGCGGTTCCCACGAGATACCCTCAGCGTACGTCCGGACCACAGCTTCCAGCGCACCATCCTGCCAGGGACCGTCATAGCGCTGCAACGTCTCACTCACCTCAGTTAAGGCACGCGCCGTGTCACGGGGATTCCGCCCTTTGGGAACGAGGAGGACCTTGTCGTAGGTCAGGGGAGTATCATAGAAAAACGCCGCCATGGCATGGAAGTCTCCCAAGGTGGGCAGACGTTCCTGGAGCAACGGCGTGATCGTACGCAGATACGCCTCATCATTGAGACGCCGGGCTTTGGGCTGAGTCATATGCTGATGCAGCCGCCGCGTTAATGCCTCGGGAGCCAATTGCCGTATATACACGCCATTGAGCCACTCGAGCTTCTGCAGATCGAACACCGGACCACCGAGATTCACCCGATCAAATGAAAATTCCTCAATCATTTCGTTGATGCTAAACACCTCGCGGTCGTCAGGCATCGACCAGCCCATCAGTGCCAGAAAGTTTAACAGGGCCTCTGGTAAATAGCCTTGCCGTTCGTAGTACTCTAGAGATACCGGGTTCTTGCGTTTGCTGATCTTGCTGCGATCGGCGTTGCGGAGGAGCGGCATGTGCATAAAGATCGGCGGCTCCCACCCAAAGGCCTGATACAGTAAGACGTGTTTTGGCGTCGAGGAGAGCCACTCTTCAGCACGAATGACATGTGAGATCCGCATCAGGTGGTCGTCCACAACATTGGCGAGATGGTACGTGGGATAGCCGTCGGACTTGAGCAACACCTGGTCGTCGATCTGTTGGTGATCAAACGTGATCGGCTCACGAAACGCATCGTGTACGACTGTCGCACCACCCTCTTGCACCTTGAGACGTACCACACAGGGCTGATCCTGCTTGGTGGCCATGTCTGCGGCTGTCAGGTTACGGCAGTGTCCGTCATAGCGCAGCATTTGTTTCTGCTGGCGCTGCTGTTGACGCACAGCCTCTAGACGTTCTGGGGTACACCAACAGCGATAAGCGGCACCGGCAGCGATCAGCTCCTGGGCATAGCCCTGATACAGGGCGAGACGCTCCGATTGCCGGTACGGTCCGTACGGACCGCCCACATCAGGGCCTTCGTCCCACTGCAGCCCGATCCAGCGCAGCGAGCGCAAGATTGCTGCTTCATAACGTCGGTGCGAGCGCGCCTGATCCGTGTCTTCAATACGGACGAGAAATTGCCCACCGTGGGTGCGGGCAAAAACATAATTAAACAGCCCAATATAGGCGGTCCCCACATGGGGTACGCCCGTTGGACTCGGGGCAATACGTACACGTACGTCTACTTGGGTCATGATGACGTCCACACCGCTGCCGTGATAGCCCTACGCGTCTGTGCGCATTAGGCAGCAAGTTCCACAGGTTGCATGCACATCCACCCAACCCCAGAGAGGGCTTTTGATGGTAGCATATTTCTCGCGCGGCACAATGGGCTGGCGCGCTTTGTCAGACTTTGGACTGGCTCAGGCCTCCCCCCCCTCACGCCGTGAGAGCTTTTGGTGGCCGTTAGCACGCGGACACATATGTCCTTCAGGATCAATTGGACGGTGACAGAGCTGGCAAATTGGACGCCCTCCAGCCACTGCCTCAGCGCAAGACTCACTCAGTGAACGCGCCTGTTCGCGTGTAAAACGGCACGATAATGTCGGTGGGATAGACTCATCATCCCCGGCTTCGACATCATGCGCTACTAATACCAAACGGTCCTCCTGCGCCGCATACCCGAGAGCCATACGACCGACTTTAAACTCAATCGAGGGGTCGTCAGGAAACGACGCAATACTCTCGGCATCCTCGTCAGCATGTTGGTCCGGCGTACTTAACTGTTCGAGTAAGCGCGGCAGCGCCTCGCCGAGGGCCGCCAGTTGTTGTTTCTCCATCCACAAGGCCGCTGAGTCATCACCACGGAGGAGACGCAACCGAAAGGTGCGTTTCCCCGGGGTGCCAATAGATTCTGCGTCTATTGCATCGACTGACGCAAAGTCGTGCTGTGCCTCTGCCATAGTTGTGTCCCATACTAAAAGTTCAAGTCGCTGTCATATCGTACCATATTACGCGCCGTAAGTGTGGCTGACAGGTCAGAAGGTTCTCAAGGTGTAGACATAGTGGGCATCTGAGAAGCAACAATGGCAGTGCGGTGCGAGAAAGCGCTTGACATCGCCAGTATATCCCTCTACAGTGTTGCCGCGCCAGCGCTTAGCATTTCACCATGGAAAACACGTGCATGATGCCCAGGGCAATGGTGGAGTTTATTGAGGACGACCTCAAGCGGGTCGAGGAAGCGATTGCGCACCACCTGCAGTCCGAGGTGAGTTTCATTTCGGACGTCGCACGGTATGTGTTGTCGAGTGGCGGCAAGCGTATCCGACCTGTCCTCCTGATCCTGTCTGCGCGGCTGTGTCATTATGTCGGAGAGCGTATCTATGACCTGAGTGCCGTGATTGAATTTATCCATACGGCGACCCTCTTGCATGATGATGTGATCGACAATGCCTCACTGCGGCGTGGCAGTCCGACCGTGCATACGCTGTGGGGTAATGAGATGGCCATCTTGATTGGGGACTATCTCTACTCCAAAGCTATGTCATTGGCCCTCGCTGATAAAGACCATCTCGTGATGCAGACGGTCTCTGATGTGACAGTCGAGATGGCCAAGGGGCAGGTGATCGAAACGCTGAAACTGCATGACCTGAGTATTAGCGAAGCTGATTACTATCGCATTATTGCCCTCAAAACAGCCTCACTGTTTGCCGCCAGCTGTACGATTGGCGCCGTGTTGGGCGGCATTGCCCCGACCCAGCGGGCGCGGGTGAGTGCCTTTGGCCATCATCTGGGCCTCGCGTTTCAGATGGCTGACGATACCTTGGATTTTATAGCCCCGGAAGCGCAGCTTGGTAAACCAGTGCACAATGATTTGAAGGAAGGGAAGATCACCTTGCCGATCATTGTGACTATGCAACGTGCCAGCACCCGTGAAGCCCAGGTGATTGTAGATTATCTCCATAGCGAGCAGGCCACCGATGCCGATCTGCAGCACGTGATTGCGTTATTGCACAAGTACGGGACTTTACAGTTCACCATGGACAAGGCGCAAGAGCATGTCACGCAGGCGCACCAGTGCCTGGATAGCTTTGCCCCCTCGCCGGCGCTTGAAGCGTTGCACGTGTTGGCGGACTATGTTGTGGCACGTGACGCATAGGCTGCTCACAGAAGGTGCTGAGTATGGTCGCTGCCCCACTTGGCCCTGCTCCCCCCCAAGCGCAGCTCATTCTCGCTTCAGCCTCGCCACGGCGTCGAGAATTACTGGCGCAGCTCGCCATACCGTTCACGGTTCTTCCGGCAAATATCGATGAAAGTGTCACGCCCGGTGAAGTGCCTTGGGCCTATACCAGGCGGGTAGCGTATGCGAAAGCCCAGCACGTTGCTCGACAATGCCCCACCGCGGTCGTGCTCGGCGCTGATTCGGTCGTTGTCCTGGGACACCACATCCTCGGCAAACCCAGAGATATGGATGACGCGCGCCAGATGCTCTCTCGCCTCAGCGGTCGTGTGCACACGGTGATGACGGCTGTAGCCGTGCTCCATTACGCACGGCATGTGGTGTGCCTCGATGTAGTGCAGACCCTGGTGCGCTTCCGCTCCCTCTCGCCCTCAGCTATAAAGCACTATATTGCCACCGGCGAACCAATGGATAAAGCCGGGGCCTATGCCATCCAGGGCGCTGCCGCTGCCTTCGTGGAGTCCTGGAAAGGCTGTTACACTAATGTCGTCGGTCTACCGCTCCGGCGCACGGCGGCATTCTTGCAAGCGGTAGGTCTGCCTGTACCTATTTTACCGGAGCGTAGTGGGCAAAGTGCATCGTAAATGTGCCGCGACCCTGGCTCGCCGAGCGTAAATCCGTCGTATAGCCAAACGTCGCCGCGAGAGGCACCAGGGCACGAATCGCTTGCAGGTGTCCACGGGCTTCAATACGCTCGATCACGCCGTGCCGACTCTGCAGCCCCCCGATGACACTGCCAGTCCATTCCTCAGGTACCAGAACCTCGACATGCATCACCGGTTCGAGTAACACCGGCCGCGCGTTTTCGAGTGCGCGGCGAAACCCCTGGCCAGCGGCAATCTGGAACGCCAGCGGCGTGCTCTCATCCTGGTGCAAGGTGGCACCGCGCAGTTCCACACGCACATCCACTACTGGATAGCCCTGCACAACACCAGAAGAGGAGGCATCCAGCACGCCCTGATGCACGGCCTCGACCATCTCGGGGGGGAGTGCTACAGCCTCTGGGAGGTTGGCAAACGTCAAACCCGTACCATGTGCCGCTGGCCGTACTGCTAATTGCACACTGGCATACTGTGACTTGCCAGCAATCTCGCGCGCAAACGTTTCGGTGATCTCGGCCTCACCCTGGATGGTTTCACGGTAGATGACCTGCGGCTTGCCCACGCGCACCTGGACGTTAAACTCATCGGCGAGCCGGCGCACCAGCACTTCTAAATGCAACTCCCCCATCCCTGAGATCATGGTCTGGCCCCGTTCCTCGTCATATGCCACCTGCAACGTTGGATCTTCGGTCACTAACTTCTCTAAGGCGAACTGCAGTTTCTCTTGCTCGGCCATGGTGGGAGGTTCCACTGCCAGGGTCAGCACTGGCTCAGGAGACCTAATGGTCTCGAGACGAATAGGATAGTCGACAGCACACAACGTATCACCGGTCACAAAGTCTTTCAACCCAGTCACCGCCACGATATCGCCAGCATTGGCGCGGTCGAGCCGCTCACGCTTGTTGGCGTACATACGGAGCAGACGTGCGGCACGCTCCTGTGTCCCTGTACGGCTATTGTAGACAGGCATCCCCGGTTCCAGCCCCCCTGCGTAGAGACGCACGTAGGTGAGACGTCGCCCTTGATCCAGAGCGATTTTGAAGGCCAGCGCAGTGAGCGGCTCCTGGGGGCTATTGTGCCGTTCCACGGCTGCATCTGTGCGCGGATCCACACCAACAATGGCTGGCACATCTGCGGGGGACGGGAGGTACCACAGCACCGCATCGAGTAAGGGCTGGATCCCTTTATTGCGCAGTCCTGAGCCGAGTAACACAGGGATCAGAGCGCCAGCCAGGGTCGCCTGGCGCACGGCGGCCCGGATCGCCTCAGGAGCCAGGGACACACCGCCAAGATACTGTTCGAGCAGGGCATCATCATACTCCGCCACGGCATCAAGTAGCGCCTCACGCTGGGTCTGGGCGGCTTCTTGCATGGCCTCTGGGATAGGCCCAATCTCTGGTACCATACCCAGATCCTCGGCGCGCCAGACCAGACTCTGCATGGCAATCAAGTCAATGATGCCACGAAAATGTTCCTCCGTACCGAGGGGCAATTGCAACAACAGCGGCCGCGCCCCTAGCTTGTCCTGCATCTCTTGCAAGACGCGCTGGTAATCAGCACCGAGGCGGTCCATCTTATTGATAAAAGCCAGACGCGGTACGTGATAGCGGTCCGCCTGACGCCACACCGATTCTGACTGGGGCTGCACGCCTTCCACGGCGGCAAAAATCGTCACCGCCCCATCGAGCACTCGCAGCGAGCGCTCCACCTCGATGGTAAAATCCACATGCCCCGGGGTATCGATGATATTAATGTGATGCTGTTTCCACACACAGGTCGTGGCCGCGGCCGTGATCGTAATGCCGCGCTCCCGTTCCTGCGGCATCCAATCCATGACGGCCTCGCCGTCGTGCACCTCGCCAAGTTTATGGGTCAAGCCGGTGTAGTAGAGAATACGTTCCGTAACGGTCGTTTTGCCCGCATCAATATGCGAAATGATCCCAATATTGCGCAGACGACGAACAGTAGAGGCAGCACGTGACTCAGCCATAGATTACCAGACGTCCTTTCAATGACTTGTAGAACTCTCTATGAGAGGTATTATAGCATACTCGCTGCTGCACCAGAGTGACAGCACGGTGGGCCTTATGGTGTTTCTACTACTAGCATGATTTGTAATCTTTTTGACAACCATATCCAACTAGACTACACTGTAGTCACCAGCACATATAGCCTACCAGTCATGGCTCTTGTCTAGTGTAGCACATGAGGCGTTGATGCATCCTCTTACGACGGTCATTGTGGAATCTGCCTGCACGATTGCCAATACGATTAAGGCACGTGCGCTGTTTGTCTATGCTGATGTCATTCAGGACTATCCTATCCCCAGTGGCATGCTGGGAGGGACGGATATCATCCTCGTGACGCAGGCGGGCAGTATCACCGAACCGAGTGCTGAAGTGACCTCCATCCTGCAGCTACCCCCGCTTCCTCTGACACGCATGGCACAAATCAAGCTGGCAGTGGTCATGGGCCTCTCCGAAGGTTACGTCTCGGCAGGAGACAAGATCGTCTGCCTCACGGGTATTCCAGCGCTGGGCACGCTCGATTGTATCGTCGTGTTGGACATTGGCAAAGAACGGGAGTTGCTCATCTCGACGCATGTGCCCCAGATTGCCCAACATATCCCGTCAGCAGTGTTTGAAGCGGTATTGAATCTCGCGGTGGAACTGGCCAGTCAGGGGCGCGAAGGGAAACCAGTCGGAACGATCTTTGTGCTGGGTGACGACCAGAAGGTGATGCAATTTTCCCGCCAGACTATCTTCAATCCCTTCCATGGCTATCCTGAGGAGGAGTGCAACATCCTTAACCCTGAGCTGCGGGAGACCCTCAAAGAATTCTCCGCCTTGGACGGGGCGTTTGTGTTGCGTGAGGACGGCGTCGTGTTATGCGCTGGACGTCATCTGAGCGCTGCCCTCGACTCGACGGTTGACCTGCCCCAGGGCCTCGGTTCACGCCACGTAGCGGCTGCTGGCATTACCTCGGTGACCCAAGCGATCGCCATTGTCATCTCTGAATCCACCGGGGATGTGCGGATCTTCAAAGACGGTGCCATTTTTATGGAAATTGAGAAGCCGCAGCGCTAAGCACTGTGCGGACGAACGCACATAGGCTCATGTTCACCGATTTGACATAAAGTGACTCACATCTTATACTAAATTGTCACTCATCCTGGTCTGGGGTGGTAGTGTATATTTTCTCCACAGACACGTCATAGGAAGTACGCAGCCAAGGGCACGCTGCGTCTACGTAAAGGCAGAAGAAATTTATGACCAAAAAGGACTATTATAATGTCCTCGGTGTGCGGCGTGACGCCTCAGACAAGGAAATTAAGCAAACCTATCGCCGTCTGGCGCGGCAGTATCACCCGGATGTAAACCCAGGGGATGCTTCTGCCGAACAGAGGTTTAAGGAAATCTCGGAAGCGTATGCTGTCCTCAGTAATCCGGACAGTCGCAAGAAATATGATCGCTTTGGCCATCAGGCCTTCGCGAGTGGGTTTGAGCCTGGGTTTGCAAGAGGAGGTGGCTTCGATGGGGGGCAGCACGGCAACTTCAGAGACTTCTTTGGCGGCCGCACGCCGTTTGACGGTCTAAACTCACTCTTTGAAGAACTGTGGGGGAGTGGAGGGCGTCAGCGCACTCAGCAGGCCCCGGTGTCAGGGCAAGACCTTGAGCAAACTGTTGAAATCAGTTTTGAAGAGTCTGTGCGCGGCACCACCGCGCAGGTGCAGGTCATGCGGCGCGATGGGGGGGTGGAACGCCTGCAAGTCAAAATCCCTCCTGGGGTCGATACGGGTTCCAAAGTACGGGTAGCTGGCAAAGGCGAGGCTGGAAGGCATGGTGGCCCATCTGGAGATTTATACATGGTCATACGGGTGCGACCACATACCTATTTTACCCGCCAGGGCAATGACATTCTATGTGAGGTACCGGTGACGCTCATTGAGGTTCTCCTAGGTGCCAAGATCGATGTGCCAACGATTGATGGCAAGATCACCATGACCTTGCCGGCGGGCACGCAAAATGGGCGACGGTTTCGCTTGCGCGGCAAGGGAGTACCGGCGCTCCAGGGTGGCGTGCGAGGCGATCACTACGTCACGGTCCAGGTAGTGCTGCCAGATACGCTCGATGCCCGGTCGCGTCAGCTCCTCGAAGAGTTTGCTGTGCGGAATCCTCTCCAGCCGCGTGCCCATATGAGGTGGTGAGGTGCAGTATGCCAGCCAAGCGTGGCAAGGAATATTTTACTATTAGCGTCGTGTCGAGTATGTTCGATATCCATCCACAGACACTCCGACTCTATGAGCGTGAAGGACTCTTACGTCCCGAGCGTTCGGCGGGGAATACCCGCCTCTACTCCCGTCAGGATATCGAACATCTCAGTACTATTCTCAATCTTACCCGTGAGATGGGTGTCAATCTGGCCGGGGTCACGATCATCATGGACCTCCTCCAGAAGCTGCGTGAAGTGCAGGAAGAGAAACAAGCGCTGTTAGCGATGCGGGAGGCACTGGAAATACGCCTCGCGGCGTCGCCATCGCGCCACTCTACCTCGGTCTAGGCAACACGAAAATAACTCTAGGGGCGATCAGAGACAGCCCGGACGGGGATGCAATACTATGACCAAACGGGATTACTACGAAATCCTCGGCGTATCACGTACGGCTACCGAAGACGAGATCAAAAAAAGCTATCGTAAGCTGGCGTTTCAATACCATCCGGACCGTAATCCGAATAATCCGGAGGCCGAGGAAAAGTTTAAGGAGGCATCCGAAGCGTACGAGGTGCTGCACGATGCGGAAAAGCGTGGTCTCTATGACCGTTATGGTCACGATGGGCTGCAAAATGCCGGTTTCAAGGGATTTAGCGGTTTTGAGGACGTCTTTTCCAGTTTCGGTGGCATCTTCGAGGAACTTTTTGGGTTCGGTGGGGGACGTCGTGGCGGCCGTACCACAGTACGTGCTGGTGCCGACTTACGGTATGACGTGCAACTGACGTTCGAGGAGGCGGTGTTTGGCACGGAGAAGGTCCTGGAGTTTGAGAAGCTTGAAACGTGCATCCACTGTTTGGGGAAGCGCACGGCCCCGGGCAAGCGTCCTGTCTCCTGCAACACCTGCGGTGGCATTGGCCAGGTCGAGCGGCGTCAAGGATTTTTTACCTTGCGTACCACCTGTCCTACCTGCCGCGGAGAAGGGATGCGGATCACTGACCCATGTCCTGAATGTCGCGGTGTTGGCGTAGTCCAACTGCCCAAAAAACTCTCCGTCAAGATCCCTGCGGGGGTCGATGATGGAGCGCGCTTGCGTTTGACTGGCGAAGGGGAAGAAGGGAGTAACGGCGGGCCGGCCGGTGATCTCTATGTTATTATCCATGTGGCTCCACACGAATTCTTCGAGCGTCGTGGTACGGAGATTCATTTCCAGATACCGATTTCCTTTCCCCAGGCAGCTCTAGGTGCCGAGATTGAAGTACCGTCGCTCCATGGTCCACAGACGCTCACGATCCCCCGTGGGACCCAGACCGGCGATCGACTGACACTACGTGGGTGCGGTGTGCCGGAATTGCGCGGGGAAGGGCGTGGACCACAGATCGTACATATTGTGGTCAAAACCCCATCCCAGTTGACCGAGCGGCAAGAAGAGTTGCTGCGCGAGTTTGCTGCCTTAGACGGTGAGCATACAAAGAGCAAAAAACGTTGGCCATGGTCAAAGACAAACTAACCTGGCGCAGACGTTTTGGTGCGCCGCTGCGGCGTCTGGATAAATATGTCAAGCTAAGACAAATCAAATGCTTATTGCTTGCCTTGCAAAAATATGCTACACCTTTCCGCCGCTTCCTAGAGATGACCACAATATCAGCATGGTGTGACCGGGAGGACCGCATGAGGAAAGTCGAAATTGTGAATCGTATCGCTGAAGAGACGGGTTTGACCAAAGTCAAAGCTGAAGAGGCTGTCGATGCGATCCTCGAAGAGGTCAAATGGGTCCTGCAGCAGGGGGAATCGGTCATTCTACGACGTTTTGGTTCGTTTCAGGTACGTGAAAAGCGGGCGCGCCTCGGCAGGAACCCGAAAACTGGGAAGGAAGCCGGTATCCCGGCGCGGCGTGTCGTACGTTTTAAGTCCGGGAAATATTTTAAGGCTGCGGTGGATGGGGAGTCGGCGTAGGATGTTCACTGAATGTACATCGCATCGCCATAGCTATAGAAACGATACCCTGCCGCTATAGCCGTGCGATAGGCCTCGAGCATCAGTTCTCGGCCGGCGAAAGCACAGACGAGCAGAAATAATGTGGAGCACGGCAGGTGAAAATTCGTTACTAAGGCGTCAACGATCTGAAATCGATAGCCAGGGTAAATAAACAAGTCCGACCAGCCGCTACTCGCTATGATGCTTCCCACCTGTTGCCCAATGGTTTCAAGTGTGCGGGTGGCCGTGGTGCCGACGGCCACCACACGGCCTCCAGCCGCGCGTGCCCTGGCGATGACCGCTGCCTCTGCGGCGGTCAAATCATAGAATTCCTTAGTCATGCGATGCTGCTCGACCTGTATCACACGTATCGGTTGAAACGTGCCCCAGCCGACGTGTAGAGTGACGGCAGCGCGAGCGATCCCCTGCTGCGTGAGCCGCTCCAGGAGTTCAGGCGTAAAGTGCAGACCAGCCGTTGGCGCAGCTACAGCCCCCGGGTGGCAGGCATACACGGTTTGATAGCGTGCGAGATCAAAGGTGTGCTCCTCCGCCGTACCAGCGCGCTTGATATACGGTGGTAAAGGCACCTCACCACACTTGTCCAGGGCTGTATAGATCTCTACTGGTGTAAACTGCACCACGGCTGTCCCTCCGGTACGCTGCTCTAGAATGCGCCCTCTGAGGATACCGTCGCCGAACTCGATAGTCATGCCCAGGCGCACTTTGGCCGCTGGTTTGAGGAGGACTTCCCACGTCCCTAACCGCAGCTCGTGCAAGAGCAGCACTTCCACTTTGCCACCTGTGCCCACTTTCCGACCGTGCAAACGAGCTGGTATCACTTTGGTGTCGTTGACCACCAGCACATCACCGGCGTGCAGATAGTTGCCAATATTGGTGAAAGTATCGTGGGTCACACGCTGCTGGGCACGATCCACTACCATCAGGCGCGCCTGATCGCGCCTGGCTGCGGGGACCTGCGCAATCAGCTCTGGCGGTAGGGTAAAATCAAAATCTTGGAGTTGCACTGTAGTCTCTGTTCCCTATCCTAACCTTATGACCCTGGCAAAGTCATGCAGACTTGCGTCATGTGCACGGGAAGTGTAGCATCGCCTGAGCACGCCTCTCAAGGCTGAGAAACCATTAGTGTGTGATAGCGATACAGTGCGTACGAGGTACACCATGGCGACCACTGGACCCGAATCCTCCCAGTCCCCTTCAGGACAATCCACACTGCTGGGGGAGTCTTTGCTCCGGCTTGTGGCCATTGTCGAGCGCTTACGTTCTGAGCAGGGCTGTCCTTGGGATCGACAGCAAACGCCCTCCAGCCTCATTCCCTATATGCTTGAGGAGACCTACGAGGTTATTGAAAGCATTGAGGCTGAGGACCACCAGGCACTCAAGGAAGAGTTGGGAGACGTGCTACTGCACATTGTCTTTCAAAGCCGCATGGCTGAGGAACAGCAGCAGTTTACGCTCGCCGAGAGCATCCAGACTGTGGTAGACAAACTCATCAGACGCCATCCGCATGTCTTCAGCGATGTGCGTGTGCAGGACACGGCCGAGATCCGCCAGCGCTGGGAGTCTGCGAAACAGCGTGAGAAGGGCAGGGAGTCGCTCCTGGACGGTGTGCCGCGTACGCTTCCGGCCCTGACCCGCGCCCGCCGTGTGCAGGAGAAAGCCGCCTCAGTAGGGTTCGATTGGCCTGACATTACCGCTGTATGGGCGAAAGTCAACGAAGAGCTTGAAGAACTACGTGTGGCCCACGCAGCGGCTGACCCTGAGGCCATTGCCGAGGAGTTCGGTGATGTCCTGTTCAGTCTCGTGAATCTGGGGCGTTTTTTACACTTGAGCGCCGAGGATACTTTACGTCAGGCCATTGCCAAATTCGCACACCGCTTCCGAGGGATCGAACAGGAACTGGCACGGCGCGGCCGTCGTCTTGACGAGGCGAGCCTGGCAGAGATGGATGCCATCTGGAACAGTTTCCGCCGCCGTGAGCAGGGGGAGCACGGCGGTGCAGAAAGGAGTGGCCATGCAGGTTGACCCCATTACTGTCGAGATCATCAAGGGCGCCTTAAAAGCGGCTGGGCGTGAGATGGGTTTGCTCATTGAACGTACCGCCATGTCAGCCTTCATCCGGGAGAAAAAAGACTTTTTTGCCGGGATGTATGACGCGCAGGGTCACTTAGTGTACACCGATCATGACAAGTTTGGTCCTGGCATGGTGGACTGTGTCCTGGAGGTCTACCCGGCAGCGACCATGGCGCCTGACGACGTGTACTGGTTCAGCGACTGCTATCTGTCGCGTGGAGCCATTTCGCACTCACCTGACATGTGCTTTATTGCTCCCGCCTTTGACAATGGCACACTCATGGGGTTTGCCACGGCCTTTGGCCATTTCTGGGATATCGGCGGTATAAAGCCGGGAACGCTGTCGCCGTTGGCCACCGAGATCTTTCAGGAAGGCATCGCCATTCCCCCAATTAAAATCAGTGACCGTGGCACCTTCAACGATGAAGCCTATCGTCTGATCTTGCGCAATTCGCGCTTCCCCGATTTGCTGCGCGGCGACACTAAAGCCATGATCGCGGCCTGCAGCCTTGGGCAGCGCCGCTTGCAGGAACTCTGCCAGCGTTTTGGTTTGGAACAGCTCCAGGCCGGGTTCCAGGCGATCTTCGCGCAGTCAGAACGCGCCATCCGCTCCGCGCTGACAGCAGTACCTGACGGACACTACGCTTTCGCCGATTATGTCGATAGCGACTGCGTCAGTGATACGCCCTTCCGCGTCCAGGTAGCGCTCAAGGTGCACGGCGACACAGTCAGCGTGGATTTTCGCGATACCGACGACCAGGCCAGCGGGCCCATCAACTTTTTACTGCACCCTGACGCAGCGCGCATGATGGTGACCCGTTTCCTGTCCTGGAAGGACCCCTCTGTATTGCTGAACCACGGGGCTTTCGAGCCCATTATTGAGGTCTTGCTCCGCCCTGGTAGCCTGGTACAGCCGCGTCACCCGGCGTCTCTTGGCCTGCGTGCCCACACGCTGTACCGCGTGCTTAACAGCATTATGGGTAATTTTGCACAGGCTACCCATGGGGCAACCCCTGCCGGGGCTGGCGATTACGTCATCTACATGCTGCGCTCCCTCGATCCCCAGAGTGGCACGTTCACGCTGCTCATCGATGGGATTGGTGTCGGTCAAGGCGCGCGTCCCTTCGGCGATGGCCTGGACGTCATCTACTCGGCGCGTGGCCAGAAAAATTTTCCCATCGAATTCATCGAGAGCGAATTCCCTGTGCAGATTCTTAACTATGCCATTCATCAAGACAGTGGTGGCCCAGGCACCTTCCGTGGTGGCGCTGGTGTAGTCCGCGACGTCCGTGTACTCACCCCCAAGGCCATCCTGGGCACACGCATGAACGGCGTAAAATGCCCCTCCTGGGGTGTCAAAGGCGGCAAAGCTGGCAAGAGCGGCTACTTCGTGGTCAATCCCGGCACGCCGCAGGAACGGCACATCCCGCCGTTTGGGGATAACCTCGAACTGCAGTATGGCGACATTGTGCGTGTGGTCACCTCCGGCGGTGGTGGCTGGGGGAACCCCGCTGAACGCGATCCCCTGGCGGTCCTCCAGGACGTCAAGGATGGCTTTGTCTCGGTACATAGCGCCCGTGAGGATTATGGCGTGGTGATCGAACCCGAGACCTGGAAGATCGATTGGCGTCAGACGCAAGAGCGCCGTGCTGCCATGCCCTCCTCGCCACCGTTGTTTGACCGGGGGACGTTCTACGAGCAGATGGAGAAGACAAGACAGGAGGCGTAAAGCAAACGCAGAGAGGGCGTGGGGAGGCAAGAATACCTCATGGCAGTTCCTGAGCATCTGCAGAAAGCCCAGGCATTCCTTCGGGACGCCCAACAGTGTG
>Ga0081538_10001106_pt1 | contig 28562 bp, 28 predicted proteins | sample TabmetS5T2R1_FD_71022 | JGI IMG/M metagenome (GOLD analysis project Ga0081538, IMG submission 71022) | Tabebuia heterophylla rhizosphere microbial communities from the University of Puerto Rico - S5T2R1 | ecosystem: Host-associated > Plants > Roots > Rhizosphere ...
CAACCGCAACGTCCTGCACGTCCTCAACCGCGAGCTTGACGCCGACTTCCCGACCGAGCTGTTCGAGCACGTCGCGTTCTTCGACCCCGACCACGAGTGGATCGAGATGCGGCTGCGCGCGCGGCGCGCGTGCCACGTGACGATCGGGGCGCTCGACCTCGAGGTCGACTTCCGCCGCGGCGAGGAGCTGCGGACCGAGATCTCGGCCAAGTTCACCCGCACGCGCATCGAGGCCGACTACGCCGCCTGCGGGCTCGAGCTGGCGGAGTGGTTCACCGACGACGACGGCCTGTTCGCGCTCTCACTCGCCGCCCGCGGGTAGCGGGACCGCCCGGAGGCGGTCCCGCAGCGGGAGCGCTAGCCGCCGACGATCCCGGTCGTGATCGACTCGACCTCGTCGGAGGCGACGGTCGGTGCGGTCACGCGTACGGCGACGTCGTTCCAGCTCGACGAGCCGCCGAGCACGAGCCGGACGACGTGCACCTCGTCGGTCGGATCGAGACGGTCCTCGTCGCAGCCGGCGACGAACTCGGCGAGCGTCTGGTCGTACTCGCAGCCCGGGTCGTCCGCGTGGGCGTCGCCGGCACCGCTCGGCGAGTACCAGCCCTCCGAGACCACCGGCTCGACCTTGTCGGCGTCGAGGCCCCGGGCGTCCATCTCGACGAACGAGTCGCCGCCCAGCGCCGCCGGGACCTGGCCGTCGACGTGCCAGCCCAGGTCGTCGGCCTCGTAGCGACCGTCCCCGTCGGCATCGACGCCGAGGATCACGTTGGCGCCGAAGTCGCCGTCGCCGTACACGTGCTCCTGGAAGAACGGGATGTCCGGCAGGTCCTCGAGCGCCACCGGGACGGCGAGCTCGTAGGTCACGTGGGCGATCTCCTCGGTGCCATCGCCGACGTAGAGCAGGCGGCCGAGCGACGGGTCGACGGGCGCGGGCTCACCGCGGTCGCCCTTCGGACCGGGCTGGCCGGCCGGGCCCGGGAGGCCCTGCGGACCCCGCTCGCCCCGCGGCCCGGACTGCCCCGGCGAGCCCGACACCGTGGTGTTCAGCTTGGTCCGGACGGCCTGCGCCAGGTCGCCCTCCCGCAACGTGCCGTTGCGGATGTCCCCGCTCATGATCGAGCCGTTCCTGATGTCCTTGCCGGTCAGGAGCTTGGACGCGGTGGCCGTCCCGCCACCGAGCAGCACCGCGACGGCGGCCGCTGCAAGCACGGTCCTTCGCACTTGAACCCTCCCCTGGGTCGTGTGATTGCGCGCCAGCCCACCGCTCCCGAGGCTGGCGCGACCGTCAGCCGGCTGACAGTTCGCATGCGAAGCCCTGGATGCCGGAGCGTTCCCGCTGAACGCTGGCCGGATGTTCGATCCTTGATTGGTCAGCAGACTGACGCGGCGCGTGCCGAACCGCCCTCAGGCCCCGCTGCGTACCCTCCCGAGGGTGACGGACGACGACGGGCACCAGATCGGCTACAAGGCGCTCCCGCGCGGCGTGCCGGTGCACACGGCCGACGGCGTCAAGCTCGGCACCGTGCACCGGGTCCTCGACAACGCGCGCGAGCACATCTTCGACGGGATCGTGGTCACGACCCCGAACGGGCGCCGGTTCGTCGACGCGCCGGAGGTGGCGCGGATCACCGAGCAGCGGGTGACGCTGACCATCGACGCCGCCGAAGCGGCCGATCTGCCGGAGCACGGCGGCATGCGGACGGCGATGGAGATCCGGGCGCGGCGCGCCGGGCGGCGCTGGAAGCGGCGTCTGGGCAGATGAGGCGCGCGCTCCTCGCCGCGCTCGTCGTAGTGCTCGCGGGCGCCGGCGAAGCCGCCGCCGACCAGCTCGCGTTCGACTGCGGCGACGGCTTCGCGAACGTGTGCCGCGCGCGGCCCGACGGCACGGGGCTGCAGCAGCTGACGACGGGCGGCGACGCCACCCGCTCGACCGACAGGTTCTACCGCGCCCCCGCGCTCACGCGCGACGGGCGCACGCTCGCGTACGTGTTCGAGTCCGACGTCTACTTGCGCCGCCTCGGGAGCGGTCCGACGCTCCATGCCACCGTGCAGTTCAGCCCGCTGCTGATCCGCTTCCGGCCCGACGGCGCCCGCTTCGCGGTCGCCGAGCTGTCCGCGGTCATCGGCGGCACGCAGGTGTGCACCTACAACTCCGACCTGTCCGGCACCAACGAGGGCCGCTACTGCATCGCGTCCGGAGTGAGCAGCGGCATGGACTACCTGCCCGACGGGCGACTGCTGATGTCGCGCCGCGGCGGGACGGCGACCGGAGGCCGCACCGTGATCTCGCTGCTGCGGCCCGAGGACGGCGGGCCGACCGGCGTCGAGCGCAACCTCGTCGACGACCCGGCGTTCAACCTCGAGTCGCCGTCGGTGTCGCCCGACGGCCGGTTCGTGGCGGTCGTGCAGGCGCCGCTGACCGGCGGCACGACGGGCGACGTCGCGCTCTACGACCTGGCGACCGGCGCGCTCGTGCGGACGCTCACGAGCGGCGGCGGAGCGGCCGCGCCCGCGTTCTCGCCCGACGGACGGCGCGTGGCGTTCGACCGCGGCGAGGCGATCTGGGTCACGTCGGCGACCGGCGCGCCGGGCAGCGAGCGGCGGATCGTTCCCCGGGGCCGCACCGTCTCCTGGGGCGGCGGCACGATCCCGCGCGCGTTCACGGCCCTGACGGTGGCGCGCCGCCATCGCGACCTGCTCGTGCGCGGGCGGCTGAGGATCGCGCGGGCGGGCTCGCGCGTGCTGGTCGAGGCACGCCGCGGCGGCCGTCGCGCCGGGCGGTTCACGCGCCGGTCGGCCAAGCGGGGGGTCCTTAAGTTCGCGGTCGCGGTCGGCCGGCCGGGCCGGGTGACGCTGCGCATCACGGTCACGCCGCCCGGACGCGGGCCCGACGTCGCGACCCGCGCGGTCCGCGTCAGCCGCTGAGGACGGGCAGCAGCGCGCCGAGCTTGACCTCGCTCTCGGCGAGCTCGGCGGCGGGGTCGGAGTCGCGCACGACGCCGACACCGGCGTAGAGCCGCGCCTCGCGGCCGCGGAGCAGGCCGCAGCGCAGGGCGACGCAGAACTCGCCGTCCTCGTTGGCGTCCGTCCAGCCGACCGGGCCCGCGTACCAGCCGCGGTCGAGGCCCTCGAGCGCAGGGATCTGCGGCGCGGCGGCCGCGTGCGGCTCGCCGCCCACGGCCGGCGTCGGATGCAGCAGCCCGGCGAGCTCGATCGCGCTGCGCGGGTGGGTGAGCTGGGCGCGGATCGGGGTCGCGAGGTGCTGGATGTTGGCGACCTTGACGATCGCCGGCTCGTCCGGCGCCGCGACCCAGACCGCGTGCGGGCGCAGCGCGCGGGCGATCCGGCGAGCGACGATCGCCTGCTCCTCGCGGTCCTTCTCCGAGCGCAGGAGCTGCTCGCCGAGGTGGTCGTCGACGGCCGGGTCGGCGGAGCGGCGGGTGGAGCCCGCCAGTGCCACGGTCGAGGCCCGCAGCCCCTCGCGCCGCACGAGCAGCTCGGGCGAGGCGGCGACGAAGGCGGCGTCGCCGCGGCCCGCGCAGAACACGTAGCAGGACTCGAAGCCCGTGCGCAGCACGCCGAACACCGCGGCGGCGTCGTGGGCGGCCGGCGCGTGGACGGCCACCTCGCGGGCGAGCACGATCTTCTCGAAGTCGCCGGCCCGGATGCGCTCGACGGCGCGCGCGACGGCGGCCTCGTAGTGCTCCGGGGGCGCGACGGACGAGATCTGGAAGCGGCCCGCGGGCGCCGGGTCGAGCAGCGGCAGCGGGTCGTCCCGCAGCTCGCCCATGCGCCGCTCGAGCCGCTCGGCGAGCTCCTCCGGCACGTCGTCGGGCGCCGCCGGCGCCGCCAGGGTGAGGCGCACGTCGCCGCCGCGGCGGGCGATCGCGACCTCGGGCACGACGAGATCGGCGGCCTCGAACCCGTCCCAGTGCGGCGCCGCGCCACCGTCGTCGGCGAAGGCGAAGCCGCCGACGGCCACGAGCCCGGCGCCGGACGGTCCGTCCGGCGCGTCCGCCTCGGCGGAGCCCGCGAGCTCGCGCCACGCGGCGGCGGCGTGCTCGAACCGGCGCGGACCGCGGCCCTCGAGCCGCCGGACGCAGCCCAGCGCCGCCAGCGCCGCCCCGCCGCGATCGGGCTGCTCGAAGCAGAACCACGGCTCACCCGGCCGGCGCGACGCGAAGGCGACCGCGCTCGGGTCCGCGCCGGGGAACGGCAAGGTCACCGCGACGAGGACCTCGCGGCCGGTCCGCCGGGCGCGCCGGACCGCGCGCACGCAGCGGGCCTCGAGGTCGGGCAGAGCGCGGCGGACGGTGGTCGTCGCGGTCACGCCCTGCAGGGTACGACTCAGAGCACCGCGAAGAACGTCAGGGGGCCCGTGCGGCACCGGTCGACCACACGGCCCGAGGGCGCGCGCAGCACCGAGGTGACCGCGATCGAGCCGGTCACCGCGTCGGCTCCGAAGCCGCCGTCGACCACGACGCGGTAGCGCTCGCGCCCCTCCCTCCACCGGAAGCTGAACCGCTCGCGCAGGCGGAACGCGTACTGCGCGACGGGCGCCCCGGGCGTCACGTTCTCCCACCGCCGCGTCCCCTCGCGGCACCGCAGCGAGTACGCGAACGCCATCAGGCGGACGCGCTCCCCGGACGGATCCACCCGCAGCGCGAGCGCCGCCGCCTGGCTCGTGAGGCCGTGGTAGGAGCCGTCCGGCCGCGGCGCTCCCGCCACCGCCGGGAGCGGCCTGGACGCGCGGACGTGCCACGTCCGCGCCGCCGGGTCGCAGCGCTCCACCGTGCGGCCGTCACGCCGCAGGCGCGCGTTGACCTCCACGGTGCCGGTCCCGTCGAGAACCGCGACCGTGCCGGAGACGCGGATCCGCGTGCTCTGCCGGAGGTTGCGCGGCAGGTCACGCACCCGGCCGCGCACGCGGAAGTCGAGCGCGAACGTCCCGTCCGGCGCGAGCCGTGCGGTGCGCTCGCCCCTGACCGTGTAGCAGCGGGTCGCGAACGTCACCGACACGCGGGCAGTGCCGTCGGCCGCCGTGCGGACGGAGACGAGCGCGAGCCCGCGCGGGCTCGACGCCGCGGTCCCGCCGCCGTAGTCGGTCGCGTGCGCGGTCGCCGGCAGCGCCGCGAGCAGCAGCGCCGCCGCGGCCGCCGCCCGCCTCACGTCTCGCTGCGGCCGCGGGAGATCGCGATCTCCCCGGTGCGCGCCATCTCCACCAGCCCGAAGGGCCGCACCATGCGCTCGAACGCCTCGATCTTCTCCCAGGTCCCGGTGACCTCCACGATCACCGAGCGGCGCGTGACGTCGATGATCTTGCCGCGGAAGATCTCCACGATCTGCATGACCTCGCCGCGCGCCCCGCCGTCGGCGGTGATCTTGAACAGCGCCAGCTCGCGCGCCACCGTCTCGTCGGGCTCGAGGTCGCGGATCTTGATCACGTTGACGAGCTTGTGGAGCTGCTTGGTCACCTGGTCGATCGGGTGCATCGCGCCGTCGAGCGTCAGCGTGATGCGCGAGAACGCCTCGTCGTCGGTCGGGCCGACGGCCAGCGTGTCGATGTTGAAGCCGCGCCGCGCGAACAGGCCCGCGATCCGCGTCAGCACGCCCGGCTTGTTCTCGACGAGGATCGAGAGGATGTGCTTGCGGCCCGTGCGGACGGCCGTGGTCGCCTCGAGCTCCTCGAGGGTGAGCGGCTCCTTGGTCCCCGGCTCGCCCATCAGCCCACCATCTCCCGTGCGGCCGCGCCGGCCGGGATCATCGGGTACGTGTTCTCCTCGCGGGTGACGCGCACGTCGACCACCACCGGGCCGGGCTTGGCGATCGCGTCCTGGAGGTCCTTGACCAGCGTCGTCTTGTCGGTCAGCCGCACGCCGGTGGCGCCGTAGGCCTCGGCGAGCTTCACCCAGTCCGGCCAGCCGCCCATGTCGACGTGCGAGTAGCGCCCGTCCCAGAACAGCTCCTGCCACTGCCGGACCATGCCCAGGTAGCCGTTGTTCATGATCACGGCCTTGACCGGGATGTCGTACTCCTTGCAGGTCGCGAGCTCCTGGACGTTCATCTGGAACGAGCCGTCGCCGGTCAGCAGCACGCTCGGCACCTCGGGGTTGCCGACCGCGGCGCCCATCGCCGCCGGCAGGCCGAAGCCCATCGTCCCGAGGCCGCCGGAGTTGATCCAGCGGCGCGGCTTGGCGAACTGGAAGTACTGCGCCGCCCACATCTGGTGCTGGCCGACGTCGGACGACAGGGTCACGTCGCCGCCCGTGGCCTCGTAGAGCGCCTCGACCAGGAACTGCGGCTTGATCTCGTTGTCCGTGGTGTCCTCGTAGCGGAGCGGGTGCTGCGCCTGCCAGCCGTCGATCCGCTCCCACCAGGCCGCGAGCCGGGCCGGATCGGGGCCGAGCGCGCGGTACTCGTTGGTGAGCCGCGTGAGCACGTTCTTGGCGTCGCCCACGATCGGGATGTGCGCGGGGACGTTCTTGGAGATCTCGGCCGGGTCGATGTCGATGTGGATGAACTTCGCCCGCGGCGCGAACTCGGACAGCTTGCCGGTCACGCGATCGTCGAAGCGGGCGCCGACGGCGAGGATGAGGTCGGCCTCGTCCATCGCGTAGTTGGACGTCCGCGTGCCGTGCATGCCGAGCATGCCCAGCCACTGCGGGTGCGGCGCCGGGAAGGCGCCCAGGCCCATCAGCGTGCAGGTCACCGGCAGCCGGTCGCTGGTCGCGAACTCGCGCAGCTCCTCCGCGGCGTCCGAGTTGATCACGCCCCCGCCGGCGTAGACGACCGGGCGGCGGGCGTTGGCCAGCGCCTTGGCCGCCAGGCGGATCTGCTTCGAGTTGCCCTCGGTGGTCGGCTGGTAGCCGGGCAGGCGCACGTCGCCGACCGGCTGGTAGTCGATCTCCGCGCGCGTGAGGTCGACCGGCATGTCGACCAGCACCGGCCCCGGACGGCCGGTGCGGGCGATGTGGAACGCCTCGTGCACGGCCCGCGGGATCTCCGCCGGGTGCTGGATCATGAACGAGTGCTTGACGATCGGCATGGTGATGCCGAACGTGTCCGCCTCCTGGAAGCCGTCGGTGCCGAGCAGGTCGGTCCGGACCTGGCCGGTGAACGCCACGAGCGGGACCGAGTCCATCATCGCGTCGGTCAGCGGGGTGACGATGTTGGTCGCGCCGGGGCCTGACGTCGCGAACACCACGCCGACCTTGCCGGACGCCTTCGCGTACCCCTCGGCCGCGTGGCCGCCGCCCGCCTCGTGGCGGACGAGCACGTGCTGGATGCCGGCGTCTACGAACGCGTCGTACGTCGGGAGGTTGGCGCCGCCGGGGTAGCCGAAGACGACGTCGACGCCCTCGGCTTTCAGGCACTCCATGACCGCATCGACCGCTCGCATCATGCGGCGCAGTCTAACGGCGCGACTCCGCCCGGCCCGCGCATGGAATGAGCGCGCGCCGGGCTGCGTCAGTAGGGGCAGGCAACCAAAGGAGGCGCCTATGCAGCGTTCGCTGCCATTCACTCGCCTTGCCCTCACCGGCCTGGCGGCCCTCGTCCTGGCCTGCGCCGCGTTCGCCACCGGCGGCGCGCCGTCGGCGGAGGCGGGCGCCGGCCTCATGTACTTCCGGGACGGCGTCGGAGCGTCGGCGCGCGTCTACTACCGCGAGAGCGGCGGCATGGTGAAGTACAAGGGCCGGATCTGGGACCGCAAGGGCGACGGTGCGCACGCCCGCATCTACGGGTACTCCCTCGGCCACCCGTTCGGGATCCGCAAGGCCAAGTTCGGCACGTCGAAGACGTTCAGCGGCGAGGTCCCGTCGCCACTGTTCTTCGAGGTCTGCACGTTCCGGGGCAGCACCCAGGTCGCGTGCACGCGCAGGTGGACGCACAACTGACGACGCGCGCGGGGTCCCCGTCGCCCGTCCGGGCGACGGGGGCGACGTGCCGTCAGCGGCGCGCCATGGCCGCGGACTCGGGCTCGATCGCCTGGTCCGGGAAGTCCATGTCGAGCCCGCAGCCCATGCAGACCTGGTCGTAGAGCTTGACCACCTTGCCGCAGCGCGGGCACTGGCGCCGCACCTCGTTCTGCTCGAACCGGTAGAGGACGGCGGCAAGCAGCCCGAGCACGGGGATCAGCCCCGAGATCAGGAACCAGAGCACGAACGAGGACCCCTTCATCCGCCCCACGACCCCTCCCGCGAGGCCGAAGAAGAGGCAGATGATCAGATAGGCCATCTAGATGTGACGCAGCGCCCAGATCACGGCGAGGCCGATCGCCGCCAGGATGGCGAGCGTGAAGATGGCCTGGATGAAGCCGAAGACGATCCCGAACGCGAACTTGAGGACGACCAGCGCGACGAGGAGCAGCAGCGCCCACGCGAGAACCCGCGTCCCGAGGCCAGACCGAGCCGAGTTGTGCATGCCCTCAGGGTACCGCTCGCGGGCGCGCGTCAGGGGAGGAGGTGACGCGCGCCTCGCGGCCCGCGAGGCGGAGCCTCGCGAGGCGGTAGCGGCGGACGAGCTCGTCGCCCCGGCCGCTGCTCGGGGCGGGAACGAGGACGAGGCGACGGGCGGGCTGGGGAGTCGTCCGGTAGGTCATGCGGGAATGGTCGCCGGCGGGCGGCGCCCCGCACATGGCCCGGTGGAGAGAATCCGGGCCGCCGGCTTCGACACGCGGTCGGGTCAGCGCGCGGCAGCGCCGGCCGCGTCGAGCGCGGGGCGCAGGCGCGGGTGCAGCCGCCGCCGCACGCGCCGCCGTGAGCCGCTGAAGGCGAGGTTGGCGACGGTCGCGAAGCCGGCCTCGTCGGTGCGCAGCGCGAGCAGCAGGTGGGCGATGCGGTCGGCGGAGGGCAGCGACGTGTCCTCGACGTGCACGCACCAGCAGTGCACGCGTCGCGCGCCCGGACGCACCAGGACCGCGCCCGCCTCCCCCACGAGCCAGACGCCGAGCGCGCCGCGCTCGAGCACGAGCCCGGTGCGGGCGTGCAGCTCGCGCGCCTCGTGCCCGACGAGGTCGCCGAGCAGCCCGAGCGCCGTCCGCTCGGGTCCGGCTCCCGCCCGCGGCCGCCGCCGCAGCACGTTCGCACCCCGCTTGGCGTAGAGCTCCGGGATCACCCACGCGTGCGCGAGCAGGGCGAAGACGACCGGGGCCGACAGCGGCTCGAGCCAGAGCAGCACGCCAGAGGCCGCGATGTAGGGCACGGTGTGGGCGACGGTGGTCAGCGTCCACAGCCGGCCGCGCCGGGCGAGCCGGCGCTCGTCGACCCGCGGCCGCCAGTAGACGGCCGCTGTCTCGGGCAGCGCAGCCGCGCTCAACCTGCGCGCCCCGGGGCGGTCGGGATCATCACCCGCCCGCGATCGGGCGGCGCAGGATCACGAGGTCGGCGTCGAGCGGCAGCTCGTCGACCTGCCGCGCGCGGCCCTCGCCCTCGGTCACTACGGCGTAGTACCCGGCGTCGAGCTGCTCGCGGAACGCGGCCACCGCCGCCTCCACCGCCTGCTCGTCCGCCGCAGTCCACTCCGCCAGCGTCGTATGCCCGCTGCGGTCCATGCGGATCAATCTGGCCATGGACGAAGACTACGCGCGCAACAGCGCATCGGCGCCGGCCCGGGCGCGTTTGAACCCGGGATGAGGCGCCTGCTCCCCGCCGCCCTCGCGGCCACGCTCCTGCTCCCCGCGGCCGCACATGCGTCGTTCCCCGGCTCCAACGGACGGATCGCGTTCAACTGGACGTTCGGCTGCGACGGCTCCATGATCGCCACGATGCGGCCGGACGGCTCCGACCGCCGGCTCCTGACCGCCGACCCGTGCGTCGAGGACGGGCCGCCGCGGGCCGCCTTCCCGGACTGGTCGGCCGACGGCACGCGGATCGCCTTCTTCAGCGACAACCGCCTGTCGACGATGGCCGGCGACGGCTCCGGTCAGGCTGCGCTGCCGCTCGCACCGGCCACCGCCGCCCGCCCCAGCCTCTCGCCCGACGGCCGGCAGATCGCCTACACGCGCGTGTCCGGCGGCCGGCAGTGGGTGTACGTCGCGAACCTCGACGGCAGCGGCGAGCGGCGCATACGCGCCGGCAGCTCGCCGCGCTGGGCTCCCGGCGGCCGGTCGCTCGGCTACCTGACCCCGCGCGGGAGGATCGTCGAGCTGGCCGCGCCGACGTGGAGCGTGTTCCGCCGCCACGACGCCCATGCGCGCGCGTTCGACTTCTCCCCGAACGGCGGTCGGCTCGTCTACGTCTCCAAGGGCGGCAACCTGTGGGTCAAGGGCGTCCGGCCCGGCGGCGTGCAGCGGCGGCTGCTGAAGAGTGCGGCGATCGAGCTCTCGGCCGTCTACTCGCCCGACAACGACCGGATCGCCTTCGTGCGCGCCCTGCCGACCGGCGAGGAGCGCGTCCGCTACGGCGTCTACACGATGCGGGCCGGCGGCGGGACGCCGCGGCGGATCCTCCGCACCAGCGAGGAGTCGAGCGAGGAGACGCTGGAGGCGCTGACGCTCAGCTGGCAGCCGCGCTAGACGCCGAGCTGCTCGCGGATCAGGCGGTTGACCTCGCCGCCGTCCGCCTTGCCCTTGGTCTCGCGCATGACCGGCCCCACCAGCGCGCCCATCGCCTTGGCGTTGCCGCCGCGGATCCGCTCGACGACGTCGGGGTTGTCCTCGATCACCTTGGCGACGATGCCGGCGAGCTCGCCGGAGTCGCCCATCGCGCCGAGGTCCTCGCGCTCGACGATCTCGGCGGGGTCGCCGCCCTCCGCCACGAGCTTGTCGAGCACGACACGGCCGTTGCCGGCGGTCACGGCGCGGGCCTCGACCAGCGAGACGAGCTTCGACAGCGCCGCCGGCTCGACCGCCGCCGGCGACTCGGCCCGCGCGCGCAGCTCGGTCACCCAGTTGGCGACCGTCCGCGGCTCACCCTCCACGCGCTCGAAGTAGTCGCCCCAGTCGGGCTCGTAGGCGAACAGCCGCGCGGTGTCCTCGGGCAGGCCCCACTCGCTCGCGTAGCGCTCGGCGCGTGCCGCCGGCAGCTCGGGAAGCGCCGCGCGCGCGGCCTCCAACATCGCGTCGGTCGGCGCGACCGGCACGAGGTCGGGCTCCGGGAAGTAGCGGTAGTCGTGCGCCTCCTCCTTCGAGCGCAGCGGGCTGAGCCGCCCCGACACGGGGTCGAAGTGCAGCGTCTCCTGGACGACCGGCTCGCCGGCCGCGACGAGCGCCTTCTGCCGCTCGACCTCCGCGTTGATCCCCTGCATGAGGAAGCGGAACGAGTTCATGTTCTTGAGCTCGGTCTTGGTCCCGAGCTCGGTCGAGCCGGCCGGCCGCACGGAGACGTTGGCGTCGCAGCGCAGCGAGCCCTCCTCCATGTTCACGTCGCTCACCCCGAGCTGGCGCAGCGTCACCCGCAGCAGGTTCAGCCAGTCGCGCGCCTGCTCGGCCGAGCGCAGGTCCGGCTCGGTGACGATCTCGGCCAGCGGCGTGCCGCCGCGGTTGTAGTCGACGATCGAGGCGTCGGAGCCGTGGATCCGCCCCGACTGGCCGACGTGCACGAGCTTGGCGGCGTCCTCCTCGAGGTGGATGCGGTGCAGGCGGACGTCGCCCAGCCGCCCGCCGGAGCACAGCGGGATGTCGTACTGGGAGATCTGGTAGCCCTTGGCGAGGTCGGGATAGAAGTAGTTCTTGCGGTGGAAGATCGACCGCGGGGCGATCTCGCACTCGAGCGCCATCCCCATCATCAGCCCGTAGTGGATCGCCTTCGCGTTGACGACCGGCAGCGAGCCCGGCATCCCGAGGCAGACCGGGCAGGTGTGCGTGTTCGGCTCCTCGCCGAAGCTCAGCGCGCAGCCGCAGAACATCTTCGTCCGCGTCGAGAGCTGGACGTGGATCTCGAGGCCGATGACGGGCTCGAGGTCGGTCATGCCCGCGCCGCCGATCCGTCGAAGCCGATCGCCTGCTCGAGCGCGTGGGCCGCGTCGAGGATGCGGTTCTCGCTGAACGCCGGCCCGGCGATCTGGAAGCCGACGGGCAGGCCCTCGCTGAGCCCGTTGGGGATCGAGATGGCCGGGAGGCCGGCCAGCGACATCGGCACCGTGCAGAAGTCGTTGAGATACATGGCCAGCGGGTCCGCGGTCTTGGCCCCGAGCTCGAAGGCGACGCCCGGCGCGGTCGGCGAGACGATGAAGTCGAACCGCTCCCACGCCTGCTCGAAGTCGCGGGCGATCAGCGTCCGCACCTTCTGGGCGCGCCCGTAGTACGCGTCGTAGTAGCCGCTGGACAGCGCGTAGGTGCCGATCAGGACGCGCCGCTTGACCTCGGCCCCGAACCCCTGCTCGCGGGTCTCGGTGTACATGCCGAGCAGGTCGCGTCCGTCGGCGCGGAAGCCATAGCGCACGCCGTCGTAGCGCGCGAGGTTGCTCGAGCACTCGGCGGGCGCGATCAGGTAGTAGGCGGCGAGGCCGTGCGGCGCGTGCGGCAGCTGCGTCGTCTCGACCGTTGCGCCGAGCTCGCGCGCGAGGTCGAGCGTCTCCCGGAAGGCGTCCAGCACGCCCGGCTCGATCCCCTCGCCGGTCAGCTCCTCGGGCACGCCGAGCCGGACGCCCGTCAGGTCGGTCGCGGTCGGCAGCCGCACGGGCTCGGGCAGCCCGAGCGAGGTCGAGTCGCAGGGGTCCTTGCCGGCCATGGCCTGCAGGAGGAGCGCCGCGTCGGTCGTGTCGCGGGTGAACGGGCCGGCCTGGTCGAGCGAGGAGGCGAAGGCGATCATGCCGTAGCGCGAGACCGCGCCGTAGGTCGGCTTGAGGCCCACGATCCCGCACAGCGCGGCGGGCTGGCGGATCGAGCCGCCGGTGTCGGTGCCGATCGACCACGGCACCGTCCCCGCCGCCACCGCCGCCGCCGAGCCGCCCGACGAGCCGCCGGGCACGCGCGTGCGGTCCCACGGGTTGAGCGTCGGGCCATAGGCCGAGTTCTCGGTCGACGAGCCCATCGCGAACTCGTCCTGGTTGGTCTTGGCCAGCACCGGCGCGCCGGCGTTCATGATCCGCTCGACGGCGGTCGCCGTGTAGGGCGGCCGGTAGTTCTCGAGGATCTTCGAGCCCGCCTGGCTCGGCACGCCGGCCGTGCAGAACAGGTCCTTGATCCCGATCGGGACGCCGCCGAGCGGGCCGCTCGAGTCGATCGCCTCCGGGTCGTCGCCGTCGCAGACCCAGATGAAGGCGTTGAGGTCGTCGGCAAGCGCGCGGTCGCGGTAGAAACGCCACAGCTCGCCGCGCTCGAGGTCGCCCGCGTGGATCCGCGCGGCCGCCTGGGCCGCGGTGAGGTCGAGCAGCTCGCTCATCCGGCCCCGGGGCTGGGGACGCGGAAGCCGCCGAGCGCGGCGTCGGGAGCGGCGTCCAGCACCTGCTCGACCGGCCACGACGGCCGCGGGGCGTCCTCGCGCAGGACGTTCTCGACCTCGACGACGTGGCTGGTGGGCGGCGTGTCGGCGAGGTCGCCGAGCTCCTCGATCGTCTCGACCCAGTCGAGCACCTTCGAGAGCTCGCCGCTGAGGCGCTCGATCTCCTCGTCGCTCAGCTCGAGGCGGGCGAGCCGGGCGACGTGCAGGACCTGGTCACGGCTGAGCACGGTCAGCGATTCTAGGACTCGGGCGCAGCTCGGGCTCGCGGTCGGGCGGCAGTCCGGGCACGTGCTCGTTGGCGATCGAGAGCCAGCCGCCGACGGTGATCGCCAGCGTCGAGGCCAGGCCGAGGTAGGCGCCCCAGCTCAGGCTGCCGGCGTCCGCGTTCGGCTCGTCGATCATCCGGTAGAGCACGAGCAGGACGCCGACGAGCCCGAACGTGACGACCAGCACGCCGGCGCCGACCGGCTTGGCCGGGCTGTCCTGGGCGGCCTGCAGGACGGCCAGCGTCATCGCCAGGACGGCGAGCAGGGCGAGCAGGACGTCGATCACCGTGAACGTGCTGACCGCGCTGCGGCTCCCGTACCAGTCGTTGCCCAGCGAGACCACCAGCGCCACGCCGCCCGCCGCCGCCAACCACTCGCCGGCGCGCAGGCGCCTCATGGCAGCTCCCCCGCCTGGGCGCGCGCGGCGGTCAGCGTGTTGCGGAGCAGCATGGCGATCGTCATCGGCCCCACCCCGCCGGGAACCGGCGTGATCAGGCGGGCGCGCTCGGCGGCGGCCTCGAACTCGACGTCACCGGTCAGCCCCTCGTCGGTGCGGTTGATGCCGACGTCGATCACCACGGCGCCGTCCTTGACCCAGTCGCCGCGCACGAGGCCGGGAACGCCGACGGCGGCGATCAGCACGTCGGCGCGCCGGCAGACCTCGCCGAGGTCGCGGGTGCGCGAGTGGCAGATCGTGACCGTGGCGTGCTGGGCGAGCAGGAGCGCGGCGACCGGCTTGCCGACGAGGTCGGAGCGGCCGACGACGACCGCCTCGGCGCCCTTGAGCTCGACGTCGTGGCGGCGCAGCAGCTCCATCACGCCGGCCGGCGTGCACGGGCGCAGCCCGGGCCGGCCCTTGGCCAGCAGGCCGGCGGACATCGGCGTCAGCCCGTCGACGTCCTTCGCCGGAGCGATGATCTCGGTCAGCGCCGCGCCGTCGACCTGCGGCGGCGTCGGGAGCTGGAGCAGGATCCCCGACACGCGCTCGTCGTCCCCGAGCTCGCGCACCAGCGCCTCGACCTGGGCGTGCGTGGCGTCGGCCTCGAGCCGGTGGTCGAAGCCCTCGATGCCGACCTCGGCGGACGCCTTCTGCTTGCCGCCGACGTAGACGGCGGAGGCCGGGTCGTCGCCGACCAGGACCGTCGCGAGGCCGGGCGGCGGGTGGCCGGCTTCGACCCACGCCGCGACGTCCTTCGCCACCTCCGCGCGCACCTGCTGGGCGATCGCCTTGCCATCGATGATCTCCGCCGCCATGGGGGCCGCAGGCTATCGCCCGGCCAGGCGTATGGCCTGGCGGGCGAGGCCGCCGAGCGTCACCGCGCAGATGCCGGCCAGGACGAGGTAGGGCACCGCGTCGCCGGCGGCGTCGGCGAGGCGCGCGCTGCCGGCGGCGCCCGCCGTCTGCCCGGTCGCCCACGCGAGGTTGACGAGCGCGAACGCGAACCCCTGCGCGACGCCGGCCGCCTCGGCGCCGTCGCTCAGCATCGCCATCGCCGGCGTGTAGAGCGCCCCGATGAGCGGGCCGGCGCAGACGATGATGAGGCTGAGCCCGAGCACGGACGTCGGCCACGGCATCGCGAGCATGATCGCCCCGCCGCCCGCGACGCCGACCACGCTCGGCACGAGCCGGCCGCGGCGGTCGGAGAGCCGGCCGATGAACGGCGCGACGACGGCCTCGAAGGCGGCGGCGACGAGGAACGCGGCCGCGATCCCCACCGAGCCGGCGCCGAGCTCGTCGAGCCGCAGCGGCCCGAGCACGGCGACGGTGCTGAACAGCAGCCCGGGCAGGGTGGTGAGCCACATCCCGGCGGCGACGCGGCGGTCGCCGAGCGAACCGAGCAGCGTCGAGAGGCGCGAGTCGCCCTCCGGCTGCTCCGCGTGCATGCGCGCCGCCCAGACCATCATCGCCCCGCCGAGGACGGCGACGGCGCCGAACGCGGGCTCCTGCCCGAGCGCGCTCGCGACCGCGCCGAGCACGGGGCCGAACAGGGCGCCGGCGACGGCGGCGGCGAGCGCTGTGCCGATGTACTGCCCGCGGCGCTCGCGCGGTGCGGCGCCGATCAGCCAGCCGAGCGCGCCGGCCCACGAGGCGGCGCCGCCGATGCCCTGGATGAAGCGTGCGACGTCGAGCAGCACGACGTTCTCGCCGAACGCGAACGCGATGCTCGAGGTCACGAGCAGGCCGAGGCCGAGCAGCACCGTCGGCCGCACGCCGACGCGCGCCGCCATCCAGCCGCCCGGCAGCGCGCCGGCGAAGGTGCCGGCCGGGTACGCGGCGGCGAGGATGCCGGCCGCGGTCTTGCTCAGCCCGAAGCGGTCGCTCAGCTCCGGCAGGATCGGCGTGATCGCGGCGTAGAACAGCGTGTCGACGAACACGACGACGCAGACGAAGGCGAGGAGGCGGCGCACTCCGGCCGACTCTACGCGGCGTCAGCGGCGCCGGATCGGCGCGTAGTCCGCCATCAGCTTGCGCTCGCTGCCGTCACCGGCGAAGCGCACGACGACCACGCCGCCCGGCTCGCTGCCGATGACGACGCCGTCGCCGAAGGCGGCGTGGACGACGTCATCGCCCATGTGGAAGACCTGACCCGCGGCGTCGTCGCCGCCGCCGCTCGCCTCGGCGGAGGCCGCCGCCGCTCCCGCCCACGACGCGACGCGGCCGGTCGGGAAGCCGGCCCGCTCGCGCTCGGGCTGGTCGGTCAGGTCCTTCGGGATCTCGTCGATGAAGCGCGAGCGGACGCCGAACGAGTTGGCGCCGAACGCGTTGCGGCGGCGGGCGCTGGTCAGCGTGAGATCGCGCATGGCACGCGTGATGCCGACGTAGGCCAGACGCCGCTCCTCCTCCACCCCGCCCTCGTCGATCGCGCGCGAGTGCGGGAACACGCCGTCCTCCATCCCGATGATGAAGACGATCGGGAACTCGAGGCCCTTGGCGTTGTGGAGGGTCATGAGCGTCACGAGCCCTTCGTCGTCCTTGATGCTGTCGGCGTCGGCGAGCAGCGAGATCTGCTGCAGGAACTCCTCGACCGAGCCGTTCTCGGCGGTGGCGTCGTACTCGCGCGTCACCTGGACGAGCTCCTCGAGGTTCTCGAGCCGGCCCTGGGCCTCGATCGTCCGCTCGGCCTCGAGCGCCTCGCGGTAGCCGGACTCGCTCAGCGTCTCCTCCAGCACCTCGCCGACCGTCGCGCCGGACCCGGCCCGCTCGCGCAGCCGCTCCATCGTGCTCATGAAGCGCCCGAGCGCCTTCTGCGCCGCGGTCCCGAGACCGGGAACGCTGCCGGGCTCGACCGCCGCCTCCCACACCGGCACGCCCATCGTGTCCGCGTGCGAGAGGACGCGGCTCAGGGACGTCTGCCCCAGCCCGCGCTTCGGCGAGTTCGCGATCCGCGTGAAGGCGCCGGCGTCCTGCGGGTTGACGACGAAGGTCAGGTACGCGATCGCGTCCTTGATCTCGGCGCGGTCGTAGAACTTCGTGCCGCCGATCACCTGGTAGCCGATCTGCGCGCGCACGAGCATGTCCTCCAGCACCCGCGACTGCGCGTTCGTCCGGTAGAAGACCGCGATCTCGCTGCGCGACACGCCCTCGTCGACCATCCGCTGCACCTCGGCGGCCACGAAGCGCGCCTCGGCGTGCTCGTCGCTCAGCTCCCGGACGCGCACGGGATCGCCCTCGCCGATCTCGGTCCATAGGGCCTTGGTCTTGCGGCCGCGATTGTGTGCCACGACGGCGTTGGCGGCGGACAGGATGGTCTGCGTGGAGCGATAGTTCTGCTCCAGCTTCACGACGTGGGCGTCCGGGAACGTGTCCTCGAACTCCAGGATGTTCGTGATATCCGCGCCGCGGAAGCCGTAGATGCTGTTGTGGGTGACGATCCCGTCGGCGACGAAGTTGTGCGTGTGCTCGACGTCGAGGTCATACAGCGGCCGGTCGAGCTCGACGCGCTCGACCGACTCGACGACGTCGTAGCCGCCGTCGTCCTGAAACATCAACATGCCGGGCAGGACCGAACCGGCGGGGGTGAACGGCAGGGACGCCTGCCCAAGGCGGGCGACGCAATGTACGTGGACCGGGGTCGCGGAGCCGATCCGGCGCACGACGTCCATCAGGTCGTCGAAGTCCTTGAAGCAGGACTCGTACCGCCAGCTCTGCGATCCCGCCTTCGCCGGGCGAACGCTCAGCCCGACCGACTCCAGGGCTCGCCTGACCTCCGGATCACGGCCACCGACGGCGATCGTGTGCATCGGCGTCTGGCCGCGGCGGTCGCCGCACAGCGTCACGGTGACCTTCCGCCGACGGCCCTCATGACTGCGCGGGACGTAGTGCGGGACATCGACGGCGAGGCCTTCGGCCTCGAGCAGCGCGAGCCCACCGGCATCGCTGTCGACCGAGTCGAAGACTTTGTCGATCAGGCGCTGGTCGCCCACGAGACCGTGCGCTGCGCCCGCCGGTCGCGCGCGGAACGGGAGCGTCGGGATGCCGTAGCGCAGCGAGAGCAGCGTCTCGCTGGTCCGCGCCTCGGCCTCCGAGGGGTGCGTGCGCACGATCCAGCTCGCGTCGGCACATTCCTGCATCGACCGTGTCGCCAGCCCCAAGCGGCTCCCGTCCCGCCCTGAGTAGGTGCGCGACACGCCCACGCGGAAGCCCTTGTCGGCCCGCGACATCAGGTACGTCACGTGCGCGTCTGGCGTATGGCCGGGCCGGAAGCCGGCGAAATGGGTGTGCTCTGGCGTGCTGACCAGCTCGCGCCCGCTCGCCGTGCGGATCCGGATCCCGAGCCGTGCCTCGGCGACGTGCGTCCCGGTCACGCGAGCCGGGCGGAAGTCGCCGCTGCCGTAGCAGGACATGACCTCGTCTCCGGCTTGGACCGCCTCGATCGGCCTCACCGAGCCATCGCCCATCGTCACCTGCGTGCCCTCGACCAGGCACTGATCGTCGTCGCCGACCACCGCGAGGTTCCGGTGCTCGGAGGCGAGCAGCTGGAGCCAGCGGTACTGGGCGTGGTTGGTGTCCTGGTACTCGTCGACGAGGATCCAGCGGAAGGCGGTCGAGTAGCGGTCGCGGACCTCCTGGAAGAGCTCGAGCAGGTTGACCGCGCGGAAGAGCAGGTCGTCGAAGTCCATCGCGTTCATGCGGTGGAGCTCGCGCTCGTAGTGCTCGTAGACGTCGGCCGCCGTCTGCTCGAAGAAGGAGCCGACGAGCTGCCGGTAGTCCTCGGCCGAGCGGAGCTTGTTCTTGGCGTCGGAGATCTGGGCCTGCATCGCGCGCGGGGTGAAGCGCTTGACGTCGATGTCCAGGTCGTCGAGGCACTTCTTGATCAGCCGCCGCGAGTCCGCGCCGTCGTAGATCGTGAACTGGCGCGTGTAGCCGAGGCGGTGGGCGTCGGCGCGCAGCATCCGCGCGCAGGCCGAGTGGAAGGTCATCACCCACATGGCACGGGTGGCGCGCCCGACGAGCAGCTCGACCCGCTCGCGCATCTCCTGCGCCGCCTTGTTCGTGAACGTGATGGCGAGGATCTCGCTCGCGCGCGCCTGGCCGGTCCGGAGCAGGTACGCGATCCGGTGGGTCAGCACGCGGGTCTTGCCCGAGCCGGCCCCGGCCAGGATCAGCAACGGCCCCTCGCCGTGCGTCACCGCATCCCGCTGCGGGGGGTTCAGGCCCTCCAGGAGGGCGTCGATCGCGGTGGACTCCGGCATCCCCGAGTGACGGTAGCGGTCCGCCCGGAAGTACTCTCCGGCGCCATGAGCCAAGGTCCTGTGCTGTTCACCTACGACGGATCCGAGCACTCCCGCGCCGCGATCGAGCGCGCCCGCGGTCTGCTGGCCGGCGGTCCCGCCGTGGTGGCGACCGCCTGGACCTCGTTCGAGGACGCCGCCCCCTCCGCGCTGCTGGCGCTGCCCCGCGACGTCGTGCGCGACTCGGTCGAGACGCTCGACGACGCCAACCGCGAGACCGCCGAGGAGCTGGCGGCCCAGGGCGCCGAGCTCGCGAGGGCCGCAGGCTTCGACGCCGAGCCGCGCGCCGTGCGCGCGGGCGGCCCGTTCTTCGCCGCCCTGCTCCGGCTCGCCGACGAGATCGACGCCCGCGCGATCGTCGCCGGCAGCCGCGGCCGCTCGCGGCTCGCCGCCGCCGTGCTGGGCAGCGTCTCGACCGGCCTGCTGCACCACACGACGCGGCCGGTGGTGATCGTGCGCTCCGGCGACAAGCCCTGATCACCGACCGGATCCGGGCCGCCGCCGCGCGGGTCGCCTCGCGCGCGCGCCGCGTGCGGGTCGTCGAGGCCGCGATCGAGCCGTACGCCGCGACGCTGCCCGCGCAGTCGCCGCCGGCGCCCGACCTCGAAGGCGCGGACCTCGAGCAGCGGGCCGCGTTCAGCCTCACGCTCAACGCGATCAACTTCGGCTCGGGCTGGTTCCCGACCTTGCGCAAGGCGCCGGGCATGTCGGGCTTCCGCACCGTCGAGGCCGGCCTGCGCGGGCACGGCCCGTGGCCCGCGCACGCCCTCGCCGCGATGACCCGGGAGGAGATCGCCGCCGCCGTCGGCCAGGATCCCGGGCACGAGCTGATGGGCCACTTCGCGACCCACCTGCGCGAGCTCGGCGAGCGGGTCCGCGACGAGCACGGCGGCTCGTTCCTGCGGCTCGCCCGCAGCGGCGCCGGCTCGGCGGTCGCGCTCGCCGCCGAGCTGGCCGCCTGGCCCGGCTGGTACGACGTCTCGCCCTACGACGGCGAGGACGTGCCGTTCTTCAAGCGCGCCCAGATCGCCGCCGCCGACCTCGCGCTGGCCGGGATCGCCCCCGCGGACGACCTCGACCGGCTCACGATCTTCGCCGACAACCTCGTCCCCCACGTCCTCCGCCTCGACGGCGTGCTGGAGTTCGACGGCGAGCTCGTCGCCCGCATCGAGGCCGAGCAGCTGATCGAGCACGACTCGCCCGAGGAGGTCGAGATCCGCGCGTGCGCGCTGCACGCGTGCGAGCTGCTCGTCGCCGCCCACGGCGCCACGACCGCCACCGCCGTCGACAACGCGCTCTGGCACCGCGGCGGCGAGCCGCGCTACAAGGCCGTCCCGCGCCACCGCGCCCGCACCTCCGCGTACTAGCCGGAATAACCGGCAACCGGAGGCGTCTCCTCCAACGGAACCCACCCGTCTCGGAGGACGAATGACCGCACGGAACATCAACGCTCGCCGGCTCGGCGCCCTGGCCACGGTGGCCGCGGCTGCAGCACTGACGCTGCCGGCCGCCGCGAGCGCTGCCGTCACGGGCACCGTGAACGGCAACACGGCGACGCTGACCGGCGACGCCGCGGCCGACACGATCATCATCAGCCAGGACAGCGGCCTCCTGCGCCACAACCTGGCCGGCTTCAACAGCGCGACTGACTTCGACTCCGCTGCAGCGGGCGATCAGACGCTCACCACGGCGGCCACGCTCACGATCAACGGCGGCGGCGGTGACGACATCATCGTCGGCGGCCCGAACGCGGACGTCATCAACGGTGACGACGGCAACGACCGCATGACCGGCTTCACCGGCAACGACGACGTCAACGGCGGCCTCGGCAACGACGTCATGATCTGGAACAACGGCGACGGCAGCGACACCAACGACGGTGACGCCGGCGCCGACACCAGCCTGATCACGGGCCGCAACACGACCGACGACATGACCGTCGCCAACAACGGCGTCGGCCGCCAGCTGTTCACGCGCGCCGCCCCCGGCGGCTTCACGGTGGACATGGGCACCGTCGAGCGGCTCCACCTGACCCCGTTCGCGGGCGACGACAAGCTCGTCACCCAGCCCGACGTGACGCTGCCGATCACCGTCGAGGCCGGCCCCGGGCTCGACGCCATCACCACCGGCGCCGGCGTCGACCTCATCGAGGGCGGCGAGGACGTCGACACGCTCAACGGCGGCCCCGGCGGCGACCGGATCCTCGGCAACCCCGGCAACGACATCATGAACGGCAACGCCGGCGACGACACGCTCGTCTGGAACAACGGCGACGGCACCGACGACATGAACGGCGAGGACGGCCTCGACCGGATCGAGACCAACCTCGGCGCCGCCGACGACATCTCCCAGATGAAGGTGCTGAACGGCAAGGTCCGCTACGACCGCATCAACGCGCCGTTCGGGCTCAACGTCGCCACCAGCGAGGTGTTCGAGCTGAACACCTTCGGCGGGGCGGACACGCTCGACGTCGCACCCGGGCTCAGCGCCCTGATCGCCGTCACGGCCGACGGCGGCGAGGGCGACGACCGCTTCAACGGCGGCGACGAGGCGGACACGTTCCTCGGCGGGCTCGGCAACGACACGCTCGACCCGGGCACCGGCAGCGACACCGCCAACGGCCAGGACGGCAACGACACGCTGAAGCTGCGCGACGGCGTCGGCGACCTCGCGGTCGGCGGCACCGGCACCGACTCGGCGACCGTCGACTCGCTCGACGCCGTGGCGGCCGACGTGGAGAAGGTCGACCGCTCGAAGTCCGGCGCCAAGGCGCTGAAGATCTACAAGAAGGTCAAGCTCGACAGCCGCTACCGCGCCTACGTGAAGATCGCGTGCGACGACTCGGCGATCGAGGGCTGCTCCGGCAAGCTGAGCCTGCTGGCGAAGGCCGAGATCGGCGGCAAGAAGCTCGAGGTCCTGCTGGCCAAGGCCCGCTACGACCTCGACCCGGGCAAGACCGAGAAGGTCAAGGTGCACATCCCCAAGTACGTCAAGAAGCTCGTCAAGAAGGGCAAGCTCAAGCTGAAGGCCCAGGCCGTGGCACGGAACGCCGCGGGCGACTACACCGTCGCGTCCAAGTACGTGACGCTCGAGGTCGACAAGAGCAAGAAGAAGAAGTAGCCCCTGGAGAGAGGGCGCCCGGCGGCACGATGCCGCCGGGCGCTATTCCAGGACGAGCACGTCGAGCGTCCGCGGCCCGTGGACGCCCTCGACGCGGTCGAGCTCGATGTCCGACGTGGCCGACGGCCCCGACACGAGCGTGATCGGCCGCCCCGCCTCCGCCGCCTCCTTCAGCACCGCGACGGCGTCCGGCACGCCGGCCACCACCGAGCCGGCCTCGACGATGCACATGTGCCAGTCCGGCACCAGCGTCAGCGCGCGCCGGCCGGAGCGCTGGCCGCCGTCGAGCACGATCGTGCCGGTCTCGGCGATCGCCAGCGCGCAGCCGGTGAGCACGCCGTCGAGCTGGTCGAGCGCCTGCGGCGACAGCGGCGGGTCGTCGACAACGACCTCGACGCCGGTCAGGACGCCGGGCCCGCCGGGCGGGACGGCGATCCGGCTCGCACCGCGCTCGCGGCACAGCCGCGCCACCGTGTCCGCCAGCTCGTCGGCGGCCACCCGCGTGACGGTGGCGCGGTACTCGGCGACGCGCTCGCAGAAGCGGTCGACCGCGGAGTCGTCGATCCGCGGTCCTCGATAGCCGCGCGGGACGTCCGGCACGGCGACGCCGGCGCCAAGCGCGCCGTGGATGCGGCGCATGATCTCGTCACGCGCGGTTGCGCCACCACTCACGGAACGTCTCCTTCGGCGGATCGGGCAGGTCGCGCATCGCGGTCCAGCCCGGCAGCGCGGCCTTGGCGATCGGGCCGCGCCCGAGGCGCGCGAGCTTCTGGGCGCGCTCGTACCGCTCCTGCGAGCCGAATACCCCGGCGACGGTCCGCATGGCCAGCGCCTCGCCGCTGAAGCGCGACTTCTCCTCGCGGATCACGCGCCCGCGCAGGTGCACGAGCAGCGAGGGGATCTCGATCTTGACCGGGCAGGCGTCGTAGCACGCGCCGCACAGCGAGCTCGCCCACGGCAGCGTCGGATGCCGGTCGAGCCCGAACAGCTGCGGCGAGAGCACGGCGCCGATCGGGCCCGGATAGACCGACTCGTACGCCTGCCCGCCGACCCGCGAGTACACGGGGCACACGTTCAGGCACGCCGAGCAGCGGATGCAGTGCAGCGCCTGGCGGCCGAGCTCGTCGGCGAGCACGTCGGTCCGCCCGCCGTCGAGCAGGATCAGGTGGAACTCCTCCGGCCCGTCGCCGGGCCGGACGCCGGTCCACAGCGACGTGTACGGGTTCATCCGCTCGGCCGTCGATGAGCGCGGGAGGAGCTGGAGGAAGACCTCGAGGTCGCGCCACTCGGGCAGCACCTTCTCGATCCCCATGACCGTGACCAGCACCTTCGGGAGCGTCGTGCACATCCGCCCGTTGCCCTCGGACTCCACGACCGCCACGGTTCCTGTCTCGGCGACGCCGAAGTTCGCGCCCGAGACCGCGACCGGGACCGAGAGGAACTTCGCGCGTAGGTGGCGCCGCGCGGCCTCGGCGATCGCCGACGCCTCCATGCCGAGCTCCTCGTCGGTGATCGTGCGCTCGAACAGCGCCTTGATCTCCATCCGGTTGCGGTGGATGGCGGGCACGAGGATGTGGGTGGTCTTGTCATGCGAGAGCTGCAGGATCAGCTCGGCGAGGTCGGTCTCGATCGCGCTGATCCCCTCGGCGGCGAGCGCGTCGTTGAGGCCGATCTCGTCGGTGGCGATCGACTTGACCTTGATCACCTCGTCCGCGCCGTGGTCGCGCGCCACGCGCGCCACGATCGCGTTCGCCTCCGCCCCGTCGCGCGCCCAGTGCACCACGCCGCCGGCGCGCGTCACCGACGCCTCGAGCCGCTCGAGCTGCTCCGGCAGCGTCGCCATCGCGCGCGCCTTGATCGCCGCGCCCGCGTCGCGCAGCGCCTCCCAGTCCGGCAGCTCCCCGATCGCACGCAGGCGCTTCTCGCGGATCGTCGTCGTCGCCTTGCCGAGGTTGCGCCGCAGCTGCGCGTTCTGCAGCGTCTCGTGGGCGGCGGCGGGAAAGCCCTGTGTCATTCCGTCGCCGCCAGGATCTCGGCCAGGTGCATCGTCCGCACGCCGGCGCGCTGGCGCTGCAGCGCACCGCCGATGTGCATCAGGCAGGAGTTGTCGGCCGCCGTGCACACCTCGGCCTTCGTGTCCAGCACCCGGCGCAGCTTGTCCGAGAGCATCGCCATCGAGGTGTCCGCGTTCTTGACCGCGAACGTCCCCCCGAAGCCGCAGCACTCCTCGGCCTCGGGCAGCTCCACGAGGTCGATCCCGCGGACCGCCGAGAGCAGCCGCCGCGGCCGATCCCCCACGCGCAGCAGCCGCAGCGAGTGACAGGTCGGGTGCAGGGTGACCCGGTGCGGGAACGACGCGCCCACGTCGGTCACCGCCAGCCGGTCGACCAGCAGCTCGGTCAGCTCGTACAGCCGCCCGTCCGCGGACGGGACGTGCTCGCGCACGAACCCCACGCACGACGCCGACGGCGAGACCACGAGCTCGAAGCCGTCGAACACGCGGGCCCAGCGCTCGGCCAGCGCCCGGCCGTGGTCCTCGTAGCCGGTGTTGCCGTGCATCTGCCCGCAGCACGTCTGGCCCTCGGGGAAGACGACCTCGTGCCCCAATCGCTCGAGCAGCTCCACCACCGCGCGCCCCGTGGCCGGGAACAGCGTGTCGTTGAAGCAGGTGACGAAGAGCGCGATCCGCACCGCCCGGCGAACCCTAGCCAGCGGCGGCAGCGCGCACGAGCTCGGCGAACGCGGCGAGACGACCGGGCTGGACCTCGACGAGCTCGTCCCCGCCCACGACCCGGAGGCTGGTCGCGGCGGCCACGCCGTCGCCGGCCGCCGCCAGCGCGAGCAGCTCCTCGGCACCGCGCAGCTCGGCGAGCAGCTCGCGCATCGGCGCCTCGACGGCGGCGGGCGCGGGCAGGTCGCGGAGCATGAGGCCCGCCACGTGTCGCGGCCAGTCGGCGATCCAGGCGAACGGCCGCTCGGACGGCGCATCGAGATAGAGCCGAGCCTGCTCGAGCCGCCCGCGCGTGGCGGCGACCTCGGCCGGCTCCTCGTAGCGCCGCGGGCCGAGCCGGGCGGCCAGCTCCGCGACACAGGCGTCGATCCGCGCGCGGTCGCCGTGCCGCTCCGCCACCTCGCGGTCGGCGTCGGCCAGCGCGCTGGCCGCGGCGTGGCACACCGCGGCATGCTCGCGCCCGAGCTCCGTGGCGGCATGGAGACGGCGCCGGGCCGCGTCGACCGCAGCGCGCGCGCCCGCCGCGATCCGGGCCGCCGCCTCGGCAGCGGCACGCGCCGGACCCTCGCCGGGCGCCAGCACGAGCCGCGCCGACCAGTCCTCGCCGCCGATCCGCAGCTCGGCGTCGCCCGGCTGCGCGATCACCGCCGCGGTCAGCGGATGGCGGACGCGCTCGACCTCGATCCACGTCTCGGCCAGGCGCACGCCGCGCATCGGCCGGTCGACCGGCTGCGCGAGCGCAGCGTCGAGCGCCGCGGCGGCCTGCTTGACCGCGCGCGAGCGCGCGATCCGCTCCCGCTCGCGGGCGTCGGCGGCGAGCCGCACCGCCCGCCGGTGCTCGGCCAGCGCGGCATCGAGGGCGTGCTCCGCCGCACGGACGCCGACGTCCGGCACTCCCGCTTCCATGGGCGGGAGCCTAGCCCCGAACCAAGCGGAATAGCGCCTCCGCTCGGCGGGTAGCCCAGTTCGCCGGAGCACTTCCCAGGAGGCGCGATGTACGAGCAGGTGCTGGACCCGGTCGGGGGATCGTTGTTCGCGAGCGCACTGTTCGCCGCGCTGCCGCTGATCGCGCTGTTCGTGCTTCTCGGGGGACTCAAGCTCAAGGCCCACTGGGCGGCGCTGGCGTCGCTCGCGATGGCGATCGTCGTCGCGGTGGTCGTCTACTCGATGCCCGGCGGCCAGGCGCTCGACGCCGCCGTCCTCGGCGCCTGCTTCGGCCTGTTCCCGATCATGTGGATCGTCTGGAACGCGATCTGGATCTACAACATGACCGACGCGACCGGGCACTTCGCCGTCCTGCGCCGCTCGTTCGCGCAGGTCTCCGACGACCAGCGCATCCAGGCCGTCATCATCGCGTTCTCGTTCGGCGCGCTGATCGAGGCGCTGGCCGGCTTCGGCGCCCCCGTCGCCATCACCGCGGCGATGCTGCTCGCGGTCGGCTTCAAGCCGATCCAGGCCGCCGCCGTCGCGCTGGTGGCCAACACGGCGCCCGTCGCCTTCGGCGCCATCGCCACCCCGATCATCACGCTGTCGGAGGTCACCAGCCTCCCGACGGAGGATCTCGGCGCCATGGTCGGCCGCCAGACGCCGTTTCTGGCCGTCGTCGTGCCGCTGGTCCTGATCGGCATGGTCGACGGCAAGCGCGGCATCCGGCAGACGTGGCCGGCCGCGGTGGTCGGCGGCGGCGCGTTCGCCATCGGGCAGTTCGCGTGCTCGAACTACCTCTCGGTCGAGATCACGGACATCGTCGCCTCCCTGCTCTCCGCCGGAGCGATCGTCGCGCTGCTGCGCGTCTGGCAGCCGTCGCAGCCGCTGCGCGGCGAGCGCTTCAGCCGGCCGGCGATCGCCGGCGCCTCGACCGCCGACGCCGCCCACGAGCAGGAGGTCCGCCGCCGCAGCGACGACGCGCACGACAGCCGCCGCGACGTGATCCTCGCCTACGCGCCGTACGTGATCATCGTCGCGATCCTCTCGCTCGCCCAGTGGGGGCCGATCAAGACCGCGCTCGAGAGCGTCACCCAGGAGATCGACTGGCCCGGCCTGAACGTCGTGAACGCGGAGGGCGAGGAGCCGCCGACCGCGGTCTTCACGCTCAACTGGCTGATCACGCCGGGGACGCTGCTGCTCATCTCCGGGCTGCTGACCATGCTCGTGCTGCGCATCTCGCCCGCCCGCGCGCTGCGCGTCTACGGGCAGACGCTCAACCAGCTCAAGTGGGCGACGCTGACCGTCGCCACCGTGCTGGCGCTCGCCTACGTCATGAACTTCAGCGCCCAGACGCTCACGCTCGGCCAGTGGATCGCCGGCGCGGGCGGCGTGCTCGCCTTCCTGTCCTCGATCATCGGCTGGCTCGGCGTGGCGGTGACGGGCTCGGACACGTCGTCGAACTCGCTGTTCGGCGCGCTCCAGGTCCAGGCCGCCAACGAGGCGGGGCTGAACCCGACGCTGCTGGCCGCGGCCAACTCGTCCGGCGGCGTGCTCGGGAAGATGATCTCGCCCCAGAACCTGGCCATCGGCGCCGCCGCGGTCGGCCTCGCCGGCCAGGAGGGAGAGCTCTTCCGCCGGGTGCTCCGCTGGAGCCTCATCCTCCTGCTGGCCATGTGCGTGATCGTTCTGCTGCAATCCCTTGCGATCCTGTCGTGGATGGTCGTCTAACCGCAGCCCCCGAAGGCCCGACCGTCACCTCGGACGCACCCGAGGCGAAGGCGTCCGAGCGCGACCTGCGCGAGCTGGCGGAGGAGCTGCGGACGATCGTCGGCGCCGAGTGGGTGTTCACCCAGGAGCACCAGCTCCGCACCTACGAGTCCGACGGCCTTCTCCAGTACCGAGCCACCCCGGCCGCCGCGGTGCTGCCCGGCAGCGCCGAGGAGGTCCAGAAGGTCGTCGCCGCGTGCGCGCGGGCCGAGGTCCCGTGGGTGGCGCGCGGGGCGGGCTCCGGCCTGTCCGGCGGTGCGCTGCCGATCGAGGACGGCGTCCTGCTCGTGCTCTCGCGGCTCAAGCGCATCGTCGAGATCGACCTCGAGAACGGCCGCGTCTGCGTCGAGCCGGGGGTCACCAACGCCAACGTCTCGGCCGCCGTCGGGCCCGGCTTCTTCTACCCGCCCGACCCGTCGAGCCAGATCGTCTGCTCGATCGGCGGCAACGTGGCCGAGAACTCGGGCGGCGCGCACTGCTTCAAGTACGGCTTCACCACCAACTACGTGACCGGGCTCGAGCTGGTGCTGACCGACGGGTCGATGATCCAGGTCGGCGGCTACGAGCTCGACGGGCCGGGCTACGACCTACTCGGCGCCTTCGTCGGCTCCGAGGGCACGCTCGGCGTGGCGA
>Ga0081538_10001107_pt1 | contig 28552 bp, 30 predicted proteins | sample TabmetS5T2R1_FD_71022 | JGI IMG/M metagenome (GOLD analysis project Ga0081538, IMG submission 71022) | Tabebuia heterophylla rhizosphere microbial communities from the University of Puerto Rico - S5T2R1 | ecosystem: Host-associated > Plants > Roots > Rhizosphere ...
GATAAATTTGACTGAGGTTTTTCCACTCTTAGGCGGGCGGGGGTTGCCAAGCCCGGTCAACGGCGCAGGTCTCTTTTCCTTTTGAAAAAAAGAAGGGAGTGCGAAGCTTAGAATGAGCCGGCTGGTTCCTACAACCCTGTTCCTTAGGGATTCGTGGGTTCAAATCCCACCCCCCGCACTTTTTAGTTTCACAACAGCAACAGTAACATCAGGTATGTCAAGCTGTTTGCAAACTGGATCGTTGATCTGGCAAGAAATGGACTACAAAAAACCTCAGAGGGTATATACCTATTTACTTCATTTATGTATTAATTTTGTATCACCCAAAAGCATAGTTAATGACATAATCAGAATCGAAGATGGACAACAGAGCAATTGTCATAAAAACAATTAAAGCATACTGCAGAAGTAATATGAAAAGTCTCATAGTTGCTCAAATCTGTGAAGCTGACAAAATCTTCGGCTATTTACATTCTTCTAATATTTGCACCAATAGCCGCTGCATTAGAGTTCATTCATGCTGATCATTTGGTCCTATTTGTAGTATCAGCAATAGCGCTTATTCCACTAGCAAAACTTATAGGCGATTCCACAGAACATCTTGCAACCCACTATGGCCCCACAGCAGGGTCACTTCTGAATGTGACCTTTGGTAATGCTGCAGAGATCATTATTGCAGTGGTTGCCATAAGCGCAGGACTCTTAGACCTAGTCAAGGCATCCATTACAGGTGCAATAATTGGTAATATACTTCTCATCTTGGGGTTAAGTGTTATTGCAGGTGGCTTTAGATTCAAAGAGCAAACCTTTAGCAGGGAAAACGTTGGCATCCAGGCATCAATGCTTTTCTTGGCAATAATTGGCCTTGCAATACCAACCATTTTGGCAAGCACCATGCCTTCACCTTCAGAAAACCAAGAGCAGGTGCAGCTGCTGAGTGATGCATTGGCGTTCATCTTGCTGATCGTATACATTCTCGGGATAGTATTTACATTCATTACCCACAAACATTTGTTCACACCGCCACCTGAAAGTACTGAGGATATACAGGAAAGCCACGGTCACAGCACACACTGGAGCAAGAAAAAGTCGTTTCTATTCCTTGCAGCAAGCATGGCTGGTGTCATAGTAGTAAGCGAAATATTAGTTGCTTCAGTCGAGACAACAGGTGAAGAACTTGGTTTTGGCGAATTGTTTGTTGGTGCGATAATTGTGGGTATTGTTGGTAATGCAGCTGAGCACAGTAGTGCAATTCTCCTTGCAAGGAAAGGCAAAATGGAGCTTTCGATTGGCATAGCAGCAGGCTCAGGTACCCAGATTGCGCTTTTTGTAGTCCCAATTCTTGTATTTGCAGGCATTGCAATGGGCCAGCCATTTACACTTGTGTTTACATTGCTGGAACTAGCAGTAATTTTCTTAGGAGCTATAATTCTGAACCTGATAGTCCATGATGGGAGAAGTAATTGGTTTGAAGGTGTAATGCTGACAGCAGTCTATATCATAATTGCGATAGCATTCTTTTTTGTCGCAGACTAGAAGTTCTTGGATTCTCGGGTATTGCTCTTCATCACATTCCTACAACATAACTATGAGCGCAGAAGACTTGATGGTCCAGTATTGGTGGCTTGTACTCCAGCATATATGTGTGTGCAGGAACATGTCAACATCTCTACATTGAAAGATAGTAGGTAGATAATAAGATAACTTTAGAAAAAGTGAGAAATGTTCGATCATTTCTGAGTGAAAAAAGATAAAGCTAAGAGAATGCCCTCAGGATCTGTTCTTGAACTCAAGAACCATATTGATCAAATGCCGGTGTATTCTGGAGTCTCCAGAGAGCTCAGGATGAAAGGAAGTCCCAATAATATTTTTTTGCTTCACCGCCACAATCTTGTTGTTAAGCTTGCCAATTACTTGAACATCCTTGCCTACCTCACTTACGGCGGGAGCTCGGATAAATACTCCCTTAAATGCCTCATCCCCCAGTATGCTTAATGAAAGATCTGCTTCAAAGGAGTCGTTCTGTCTTCCAAAGGCATTCCTCTCAATGACAATGTCAAGGTTGCCTATCAATTTCTGCTTTGTATCTCCAACAATTCTGTCAAAAGCCCTTTTTGACAGCATTATCATGCCAGCGCATGTGCCAAGCACTGGCATACCTTCGGATATACACTTCTTTATTACAGTCATAGAGCTTTGTATGGCAACAAGACTACTTTGCACAGTACTTTCGCCGCCTGGCAAAATAAGACCATCAATCCTTTCAATCTCCTCAGGGTAGCGCACCAAGTCGACATTCCCGTTGATATGAAGCTCTTGCAACGCCTGATTTGTAGCAGCTACATTTTCCTCTATATCTCCCTGAAGACCAAGGACTCCAATGGTTATAGCGTTTTTCTTGGTGCTACCGCCACTGCTCAGACATGTTCGCCTCTTTCCTGCATACGAAGCTCAAGATTATTTGTGTCCATTCCAAGAAGTGACTTCTTTTCATCAACCATCTTTTGTGCTTCCATCACTATCTTGGGATCGTCATGGAATGTCGTAGAAAGTACGACTGCTCTTGCCCTCTGAGCAGGGTCATCAGACTTGAAAATGCCAGAACCTACGAACACACCATCACAGCCAAGGTTCATCAACAGCGCTGCGTCTGCCGGCGTGGTGATTCCCCCAGCTGCAAAATTAACCACAGGTAATCTTCCAAGCCGGGCGGTTTCTTCGACTATTTCATATGATACTTTCAATTCGCGTGCAGCCTTCATCAGATCCTGTCTATCACCGTCCTGATAGATTGATCGGATTCTGCGTATTTCGTTATTCACCATGCGTATGTGAGTTACTGCCTCAGACACATTGCCAGTTCCCGGTTCTCCCTTCGTCCTTATCATCGCACAGCCCTCTTCGATTCTGCGTAATGCTTCGCCAAGGTTCTTAGCGCCGTTGACAAACGGAGTTGTAAAGTCCCATTTCCAGATATGGTGTTCTTCATCTGCTGGTGTCAGCACTTCGCTTTCGTCTATCATGTCAACGCCTACTGCTTCGAGTATTTTTGCTTCGTCTGTGTGACCAATCCTACACTTGGCCATGATTGGGATTGTTATCGCATCCATTATCTCCTGAATTACCTTGACGCTTGCAGTCCTTGCTACTCCGCCCGCCTTCCTTACATCATATGGCAGCTTGTCAAGAACCATGACTGCCACTGCCCCGGCATCTTCTGCAATGACGGCCTGCTCTACATTCGTTACATCCATTACAACTCCGTGTTTTTGCATGTGGGCAAAGCCGCGCTTCAATAAGGTGGTCCCACGAACCGTTCGGGCGTTCTCTATAGTCTCTACTTTAATGCCCTTGGGTTTTGACTCAGTGGCCACGAGAGATATCGTCATTATGATATTACAAATTCAATTGACTCAAATGCTCTATATATCTTCTGTCAGATTCCCTTCCTATATGGGTGCCAGGTATTAACCAAACGTCACTATCGGGGGAACTAGGCAACCGTAAAAGTTTCATCTAAAACTTTACAAGCCGCTTCACGTCTAGCCCTTGGCGTTAGAAGTAAGCCCGAGCACGCTGTTGACTAATTGTTGCTGTCAGAATATTAAGATCAATCTTGTTTAGACCGGATATGGTTTAGAAGGCCACCAGCTATCAGAACTTCTCTCTGCCGGGGAGTCAGATCGACCTTTAGTGTAATTTCGTTCTTGTCTGATACTGCTGCAATCATCTTATCTCCTTTCTTCAAGCTGCTAACCACATTTTCTATTGTAATGGGCTTGCCTTGAGCCAGCATTTCAAAGTCAGAGGCATTGTGAAACTCAAATGGTATAATCCCAAAGTTGATTAGGTTTGCTTTATGAATTCGTGCAAAGGATTTTGCAATGACACCTTTGACTCCAAGGTACATCGGTGCCAATGCAGCATGCTCTCGGCTAGACCCCTGACCATAGTTTTCGCCTCCAATAATAAAGCCACCATGTTTCTCCTGTGCTCTTTTCGCAAAGTCAGGGTCAATCCAGTAGAACACATACTCACTTATCGCCGGCACATTGCTCCTGAGGGGCAGTATCTTTGCTCCAGCAGGCATTATAGCATCAGTACTGATATTGTCCCCCACTCTTATCAGCACTTCACCTTGAAGTACGGACTCCATAGGCTGACGTAGCGGAAGTGGACGTATATTGGGACCTCGGGATACCTGTATCTTGTCGGCCTGATCTACAGGAGTTGGCGCGATGATAGATGAGTCGTCGATTACAAACTTATCGGGCCAGGAAATATTGGGATACTCGCCAAGATCGCGTGGATCAGTTATCTTGCCTGCCACAGCGCAAGCGACACATACTTCAGGCGAAGTCAGGTAGACCTTGTCATCTTTCGTACCGCTTCTTCCAGGCCAGTTACGGTTGAAGGATCTAATCGAAATCCAATCGGTTCCAGGTGCTGAACCCATGCCGATGCAGCCTTGGCAACCACTTTCAAGCAATCGGGCGCCAGAAGCAATGATATGATATATTGGACCATCACGCGCTACAGTCTCCAACACTTGCTTTGAACCAGGGTTAATAGCCATAGTGACATTTGAATGCACTTTCCTACCCTTGAGCACATGAGCAACGGTCATCATTTCAACATAGCTTGAGTTGGTGCATGAGCCGATGAGCACCTGATGAACATCAATTCCCTGCACATCGCGTACCTTCTGCACAGCATCAGGTGAGCCGGGGAGAGCAATAAGTGGCTCAAGTTCGCTCAGGTTTATCTCTATGTTATCATCATAACTGCAGCCTGGATCTGCAGCGTAACGCTTGTAGTCATGCGCTCTCCCTTGACGGGTTAGATAGTCAAGTGTGACTTCATCTGATTCAAACAAAGATGTAGTGGCACCAAGCTCTGCGCCCATATTGCATATCGTTCCTCTTTGTGGTATCCCAAGGCTCGTGATGCCTTCGCCATAGTACTCAAAGATCTTGCCCACTCCTCCTTTGACAGACAGTCTGCGCAGCATTTCAAGTATTATGTCCTTAGCAGTAACCCATGGGCGGAGCTTGCCAGTCAACTTTACTCCGACTATCTTGGGCATTTTGGTGTAGAAGGGTGCGCCTGCCATGGCCACGGCTACATCTAGACCTCCTACCCCAATTGCCATCATGCCTGCTCCACCTGCAGTAGGAGTGTGGCTATCAGAACCTATCAGCAATCTACCCGGCACTGAAAAGCGTTCAAGGTTTACCTGATGGCAGATGCCATTGCCTGGCTTGCTATAATAGATGCCATACTTTGAGGCAAATGTCTGGAGGAAACGGTGATCGTCGGCGTTTTCAAACCCAGTCTGTAGAATGTTATGGTCTACATAGATGGCGGCATGTTCGACCTTGACCCGCGGTATTCCCATGGCTTCAAATTGAAGGCATGCCATGGTGCCAGTTGCGTCTTGCATAAGAACGCGGTCTACATTAAGGCCTATCTCCTGGCCTGGCTCGACCCTACCCTCTACAAGATGATCCGAAATTATTTTCTGAGCGAGATTTAGAGAAACCATTATTCCAATGGTTTCTAACGAGCAATGGATATTTAATAATATATGAGCACGATTGAATTGGTTATATTATGTCTTGATCTTGTTCTAAAATGCGCCAACTCTCTTAAAACAGACTCTGCCTGTATCAAGCTTAGATATCTTGCTTTGCAGTTTAACCCATTTATCAATGGATTATTAGTCCTTTCCCTGCTTCCTTATCTTGACAATGGATATAAGTATCAGAAACATCTGGTATAATATGTCTTCAGTGATTGTTCCATTGACGCAATTCTACATTATATCGCATAAGTTTTGCATTTACCATTCATAATTACCTCTCAATGAGGTATTTAGTATCACATTGAAAAACTCCTTCAACAAACGGATGAACTTCAGCAGCTGTTACAGAGTCGGCATAATCAACGGCATTTTAGAGGTTGCAAATGGGGACGGTGGCGCTTCAAGGTCCAGGATAATGTATAATGCAAACCTTAGCCATGACCAAGTGAAACATTATCTGACGATTCTAACTGAAAACTACTTTCTTTACTATAACTTACATACTCAAAGATTCAAGACCAAAGAAAAAGGTCTTAAGGTTATTGAAGCCTACAAGCGGATTGAGGATATGATTAGACCACAACAAATATCGCCTGCACCACTTCGAAAACTACAAGTGCAGAGTGGAGGTCTAATAGAGATAACAGGATAACAAACATGGATGATGACAAACCGTTAGCTAGATTACTAGTTGCAGACGATGACTCAGACATAACTCGGGTTCTCAAACTAGGTCTTCAAAAAAATTGATTCTTAGTTGGTGCATTTACCAATCCCGAAGAAGCACTTCAAAGCTTCACATCAAATGCAAAATCTTACCGTCTAGTGCTGTCAGACATCCAAATACCCAATTGTCTGGAATACAGATAGCAAAAAAAAGTTAACGAGGCTAATCCGAGTATCAAGGTTGTCTTGATGACTGCTTTTGAGATAAAAGATAATGAACTTTCTAAAGTATTTGCTTTCACGCAAGTCGACGGTTCTATTCAAAGGCCCATTGGCATTGGAGATTTGACTAACAAGATATTGAGTCTCATAGGCGCAACCAAGAGAAGGATATAGAGAGATATCTTGTGGTGGGAATGCAGGGTCATATTTGAACTGAAGAGACCTTGATCATTTCTCTTACCGTGTTCTTTAATCAATTTCTGCAGAGAAGAGATAAATAAAAAATTGAGGATTGTTAATTCGCGCATTCCGTTATTCTTTAACGTTGTTACTTTATTTCTAAGGGGAAATAGGTGCAGTAGCATTTGTAGATGCTGTAGCCGCGGACTCGCCCGCTTCTTCTGCTCCAACTAACGGAGTGTTTTGACAATGCATATCATCTAACGTCATACCAAAGTTGCAATTTATTTCCACGAATTGACCTTGTGGTGTATTATTCTCTGCTTCACTTATGACCATTCTAAGTTCGTTTGTGATTCTTTCAGTTATCTGCTCAGAGCTTGCAAAGGGATTTGGAAGGGTAGCAGCATTTGCAGTATCACCAGTAGTGGTCGTAGTCATGTTACTAGCACTCACATATCCTATGGTTGGGGAGGAACTGTAGTCAGATGTGATGGTGGTTATGATTAAATCCTCTGATGCCCTTACGGCGCTTCTTTCTCCTACAATTCTATAAGTTGTATCAAAGCTGCCGATACTGGATGAGCCACCAGATAGGACATACGAGTTTGTACCATCCTTAGTTATATGAATAGTCTGCTGTTCTTCTCCTAAGGTAGGCGAGGTTATTGTTGTTGCATCAGTAGCAGTATCATTACCAACCTGTTCAGTCGTACCAAGAGTAACAGGTGTAGCAAGGACAGGAGTTACACCGGGAAAGCCTGTCACAGTTGTCGCTGTTGCAATTATTAGTAACACTGTTATTGTAGCTATAACACGTATTTTTGTTATAGTCATTTCAAATATACATGCCCACAATGTATTTAACAATATAGTCTCAAAATTCAGAATCGCTGAAATCAAAGACTCCTTATTCCATAAAAGGCAGTCAGCCTATAATTTATGACTCGAAGTTTTTGTATGTGATGCCTCACACTCATCATTCAGTTATTGTTATTACTACCAGTAGTTGTGAGTCCGACTTTGGAAATTGCGTAGCATTCAAAGTGATATGTGTACCGTCCAATAATTTCCTTTGTCATCACTTTGAACATTTCTTACTCATTTGATGTAGCCTTTCCATTCTCCTAATCTGGTTGTTTTCTGCCCCAGAACTTTTACATGCTCCATTTATTCCAACAATTTGAGAGCACATAAGCCAATTTGGCAGTCGCAGATAATAAACAATACATTATTCTGTGGATCCGTCGGCTGCAGCCAGTGGTTTAATATCCTCAACCTTTAACTCTTTATCACATCGAGGGCATTTGACATGTTCAGGATCATCTATCGGTTCCAACTCGCTCTTATCTGACGGACACTTATTGTCAAAATGTGCATCGAGTATATCCGCTTGCACTAGCGTGAGCTCCTTTCTGCATACAAACAGCCTATATTGAGCAAATTCATTATTGACATCAGTTAGGATTTGATTCATGCCGGGAGTCCCAACATGGTGTCTTGAGTCGTAGCCACAGGCGAGGCATTTAAAGCGGTAAATCTTCAACGGCTTCTATAAGGCAGCTCGGAATAAAAGCATATGTGGCATTGCAATTTTTGTACAAGAAGAATTTTTGTCCTGCATTAGGCTTAGGAGTCTAGTGCCTTACCTGAAGTTAAAAGCATTCTTAACTATGCTTCTTATGTGAGAGTCTTGTACTCTAGAGCGCTTTGAGATGCCGTAGGTAGAGTCAAGTCTATTTGATGCTCTTTACATCTATACAGAGGGCGTAAGAGCATATTTACTTATTGAAGACCTGTTGAATCTAGAGATGCATTGTGAGTACCTATGGGGTACATGTAAGAGTGTTAGAGCTTGCTTGTTGTAATTAGCACAAATAATGAGAAGGGTCGCACTTCTCATAGGGATGACAGATATGTACTTCAGTATAAGGATAGATACTAGTCGCTGTCAGCTATGAAAAAAATGGCGAAACACTCCTCCTATTATAAAAATCTATGGTGGCCACTAATGAAAAGTCTGCAATGTTTTTCTTATTTGTCTAAAGAAGATTAGATTTTATGGAGAACAAAATTCATATTCTTCTAGGAAATTTGATATGAAGAAAAATTACGTTTGATTTTTAAGTTAAATAAACCCAGAGTATAAACACTCAATAGATAAAAACTCTCTATCCGGAGAGTGAGTTATGTGTTCTATCATTGGTATTATTAGTAAGGATATTGTCGCGCCAGCGCTAGTCGAGAGTCTCAAGAGAATGGAATATAGAGGCTATGACAGCGTGGGGATTGCGACACTTTCAACTAATAAAATTTCTGTAAGAAAAGGGGTTGGCAAGGTAGGTCAGGTGAACAGTAGCCTTAACCTTGCGGGGATGGAGGGCTTTATTGGTATTGGCCACACTCGCTGGGCTACGCATGGAGGTGTTACCGAATACAATGCTCATCCTCACCCTTGTTGCAACAACAATATCGCAGTCGTACATAATGGAATAATTGAGAATTATCTATCGCTCAAAGAGGAGCTAGTAAAGAAGGGGCACATATTCCGAAGTGAGACAGATACCGAAGTCATTGCTCATTTGCTTGAAGACTATTACAATACTAGCGGAGATATCAAGCGCGCAATGATAGAAACCGTAAATCAGCTTGAAGGGTCATATGCATTTGTAGCTATGTTTGAGAATGGCACACTTTCGTGTGCTCGTCTTGACGAGCCACTTGTCATCGGAATTTCTGACAATACTTATTATGCATCAAGCGATGTGCTTGGTTTTTTGCAATACACAGATCAGGCAATGTTTCTGGATAATCGGGACATGGCAATAATCGACAAAGCAGGCATCAGTATTTTCAATTTCAGCGGTGAACCAGTGACAAGGATCGTTACCAAGGTCGCATGGGAGCTTGCCGACGCCAACAAGGGCGAATTTGCTCACTATACGATTAAGGAGATATTTGAACAACGCACAAGCGTCAAGGCCGCTACATACCAAGACGAGCACAAGATAAAGGCATTTTGCGACTCAATTGTAAGCGCTAGCAACATACTTGTCACTGGCAGCGGCTCAAGTTATCACACTTCACTGATAATCTCTATGATGGGCTCTCGCTTTTTGAAAAAGCGTTTTGAGCCAGTCATGGCAAGCGAATTCCAATACAATATTGACTCGATAGACAAAGACACAGCAATTATTGCAATATCTCAAAGTGGTGAAACTGCAGATGTACTATCAGCGACCAAACTCGCAAGGGAGGCTGGTGCAAAAATTTTATCCATTGTAAATGTTCAAACATCCTCACTTGCAAGGACTGCAGATGTTTCTCTCAGCATCAAGTCAGGCCCCGAGATTGGCGTTGCAGCTACAAAGAGCTTTACAGGTCAAGTATCACTTGCATATGCAATACTTGACCGGATTAGTGGAGGCAAGGTTGGCTTTGACAGAGAGGTAATTTCAGACAAGATATCAAAGATGCTTGCACAGCAGGGAAGTATCGAAAGATTGGTCAACCTTATGATGCCAAAGGTAAACGACATCTATCTCCTTGGTAGATCTATTCATTTCCCGATTGCACTAGAAGGCGCGCTGAAAATGAAAGAGCTAGCTTATGTCCATGCAGAAGGAATTGCTGCAGGAGAGCTAAAACATGGTCCACTTGCTCTGATGGATAAGAATGCTGTGGTCTTTGTGCTTAATCCTGACGACAGGACCTATAGCGACATGCTTTCTAGCGCCTATCAGGTGAAGTCAAGGGGTGCCAAGATAATTGGTATCTCTAATGTGCCAAATGACATTTATGATGCAATGATAGAGATCCCGAAGATAGACAATGACTTGCTATACCCATTGGTGGAAATCATCCCACTGCAGTTGATCTCTTACTATCTTGCGCTGCACAACAATGCTGATCCTGACTTTCCACGGAACCTTGCAAAATCAGTCACAGTCAGGTAAAAAAGTATAATTAGTTTACTTGTATGAGAACATCACGAGAAAGATGGCAGGCAGCAATATCGAAGAAGTAAATTGCGAAAACTGTGGCAATCCTATTGATGCATGTATGTGCGTCTGCCCTTACTGCGGTCAGAAAGATTCATGTGAATGCTGCCTCTATGATGCTGCAACTGGCGGCGGTTAGTTCTAAAGCATTAAAAGAAGGGCACGTGAAAGAATTCAAGTTGGAAAAAACTATTACTAATTCTTTAAGTTGGTTAATAGGGGGAGCTCAAGGAAGCGGAGTCGATTCTGCCGCAAACATTTTTTCCCGTGCCTGTGCTATTGGAGGTCTACACCTCTTTGGCAAGAGAGAATACTATTCCAACATCAAGGGCGAGCATAGCTACTTTACTGTAAGGGTTAGTGATGAACCTTTGCGTTCACATGTTGATGAGATCAACATGCTCGTTTCGTTTGATGCTGAAACCATCTTTCGCCACTTTCAAGAGGTAACTCCAAGTGGTGCTATAATATATGATTCAGATATTATCCGCACGTCGCTTGATGAGGTGCCGACTGTTGATGACTTGGCCACAGTACGTATAAAAAAGGTATTGGAAAAGGCAGGACTGGGATTCACAGTACAGGATGCTCTTGAGTACGCCAAAAGACGCGGAGTGATCTTATTTCCTATTCCATTTTTCCAGCTCTTGCACGAGTTTGCCCAAAAGGCAAACGATCCTGCACTCAGCAGGCTGACCCGCATGGTAAACGTAATGGCACTTTCGGCTTCAATGGCAATAATGGATTTTGATAGCGAAGTATTAGCAAGAGCCATTCAATTCATTTTTCGTACAAAAAAGAAAGTAGCCGATCTGAACGTTCAGGCTTCTGTTCATACGTATAACTATGCCAAGGCAAAATTTGCAGGGAGCAAATTTAGCTATTGTCTAAAAACAAAGCCAGCTCAGCCAGACATGATATTAATACAGGGCAACCAATCGTCCGCTCTAGGCAAGATGGTCGCAGGCTGTCGCTTTCAGACATACTATCCGATCACTCCAGCTTCGGATGACAGTGAGTTTCTTGAAGCAAATGAGGTACTTGATCTCTATGATTCAGGCAAGAAAGGCTCGACTGTTGTAATTCAGACAGAAGATGAAATAGCAGCCATCACAATGGCAATTGGCAGTGCTCTTACAGGTGTCCGCACTGCCACTGCAACATCAGGCCCAGGGTTTTCATTGATGGCTGAGGCGCTTGGCTGGGCTGGCATGAACGAAGTACCAGTGGTGATTTCCCTCTATCAGAGAACAGGTCCATCTACAGGTCTTCCGACGCGCCACGAGCAAGGAGACTTAAACTTTGCAATTAATGCGGGTCATGGGGAGTTCCCAAGGATTGTGTTTGCATCAGGTGATATTGAAGAGAGCTTTTACGATACCATAAAGGTGTTTAACTTTGCAGATCGTTACCAGATGCCGGTAATACACATGCTGGATAAGGCAATAGCAAATAGCCTCATCACTTGCAAGAACTTTAACATCAACAAAGTTGCAATTGACAGAGGCTTTCGGATAAAACAGATAACAAAGGAAGACAAAGGGGTTGCCGGTAACTACCTCCGCTTCAAGCTATCAAACAATCCTATAAGCCCTATGGTTGTGCTTGGCACAGAGAATGCAATTTTTTGGAATAGCGGAGATGAGCATACTGAGGAGGGACACATCACTGAAGACCCTGAGATGAGAGTACAGATGATGGACAAGAGAATGACTAAGATGGATGTTGCAATTAGCGAAATACCTAATGAAGATAAAGCGGTGGCTTATGGCAGCAGCGACATAGTCATAATCAGTTGGGGCTCAACAAAGGGTGCAATATTGGACGCAATGGACAGATTGGCAGCTGAAGGCATGAAAGTCAAATATATACAAATTCGCCTCATGCACCCATTTCCATCCGAGCTAGTAAAATCGATGCTAAAAGATGCTAAGACAATCATCAACATAGAGATGAATTACACGGGTCAACTGGGCTCGCTGTTGCGCCAGCACACAGGCTTAGAAGCGAACTACTACATCGTAAAGTATAACGGCAGGCCTATGTCACTTGACGAGGTTTATAATAGCGTAAAGAGAATAATACGCGGAGATGCTCCAAGGAGGCAAATATTGAGAAGTGGCGCTTAAATTATCAGATTATAAAACAGACGTTCACAATGATTGGTGCCCAGGCTGTGGCGACTTTGGAATATTGAATGCGATACAGATGGCACTGGCAGATCTACAGCTTCCCCCACACAGAACCACGATATTTTCTGGCATAGGATGCTCTGGGAAAACACCGCATTTTATCAAGACATATGGCATCCATACTCTGCATGGCAGGGTGCTGCCATTTGCACAGGGAGCCAAACTTGCAAATCCTGAGCTTGAAGTTATTGCTGTTGGCGGAGACGGCGATGGTCTTGGAATTGGCGCGGGTCACCTAGTAAGTGCAGGGCGCAGAAATGTAGACATGGTCTATATTGTATTTAACAATGCGGTTTATGGATTGACAAAGGGGCAAGCTGCGCCCACACTAAAGCTGGGCATGAAGACAAAATCGCTGACGCAACCAAATGTTAACAATTCTGTCAATCCAATAGCCCTTGCACTTGTTGCAGGCTTTACTTTTCTTGCACGAGGCTATTCCTACGATGTACGTCATCTCAAGGAGTTGATCAAGAAAGCAGTTGCTCATAATGGACTTGCGTTCATCGACGTGTTACAGCCATGTCCAACATATAACGACATCAATACCAAGGAATGGTTTCAAGGCCTTGACAACGTTGATTCCAAAGAGGGCAAAGCTATACCGAGGATGTATAAGCTGGAAGAGATGGGGTATGATGGCGAGGTGCATACCCCTGAGGAGATAAATCAGAAAATGTCCCAAGTGATTGAGAAGTCAAATGAATGGGGGAACAAGATCCCGATCGGGGTTTTTTATCAAAACGAACATGTTCCTACCTACCAAGAGAGGATAACTGCACGAATTCCTGATTACATGGAGAATCCGCCAGCCCTGCAGCAAATTGCAGACAACGAGGGCAAAACGATCACAAGCATAGATAAACTGCTTGCTGATCTTCTAGTTGCGAAGTGACCCACTATAAAAAGGGAGTTCATAAGCAAACCACTAAAAGTTACAGGCCTTGAAAGCGTCGAGCACAAGCAGGAAATGCAAGCGAGGGCTTTAAGCAATCTTTGATTTTTTCTTTGAAGACTTTCTGCCTTTCATTGCAACCATAGAGCATATATAGTTGCTGCGGAAGATAACAACACACGTATACTTCTGGCATTTCTAAATATAGAGCGACACATTCAAGCAAGATCAAGGAACCACTGCAGACCAACGGACGAATTGTAATGAAAACTGCTGATCTATTTAGAATCGAGAGCGGGATGACGGTATAGCAATTAGATGTAGTTAATGCTTTAAAGTTGATAGATCGACCAAAAGCAATCAATTTAACCAATATGGAATATTAATCCATCGAGTTATCTTGCTTTTAGGATATGTATATCATTCTGAAAACAATAAAGCAATTACCGTCGCGCTTTTACTTAATCGGAGTAAAGATGATAGTCCTAGCAGCAATTGTCACGGTCCTTGTTTTTGCTGTCAGCATAGGAATATCGGACGCTCAGGAAATTCCCAGCATACCGGTAGTGATAAAGAACGGGACATTTGAAAATACGGTGGATGGATTTAGAGTGCAGATTCCAAATGGCTGGGTAGTACAGGACATCGACAATCTGCATCTTCCTAACTATCTGACTGCGAATGAGGCAGGTTTTTTGACACTGGCAATAATGTGCCCGCAGCAAGAGGCAGTGCCGATTATTGGGGGACTGTATAGCTGTGAACAATCTGAAAGTTCCGTAGAAATTGCATACGATCGCTTGGGACACAGACCAGAATTCGAGCCCATTGAGAACCCAATCAGCATTACACCCAATGATTTCTTAGCATTTATTGTAGAGGAAATGCAAGGGCGTAATTACACTAATATCCATATTATAAATAGAACAGACCTCATGATTAATATCACGAGCTCAGAAGATCCAGATACAACAGTAAGAACAACACCAGCCAAATTTGTAGAAATGACATATCAGCCCAACTTGGGACTACCTGATTTGAGGAGTTATACAATTCTGGCAACTATCCCAGAGAATCCAGTACCAGGACTAAGACAGGTCCTATCAGGTAATTCTATCACCTATGAAGGTCCCGCAGTAACAACACCTTCAGGTAATCCTCCATCAGCAGTACAGCAGATATTTCAGAGCATTGAATTTATCAGAGAATAATGATCAGATAAGAAAGATCCATTTAACATTGAGATGGCAAAAATAATACTATAGCACAACATAAACTACACGTTGCAATCTAGACAAGAAGGGAGATTTCCTGTTTTAGAGTTGTCGCATGGAGTTACGATAAACCAATTAAATACTGATGATGACAAAGACAAGGGATCATTGTATATATCGACGTATTCTGACAGAGGATATATATCATCTTGGAGAAAGAATCAAGACAATCTATGAAAGGTTAAAAACTATGCTGATTTATCAACTTATTGCATAATAATCGAACAGAATATACCTATAAGTATTCAGTCTAGACCCTTCCACTGTCGCTTGATCGCTCTTCTTTACCATTGGGATGATGTTATTCGTTGTATTCCGGCAGAGATGTGGTGAAAGAGAAACCTGATTCTTTGTTGGCCGAATGAGAGTGCAATTGTAGTTTCAGGCCTACTGGCCTTTTCCCAGCTCAGCAAACCATTCTTGTTGCGCCTTTTGCATCTCTTTTTGGGAGAGGTTGCGGTTACGAGTTGCAAACGACCAGATGTGTCCAAAAGGGTCAACCAATTGACCGGTTCGGTCACCCCAGAATGCATCCATTAGTGGCATTGTAACTTTTGCACCTGAGTCCGTTGCCTGTGTGAAAATCTTTTCGACATCTTTAACATATACGTATAATGCAGTGCTTGCTCCTCCTACCGATGGGGGAGCTTTGCTGTTCATTTCTGGAAACTCGTCATTTAGCATGATACGTGAGTCTCCAATCTGGATCTCAGCATGCATTATTATGTTACCACCAGGCATGTATGCGCGGTTGAGCTCTTTGGCCCCAAAAGCCTTTTTGTAAAACTCGATTGCTTGTTCTGCTCCTTTGACTACGAGAACTGGAGTAATAGAGTGATACCCTTTTGGAACTGCACTGACTCTTGGTCTTGCGGTCGTCGTTTTCTTCTTTTTCTTTGTCTTCGCCATAACTATGCAAAACATTAAAAGTTGTATTTATTATTGATTGTCCAAATTGTTCTTTAACTTTGGTCAATTGTCGGCGTTCTGCTGTCCGCAAACATCCTTGCATGTGGCATGTTCAGGGTTATTTTTCCTAAGCGATAGAAACGTCTAACTAACTTATGATAGCACAGAAGATAAAATAGTGGGAATATACTAATGATCATGTAAATACGAAATAAGACGCCCAATGTAATAGTTTGTGACAATGATCCCGAACTTAATTCTTTTACTTGTAATTTCTTCAAGTTAGACGGCTATGAAACCCATCAAGCATTATCTGCCAGGAATGCATTGATAAATTGGGAGAACTAGGTGATACAATCGATGCAATCACAGTCGATGGAAAAATAGCATCAGACAGGAGCGCTATACTTATCCTAAATGTAAGAAGGATGAATAAGAATGTGAAGGTCTTTGTTTTGGCGGACAGGGTTTATCAGAAATTAAGACAAGGATAATGGATTATGGTGCTGATGAATTTACAATAAAGCCATTAAGTATACAATCTCTAATTAACAAAGTAAATTTAAAGTTGCTTGAAGACGCAAAAAGTACACTTCCTGAACAATGATAGAACACAATTCAATAATAGCTGTAACCAATCTGCCACTGCAGGTGGAGCTACGTAGTAGAGAGATTATGATAATATTGCAATAAACGTAAATTTTCAAGTTATAACTTACACATTATTAAAACAATAATGATGATAAGGAGCCAAGATGAACACACACAGACATTTTATAGGCAATTTACATTTCACGAGTTCATCTCGTTTCAAAAAGTTTAACCTATTGGATTAATGACGTTGCTATCATTGGTGCCATTATTAGTATGTCCAGCAAGGTTCGCAGTATTTGATCTCAATACGCTAGGTACAGAAAGCAACATTCCTATAGCTGCGGCCGTTAATACACCGATAACTACGAGTATTGCTATCATATTTTTTTTATCATTTAGGTAGTTCATAATCTCAACAATATATTATGCTATTATCTCTCTATAAAAGACAATATCTCCTCTTACTAGCTATTATTCGGGTGACTTAGACTATCTAAAATATCTAAAAACATTATATGCTTTATGGATAGAATGTCATGATACACGCACTACTAGTATCGTATCAAGACTTGTTGAAATTGACAGATAAGACTAGAAGGCCAGGTTGGGAGCTTCTCTGAATTTTATTTTATCAGTTGCTTTAAGTTCCTACCTAGCAAGCCTTTTATCTTGCAAATAATATACCAGCTGTTATCATCCTCTGATGCCTATGATATCGAACAATATTGCGATTCATGGAGGCATACTCCCTTCTCTATTACAAGAACTGGAAAGTCTTGGCATTTCAATCAATCATATACATCATTTGAATGACAACAGAGAGCTTTACCACCTAGCAGATAACCTAAAACAAGAATTTATGAATGAAATAAGGGAAATGGAAGAACAAGGACTTTTTGTTAACCCCGGTGGAGGTTAACCCAGGATTGCATAGAGGAGATATTCAAAAAACTATATTATACCCACCTCGCTAAAAGGCCAATAATTAACGAGTTATTCCAACAGATCCATGACAATAAGTGAGTGGAAATTTAGCTTGGCTTCAGCTGCCTCGATCAATTCCTGTTTCCGGCCTCCAAAAACTCGCGTCCGAGAGCAAATTCATAACCTCTTTCTCTAATAGTTCCATACAGGCTTTGGCCTTAACCTTATCCCCTCTCTTCATTGCTTGAGAATACATAGTGTATAGCGCCAAATCTCTTGTCCATTTCTGGCTTCTTGCTAGCTCGTCAGCCTCGTTTAACAATGAAATATTGCTCATGTTGCTTAGTTTGTGGTTATCGGAGTTCATTTCCTTGAGCAAGGGGGTTTGGTTAGTTGGTAATGTTAAGAAAAAAGCAGTAGTGGATAGAAGTGAATTATGTAATTAGTCATTTACTCTGTCTACGACTCCTAGCAATGCGAGTGCTTCCACAACTGCTATCAGTGCAAGTTGATTAGTGTTTTGCAGGTTTAGGATGGCCCCCTATCAAAGCATTTTCCAATACTCTTTAGAAGAGATTGATTAACTGCTAGCCCTCTTTTACATCCTGCTTTGGCTTCCTGTAATGGGATAGTCATTACTGCTAGTACACTCCTAGCAGTCCTAGTGCTGATACTATGGCGGTTAGGTTTATTGATACGCTTTGTTCTTCATCCCCCGATTGAGCCATATTATAACATTTTCGTCCAGGGGTTAAAAAAGTTCTAGGTGATTTTGCTAATTCTTTCTCTCATACCAGATACAGTTAGGATACTTGACTTGACAAAGATAAACAATCGACAAATTATCGTTATTTGGTTGATATTCGAGTTCATTATGTTTCCTATAATCATAAATCATACACAGAATGATTGGAGGAATTCAAAGAACGATAGTAATCAATGACACATAGTCATCAAAATTGGAGCGTCACCCGTATATGAGTATCATTTGATGCTTGCTTGCATAATTGACGTTTTCCTTAATTGTAAGCAAGATTTGCTTTTTTCGATGGCGGAACAACGCAAACTCAAACATGAAAATATGAATAATAGTCATAAAATTATTACAATCAAGCGAGAATTAGATAAAGCTTCACATGAAAAAATGAGGCTAAGTCAAATTTATTATGGTAAAGTAAACCGCATAGTTGTTACTGCTGCTACTGCTTAGCATTTCGGAAAAATAGTCGTTATGTTCTCTATGCAAATAATACGTTAGATGATAGTAGGCCGACTTACGCTATCTTGGGTTGAAGCGGGGGCTCAACATTGCTAAAGAAGTAGTTGCCAATGTTCAATAACTCGTCGACCATGGGGAAAATTGCAGTAATAAGTTTGACCACAGACAATAATGGGGACACAAAAAAGAGGCAAAAAGGAGTACGCTCAAAAAGAAAGCACGTTACAACCTATTACTCAACCGAATTTGAAATTAGATAAGGGATGAAGAGTCAGGGAGAATATTATGGTAGAAGGGTATTGAATATGGTTGCCTTCTTCAATTCGGGAGCGAAATTGTCGAACTTGGTTCTAAGCTAGATTAATATTCATGTTCTTTCAACGATATGATGGTGGACTTATCAAACCGTCCCCATACCACACAAAAGAATAGACGACTTCAACAATCGTTCAAACAATTCTACACCAGATATCGAGAGCTCATCTTATTCAACAAAAATATCATGGTTGCAGCAGTAGCTGCAATTATTACAGATGCGATAGTTGTTCAGTATGCTGCACAAAGCATTACTAATAACGCTCTTGTTTCTATTTTCTCTATAATTACAGATATAGGAGTATATATTGTTGCTTTTACAGGTCTTTTTTATATTGATAATAGAAAGAAGTATATCGATACTGTTACAGGTATGAGAGATTCAAATAGGTTTAGACAAGATGCAAAGAAAATAGTGACCGCTTTAGGCGTATCTGAAGTGGTATACATGATAGGCAAATTCACATCTATCTACCTGTTGCTACAAGCAAATGTAGCCCCTCCGTATCAAGTTGCAATGCTTTCAACTCTTCTGGCAGGGGTAGTCTCTACCGTTACAGCAAACTTGATGGGAAAGACACAAAAGCTATTCTAGCGAATGAACAGGCATACGTGCGTGTGTGCGCCCTCATTCTCTTCTTTCGTCAAGAGATATATCGACAACGTCTACCTCTTTACTAATCTGCATTACTACCATACAGTTCCAGCATGTCAATGGGTTGTCACTTATTCTATCGAACTTTAGGTTCTTACCGCAGATGCTACAGTGATTAATCTTCTGTCGTTGTTGGTTAAGCGGTATATTATTTATTGTGTTTAAGAATATCGTGCTATCTGTCGCTGCAGCCATTCTAAACCATCAAGTTCAGAAAACAACCTCTCAGACTCATGCACATCTTGACTATTCTTCAATTGGGCCTTCTTTTGTTTGATTATGGATTCAACTTTATCCTTAGTATAATCATCGACAGACCTAATAGCCTCTATCTGAATTTGAAACATTCTATTAACCTGCGGTTTATTCTCCGCATTAATTTGCTCTTTTAGAAAAGATACCCTTTCATCTATTACTTGCTGTAGTGTGATGATGACCATATGGAGAACGAGCAAAGAAACAGATGGCTAGTTATTAACCCATCTGGCACGGCAGGGGGAGGGGGAGAGACATTTATGCGCCGCTTTCGATTCTCGGCTTATTTATTCGGTTTATTAGACCCATAAGTTGTTCACACCCTCAGTTGCGTAGTAGTTGTGGCAGTTGATTCTCTTATCAGTCTAATTGGAATTGGAGCTGCCGCCTTTGTTGCGACCAATATTGACGACATTGTTGTTTTGATGGTTTTCTTCTCAAGCTCTGTTTACCAAGCTCGGCACATTGTAATTGGACAGTATCTTGGAATTGGTTCGCTTATCGCAATTAGCGCATTAGGTTCACTTCTTGCTTTGGTGGTTCCGCCATATGTTATCGGATTAATGGGTTTAGTACCTATAGCAATAGCCACAAAGGAGCTTATTGAAAAAAGGAATAACAAGAAAAAGCCAGAAGAAGAGGAAGAGGAAATAATTTCAAAAGGGAAATTGTTGCAGCAGAGCAATAACAAAGGATACAATCAGCATTATTTTTCATTCATTTCAGTTGCAGTTGTTACTATTTCAAATGGAGGTGACAACATAGGTATCTATACACCATTATTTGCCACCTACAACTCTTCTTTGGAAGTAATAACACTCACCTCTTTATTCATGGCAATGACAGCTTTTTGGTGTGTCATAGGATATTATCTTGTGAAACATCCGCTTTTAAAGAAGAGAATGTGGCGTTTTGGGCATGTTATACTACCCTTTGTCTTAATTGGGCTTGGAATCTACATAATGACAGAGGCTTTCTTGTTATAATTAGAATATTCAGCATCTCTTGATTGATGATAATAATCGATTATCATGGAAAGGTGAGAGGGTTTATAGTGGTAACTAGTTCTAGATGAAATATTAAGTAAATATAGGTAAAATCAATTTTTAGCATTATGGAGAGAATGGTGACAACAATATGGCTTTGGATTTTGAGCAAGCGGTAAGAGTGTTAGAGGGGCGTATAGAAATTCTAAAGCAGAATCTCCGTTTCTTTATGGCATCCTATAAAGCCGAGTATACGAGCCAAATCATAACAATTAAGAGAGAACTGGATAATGCCGTGCAGAAAAGAATGAAATTAAGTCAGATTTATTATCGTCCAAATAACAACAGGGTGGCCGTTTCTGCTGCTTAGTGTGCTTAATACAACGAAAAAAGTTGTCAGGATTTACGATGCAAGCAATCAATATTTAACAGTCGACAAAAGCAGTAGCTATCTTACGTTTGACGGGGGCGCTCATTACTGACTTTTGCGTAAGCAAAGTATGATAAGAATAAAATAGCGGGCCCGGTGGGCATACCGGATGTTGAGAACAGAATCATCAACATCTTTCGGTCCCACGACCTGCGGTTATCTTCACCGCCACCTACTTCGCCCTTTTATAAAGGGGTTAGTGGCGATTCCGAAGACCGCCGCGATATCCTGACTACGCTACGGGCCCAACAAATATGTTGATTAATGAAGCCCCATATATCAACGAAATAGTAATAATGAACTTACTCTGCCTTTCAATGTAGTAATAAATGCTCCAAACTCTGCGACAAATGTTATGTAATCACAAAGAATCATTTGTTTACCGCAAGTATGAGGAATTCCAATTTATCGAATTCTGCAACTGCTCGAAGTGCGGTAAGACACTTAGGCACTTTTTCGGCTTTGATGAGGATATAAGAGGCTGAAGATAATGCAGATATATATTTTGGTCACAATCTGGTTTGCAGGGATTGCAACTACGGGCGTCGCACTCTTGCTTGAAGACTATTCCAGTTATGCTACAATTGGAACCATGGGTTGGACAATAATTGCGGCAAGCTCGGGAATGATCTTTTACGAAATAAAGAGAATAAGGTCAGAAGACAGAAAGAAGGAGATGGTTTAAACTAGCCCTTTCCGCCCTGCTCTTCAATGACAACAAGTGTTACAGTTGATGTGATGCCTGGAATCTTGCGTATCTTGTTTGTAATTGCGTGGTTCATTGATTCAGTGTTCTCTGAACTGACCTTGACAAATATATCATGAACACCATATGTTCCCCGCACTTCTTTAGCATCTGGCAGTTTAGCAATTTCATTAATGATCTTTTCCTCTGAGCCGAGCGTGCAGTTCACCAAAATGTATCCAGTTGGCATATATCACTGATGGAAGTAAAAGTTAGTATTTAGTCTTTGCTACCCTTTTGTGACGCCTTTCTGTAAGGCGCAATGTAGTGCTCAAATAACTTCTTGTCATAACACTGACCACATATTAAACCAGAGATATTCCACTCAGGCATTGGCCTATAACTAAAAGTAAGGTTGTTATGACACAATGTGCAACTCATAGAAGAAGGGTTGTTGTTGTTACCACCCATCTGCACAACTCTGTGTGTTAGTATGTCCAGAATAAAAGGTTATTCCAAGTCATATACACCATAGATGGCATGTGTCATACAAAATGGACAGATGAGAGCAAAAGTTGCTCCAACCATGTCTCCAGATATCTCCTGCCTGCTAGTGTCGACCGTGGGTATTAGAAATTTTCTATGGCAGTTCTTGCAGGTGACCATTTTTTGTTGTGGCATATCAAAGAGAGACATCACATCTTGGAATAAAGTCTTGATCCAGAAGGAATTATTAAGGGGAGAGGGGTAGCGAGTAGAGGTTATGGCTAAACCCGGAAAAATCGCTTTTCCCGTGATTCTTGTACTGGGTGCGATTACCGGCTATATTACATACGTATCCTTTACAGCTGCCATGCCGGAGGAAAATAAGATCGATTCGCCATACTATCTACCTCTTCCACCAGCCTCGGAAGAAAATGAGGCTGGCAATGCGGGAGGCGGTGGAGCTGGTGGAGGTGGAGCTGAACAACAACAGGGAGGCGGTGGAGCTGGTGGAGGTGAAGGTGGCGACAGTGCACAGGCCGGAAACACGACTGGCGCAGCTGGTGGTGGCGGCGGGGCAGCTAGCGGCGGACCTACTTTAACCATCCTTGAAGGCTCTTCAATACAAGGCAGCCCTGATTATGATCCAGACGAGTTGACAGTAGCTGCAGGAAGCGATATCACAGTGATGAATCAAGATACACTTCCTCACACTGTAACTTCTGGAACTGGTCCCCAAGATCCCACCTCTGCACAAACATTTGACACAAGCCTAATTAATGGTGGAGAATCAGCCACGCTATCACTTGCACAAGTAGCTGCAGGTCAATATGACTATTACTGCATGGTACATCCATACATGACAGGCAAGATGACTGTACAGTGAGAGATAATTAACAGAATATGCATTTACTCAAATTTCTCTCTTTTACTACCCTTGCGGTCCTTTTTTCGCTGATATTTATTGGAGGTTATGTAAGCGCGTCTGGTGTTGGCCTTAGTTGTCCTGATTGGCCCCTCTGCCCACAGGGTTTGTTGCCCCATCAAGATTTTATTATAGAATATATTCATAGGTCTGTCGCTGCTACGACAGGCCTGCTTGTTATTATTACAATGGCTTTTACGCTAAAATCAAAGGTCGCTCCAAGGGGAATGAAAATTGCTTCATTAATCGCAGCTGGTGCAGTGATAGGCCAGATCACTCTTGGAGCTATAGTGATAGTTGAGCGGCTTCATGCAATATTGGTGACTGCACACCTCGGACTCGGCCTTGTACTGTTTTCAATGGTGCTTATAACCGTGCTGTCTGCCTTTAGATTGGAGCAGAGCAACAACAATAAAAATAAAAGAATCAGTACATCTTCAGTGCCATCGAGCCCTTCTCTACGCGAGGACTTGTGATGGTTCTCTAGAGCATTAGTTTATACAGACATGCTAAGCTTTTAGTAAGTAGTCTGTGGTTATGAATCGAAGATTCTCTATGGCCATGGCTTTAGTGGTATCATTATTATTATTGGTGCCGCTTTTTTTAATAATTCCAGCATTTGCTCATTTTGAGCATTTTACTCATTACAACAACAGAGGGAGCCAGATAGGAGAATACTATGCATACGAAGCACTGGAGCCTGAGTACGCTGGGCCCAATGAACCTGTGGCTGTCATGTTTAGCATCCAGGACCAAGACGGTCGAGATACATATAATATTGATACTATGGTTGAGATTTACTCTGCAGCAACAGGTGAACGGATTGAGGCTTGGCCTTGGACAAGACAGGAAGTAGGTGACTTTGAAGTTTTTTACAACTTTCCTGAGCTTGGCAGCTACCAGATAGTACTTAGTGTTGCAAAAGAAGATAGCGGCACTGCCGATCGATACGGAATTGATCCGCCTCGTGCAACCATATCTAGTAATGAAGGCTGTGACTGCCATAGGGCGATATTTAACATCTCAATAACCGAAAATATTGGCACAATATGGACTATAATGATGTTCGTTGCGATCAGTTTGCCACTTTCGGTATTGGGCGGAGTCTTAATCTGGAATTATAAGAGAATGAAAAAAAGTGGTAGAAACTACAGCGATATGCGAAGCGACACAGTAAGATATTTGGTAATGCTTGCTGCAATAGCTGGCGGCGTCGTGCATCTTGCTGTTTATGCAGAACATGCGTCACTCCGTCTTGAATATAGCATATTTCTTTTAGTTGCTGCCGGTATGCAGATAGTATACGGCGTTGTGTATACCCTTCTTACTTTGACAGGCCAGAGTGCAAAAGAGCCTGCCTTTCTTTACTACCGAAAGAAAATGGCTGTCAATGTATTTGGACTCGTTGGGACTGGTATTCTTCTTGGGCTCTATGCGTATTCCGTGATTTTACCTCCGCCACTTTCTCCAAACGATCAGCCCGAAAGCATCGAGGTTCCCGGCATTCTAGCCAAAGCTATCGAAGTCTTTACGGTCATTGGAATTGTCTACCTTATGAGACTAGAAAAGTATCATCTAACAGCTCAGCTAAAAGAGCAAAGGTAGGGTAATAACAAATCAAATCAGACAATCAATCAACTATGGAGAAAAAGGCTCCTCTAGTAAAACATAAAACACCAAGAAGATAAAAGCTGTACTTAATGGCTTGGAAAGTAATGATGCCAAAAAAGATCATGTTTGGCGAAAACGCTGCAAAGGAGTTCCCCTATCCAGATAACTCCCTTGTTATTACTACAACTACTCCAGATATATACAACAAGTGGTTGGATTACATGGGAATCAAGAACTATGAAGTGTATGATAAGGTAACACCCGACCCCGCAATTGAGATTGTCGAGGGAATACAAAAGGAGTATGATGCCAAGAATGTCTCATGCTATATAGGTCTAGGTGGCGGAAGTTCGATGGATGTTTGCAAATATCTTGGCAAACTGACCGGCAAGCCCAAGATATTAATACCAACAACATTTGGCACAGGTGCAGAAATGACCACATACGCAGTAATTAGCTTTAGCCACAAGAAAAAGCTCCTTCAAGATGAAGCTTTTCTTGCTGATGCAGCAATTGTGGACCCATACTTTCTGCCTGGAACCCCCTTCAACATTTTAAGGAACTCTGCTTGCGACGCAGCAGCCCAAGCCTCTGAGGCATTCGACAGCAAGCTTGCAAACCCTTTCACGAAGTTTTTCTGCAAAGAAGCATTTGATATACTTGAAGACGCAATAATTAACGACAAGCATGACCTGCTCCCCTACGGTGCAATGCTTTCCGGGATTGGTTTTGGCAACGCTTCGACCACACTTGGACACGCACTATCATACGCCTTTTCAAATGAGGGTGTGCCCCACGGCTATGCTCTGTCCTCCTGCACTACTGTTGCGCACAAATTCAACAAATCAGCATATTACGAACGCTTTAAGAAAATATGCCAAAAGCTCAAGTTCGAACCCATCAAGCTCAAAAAACCACTCGACCAAGCAGCAGACGACATCATGCCCGACCGCGGACATCTTGACAATAACCCAATACCCGTTACAAAACAAGACATTATTCAATGCCTTGATGAGATAGTTTCAGGCAACCCGTTGGCCTGATCTATCTGTGTCTTTTTGTCTTTCAAAACCTTTAAATTCAGTCCATCAGCTTTCTTCTTCTGCAATGACTGTTATTCACAAAAGTATGGAAATTAATGCTCCGATCAGCGAGGTATTTACTTATTTTGCAAGGCCAGAGCACATGGCTGACCAGTTCCCGGAGAATATGGGACTCAATGTTATCCCAGTTGAAGTGAAGAACGGGTTTGGAATTGGTACTATTTTTAGGATAAGCGGAGATTTTGATGGTAAAAAGCTCGAGTGGGATTGCGAAACCATCGATTATGTACCAATGCGCAAGATTGTAGCAAAGATGATTGAAGGTCCATTCAAGAGCTGGCAGATTACAGTAGACTTTGAGGAGATAGATCAGCACAAGAGCAGGACTAGCATGACAGTAGATTATGATATGCCAATGGGTCCTCTTGGCAGCTTTATGGACAAAGTCAAACTGAAGAAGGTTGCTGAAAGGGGAATGGAAAATGGTTTGCTAAGGGTCAAGGCATTGCTAGAAGGAACTGGCTCTATACCTGTCTATATCACTCTTGATGCATATAGGCAAATCCTAAAGGAAAAGGAGAGGTTTAACTGCTCTGTCTCAGAAGCTATTGTCAAGATAATCCAACGCGGACAGCAGCAAGAGCAACAGCAGACTCCCACAACCGCTTAGCCTTATTTTTCTATTTTCAAATTACACGCATCCTATGAAATGTATTCGTAGTATATATTCAGGCATCGCTTCGTATTATTTTCTATTTTGAGGCTGCAACAAAAAATAGATTGTCGATGATGATCCCTATACCAGATGATCCGTATACCACTCGGGGATTATAATCATTAATCGAATCTTTTTGCAAAAAGCTTTACGCCTAGATGTATCCAAAGCAACCTAATATTTTTTCCTCATGTGTTGTGACGTAGGAAAAAATTGCAATCGGCTAGGTTAATTTAAATAGCGCTTTCGTTTGCAAATTTTTTGTGGGTTCGTAGCTCAGCCAGGTAGAGCGTCTGGCTCTTAACCAGTCAGCAGATGTTACTGGGTTAAAATGTCGTGGGTCCGAATCCCACCGAACCCGCAAATTACACGGGTTCTTATACCAGAGTAAGGAAAAGAATTCTAGCCGCTCTGTGGCCGAGCAAGGTGAGACTATATGCTGCAACTAGAACCTTTCTGTATTGTACTTACTAACATTCCTTGCTATCAGTTTCTTAGAAAAATAGATTTCGAATACAGGTCAGCAACCCTTTGCCCTAACATATTCAAATTGATCGACCATTAAGGCGTGCATGTGATACATCAACAGTATAATCAAGTCTTGTCTACATCGCTAGAACTCATGACTAATGTTTGAACTCAGCAGACGCCAATGCATGCTGAAGTTCAAAAACTCCTTAAACCTATTGTTGTCCAATGTAGGTTCAAAAATAGGAGAGTATCGGTAATTCTGTGTTGGACAAATTGGTTTCAATACTATCAAAAGCATATTATCAAAATGAAGAACCTCGATTCCATTGACCATTATTATAGTCAAACCAATAATGTCGGAAGCCTATGCTACCGGCTTCTCGGAAAAAGAGTTCATAGTTATAATTATCAGGAGCATCATTTTGGAAAGCTACAGGAGCAGAATCGACATTAGAACAATTAAACAGACTTTCCAAAATAAGCTTACAACGTTAATCGTGGACCAAAATTTATGTTTGACTGTAGAACTAAAGGATGATTCAAGCGAGGAAAATTCCGAAGAAGCTATTGGATTGGCTACCTATTCTAATAGTGAAGCAAACCGTATTTAGTTATGTTTCAATATTTGAAAGCTTGTGGATTCAGACACAACTTCATAAGAAAGAGGAACAAGAAGCAGCAGCCTGATTTCCTTTTGCAGACCCGTCTGAATTTTCAGCTGCATCCCACCGAACCCGTAAATTCTACTGCCCCTCATATTCCAACATTGAAAGCAGTGAAATGGCCATAAAAATAGAAAAATGAGAGAGAGGCTTACCGAAATTATGATCTAAGGGTAGACTATAGAACCAGCTGATAATGAGCCTCTAACCTATTTATCATACAGCATGAGAACTACTCTATAGCCCTACAGAGTCTATCTGCATAATCTTTAAGGAAATAGATAGTATCAGCATTGTTATGCAAAGAGAATCCGAATTTGCAATAAAAATAACAAATAATACAGCAAGAATAAAAAATCCTATAACTACAACAACGGTAGCACTAACGGCAGTAACTATATTGCTCCTGCTGACCGCTGCAACACCTCTAGTGGCATTTGCAGTGACGCGCACGGGAACTAGCGAAGATGATTTACTAAGAGGAACATCAAGCTCTGACACATTGAGCGGGCGGGGTGGAAACGATTTGATCTACGGCTTTGGCAGTGGAGACAAACTATACGGCGGGGTTGGAGATGACAAGGTTTACGGCGGTAACGGAAATGATAACATATACGGCTGGCATGGTAGTAACACCCTAGACGGCGGCTCTGGCA
>Ga0081538_10001108_pt1 | contig 28527 bp, 29 predicted proteins | sample TabmetS5T2R1_FD_71022 | JGI IMG/M metagenome (GOLD analysis project Ga0081538, IMG submission 71022) | Tabebuia heterophylla rhizosphere microbial communities from the University of Puerto Rico - S5T2R1 | ecosystem: Host-associated > Plants > Roots > Rhizosphere ...
TCAAGCGTCCTGCCCTGTGGTCGTCTCACGACCCTAGACCAGGACACTTGCCTCGAAACCACCCGGATCCGACCACGGCGCCGGCTCCCCCGCCTCCCTACCCAGCCGCAGTTGACGTTCGCCGGGATCACACCAACGCCAGCACCCGCGACGGCGACCCCGTCCCGTCCACCAGCTTGAGCGGCGCCACGACGATCACCGCCCCGACCGGCGGCAGCTCGGCCAGGTTGGCGAGCTGGGTGATCCCGTAGCGGCCGGCGCCGAGCAGGAAGTGGTGGACCGGGAAGGGCGGGTCGAAGCCGTGGGCGGCGCCGGCGTCGGTGCCGACGGTCTCGACCCCGAAGCCCGCGATCGGGGCCTCCTCGGCCAGCCAGCGCGCGCACTGCGCGTCCGGCCCAGGCGTGCGGCCGCCGTTGAGGAACGCGTCCTGGTCGCCGGCCCGCGCGTCCCAGCCCGTGCGCAGCAGCAGCCAGGCGCCGTCGGGGATCGCGCCGTGCGACGCCTCGAACTCGCGGACGTCGTCGACGGTGAGCAGGTAGTCGGGGTCCTCGGCCGCCTCGGCGGACTTGTCGATCACCACGGCGGGCCCGACGAGCCGGCCGGGCGCGACGCTGGCCACGTCCTCGCCGTCGCGGCCGGTGACCCAGTGGACCGGCGCGTCGAAGTGCGTGCCCACGTGCTCGCCGACCTCGAGCACGTCCCACGCCCACGCCGGCCCGGCGTCGTCGTAGCGGCTGAGCGGCCGGCGGCTGAGGCCCGGCGTGTTCGCGAACGGCTCGGGGAGCTGCAGGACCGGGGTGCGCTCGTTGAGCGGCTGCGTGAGGTCGACGACGCGGACGTCGCCGGACGCCAGCGCGTCCACCAGATCTCCGAGCAGGGCCATGCGTTCTCCTCTCAGTGACCGCGGAAGGCCTCCTCGAGCCAGTCCGCGCAGATGTCGGGGTCGACCCGCGCGTCGAGCACCAGCGGGCGATCGCGCGCGGCGAGCCACTCTCGCACGCCTTCGAGGTCGGCGACGCTGCGGGCCTCGAGCCCGCGGCAGCCCGCGGCCTCGGCCAGCGCGGCGAAGTCGGTGTCGGGGAACTGGGCGAGGTCGACGGCCTGGCCCAGCGGCCGGAAGTGGTGGACCTCGGCCCCGTACGCGGCGTCGTCGTAGACGACGACGAGCAGGTCCGGGGCCAGCCGGCCGAGCGTCTCGAGCTCGGGCAGCGCCATCAGCAGCCCGCCGTCGCCGAGCGCCGCGACGGTCAGGCGGTCGGGCCGGGCCAGCGCGGCGCCGATCGCGTTGCCGAGCCCGAGGCCGACGCACTGGAACGCCTGCGGGAAGACGAAGCCCTGGGCGTCGGGCACGCGCAGGTACATCGACGGCCAGCCCATGAAGTGGCCGGAATCGACCACCACCGTGCGCTCGAGCGGGAGCATCTCGTCGAGCGCGATCGACAGCGTGCGCGGGTCGAGCCGACCCGGCGCCGCGCGATCCTCGTACGGGTCGTCGCGCCAGGCGCCGGCCGCGATCTCGGCCGCGAGGGCGGCGGTCCGGCGGGGGGACGAGTGGTCATCGAGCGCGGCGACGAGCGCCTCTGCGGTCGCCCGCGCGTCGCCGACCACGCCGACGTCGACCGGCCGGTGCGCGCCGATCGCGTCGGCGTCGAGGTCGACCTGGGCGACCCGCGTGCCGTCCGCGATCAGCGTCCCGTGGCGGGTCGTCCACTGGTTCAGCGCCGCGCCGAAGCTCACGACGACGTCGGCCCCGCGCAGCAGACGCGCCGCGGTCGGGGACGAGAAGCCGCCGGCGATGCCGAGCGCGTACGGGTCGCCGGCGAAGAGGCCGTTGGCCACCGCCGAGGTCGCCAGCACGGCCCCGCAGCGCGCCCCCAGCTCCCGGAGCGGCGGCCCGGCGCCGGCCAGGACCGCGCCGCGGCCGGCGACGATCGCGGGCCGGTCCGCGCCGGCCAGCAGCGCGGCCAGCGCGTCGACGGAACCCGGCCGCGGCGGCGTGAGCTCCGGCAGCGGCGGCGGCAGCTCGCCCGCGCACTCGCCGGCCTGCACGTCCAGCGGCAGCATCAGCACCACCGCTCGGCGCTCCACCCGCGCGCGCCGGACGGCCCGTGCCACGTCCGCCATCGCGGTCTCCGGCCCGTGCACGCGCTCGGCCACCGCCCCGACCGCCTCCACCAGCCCGGTCTGGTCGATGCGGAAGTTGGACCGCAGCTGCGCGGCCGGCGTGTCGGCGGCGAGCACGAGCAGCGGCGTCCGGCTCTTGGCCGCCTCGGTCAGGCCGGTGATCGTGTTGGTCAGCCCCGGCCCCTGGTGCACGCTGCACGCCGCGAGCCGCCCGCTCACGCGCGCGTACCCGTCGGCCATGCAGATCGCCCCGCCCTCGTGGCGTGCCGCGTGGAACGGCACGCCGGCGTCGCGCAGCGCGTTGGTGAAGGTCAGGTTGCCGCTGCCGAGCAGGCCGAAGACGGCGTCGACGCCGAGCGAGGCCAGCGCGCGACCGACCGCCTCGGCGACCTGCACCGAGCTACCGCACGGTCCGCCGGAAGAGCAGGGCGCAGACGACGGCCAGGATCGCGGCCAGGATCGGGATCCCCCAGCCGATGACGCCGAAGATCGCCAGCAGCGTCCCGACGACGAACACGAGCCCGAGCGCTCCGCCCGCCAGCACCAGGTTGTACGCGCGCTGCTCGCGCTGGCGGCGTGAGGGACGGGATCCGGAACTGCGCTCGAGATCGCTCATGTCAACAGATCATGCCAAGCCTTCCTCAAGCAGACCGCAAGGGTCCCCGCCGCCTCGCGTAGTCTGCGCGCCATGCTCCAGCACGTGACGCTCGAGGTGCGTCCCGACCAGGTGCGCGACTGCGTCGCCTTCTGGGAGCTGCTCGGCTTCTCGGAGCTCGAGCCGCCGCCGAGCCTCAAGGGCCGCTTCACCTGGATCGGCAAGGACGACACCCACATCCACCTCGTGCCCGTCGACACCCCGGCGGTGCCGACCGAGGGGCACACGGCGGTCGTGTCCGCCGACGCCGAGGCGACGGTCGCCACCCTGCGCGAGAACGGCTTCGACCCGCGGCCCGGCAGCAACGCCTGGAACGCGCCGCGCTGGTTCGTGCACGACCCCGCCGGCCACCGCGTCGAGGTCATGTCGGCGCCGCCGCCGTCTGAGCCGGTCCGCGCGTGAGGACCAAGCCGCCCGCGCTGCGCGACGGCGCCACGATCGCGGTCGTCGCGCCGTCGAGCCCGCCGCAGACTCGCTCGGAGATCGAGCAGGCCACCGCGTACTTCGAGCAGCGCGGCTACACGCTCGCGTTCGGGCCCAACCACCGCCGCGTGCACGGCTACCTGGCGGGCACCGACGAGCAGCGCGCGGCCGACCTGCAGTGGGCGCTGAGCGAGCCCGGGATCGACATGGTCCTCTGCCTCACGGGCGGCTACGGCGCCGCGCGGCTCTACAACCGGATCGACTGGGACGCCCTCGGCGAGCCGCGCATCTTCTGCGGCTACAGCGACATCACCGCGCTCCACCTCGCGCTCGCCAAGCACGCCGGCTGGACGACGTTCTACGGCCCGATGTTCCTGCGCTTCACGCGCAAGAAGGACGAGCTGACCAAGGTCACCGAGGACAGCTTCTTCCGGGCCTTCCAGGCCGAGCCGCCCGGCCGCGTCCCCGAAGATCCCGACGACCCCTACGTGCTCACCGTCGGCGAGGGCGTGGCGGAGGCGCCGATCGTCGGCGGCTGCCTCACGCTCGTGGCCGCCAGCCTCGGGACGCCGTTCGAGATCGAGACCGACGGCTGCATCGTGCTGCTCGAGGACCTCAACGAGGAGCCGTACATCATCGACACGCACCTCAACCACCTGATCCTCGCCGGCAAGCTCGACAACGCGGCGGGGCTGGTGTTCGGGACCGACGTCAACCTCAAGGCGCAGACGATCCCGGAGTACAACGAGTCGACGCTGTCGATCGAGGAGATCCTCGACGAGCTGATCGCGCCGCTCGGCATCCCGGCGATCGCCAACGTGCCGGTCGGGCACGGCAAGACGATGGTCACGATCCCGCTCGGGGCGCGGGCGCGGCTCGACGCCACCACGAAGACGCTCGACATCCTCGAAGCCGGAGTCGCGTGAGCCCGCACGACGCGATCGACCGTGACTTCGACGCCCACCTCGAGCGCATCCGCGACTTCCTGCGGATCCCGTCCGTCTCCGCGGACGACGGCGACCTGCGGACCACGGCCGGCGCGGTCTGCCGCCTGATCGAGGCCGCCGGCGGCAGCGCGGAACCGCGCGAGCCGGGCGAGCGGCGGCCGACGGTGATCGGCGTCATCGACGGGCCCGGCCCGACCGTCCTGCGCTACGGGATGTACGACGTGCAGCCGCCGGGCGCGCAGTGGACGGCCGCCCCGTTCGCGGCCGAGATCCGCGACGGCCGGGTGATCGCCCGCGGCGCCGCGAACTCCAAGGGCGCACTGGCGGCGAGCATCCTCGCCTTCGCGAGCGCGCCGAGCCCGTGCCGTCAGATCTTCGTCTGCGAGGGCGAGGAGGAGCTCGGCAGCCCGCGCCTGGCCGCCTTCTGCGACGCCCACCGCGGCGAGCTGACCGCCGACTTCGCGCTGGACCTCGACCTGCAGGAGGAGCCCGGCAGCGTGTTCGCGGGCGTCAAGGGGCTGTACGAGCTGGAGCTGACCGCGGGCGGCGGACCCGACGTGCACTCGTCGCGCGTGGCCGAGGTGCCGGAGCCCGCGGTCGACCTCGCGCGCGCGCTCGTCACGCTCAAGGAGCGCGTGCCCGCGGCCAACGTGACGTGGATGATCGCGGGCACGCCCGAGGACGTGAGCCGCACGGTCGTCCCCGGGACGGCCCGCGCCGGCGTCGACATCCGCTTCGAGGAGCCGCTGGACGACCTGGCCGTCGGCGACGGCGTCGAGCTGCGGATCAACGGCGTCTACCCGGCGGCGCGGTCGGACCCGGACGCCCCGCCGGTCCGAGCCCTGTGCGAGGCGTTGCGTCGCCACGGCACGGAGCCGCGGGTGCGTCCGGTGGCGCCGTGGTGGGCTCCGTACCACGTGCTCGGCGTGCCGTTCGCGAGCGGCGGCCCGGGCAGCGCCGGCGGCGCCCACGGGCCGGACGAGTGGGCGTCGGTCGACGGGCTGCGGACCCTGATGCACGTCACCTACGACGCGCTCGCCGAGCTCGCGTCGGCGGGCGACGACGCGGAGGCCGGGTCATGAGGCTGCGCTACGAGGAGCACACCTGGCCGGAGCTGCGCGAGCTCTCGGCGCGCGACGACCTCGTCGTCGTCATCCCCACCGCCACGCTCGAGGACCACGGCCACCACCTGCCGGTCGACACCGACGTCCGCCTCGTGACCGCGATCTGCGAGCGCGCGGTGACCGCCGCCGGCGGCCAGGCGCTGCTCTTCCCGACCCAGGTCCACGGCTACACCCCGCATCACATGGACTTCCCGGGCAGCGTCACGCTGCGCTGGAACGTGTTCGTCGAGGCGCTGGTGGACCAGGGCCGCAGCCTCTGCCGCCACGGGTTCGACCGCATCCTCTTCGTCAACGGCCACGGCTCGAACCAGCCGCTGGTCGACATCGCCGCGCGGCTGCTCGGCGTCGAGCACCGCGAGGCGGTCTGCGGCTCGTGCTTCTACCTCCAGAGCGCCGAGGCCAAGCGGGTGATCGCCGAGGTCCGCGACTCGCCGCACCCGGGCGGGATGGCCCACGCCTGCGAGCTCGAGACGTCGCTCTACCTGGCCCTGGAGCCCGACCTCGTGCAGATGGACAAGGCGGTGCGCGAGATCCCCGACTGGGACTCCGAGCACGTCTGGCTCGACTGGTCCGACGGGCCGCTCCAGGTGTGGCCGCACTGGTCGGGCCTGAGCCGCAGCGGAGTGGTCGGCGACGCGACTGTGGCCACCGCGGACAAGGGCGAGCGGTTGCTTTCCGCCGCGGTGGATGAGATACGTGCGTTCATTGGCGAGATCGCCACACGCCGTCGTCTGCCTGGAGAGGATCACCATGGGTCGTAGGTCGTTGGTCGCGGTGCTGGCCGCGCTGCTGTTCGCGGTCGTTCCTGCCGCTGCTCAGGCCCAGGACGACGAGGCGCTGCGGATCGGCTGGGAGCAGGACCCGCAGACGCTCAGCCCGTTCACCGACCAGGACGAGGAGAGCTACCGGATCTGGGCGATCAACTACGACCTGCTGGTCAACTTCTCGCCCGACAACCTGGGGCCCGCGCCGGGCATCGCCGAGAGCTGGGACCTGTCCGACGACAAGAAGACCGTCACCTTCAAGCTCGCCGACGGCCTCAAGTGGTCCGACGGCGAGCCGCTGACCAGCAAGGACGTCAAGTGGAGCCTCGACACGCTCGGCCGCCACGGGATCCTCTTCACCAGCTACACCGAGAACATCCGCTCCGTCCAGGCGCCCGACGCGACGACCGTGGTCGTGAAGATGAAGCGCCCGGACACGCGCATCATCGGCGGCATGTTCGTCTACATCCTGCCCGAGCACATCTGGGGCAAGCAGACGGTCAAGCAGCTCACGGGCTCCTACCGGCCGGAGGCGCCGATCGTCGGCAGCGGCCCGTACGTGGTCACCGAGTTCGACTCCAACCGGATCGTGCGGATGGAGCGCAACCCGAACTACCGCGGCGAGCCGGGGGCGTTCAGCCAGATCCAATGGATCAAGTACGGCAGCGCGGACGCCGTCGAGCGCGCGCTCACGCTCGGCGAGATCGACCTCATCACCGAGGTCCAGCCGCCGACCTTCGACCGGCTCGACGAGAACCCCGACATCGAGGCGGTCAAGTCGCCCTCGCCGGCGTTCAGCCAGCTCGCGTTCAACCTCTGCCCGCGCGACATCTGCCCGGACGCGCGCTTCAACCCGGCCGTGCAGGACCGCACCGTGCGCCAGGCGATCGGCTTCGCCGTCGACCGCCAGCGGATCAACGAGATCGCCTCCCGCAACACGGCGTTCCCGGGCCACGGCCTGCTGCCCTCCTACTACAAGGACTTCTACACCGAGCCGACCGGCGACCTCGACTACCCCTACGACCCCGACCGGGCGCGTGAGATGCTCGAGAGCGCGGGCTGGGTGGAGGGCGACGGCGGGGTGCGCGAGAAGGGCGACCAGCGGCTCTCGTTCGACCTCTTCGTGCGCTCCGAGTCGCAGGAGAACATCCAGATGGCCCGGCTCGTGAAGGAGATGGCCGCCGAGGCCGGCGTCGAGTTCAAGGTCCAGGTGGTCAGCGTGGACAAGCTCACCGAGCTGACCGTGCGCGAGGTCGACGGCAAGATGGCGCCCGACTTCGACGCGTTCATCTGGGGCTGGGGCGGCGACCCGTACGACCCCGGGATCCTCCTCAACCTGCTCACCACGAAGGCGATCGGCGGATCGTCGGACAGCTTCTACGCCAACCCCGCCTACGACCAGCTCTACGACGAGCAGAGCGGCGAGTTCGACCTCGCGCGGCGCAAGGAGCTCGTCGCGCAGATGATCGAGATCAGCCAGCGCGACCTGCCGTACCTGGTGCTGACCGTCGACCCGATCCTGCAGGCCTACCGGACCGACCGCGTCGCCGGCGTCGAGCAGCAGTGCCCGAAGCCCGACGGCGACATCATCTGCGACCAGGTCTCCTACGCGCCGTTCCTGACCATGCGGCCGGCGGCGGCCGAGGTGACCGGGACGGCGACGTCGTCGTCCTCCGACGACGGGACCAACGGGCTCGTCTACGTGCTGATCGCCGCGGCGGTGGCGATCGTCGGCCTCGTGGTGCTGATGATCCTCCGGCGCCGGCGGCGGGACCGGGAGGCGATCGAGGTCTAGTTGAACACCCGCTGGCTCGCCGGGAAGGCGCTCACCGCCTTCCTGACGCTGATCTTCGTCCTCGTCTTCAACTTCTTCCTCTTCCGGGTCATGGGCGACCCGACGAGCCAGCTCGCGCGCCTGCCGCGGGCGACGCCGGAGGAGATCCGCCAGCTCCAGGCCTACTACGGGCTCGACAAGCCGCTGGTCGGCCAGTTCGCCGACTACGTGGCCGACACCGCCACCGCCGACCTCGGCATCAGCCAGAAGACGCGCCGGCCGGTGTGGACCGAGATCGGCGAGGCGCTGCCGTGGACGCTGCTGCTGGTCGGCACCGGGACGCTGCTGGCGATGGTGATCGGCACGTGGCTGGGGATCGTCGCCGCCACGCGAAGAGGCACCCGGACCGACGACGGGCTGCTCGGCTTCAGCCTGTTCACGTACGCGTCGCCCGAGTACTGGATCGGGATCATCCTCATCCTGCTCTTCGCGGTCGCGATCCCGATCTTCCCGGCCGGGTTGCAGGAGACCCCGGGCTCGCAGCTCACCGGGCTCGACCGCGTGCTCGACATCGGCGAGCACCTCGTGCTGCCCGCGACGGCGATGACGCTGATGCTGCTCGGCCAGTACTTCGTGATCATGCGCAGCTCGATGGTCGACGTCCTCACCGAGGACTTCGTCACCGTCAAGCGCGCCACCGGCCTGCCGTGGGCGCGCGTGGTGCGCGGGCACGCCGTGCCCAACGCGCTGCTGCCGCTGGTCACGCTGTCGGCGATCCAGTTCGGGATCGTCATGGGCGGCGCGGTGACGATCGAGACGATCTTCTCCTGGCCGGGCCTGGGCGAGCTGAGCTACCAGGCGATCAACGACAAGGACTTCCCGGTCCTGCAGGGCACGTTCCTCGTCTTCTCGGTCGCGGTCATCCTCCTCAACTTCCTCGCCGACTGCCTGTACTTCTTCCTCGACCCGCGGGTGCAGGCGCCGTGAGGGCCGTGCTCGCCACGCGGCGCGGGAAGTTCTCGTTCGGCGTGCTCGCGCTGTTCCTGTTCATCGCCGTCTTCGGCGCGCTGATCGCGCCGCAGGACCCGCGCGCGTCGAGCACCGACGTACTCGAGGGGCCGAGCGCCGCGCACCTGCTGGGCACGACCGAGGTCGGCTCCGACGTCCTCTCGCAGCTGCTGGTCGGCGCCCGCGTGTCGATCGTCGTCGGCTTCGCGGCGGCCGTCATCTCGGCGGTCATCGGCGCGGCGATCGGCATCGTCGGCGGCTACTTCGGCGGCTGGACCGACCGGGCCTTCGACTCGCTCGAGAACTGGTTCCTGGTCATCCCGCAGCTGCCGCTGATGGTCGTCCTCGCGCGCCTGCTCGACCCGTCGCTGACCGTCCTCATCGCGGTCATCGGCTTGACGAGCTGGGCCGGGACGGGGCGGATCGTGCGCGCCCAGGTGCTGACGCTCAAGGAGCGCGCGTTCGTGGAGCGCGCCCGCGCGCTCGGCGCGAGCGACCGGCACATCATGCGCGTGCACATCCTCCCCAACGCGCTGCCGCTGATCTTCGCCAACACGGTGCTGATCGTGGCGGTGGCGATCCTGGCCGAGGCGGCGCTCGCGTTCCTCGGGCTCGGGGACCCCGAGTCGATCTCGTGGGGCTCGATGATCGAGCAGGGCTTCGAGGCGGGGGCGCCGAGCGCCGGCGCGTGGTGGTACGTGGTCCCGCCCGGGCTCTGCATCGCGCTGCTCGTGTTCGCGGTCGGGCTGTTCGGCTACCTGTTCGAGCAGCAGGTCAACCCGCGGCTGCAGGAGCGCACGTGAGCCTGCTGGAGATCGAAGGGCTCGAGGTCCGCCACCGCGGGCAGCCGATCGTCGCCGGCGTCGACCTGGCCGTCGAGCCGGGAGAGGCGCTCGGGCTGGCCGGCGAGTCGGGCTGCGGCAAGACGACGACGGCGCTGGCGATCATGAAGCTCCTGCCGCCGGCGCTCGAGCCGAGCGGGACGATCACCCTGCGGCCGCCGGGCACCGACGAGCCGGTCCGGATCGACCGCCGCACCGAGCGCGGGATGCAGCTCGTGCGCTGGCGCCATGTCTCGCTCGTCTTCCAGGGCGCCATGAACGCGCTCGACCCGGTGCAGCGCGTCGACCGCCAGATCCTCGAGGCGATCAGGCTGCACGAGCCGCGCGCCGGCAAGCTCGGCGGGCGGATCAAGGAGCTGCTCAACACGGTCGGGCTGACGTCGGCGCACGGGCGCGCGTACCCGCACCAGCTCTCCGGCGGCCAGCGCCAGCGGGCGATGATCGCGCTGGCGCTCGCGTGCCGGCCGGCGCTGGTCATCGCCGACGAGCCGACCACCGCGCTCGACGTGATCATGCAGGCCCAGGTGCTCGAGCTGCTCGAGCGGTTGCGGACCGAGCTCGGCCTCGCGCTCATCCTCATCAGCCACGATCTCGCGGTGCTGGCCGAGGCGTGCGATCGCCTGGCCGTCATGTACGCGGGGCGGATCGTCGAGTCCGGGCCGGCCGAGCAGGTCTTCCGCGCCCCGCAGCACCCGTACACGAAGCGGCTGCTCGACTCGCTGCCCGTCATCGGCGGCGCCCGCGGCGTGGCCGACCCGATCCCCGGCACGCCGCCCGACCCGCACGACCCGCCGGAGGGGTGCACGTTCCGCCCGCGCTGCCCGTACGCGGCCGACGTGTGCCTCGAGGAGCCGGCGTTGCGCGAGGTCGCCTCGGGCCAGCGCGCGGCCTGTCACTTCGCGCCGTGGGAGCCGGAGTCGTGGGCCGTGCGGCGGCCGGGAGGCACGCCGTGATCGCGGTCCGTGATCTGCACGTCCACTACCGCGCAGCCCGCGCGGTCGACGGCGTGTCGCTCGACTGGCGGCCGGGCGAGGTGCTCGGCGTGGTCGGGGAGTCAGGCTGCGGCAAGTCGACGCTCGCGCGCGCGATGCTCGGCCTCGTGCCCGCCGCCGCCGGCACGGTCGAGCTCGACGGGCAGGCGGTGCGCGAGTGGCGCGCGCTGCGGCGGCGGGTGCAGATGGTCTTCCAGGACCCGTACCAGACGCTCAACCCGCGCATGCGCGTGCGCGCGATCGTCGAGGAGCCGCTCGTGATCAGCGGCGCCGGCGACCGCGGGCCGCTCGTCGATCGCGCGCTGGCCGACGTCGGGCTCCCGCCCGAGCGCTTCGCCGACCGCTATCCGCACGAGCTGTCGGGCGGGCAGCGCCAGCGGGTGGCGATCGCCGCCGCGCTCGTGCTCGACCCCGAGGGGCTGATCTGCGACGAGCCGGTGTCGATGCTCGACGTGTCGGTCCGCGCGCAGGTGCTCAAGGTGCTCATGGACCTGCGCGCCTCGCGCTCGCTGGCCCTGCTCTTCATCACCCACGACCTCGGACTGGCATGGGCGCTGTGCGACCGGATCGCCGTCATGTACCTCGGCCGGATCGTCGAGCAGGGCAGCGCGCAGCAGGTGATCGAGCAGCCGCGCCACCCCTACACGCAGGCGCTGGTCGCGGCGGTCCCGGCGCCCGACCGCGACCGTGGCGCCAAGCTGGTCGCCGGCGAGCCGCCCGACGCCGCCCACATCCCGCCCGGCTGCCGGCTGCACCCGCGCTGCCCGCATCGCTTCGAGCCGTGCGATCGCGAGGACCCGCCGCTCTTCGATGCCGGCGACGGCGACCACCGCGCCGCGTGCCTGCTGCTCCGACCGAGCGAGTCGCCGGCCGCCCACGCGTGATCAGGCGCGCACGATCGTCCGGCTCTGCTCGCGCATGAACTGCAGCACGTAGTGCGGGCCGAGCCCGCCCTTGCCCGACGCTCCGCTCGCCTTCCAGCCGCAGAACGTCTGGATGCCGGGCCACGCGCCGGTGGTCGCGCCCGCGCGGCGGTTGACGTAGACCACGCCGGCCTCGATCCGGCTCAGGAACGTCTCGACCTCCGCGTCGTCGCCGAAGATCCCCGCCGTGAGGCCGTACTCGACGGCGTTGGCCTCGTCGAGCGCATCGTCGAGCGAGTCGACCGGCGTGACGGTCAGGAACGGCAGGAAGAGCTCCTCGCGCGTGAGCCGGTGGCCGCGCGGGAGGCCGGTGACGAGCGTGGGGGCGACGAAGGCGCCGTCGCGGTCGCCGCCGGTGACGACCTCGCCGTCCCGCCGCGCCTCGGCGGCGGCCGCGTCGAAGCGCTCGACGGCTCCGTTGCCGGCCACCGGGCCGAGCGAGGCCGCGGGGTCGGCCGGGTCTCCGAGGACCAGCTCGCGGGCGCCCGCCGCGATGCGCTCCACGAGCTCGTCGTGCACGGCGCGTTCGACGACCACGCGCGAGCACGAGCTGCACTTCTGGCCGGCCAGCCCGTAGGCGGAGCGGACGATGCCGGCGGCGGCCGTCCCGAGGTCCGCGTTGCGGGTGACGATCGCCGGGTTCTTGCCGCCCATCTCGACGACCAGCGGGCGCAGCGGCCGCGTCGCGTGGAGCCGGCCGGCGATCGCGTGGCCGGCCTCCGCCGAGCCGGTGAAGGCCACGCCGTCGATGCCGGCGTCGACGAGGGCGCGGCCGGTCGCGTCGTCGCCCTGGACGAGGTTGAGGACGCCGTCGGGCAGCCCGGCCTCGACGGCCAGCTCGGCGATCAGGCCCGTCGACCACGGCGTCTCCTCGGCCGGCTTCATCACGACCGTGTTGCCGGTGACGAGCGCGCCCGTGCTCATGCCGACGGCGAGCGCGAACGGGAAGTTGAACGGGCAGATCACCGCGAAGACGCCGTAGGGGAGCATCAGCGACGTGTTGTGTTCGTCCTCGGACAGCCGGCCGAGCGGGATCACGTAGCCGTCGTTGCGCTCCATGTGGCCGCAGTAGGCCTCGATGAGGTCGACGCCCTCCTGCACCTCGGGCACCGACTCGAGCCGCACCTTGCCGGTCTCGGCCGAGACGATGGCGCCCAGCTCGACCGTCCGCTCGCCGATCAGCTTCGCCATGCGCCGGAGCGCCGCGGTTCGCTCCGCGAGCGGTGTGGCGGCCCAGGCCGGCTGCGCCGTGCGGGCGGCCGCGACGGCCTGGGCGACGACCTGCGGCGAGCCGCGGTGGGCGCGCGCGACGACGCGCGACGGGTCGCAGGGGTCCGCGCGCTCGAACAGCTCGCCGTCGGCCACGGCCTGGCCGCCGACGAGGTGGGTCAGTGGCTCGGGGCGCCCGGCGCGGGCGGTGGCCAGGGCCGCCTCGAAGGCCTGGTCGAGCGCCGGGTCGCCCGCCGTCGACGTGTAGTTGAGCGTCGTCATCGACTCCCCTCGAGATCGCGAACGGTGGCGGTCATCGACCCGTCTCGAAGCGCCGAACGGTGGTGGTGGCGGGCGTGGTCATGGAGACTTGTGCGAGTTTGCCAGGACCCCGGAGCGGAAACGAGGAACCCCATGCTCGAGCTGGTGCTCGATAGACCCGACTGGCTGAACGCCCTCGGCGTCGCGCTCACGCGCCCTCCCGGCGTTCCCGAGCGCCGCCAGGGGCAGGACCCGTGGAACCCCGAGACCGAGGGCGAGAAGCAGCGCCCGCGCCGGATCGCCGACGACCTCGCGTGGCTGCGCCAGGCGTACGACGAGCCGGAGGAGAACGGCCTGCGTCCGCTCACGGACACGGCGGCCGTCGCCGCCTGGGAGCCCGACGCGGCCTGCACCGAGCGGCTGTACAGGCTGCGCGAGCGCCGGGTGCTCGACGCCGCCGGCTTCCTCCTGCACGAGGAAGACGACGACGTCGCCGTGGCGTAGTCAGTCAGTCAGTCAGTCTCCTCCCACCACCCCATCTCCTGCTGGGAATCCGGGACGCCCGGCGCCCCGAACGCGATCAGGTCGAGGCCGTCCGGCCCGGCCTCGACGCTGCGCATCACCTCGGGATCCACGCGCACGGCATCCCACCGGCCGACCTCGACGATGTCGTCCTCGAGCTTGAACCGACCGCTTCCCGACGCGACGACGTAGACCTCCTCCTGCGCCTCGTGGCGGTGGCCGAACGGCATCCGCTGGTTGGGCTTGAGCCGCTGCAGGCTGAGCCCGAAGTTCCTCGCCTCGATGTCCTTGCGCGCGAAGTGGGCGGCGAGGACGTCGCCCATGCCGAACTTCTCGGCGCTGTTCTCGACGTCGGCCTGCAGGTTCAGCTTGGTGTAGCCGCTCAAGCCGGCACCTCGATGCCGTGCAGCCGAGCGAGGTTGCCGCCGAGGATCTTGCGCTTGGCCTGCTCGGTCAGCTGCGGGTACCCGCGCTCTTCGACGATGTCGCGCGGCAGCTCGAAGTTCCAGAGCTCCTCGAGCGCCCACTGCGGGTGCCAGATCGGCGCCTCGCCGCCGTAGATGATCTTGTCCTCACCGCACCACCACATCATCTTCCCGAGCATCTCCGCGAACACCCGCGGCTGGCGCGAGATGAAGTTCACGGTCGCGGCGATCGAGGCGTAGAGGTTCGGGAAGCGGACGATCTGCCAGAGCACCTCGTCGAGCCACGGGAGCCCGACGTGGAAGATCACGAAGTTGATGTCCGGGAAGTTGGCCGCCGCGCCGTCCATGTCGAACGTGCGGGTGTGCTCGACCGGCTGCGGCCCGAGCGGCACGCCCTTGTGGACGCCGATCAGGTTGATCCCGAGGTTCTGCGCGTGCTCGAAGACCGGGAACGCGACGCGCGGGTCGTCCATCCGCCACGGGAACGGCTGCCCGTAGTCGTAGCGGACGTTGTAGAACTTGAACGCCTTCGCGCCGTGGTCCTCGACCTGGCGGGTCATGAGGTCGAGCGCCTTCTTGCCCTCGAGCGGGTTCACCGAGCCCCAGAAGACCGCCTTGTCCGGGTGCTTGGCCGCCATCTCCGCGCACTTCTCCCAGGCGCTCAGGCCGTCGTGGAAGAGGTCGGTGAGCGGGAGCGGCTGCGCCACGATCATGTCGGTGTCGGAGCCCTCGATGACCATGTCGTAGATCTCGTCGACGCTCCACTCGCGGAAGAACTCGTCGCGGCTGAGGACGCGCTCGCCCTCCTTGGTCAGGAGCTGGTGGAACGCGTAGAGGTGCTCGTCGAACAGCTCGCCGGGCGGCCCGATCGCGTTCTGCTTGTCGAAGTTGAAGATGTGGCACACGCAGTCGAACACGAACGCGTCGACCTTCTGCTTGCCGGCCGCCTCCGGCCGCTCCTCGGTGATGGCCATCAGGCTGCGCTCCTCGCTGCTCGGTAGGGCTCCAGCTCCTCCAACGGCATCGCGAGCTTCGCGCGCGCCGACTCCGACAGGCGGTCCATCGTCCACACGGGGTCCCAGACGACCTTGACGTCGACGGACTCGACGCCGTCGACCTGCTTGAGCGCGTCCGGGATCGCCGTCGACATCGAGATCACGAACGGGCACCAGCCGGTCGTGAGCACCAGGTCGACGTCGACGTGCCCGTCGTGCTCGCGGACGTCCTCGACGACGCCCATGTCGACGATCGAGATCCCGCGGTCCGCGCAGCAGGGGTCGTAGACCTCCCGCAGCGCGTCGATCAACACTGCTCGTGCCATATCAGTCTCCTCCGCGGGACATCCGGTCCCGCGTCTTGATGTCGACGGGTGGCCTCCGGCCGCCCGATAGGGTCGCGATTCGAAAGCCGGTGGTGTTCGTGCTGCGCTCCGGGTCGGCGGGCTGGGCGCGCGAGGCGCGCAGGCCCCAGCCGGTGTCGAGGTACGAGCCGCCGCGCACCTCACCCCAGCCGTCGGGCCCGTCGTCGCTGACCCACTCCCAGACGTTGCCGGCCTGCTGCTCGGTGCCGAACGGGCCGGCGCCGGCGGGATGCGCGGCGACCGGCACGGTCCAGCCCCAGCCGCTGTCGGCGCAGTTGCAGTGCTCCGCGTAGAACGTCTCGCCCCAGGGATAGGCGCGGCCGTCCGTCCCGCGCGCGGCCGCCTCCCACTCGGCACCGGTCGGGAGGCGGGCGCCGAGCCACGCGCAACAGGCCTCGGCCTCCTCGCGCGTGAGCCCGGTCGCGGGGTGGTCGGCGAGCGCGTCCGCACGGTGCACGTCAGCCACATCGCGCCCGGTCGCCTCGAGGAAGCGGCGCACGTCCGCGTTGGTCACCGGCCAGCGGCCGATCATCACGCGCGGCAGGTCGTGGGTGCGCTCCTCGCCGGGCTCACCCAGCGCATACCGCCCGGCCGGCACCGCTACGAGCTCGACCCCCATCGTGGCCGAGCCTACGCCGTTGCGGCGTGCGGTACCAGTGACGTGGCGAACGCCAACCGCGGCTGAGTGGGGAGCGGGTGAGCTACCGACGACTGTCCTGCCTAGGGGTCGCTAGACGACACCTATCCAGGACGGTCCCTCGAAACCGACCGGGATCGCCGCCCGCGCCGGCCCCCAGCCTCCCTACCTGCGGCATTGACGTTGCCGGCGGACGACCGTTGACGTTGCCGGCGGACGACCGTTGACGTTGCCGGCGGACGGCCGTTGACGTTGCCGGCGCTACGGTTCCGGCGTGTTCGAGCGCCACAGCGACCGCGCCCGGGTGATCGTCGTGCTCGCCCAGGAGGCGCGCTCCCTCGCCGCCGGCCGGCTGGGCTCCTCCGGCATCGACGAGGCGTGGGTGCGCGAGTTCGGCGGCGCGCCGTGATCGAGCGGATGCCGGCCTTCGCCGGCTACGCCACGCTCGCGATCGGCGCCGCCCTTCTCGCCGCGCCGCGGGCCGCCACCGGACCGCTCGGGCTCGAGGGCCAGGAGACCGCCGTGCGCGTCATCGGGGTCGCAGACCTCGCGCTCGTCCCCGGCCTCCTCCGGGGCAGCCCGCGCTGGCCGTGGATGCTCGCCCGCGCGGCGCTGAACGTCGCCGACGCGGCGTACCTGCACCGCGTGGCGCCGCGCTCGGCCTCGCCGCCAGCCATGAGGGCGGGAGCGGCGTCGATGCTGGTCCTGACGGTTCTCGACGGGACGACGGCGCTCGCGCTCCGCAGCGCCGGCCGCTAGCGCCGGCCGCGCTCCCACCTGATCGGGCAGTTGCGACATCGGACCGGCGTGCCGATCATGGTCGTGTGCGCTCCACCATTCGGTGCATCGTCGTGCTGGTCCTGGCGCTCGCGCGAACCGGCTGCGGCGTCCTCGGCCGCTGGACCGACGGTCCGCGGGGCGTGTGCGACGCCGAGCCGGTCTCGACCTTCGGACCGCTCGTCGAGCGCCCGCAGCATCCGGTCCCGTTCTTCGCGCCCCGGGTCGGCGCGCTTCCCCCGGACGGTCCGGCGACGGTCGCCGGCGTCGAGCTCCCGCCGGGCACCGCGTGCGGGACCTACTGGGCGACCGACGACCCGCTCACGGAGATGCCGCCGATGAGCCGGCTGACCGCGGCGTTCCCCAAGACGGGCCTCTGGCCCGTGCTCTGGCTCCCGCCCGACGCGCACCCGCGAGACCATCTCCGGGGTGACGGCGACCCACGCGCGGCGGACCGGCTCGACGCCGAGAGCATCCTGCGCGGGATCTGGCGCGACCGCTTCCCCGGCTACCGGTTCCGCGGCCTCGCGCAGCGGGTGCCGGGCGCCGGCCGCGGCGAGCTGGCCGGCGATCCGTGGCGGACGCTCACCCGCCCCATGCGCGAGGAGCGCGGCCCGGCCCCTGTGCTCGTCCTGGTCTCCGTGAACCGGCCTGCCGACGTGGTCGCCGCGCTCGCGCCGCGGACGACGGAGCTCATGAGCGACGCGGAGCGCACGGCCGTCCTGCGCTCGTGGGAGGAGCGCTTCGGCGCGGTGCCGATGATCATGGAGCCGGACAGCCTCAACGTCGGGGTGGACGCGATGCCCTCGCGGAGTCGTCTCCGCGAGCTGGCGCGTACCTTCAGCGAGGTGGTCGCGTTCGCCCCGGGGCGCCGAACCGACCCGACGACGCGGTTCTGGCTCCTCGACTGGCGGCGCTAGTGCCCGTGGCGGCGTGAGCGCGCCATCTCCGCCACGGCGCGGTCGTCGCGCGCCGACGGCGGGCCGGCGGTCACCCAGGCGTAGCGGAACATGAGCCCGGCCGCGAGGTAGAGCAGCGACGACACGTGGTCGGGCGCCCGGCGCCGCCCGAGGACCTGGAGCGCGAGGCCCGCGCGGACCGACCACTTGGCGGCCTTGAACAGCTTGCCGGGGCGGCCGCGGCCGAGGCCGCCGGCGAGCGGGCCGAGCCGTCGCTCGTTGATCACCGACAGCAGCAGCTCCGCGGTCATCGCTCCCAGCTCGACGCGCCCGAGCGCCCTCCGCGTCGGGTGGCCGGCCGGCATGCCTCCCGCCGACAGCGCGAGCCGGCACGCGGCGGCGCCGGTCGCGGTGGCGGTGCTCACGAAGATCGGCCCCAGGAAGAGCCGGGAGCGCGCCCAGACCGGCACCGCGGTCGAGGCGAGCAGTACGCCCGTGTAGGACCCGAGGTAGCCGCCGACGACCGCGTTGGCCGCCCCCATCGCCCGCGCCGCCCGCCGCCGGCCGAGCAGGTCGGCGCCGACGGCCGCCGCGGCGAGGTTGCCGAACGCCGTCAGCGCCCACGCGCCCATCGACATCGGGGACCGCGGCTTGAAGATCCGCAGCATGTTCACGAACCGCCCCGGGCGCCCGAGGTCGAGGATCAGCAGCACCGGCGACGGAGCCAGAGCGCCGAGCGCGACCTTGCGCGCCACCGCCGCCGACTCCTCGTCGCCCGCCAGGTCGCAGGCCAGCGCCACGAACGACGAGCCGGCCGCGATCCCGCCGAACCAGAAGTAGAGCGGCACCTCCCACGTCCAGACCGGCGCCTTCATCACCGGCCCCGACACCGCCTCCGGCAGCGGTCCCTCGCGCGCCGCCCGCGCGGCCGAGCGGATCGCCTCGATGTCCGGCATCGCGCCGCCGTACGACGTGTCGTCCCCGAACAGGTACGACCAGCGGCCGTCCTTCCAGACGCCGATGTGCAGGTCGACCTTCTCGCCCGTCCGCTCGGCGAACTCCGGCTGGCCCGGGTTCCCGACGGCCGGCGTGGTGTCGCGCCAGACGCTCATCGCCGGCGCTCCCAGAGGAACGACGCGGCCACTCCGGCGGCGGCCAGCAGGCCGGCGCCCATCGCGGTCAGCGTGGCGGGGATGACGTTCTCCTGGATCGGGGAGTCGGCCTGCGCCGGCAGCCCGTAGCTCTCGGGCGGCTCGGTGAGCAGGAAGAACGCGCCGAGCCCGCCCGCCAGGTCGTCCTCCGGCGCGTCCCCGGCGCCGTACAGATAGGCGCCCGAGACCCCGCGCTCGTGCAGCGCCGCCACCCGGCGGGCCGCCACCTCGCGCAGCTCGTCGTAGGGCCCGAACTGGATCGAGTCGGTCGGGCACGCCTTCGCGCAGGCCGGCTCCAGCCCGTCCTCGAGCCGGTCGTAGCAGAGCGTGCACTTGGCGGCCCGGCCGTCGTTCGGGTCGCGGTCGACGACGCCGAACGGGCACGACGGGATGCAGTAGCCGCAGCCGTTGCAGACGTCGGGCTGGAGCACGACGGTCCCGAACTCGGAGCGGATGAGCGCGCCGGTCGGGCACGCGTCGAGGCAGCCGGCGTTCGTGCAGTGCTTGCAGACGTCCGACATGAACACCCAGTCGCCGAAGTCGTTCACCGGCCGCTCGGCGACGGCCACGAGGTCGATGTCGTCGTGCGCGGCCGGCTCGATGAAGCGCACGTGCCGCCACGTGGCGGCGCTCAGCGAGCCCGTGTAGTCGTAGGAGCCACCGCGACCGTAGGTGTCGGGATCCGACGGCAGGTCGTTCCACTGCTTGCACGCGACCTCGCAGGCCTTGCACCCGATGCACGTCGTCGTGTCGGTGAAGAAGCCCATGCGCTCGGCGCCGGGCCGCACAATCGCGACCTCCTTCATCGGTGCGGCATCACCTCCGCCGGATGGTCGCGGTTCACGGCGACACCGGGGGGCTTGCCGCGCACGCCCGCCAGCCTCGACGTCCCGACCGCGGTGCGGCCCGCGCGGACGTTGCAGACGAACGCCTTCGACTCCTGGATCGAGACGTTGGGGTCGCCGGAGAGCACGTCGATGTCGTTCGCGGAGTCACCCGGCGACGGCCCGCCGAAGCCCCAGTGCCAGGGCAGCCCGACCTGATGGATGACCCGGTCGCCGAGCCGCAGCGGCTTGATCCGGTCGGTCACCTTGGCACGTGCCTCGATCTCCGCGCGCGGGGAGGAGATCGTCATCCAGCCGCCGTCCTCGATCCCGTGCTGGCGCGCCAGCTCGGGATCGATCTCGGCGAACATCTCGGGCTGGAGCTCGGCCAGCCACGGCACCCAGCGCGACATGCCGCCCGCTGTGTGCTGCTCGGTGACCCGGAAGGTGGTCGCGACCACCGGCCAGCGCGGGTCGGCGTTCTCGGCCACCGGGTTGTCCGGGCGGTCCCAGCGCAGCGCCGCCGGGTTCTCGTCGATCTCCGGGTAGAGCAGGTTCGGCATCGGCGACTCGAGCGGCTCGAAGTGGGTCGGCAGCGGGCCGTCGAGCAGGCCGGACGGCGCGAACAGCCAGCCACGGCCGTCCGCCTGCATGATGAACGGGTCGGTGCCCGAGATCGCGTCCATGCCCTCGGCGTCGTCGGCCGCCACGTAGCCGGGCTGCTTGTCGACCGGGAAGTCCGGCACGTCGTAGCCCGTCCACCGCTCGCCGTCCCACCACACGTAGCGCTTGCGCTCCGACCACGGGCGGCCGTCGGGGTCGGCGCTGGCCCGCGAGTAGAGGACGCGGCGGTTGGCGGGCCACGCCCAGCCCCACTCCGGCGCCACCCAGCCGCCCGGCGCCGAGAGGTCGCCGGGCTCGCGCCGGCGGGCCTGGTTGACGCCGTCGGCGTAGATGCCCGAGTAGATCCAGCACCCGCACGCCGTCGTGCCGTCGTCGCGCAGCTCCGCGAAGCCCGGCACCAGCTCCCCGGTCGTCAGGTCGTAGCCGTTGATCTCGCGCAGCACGTCGTCGGCGCTCGGCTCGGCGGTCGGCCCGTGCTCGGAGTAGTCCCAGGTGAGGTTCCGGATCGGCCAGTCGCGCTTGTCGGCCGAGTCCGCGTAGTGGGCGCGCACGCGCTTGAACAGGTGATGCATGAACCACAGCTCGGACCGGCAGTCGCCGGGCGGGTCGAGCGCCTTGTCGCGCCACTGCACGAGCCGCTCGGTGTTGGTGAAGCAGCCCTCCTTCTCGATGTGCGTGGCGGCCGGCATGAGGAACACCTCGGTGCCGATCTCCTCCGTCTTCAGCTCGCCGGAGAGGACCTCGGGCGAGTTGCACCAGAAGCTCGCGGTCTCGGTCTCGGCCAGCTCGCGCACGACGAGCCACTTCAGCCGGCTGAGCGCGCGGCGCTGGAGCCCGGAGTTCTCCGAGCCGACGGCCGGGTTCTGTCCCATCACGAACAGCCCGTGGAGGGCGTCGTCGAGGGCGCGCAGCATCGTCGGGTAGTGCGAGTGGTTGCCGGAGATCTTCGGCAGGTGCTCGAACCCGTAGTCGTTGTCCGGCGTCGCCGCGTCGCCGAACCACGCCTTCAGCAGCGACACGATGTACGTCGGGAAGTGCGCCCACCAGCCGCGGTTGGCGCCGCCGGTGTCGATGTAGTCGCGCAGCGTGAACTCCTGCTCGCGGGCGCGCGGCATGTGCAGGTAGCCGGGCAGCAGGTCGTAGAGCGTGGGGATGTCGGTCGAGCCCTGGATCGACGCGTGGCCGCGCATGGCCAGCACGCCGCCGCCGGGGCGGCCGACGTTGCCGAGCAGGAGCTGGAGGATCGCCCCGGCGCGGATCATCTGCACGCCGGCGGTGTGCTGCGTCCAGCCGACCGCGTAGACGAGCGCTGCCGTGCGCTCGCGCCCGGAGTTGCGGATGAGCGCGTCGGCCACCTGCAGGAACCGCTCGCGCGGGATGCCGCAGATCTGCTCGACCGCCTCGGGCGTGTAGCGCGAGTAGTGCCGGCGCAGGATCTGGAACACGCTGCGCGGATGCTGGAGCGTCTCGTCGCGCTCGACGGCGCCCACCAGCATGCCCGCGCCGGTCTTCTCCTCGAACGCCTGCGAGGCGTGCTCGCGGCGGCCCGCCGCCGACGCGACCTCGCCGCCCTCGTACGCCCACGTCGCCGGGTCGTACGTCCCGGCCTCGGGATCCCAGCCGGAGAAGAGGCCGCCGAGGTCCTCGGTGTCCTGGAACTTCTCGCCGATCAGCGTCGAGGCGTTCGTGTAGTTGACGACGTAGTCGCGGAAGTAGGACTCGGTCTCGATCACGTGGCGGATCAGGCCGCCGACGAAGGCGATGTCGGAGCCGGCGCGGATCGGGACGTGCAGGTCCGCCGACGCGCTCGTGCGCGAGAACCGCGGGTCGACGTGGATCACCGTGGCGCCGCGCTCACGCGCCTTCATGACCCAGCGGAAGGCGACCGGATGGGCTTCGGCCATCGAGGCGCCCTGGATCAGGATGCAGTCCGAGTTCTGCAGCGAACGCGGTGCGTCGGTGGCGCCGCCGCGCCCGAACGAGGTCCCCAGACCGGGGACCGTGGAGGAGTGTCATATCCGGGCCTGGTTCTCGATCTGGACCGCGCCCATGGCCGTGAAGGCCTTCTTGATCAGGTAGTTCTCCTCGTTGTCGAGCGTCGCGCCGCCGAGGTGGGCGAAGCCGAGCGTGCGGTCGACGCGGAAGCCCTCGTCGTTGACCTCCTGCCAGCCGGCCTCGCGGGCGGCGATCACGCGCTCGGCGATCATGTCCATGGCGGTCTCGAGCTCGAGCTCCTGCCACGCGGTCGCATGCGGCGCGCGGTACTTCACCTTCTGGAGCCGCCGCGGCTGCTGGACGAGCTGGCGCGACGCCGAGCCCTTGGGGCACAGCGTGCCCTGGTTGATCGGAGAGCGCGGGTGCCCCTCGATGTCGACGAGCTCGCCGTCGCGGGTGTAGACGACCTGGCCGCAGCCGACCGCGCAGTACGGGCAGATCGACTCGGTCGCCTTCAGGCCGGCGATCCGCGTGCCCACCTTGCGGGTCGCGGGGGAGACGGCGCGCGGGCCGGTGCCCCAGTCGGCGACGCGGCCGATGACGGGGATCTCGCGCAGGCGCTGCCACGAAGTGCGGGGCACGCTGGCAGTCCTACCCCGGTGGCGCGCCGTGCACCCGGGCGCGGTTGCCTAGACTTTTCCCTGGCTCCTACGTCAAGGAGAGGAGGTGATCGGATTGCGAAAGTACCGCGGTCGGCTGACCGAGCCGCTGGTGCGCGAGAACGGGGTGCTTCGGCCCGCGAGCTGGGACGAGGCGCTCGACGTCGCCGCCACCGGCCTGGCCCGTGCCAGGGCGCAGGACCCCACCCGCTCCTTCGGCATGTTCAGCTGTTCCAAGGCATCGAACGAGGTGAACTTCCTTGCCCAGAAGTTCGTCCGCTCGGTGATCGGGTCGAACAACATCGACTCGTGCAACCGCACTTGACACGCTCCCAGCGTCGTCGGTCTGGCGACGGTGTTCGGCGCGGGCGGCGGCACGTCGTCCTATAAGGAGGTCGAAGAGACGGATCTGCTGATCCTCTGGGGCTCGAACGCCCGCGAGACGCATCCGATCTTCTTCCACCACGTCCTCAAGGCCGTGCACAACGGCGCGAGGCTGTACGTCCTCGATCCGCGGCGCACCGGCTCGGCGCAGTGGGCGGACACCTGGATGGGGCTCGACGTCGGCACCGACATCGCCATGTCCAACACGATCGCCCGCGAGATCATCCACGCCGGGCTGACCAACGATCTGTTCATCGAGCGGGCGACGACGGGCTTCGAGGAGTACCGCGCCTCGGTCGAGCCGTGGACGCTCGAGGAGGGCGAGCGGGTCACCGGCGTCCCCGCCGAGGTCATCCGCGAGCTCGCCCACGCCTACGCCCGCGCCGACCGCGCGATCATCTGCTGGACGCTCGGGATCACCGAGCACGTCACCGCCGTCGACAACGTCCTCGCGCTCATCAACCTCGCGCTGCTGACCGGGCACGTCGGCCGCTACGGGTCGGGCCTGAACCCCCTGCGCGGCCAGAACAACGTCCAGGGCGGGGGCGACATGGGGGCGATCCCCAACAAGCTGCCGGGCTTCCAGGACGTGCAGGACGACATGGAGGCGCGCGCGAAGTTCGAGGCGGCGTGGGGCTGCAAGCTCCCGCCCGAGCGCGGCTGGCACCTGTCGGAGATGTTCGACGGCATGGAGCGCGGCGAGCTCAACACGCTCTACGTCCTCGGCGAGAACCCCGCGCAGTCGGAGGCCGACTCCAAGCGCGCGCTGGGGCTGCTCGAGGGCCTCGACTTCCTGGTCGCCCAGGACATCCTCATGACCAAGACGTGCGAGATGGCCGACGTCGTCCTGCCGTCGTCGGCGTCGTGGTGCGAGTCCGAGGGCGGCACGGTGACGAACTCCGAGCGCCGCGTGCAGCTGATGCGCAAGGCGATCGATCCGCCCGGCCAGGCGCGCGACGACCAGTGGATCATCTGCGAGCTGGCCAAGCGGCTCGGCCACGACTGGGGCCAGCCGACCCCCGAGCAGGCGTGGGACGAGCTGCGCTCGCTGAGCCCGATGCACGGCGGCATGAGCTACGCCCGCCTCGAGGCGGAGGGCGGGATCCAGTGGCCGTGCCCGAGCGAGGACCATCCCGGCTCGGAGTACCTGCACGACCGGCTGTGGGCCGAGCCGGTCGAAGGCCCGCTCGCGCCGTTCTCCGTCACCCCGTGGCAGCCGCCGATCGACGAGCTCGACGACGACTTCCCGATCCGCCTGACGACCGGCCGGCGGCTGGACTCCTACAACACGGGCGTGCAGTCGGGGCTCTACAAGTCGCCGCTGCGCCGCGGCGAGACGCTCGACCTGTCGCCGCAGGACGCGGAGTCGCTGGGCGTCGAGGAGGGCGAGGTCGTGCAGATCACGTCGCGCCGCGGCTCGATCCAGGCGCCGGTGCGGCTCGCCCAGGGCCTGCGCCCCGGCCTGGCGTTCATGACCATGCACTTCCCCGACGACATCGACGTGAACATCCTCACGATCGACGCGACCGACCCGAAGTCGGGCACCGCGGAGTTCAAGGCGACGGCGATCAGGGTGGAGAAGGTCCGCGAGCGTCAGACTGCCGGTGTGACCAGCTCCGAGGCCGGCAAGTAAGTGGTCCCGTCCGCGGGTACGACGCATTCCGGCGGGCCCGGCCCGCGTCTGCCGGCGGGCGGGCGGGAGCGGGTCCGCACACGTACCACCAGTATGCGAGCGCCTGCCGTGCACCGGCAGACACGACCCGGACTCCACCGGGTTATGCGCCGAACCCACGGACGGGACCACTAACGTGGACGTCAGGCTGCTGGACGCCGAGCCGACGGAGGCGGAGCGCGACGCCGTCGACGCCTTCCTGGGCCCGTCGCTGGCGATCTGGACCAACGGCCACGCCGCGCACGGCGGCCACGAGGTCCGATCGCAGCGCCACCTGCTGCTGCCCGTGCTGCACGCGCTGCACGAGCGCGCGGGCTGGATCAGCCCCGGCGGCCTGAACTACATCTCGCAGCGCCTCACCGTCCCGCCCGCCGACGTCTACGGCGTCGCGACCTTCTACGCGCTCTTCTCGGTCGACGAGCGCCCGCCGCGCGTGGTGCACATCTGCGACGACGTCGCGTGCCGCTGCGCCGGCTCGGAGGAGCTGATCGCGCAGCTCGGTCCCGAGGGCGAGGCGGTGGACGGCGCCACGTGGCTGCGCGCTCCGTGCCTGGGTCAGTGCGATCGCGCGCCGGCGGCGATGATCGCCGAGTCCGGGGTCGAGCCGCTCGAGCGCGAGCTGACCGGGATCGACGCCGACTCTGTCAAGGCGATCCTCGGCGGCGCGACGCCCCCTCCGCCGCCGTCCACCACCCCGCCCCAATTCGGCGAGGAGGGGCTGCGGCTGCTGCGGCGCATCGGCCACGTCGACCCCGCCAGCCTCGACGACTACCGCGCGCACGGCGGCTACGACGCGCTGCGGCGGGCGATCGACCTCGGCCCGGAGGGCGTGATCCGCGAGGTGATCGACTCGAACCTCGTCGGGCGCGGCGGCGCGGCGTTCCCGATGGGTCGCAAGTGGGACGCCGTGGCCCGCCAGCCGCGCCGCCCGCACTACCTGATCTGCAACGCCGACGAGTCCGAGCCCGGCACGTTCAAGGACCGCGTGATCATGGAGGGCGACCCGTTCGCGGTGATCGAGGCGATGACGATCGCCGCGTACGCGACCGGCTGCGAGCACGGCTATCTCTACATCCGCGGCGAGTACCCGCTCGCCCAGCACCGGATCGAGCACGCGATCGAGGAGGCGTACGAGCGCAAGTTCCTCGGCAGGGACGTGCTCGGCCACGGCTTCGCGTTCGACATCGAGGTGCGCAAGGGCGCCGGCGCGTACATCTGCGGCGAGGAGACCGCGATCTTCGGCTCGATCGAGGGCTACCGCGGCGAGCCGCGCAACAAGCCGCCGTTCCCGGTCGTCGAGGGCCTGTTCCGGCAGCCGACGGTCGTCAACAACGTCGAGACGCTGGTCAACGTGATGGCGATCGTGCTCGAGGGCGGTCCGGCGTTCGCCCAGATCGGGACCGAGAAGTCGACCGGGCCGAAGCTGTTCTGCGTCAGCGGCGCGGTCGAGCGGCCCGGCACCTACGAGGTCCCGTTCGGCACGACGCTGCGGGAGCTGTTCGAGCTCGCCGGCGGCGTCCCGCCGAACCTGCGCACGGTGCTGCTCGGCGGCGCGGCGGGGATGTTCATCACGCCGGAAGAGCTCGACATGCCGCTCACGTTCGAGGACGCTCGCGGGTCCGGCGTTACGCTCGGGTCCGGGGTGGTGCTCGCGATCGACGACCGGATGGACGTCGGCCGGCTCCTGATGGTGATCGCGGCGTTCATGCGCAACGAGAGCTGCGGCCAGTGCGTGCCGTGCCGCGTCGGGACGGTGCGCCAGCAGGAGGCGCTTGCGCGGCTGCTGTCCGGGCGCACGCGCGGGACTGTGGAGGACGAGATCGCGCTGATCGCCGAGATCGGCGAGGCGATGCGCGACGCCTCGATCTGCGGCCTGGGGCAGACGGCCTCGTCGGCGATCGAGTCCGCGATCGGAAAGTTGGGAGTGTTCGCATGACGCAGCGCATGGTCAGCCTCACGATCGACGACCAGCAGGTCGAGGTCCCCGAGGGCTCGACGATCCTGGAGGCCTGCGCGCAGATCGGCATCGACACGCCGACCCTCTGCTACGGGGAGACGCTGCAGCCAGCCAACGCGTGCCGCGTGTGCGTGGTCGAGCTCGAAGGGGCGCGCGTGCTCGCGCCGGCCTGTGCGCGCGCGGTCGAGCCGGACATGGTCGTGAAGACCGACTCGGAGCGCGTGCGGCACTCGCGCAAGATGGTCATGGAGTTCCTCGCCTCCTCGACCGATCTCTCGACGACGCCCGTCGCCGAGGGCTATCTGGAGCGCTACGACGCGGACCCGGCGCGGTACGGGCCGCCGGCGCCACCGGATCCGGACCGCGACCGCCGCCGCACCGGCTTCCACGAGGAGCCCGACGGCCAGACCGCCGCGACCGTGCACTCCCCGATCAAGATCGACAACGAGCTCTACGTGCGCGACTACTCGAAGTGCATCCTCTGTTACAAGTGCGTCGACGCCTGCGGCTCGCAGTGGCAGAACACGTTCGCCATCACCGTCGCGGGCCGGGGGTTCGACGCGCGGATCTCGACCGAGTTCGCCAACCCGCTGCCGGACTCGGCGTGCGTGTACTGCGGCAACTGCATCGCGGTCTGCCCGACGGGGGCGCTGATGTTCGCCTCCGAGCACGAACTGCGCGAGGCCCTCCAGTGGGACGAGTCGCGCCAGACGACGGCGGACACGATCTGCCCGTACTGCGGCGTCGGCTGCAACCTGACGCTGCACGTGCAGGACGACCAGATCGTCAAGGTCACCTCGCCCGACGACCACGACATCACGCGCGGCAACCTCTGCATCAAGGGCCGCTTCGGCTTCCAGCACGTCAGGCCTCACGAGACGCGCTCCGACGAGAGCTGATCGGCGAACTTCTCCGCCTCCTCGTCGGGCGGAGGCCACTTCGGGTCCATCCGCTCCAGCGTCTCGAGCACGAGCCGGGCGACGGTCAGGTTGCGGAACCACTTGTGGTCGGCCGGCACGATGTGCCACGGCGCCCAGTCCGTGTCGGTGGCGTTCAGGGCGTCCTCGTAGGCCTCCTGGTAGGCGTCCCAGTGGCGCCGCTCGCGCACGTCGTTGGCCGAGATCTTGTAGTGCTTGTCCTCGCGCTCGAGCCGCTCCTGGAAGCGGTCGAGCTGCGCGTCCTTGGAGATGTGCAGGAAGCACTTGAGGATCGTGGTGCCCTCGCGGGCGAGCATGCGCTCGAAGTCGTTGATGGAGTCGTAGCGCGAGCGCCAGCGCTCCTCCTCGACCAGACCCTTGACCCGCACCACGAGCACGTCCTCGTAGTGGGAGCGGTTGAAGACGTGGATCATCCCGTAGCCCGGCGTGTGCTGGTGGTAGCGCCACAGGAAGTCGTGCGCCAGCTCCTCGTTGGAGGGCTCCTTGAAGCTGAGCACCCGCACGCCCTGCGGGTTGGTGCCGCGGAACACGTGCGAGACGCTGGAGTCCTTGCCGGCGGCGTCGATGCCCTGCAGCACGACGAGCAGCGCCTTCTGCTCCTCCGCGTACAGGCGGGCCTGAAGGTCGGCGATCCTCTCGACGAGCTCGGGCAGCTCGGAGTCGTCGGTGTCGTCGCCGGTGTCGGCCGTGTCGAAGTCCGCGAGGCGCATGTGGTTC
>Ga0081538_10001109_pt1 | contig 28522 bp, 27 predicted proteins | sample TabmetS5T2R1_FD_71022 | JGI IMG/M metagenome (GOLD analysis project Ga0081538, IMG submission 71022) | Tabebuia heterophylla rhizosphere microbial communities from the University of Puerto Rico - S5T2R1 | ecosystem: Host-associated > Plants > Roots > Rhizosphere ...
AGGCCCCCCCCCGCGGGGCGAGGCCCCCCCCCCCCCGGCGCCCCCCCCCCGGGGGGGGGGGGGGGCCGCCGGGCACGTGTCTGATGAAAGGATGCGGGCCATGGACAACCTGACCCCGCGCCCGGAGCACCGGTTCACGTTCGGCCTGTGGACGGTGGGCAACCCCGGGCGCGATCCATTCGGGGGGCCGACGCGCGACCCGCTCGACCCGGTCGAGTCGGTCAAGCGGCTCGGCGAGCTCGGCGCCTGGGGCATCAGCCTCCATGACGACGACCTGATCCCGTGGGGGACGGGGGCGGCCGAGCGCGACCGCATCGTCGCGCGCCTCAAGGCCGCGCTCGACGAGGCGGGCATGGGCGTCGGGATGGCGACCACGAACCTGTTCGGGCACCCGGCCTTCAAGGACGGCGCCTTCACGTCCAACGACCGCGGGGTCCGCCGCGCCGCCATCGGCAAGGCGATGCGCTCGATCGACGTCGGCGCCGAGCTGGGCGGCGAGGTCTACGTCTTCTGGGGCGGGCGCGAGGGGACCGAGGCCGCCGTGGCCAAGGACCCGCGCGACGCGCTCGAGCGCTACCGCGAGGCGGTCGACGTGCTCGTCGACTACTCGGAGAGCCAGGGCTACGGCTTCCGCTTCGCGATCGAGCCCAAGCCGAACGAGCCCCGCGGCGACATCTTCCTGCCCACCGTCGGGCACGCGCTGCACTTCATCTCCACGCTCGCGCGCCCCGACCTCGTCGGCCTCAACCCGGAGGTCGCGCACGAGACGATGGCCGGGCTGTCCTTCCACCACGCGGTCGGGCAGGCGCTGTGGGCCGGCAAGCTCTTCCACATCGACCTCAACGGGCAGGACGTCGGGCGCTACGACCAGGACTTCCGGTTCGGCGCCGAGGACCTCAAGGAGACCTTCCTGCTCGTGCGGCTGCTCGAGCGGGCCGGCTACTCGGGGCCGCGCCACTTCGACGCGCACGCCTTCCGCAACGAGAACCCCGAGGGCGTGTGGGACTTCGCCGCCGGCTGCATGCGCACCTACCTCGCGCTGGCCGAGAAGGCGCGCCACTTCGACGAGCTGCCCGAGGTCAGGGAGGCGCTCGAGGCGGCGTCGACGCCCGAGCTCGCGGTGGCGTCGGTCGACGGGGACAGCGCCGACACGCTGAAGGCCGAGTCCGAGCAGCTCGATGCGCTCGCCCGGCGCGGCTACTACAACGAGCGCCTCGATCAGCTCGTCGTCGAAGTGCTGCTCGGCGTCCGCTAGGCGGCGGCCGCCCCGCGGTCCAGCTCGAACCAGACGAGCGTCTCGGCGTCCGAGTCGACGCCCCAGCGGTCGGCGAGCTCGGCGACGAGATAGAGGCCCCAGCCGGAGGGCCGCGCGGGATCGGGCGACGGGGCCGAGGGCACGAAGCCGCCGCCCGGGTCGTGGACCTCGACGCGCAGCACGGTGTCGGCGACGTCGATGATCAGGTTGATGACGTCGCCGGCCGCGAGGTTCGCGTGCCGCACGGCGTTCGTCACCAGCTCGGAGACGAGCAGGCGCACATCGCGCATCCGGCCGTCCGGGACCGCGTCCGACAGGCCGTCGAGCGCGTGACGCGCCACGGACGCCGCCTCGGGCGCGACGGGCAGCTCGCGCTCGACCCTCATGCCGCCTCCTCCGGCGGTTCGACGAACTCCAGCCGCTCGCTCATACGCGTGATCTCGAACACGCGGTGCACGGTCTCGGTGCCGCGCACGAGCGCGAAGGTCCGGCCCACCTCGCGCGCGCGCATGTCGGCGAGCACGACGAGCCGCAGTCCGCTCGAGTCCATGAACTCCAGGCCGCGCAGGTCGAGCACCACGGAGCCGAGCTCGGGCTCCTCCGCGAGGCGGTCCAGCTCGGCCTCGAGGACGGTCGCGCCCGAGAGGTCCAGCTCGCCCTTCGGGGCCACCACCGCGACGGTGCCGTCGCGCGTCGTCTTGAACTCGAGGTTGGGCATCGCCGTGCGGAAGCCTAATCCTCCGGCCTGCGGGAAGACTGTGCGCCACATGACACGGCTCCTGCGATCGGACTGCTCCGGCCCCGGCATCACGCGCCGCGGCCGCGGCAAGGGCTTCGAGTACCTCGACGGCCAGGGCCGCCGCGTGACCGATCCGGACGTCCTGGCGCGCATCCGCGGTCTCGGGATCCCGCCCGCCTGGCGCGACGTCTGGGTCTGCCCGAGCCCGCGCGGCCACCTGCAGGCGACGGGCACCGACGCTGCCGGCCGCAAGCAGTACCTCTACCACGAGCTCTGGCGCACCCGGCGCGACGCGGAGAAGTTCGCGGAGATGGAGCGGTTCGCGCGCGCCCTGCCCGCGCTGCGCGACCGCGTGGAGGCGGACCTGGAGGGCGACGAGTACACGCGCACGCGGATCCAGGCGTGCGCGGTGCGGCTGCTCGACCGCGGCTTCTTCCGCATCGGCTCCGAGGAGTACACCGAGTCGTTCGGCCTGGCCACGATGCGCAAGCAGCACGTGCTACTCGGCCGCGACGGCGAGATGGTGTTCGACTACCCGGCCAAGAGCGGCGTCCGCCGCGTGCAGGCGGTGGTCGACCCGGTGGTCGCGGAGATCGTCGCCGTGCTCAAGCGTCGCCGCGGCGGCGGCGACGAGCTGCTCGCCTTCAAGGACGGTCGGCGGTGGCGCGACCTGCGGTCGGAGGACATCAACGCCTACCTCAAGCAGGCGACCGGCGACGACTTCTCGGCCAAGGACTTCCGCACCTGGAACGCGACGGTGCTGGCGGCCGTCGCGCTCTCGGTGTCGGGCGAGGTGGCCGCGACGCCGACCGGTCGCAAGCGCGCGGTCGCGCGCGCGGTCAAGGAGGTCGCGCACTACCTCGGCAACACGCCCGCGGTGTGCCGCGCGTCGTACATCGACCCGCGCGTGTTCGACGCCTACCGCGCCGGGCTCGTGATCGGGCGCCCGCTGCGCGAGGCTGCCGACACCGAGCCGGGCGAGCTGCCGATCCACCACCGCGCCCTCGAGGAGGCCGTGCTCGACCTGATCGACGAGCGCGACCGCTCGGCCGCGCTCGAGCGCGTGGCGGCCTAGGTCTCGCTCGGGACGTCGGGGCCGTCGGGCTGCGGCGGCGGCGGGTCGTCCGGCGGCGGCGCGTCCGGCGGCTCGGCCGGCGTCGCGGGCACCTCGCGGTCCGGTGCCGGGACGGCGGGCGTGGCCGGCTCGTCGGGCACCACCGGCTGGTCGGGCGTGGTGGGGGTGGTCGGGACCTCCACCGCTAGCCCCCGGTTCCGTAGGCGTAGAGGCGCTCGAGCGAGGCGCGGATGATGCGCGACACGTGCATCTGCGAGCAGCCGACGCGCTCGGCGATCTCGGACTGCAGCAGGTCGTCCTGGAACCGCAGCCGCAGGATCTCCTTCGCCCGCTCGTCGAGGATGCCGGTCATCTTCTCGATCGTGATGCCGGCCTCGACGCGGTCGAACTCCTCGTCCTCGATCCCGATCAGGTCGCCGGCGCTGGCCGACGTGCCCTCCTCCTCGTGCACCGGCGCGTCGAGCGAGCGGACCGAGCGGCCCTCGGTGGCCTGCAGCGCCTCGACGATCTCCTCCTCGGAGCGGCCGAGCCGGCCGGCCATGTCGGCGACCGTCGGCGAGCGCCCGAGCTCGCCCCACAGCGTCTCGCGCGCCTCCTCGACCGACAGGCACAGCTCCTGCAGGTCGCGCGCCGGGCGCACGTCCCAGGTGGCGTCGCGGAAGTAGCGGCGCAGCTCGCCGAGGATCGTCGGGACCGCGTAGCTCGAGAACGCGAGACCGCGATCGGGGTCCCACCGGTCGACGGCCTTCACGAGCCCGACCGACGCGACCTGCACGAGGTCGTCGAGCGGCTCGGAGGCGCGGCGGTAGCGCAGCGCGAGGCTGCGGGCGAGCGGCATGTAGCGCTCGATCAGCTCGTCGCGGGCGGCGGCGTCGCCGCTCTGGTGGCGGCGCATGAGCCGCTGGTCGTCGCGTTGACGGCGAGCGCGATCCGAGCCGGTCCGGGCGGCTGACCCCGGCCGCTCCGCAAGAGCACTCTTCGGCATCGGGGGTGCCCTACCCACGTACCGACCGGATCAGGCCATGCTCCTGTCCGTTTACGAACGCTCCGGACCGTGGCGCGACGCTCGCGCCCTGCGCCCGCGGTGCACCTCGTCGACCGTCTCGCGGACGCTCTGCGCGATCTCGTCGTGCCGCGTGGCCAGGGTGAGGCTCTCCTCCTGGGCTTGCGCGCCCCGTTCAACAGCAAGCTCGATCAGCTGATGAAGCGATGGTCCGGCGGGCTCGCGCTGCATGCGACAAGTCTGCGCGGGCGCGGCACGCCGCATTCGGGCGCGTCAGCGGAGCGACCGTAGCCGCGATCGCGGTGCGGTCAGATGTCGGTCGAGCGCGGGAGTGACTCGCCGCGGCGACGCGGATACTCGAACTGTGGGTATCGCCCTCCACGCCTCCGCCCTCACCGCGCCGCACGCTCGCCCGCTCGGCGTGCGGCGCGCGGAGGAGGCCTGGCTGTGGGAGCGGGCGGAGGCCGGCGACGGCGCCGCCCGCGAGCGCCTGTTCGAGCGCTACCAGCGCCTCGCGCACACGCTCGCCCGCCGGTACTCGCGCACCAGCGAGCCGCTGGAGGACCTCGAGCAGGTGGCGTGCGTAGGGCTCGTCAACGCGATCGACCGCTACGACCCGTCGCGCGGCACCACGTTCAGCACGTTCGCGGTCCCGACCATCCTCGGCGAGCTGCGCCGCCACTTCCGCGACCGCACCTGGTCGCTGCGCGTGCCGCGCGAGCTGCGCGATGCCGCCGGCGCCGTCGAGCAGGCGCGCGAGGGGCTGGAGTCCGAGCTCGGGCGCAGCCCGTCGGCGTCCGAGGTCGCCGAGGCCATGGGCCGCACCGTCGAGCAGGTCGTCGCCGCCCGCGAGGCAGCGCTCGCCTACCGCTGCGACTCGCTCGACCGCCCGCTGCGGGCCGACGGCGCGGACGGCGCCGCCACCCTGGGCGACCAGATCGGCGCGAGCGACGACGAGCTCCGCCGCACGGAGGACGGGGTCCTGATCGACCAGCTCGCCTCCGCGGCGCTCAGCGAGCGCGATCACGAGGTGCTGCGGCTGCGGTTCCAGGAGGACCTGCTGCAGCGCGAGATCGCCGAGCGCGTGGGCGTGTCGCAGATGCAGGTCTCGCGCATCCTGCGCGATGCGCTCCGGCGGCTGCAGGCCGCCGCCTAGACCCGGGCCGTGCGGTCCGCCGGGCCCGGTCCGCGACGCGCCATCGCGCGCCACGGCTCGTCGATTGGGCAGCGATTCCCGGCGGACCACACCCCCCGGTGCACGCCGACTTGTAGTTCACAGCGGCATGCGGTGCCATCGACCTATCGCGGTTCTGACCGTTGTGACGGTAGGAGGAGGCGGTGGCTGACGGTAGAATCGGCCTCACGTGAGCGAGGCCGCTGAGCTCTTCACCTGCGAGACCGGCCGCAACGGGGAAGCCGCCTGGGTGCGGCCCGCCGGCGATCTGGACCTCGACACCGTGCACCGTGTCGAGAGCGCGCTCGCGGAGCTGCGCGGGGAGGGCTACCGCGACCTCGTGCTCGACCTCCGCGGGCTCACGTTCATGGACTCGACCGGCCTGCGCCTCGTGATCCGCTGGCACACCGCCGCGCAGGACGACGAGTTCTCCTTCGCCGTCGTGCCGGGCCCCGACGTGGTCCAGCGCGTCTTCCGGCTGACCGGCATGGACGCCCACCTGACCATCGCCGAGCCGCCCGGCGGCCGGTGATCGCGGAAGCACCCCGACGGGCGTAGGCTCCAAGGACGTGGTTGTGAACGACGCCGTTCCCGGCGGGCTCGGCCGTGTCATCGGCATCGGCGCGTCAGCGGGCGGCGTCGACGCCCTCGTGCGGCTCTTCCGCAGGTTGGAGGCGGACCTGCCCGCGGCCATCCTCGTGGTGCTGCACGTGCCGGCCACCGGGCGCAGCCTGCTCGCCCCGATCCTCGACCGCGAGACCGATCTCGACGTGCGGGTCGCCGAGGCCGGCGAGCCGCTCGTCCGCGGTCGCGTGTACGTGGCGCCCCCCGACCGGCACCTGGTCGTCGCCGACGGCGCCGTGCAGCTCGAACGAGGACCGAAGGAGAACGCGGCGCGCCCGGCCGTCGATCCGATGCTGCGCTCGCTGGCCGCGACCTACGGGGAGGACGCCGTCGCGGTCGTGCTCTCCGGGGCGCTCGGCGACGGCAGCAGCGGGGCGCTCGCGGTCAAGCGGGCCGGCGGAGCCGTGATCGTCCAGGATCCCGCCGACGCCACGGTGCCGAGCATGCCCGAGAGCGCCTTGCGGGCCGTCGGGGAGGCGGACGCCGTGCTGGCCGCCGAGGGGATCGGACCGGCGCTCGCCCGACTCGCTGACGGCGCCGGCGCGATGCGGGAGGATACGGCTGTGGACGACCGGATCGAGGAAGGGCCGGAGCGGCCGAGCGGGCCCCCGAGCAGCCTCACGTGCCCGGAGTGCAACGGCCCGCTCTGGGAGGTCGAGGAGGGGGATCTCGTCCGCTATCGCTGTCGCGTCGGCCATGCCTACTCCGAGGACTCGCTGATCATCGAGCAGGGGAGCGCGGTCGAGGCCGCGTTGTGGTCCGCGCTCGAATCGCTGGAGGAGCGCGCCGAGTTCCTCAAGCGCGTCGCCGTGCGGCACGGCGAGGCGCGGCCGCGCCTCCGGGATCGCTTCAACAGCGCCGCCGACGACGCCCTCGCGCGCGCGCAGCTCATCCGGCAGGCGCTCGGCACCAGCGGCGAGCCGCCCCCGGCGCTGGACGTGGCGGCTGAATGACCGTCGCCGGAGAAGACCCGGCGTTCGAGGCGCTGCTCGACTTCCTCAAGCGCTCGCGCGGCTTCGACTTCACCGGCTACAAGCGCACCAGCCTCGAGCGGCGCTTCCGGCGGCGCATGGACGTCGTCGGCTGCCAGAGCTTCGGCGACTACCTGGACTTCCTCGAGGTCCACCCGGACGAGTACGCGCAGCTGTTCGACATGCTGCTCATCAACGTCACGGAGTTCTTCCGCGACGGTCCGGCCTGGGAGTCCCTCGCGCGCGACCTGCTCCCGGACCTCCTGTCCGGGAAGGCAGACGGCGAGCCCGTCCGCGTCTGGAGCGCGGGCTGCGCCTCCGGCCAGGAGGCCTACACCATCGCCATGGTGCTCGCCGAGACGCTCGGCGAGGACGGCTACCGCGAGCGCGTGAAGATCTACGCGACCGACGTCGACGAGGACGCGCTGACGACGGCGCGGCACGCCGTCTACACGCAGAAGGACGCGCAGTCGGTCCCGGACGAGCTGCGCGAGCGGTACTTCGAGCCCGCCGACCAGAAGCTGGCGTTCCGCAAGGACCTGCGGCGCAACGTGATCTTCGGCCGCAACAACCTCGTCTCCGACGCGCCGATCTCGCGACTCGACCTGCTCGTCTGCCGGAACACGCTCATGTACTTCACGGCCGAGACGCAGGGCCACATCCTGCGTCACTTCCACTTCGCGCTCGCCGACCACGGCGTGCTCATGCTCGGCAAGTCGGAGATGATGATCGCCCACCGCGACCTGTTCGCGCCCGCCGATCTCAAGAAGCGCATCTTCCGCAAGCTCGACCGGCAGGTGTCGCTGCAGGCGAGGCTCGCCGGCCTCGGGAACGGCGAGCCGATCGAGCTGCGCACGGCCGCCGACGACCGCGCGAGCCGCGACGCCGCGCTCGAGCTGGGACCGCAGGCCCAGGTCATCGTGGCGCGCTCGGGCGAGCTCACGTTCGCGAACCTCCCGGCGCGCGCGCTGTTCGGCATCGGCACGGCCGACATCGGGATGCCGCTCTCGCAGCTCGACATCGGCCGCGAGCCGGCCGAGCTGGCGCCGGCGATCGACGAGGCGATGCGCGACCGCCGGCGCGTGAGCCTCGGAGAGCGGCACTTCAGGCCGAAGGCCGGGGACGAGCGGCTGCTCGACGTCACGGTCGTGCCCCTGCTCCCGAACGGCGGGCCGGCCAACGGCGTCGTCGTGATGTTCGAGGACGTCACCCGCTACGCCGGCCTGCAGCGCGAGCTCGAAGGCAACCGGCGCGACCTCGAGCTGGCCTACGAGGAGCTGCAGTCGACGATCGACGAGCTCGAGACGACGAACGAGGAGCTGCAGTCGGCCAACGAGGAGCTGCAGACGACCAACGAGGAGCTCCAGTCGACGAACGAGGAGCTGGAGACGATGAACGAGGAGCTCCAGTCGACGAACGAGGAGCTCGAGACGATCAACGACGAGCTGCGCGATCGCACGGCCGAGCTCAACCAGGTCAACGACTTCCTCGAGGCGATCCTCACCTCGCTCAGCATCGGCGTGGCCGTCGTCGATCGCAACCAGCGCGTCCAGGTGTGGAACCACCGGGCCGAGGACCTGTGGGGCCTGCGCCAGGACGAGGCGCTCGACCACCATCTGCTGTCGCTCGACATCGGCCTTCCGGTCGAGCGCCTCGCCGGCCCGCTCCGTACCGTGCTGGGCGGGGCGAGCGAGCGCGAGGAGGCGCTCCTGGAGGCGGTCAACCGCCGCGGACGGCGGATCGAGTGCGCGACGACGATCCTGCCGCTCGTCGCGCCGACGGACGGTGACGGGCGAAGCGTGCGCGGCGCGATCGTCCTCATGGAGGACGGTGCGGCTCTTGAGGACCGTGAGTTGAGCGAGCGCACGTGAACGAGACGGATCCCGAGCAGTTCGAGCACGACGCCCACGAGCGCGGCCGGCGCGCTCAGGAACGCGAGGAGGCGGCGCTGCGGCGCGCACACGAGGCTCGCGAGGAGGCGGCGCGCGCGCCGGACGAGCGGAGCCGGCGCCGGCACGAGGAGGAGGCCGACACGCACAAGCGCGCCGCCGAGGCCCACCGGCGCGCTCAGGAGCTGCAGGACGAGCACGCCGAGCACTCGCGGGAGGCGGCCGCCCGCCGGGAGCGCCGCGGCGACCGACGCGAGGGTTGACGGCTCAGCCGCCGGGAGCGTGCTCGTCGTGCCCGACGAGGGCGCCGTTGCGCACCTCGCGCGAGCGCTCTCGCAGCCGGGTGCCGCGCTCGGTGAGCGCCGCCGTCCTCATCATCGCCTCGCGCATGACCTCGAGCTGCGACTCGTGCTGCGCCCGCAGGCGGCTCAGGACGGCCCGCATCTCGACGCCCCGCACGTGCACCGGTCCCGGGTCCGGCGCCGGTGACGGCGGGAGCTCGACGACCGGCGCCGGCGCGACCGCGTCTCGGGCAGGCTCAGGCGGGAGCAGCCGCCGGCGCATCGGGATCACGCGCTCGACGTCGGGCTCGGGCACGCCGACGGGCACTCCGGTCAGCAGCCACGTGCCGTCGTCGCGGCGCTTGAGCTCGCCCTGCCTGGTCAGCTCGCCGAGGGCAGTCGACACGGTCGGCCGGCGCGCGCCGACGAGCTGGCCGAGCATCCGGTGGGAGAGGGTCATCGGCAGCGCGACGCCCTCGCTCGTCATCCGGCCCCACCGCTCGGCCAGGTGCCAGAAGAGCGCCAGCAGCCGGCGATCGACGCGGTTGAGCTGCGAGATGGCCTGCGTGACGGCGAGTCGCAGGGAGCGCTCGTTCACGCGATCGACGAGCGCCACGCTCACCTCCGGCAGGCGGCTCAACTCGACCGCGAAGCGCCGGTCGAGCAGCGCGATGCGGCTGCGCGAGAGCACGTTCCAGCGGATGTGGTGGCGCAGCAGCGCAGAGCCGTCGTGCAGCCGCCACGGTCGCACGACATCGCCTGGCCCGAGCAGCTCCGTGCTCACGGTGTCCGACACCAGGACCTCACGGGCGAGGACGCCGTCGACCACCAGCAGCCCGACGTGGTCGGGGCTGGCGCCGGAGAGCTTGTCGACGTCCCACGGACCCGCGTCGACCGCGTGGACGGCAACGCGGAGCTCATGCCGCGCGACCTCGAGACGGTCGTCGGCCAGGAGCTGGCCGAGATCGGGATCCAGCTCGAGGAGCGGCACGATGTGGCGATCGGTCACGGCTTCCTCCTCGCCTACGTGATCTGAGACTAGTCCTCGCCGCACTCGGCGTGCACTCGGGTCAGGTTCCGGACCGTAGGATGAATCGCGAGGCTACCGTCAGCGAGATGACGGGCAGCCTCTCACCCATGGACGTTTTCTGCGTGGAGGCAGACGTCCGAGGCGGCCCCAACGCAGCGGCGCGAGCGCGCCGGCTGATGCACCAGGAGCTGGACGGGCGTGTGCCCGCCGACGTGCTCGCCGACGTGGCGCTCCTCCTCACCGAGCTCGTGGCCAACGGCGTCCGCCACGGCGGAGCGGACACGGACACGGCGCTCCACGTGGTGTTCGAGACCCGCCCGCCGGCCCTCCACGTAGAGGTGGTCAATCCCGACCACGCGCCGGGCGCGGTCGGCAAGCGCCCGCCCGACCTGGAAGGCGGCGGCGGCCTCGGCCTCCATATCGTCGAGCGGCTGGCGAGCCGCTGGGGGGTGCGCGAGGAGCCGCACACGGCGGTCTGGTTCGAGGTCGACTGCCCGCCCGAGAGCCTGCTCTAGTCTCCCGCGCGTGGCCCCCAAGCGCCTGGAGGTGGAGATCGACGGGCGGACGCTGTCGCTCTCGAACCTCGAGAAGCCGATGTACCCCGAGGCGGGGTTCCTCAAGGGCCACGTGATCGACTACTACACGCGGATCGCGCCGGTGCTGCTCGGCCACCTGCGCGACCGGCCGCTGACGCTCAAGCGCTACCCGGACGGCGTGCAGGGCCCGTACTTCTACGAGAAGCAGTGCCCGTCGCACGCCCCCGACTGGGTGCAGACGACCACCATTGGCAGCAGCCGGGCGCGGGACGGCAAGATCCGCTTCTGCCTGGCGCAGGACCTGCCGACGCTGGTCTGGCTGGCCAACCTCGCCGACCTCGAGTTGCACACCTCGCTGGCCACCGCGGACGACTACTCGCGGCCGACGGTGATCGCCTTCGACCTCGACCCCGGGCCGCCGGCCACGATCGTCGAGTGCGCCGAGGTCGCGCTCGAGCTGCGGACGATCTTCGAGCACCTCGGCATGGAGGCGTTCCCGAAGACGTCGGGCTCGAAGGGGATGCAGGTCTACGTGCCGCTCAACACGCCGGCCGACTACGAGCACACGCGCGGGTTCTCGCGTGGACTGGCCCAGCTGCTCGAGCGCCGGCGTCCCGAGCTGGTCGTCTCCGACATGAAGAAGTCGCTGCGGGGCGGCAAGGTCTTCGTGGACTGGAGCCAGAACACCGAGTTCAAGACCACGGTGTGCGTCTACTCGCTGCGGGCGCGCGACCGCCCGACGGTGTCGACGCCGCTGCTGTGGGAGGAGGTCGCGGCGGTCCTAGAGTCGCGCGATCCCGACGACCTCGTGTTCACGTCCGACGACGTGCTCGAGCGGGTTGCCGAGCACGGCGACTGCTTCGCCGGCGTGCTCGAGCTCGAGCAGCGGCTGCCGGACGCGCTATAACGCGGCCATGGACCTCGAAGAGCGCACCCTCGAAGACACGCTCGAGCAGACCTGCACCGTGTGCGGCGCCAGGCTGACGGCGCTCGAGATCGAGGCCGCCCGCGAGGCGGGCGGCCCGTTCCTGTGCAGCGTCCACGCCGCCGAGGAGCTCCCGGCGGACGACATCGTCAGCGACGAAGCGGACTGACGGCACGCGCCGTGGCGGCGATCGCCTCGGCGTCGATCTTCGCCTCGTGCAGCAGCTCGTCGGGCGTGCCCGACACCGGCATCTCGCGCACGGCCAGCTTGGTCACGCGCGGGCGATCGTCGGCCTCGGCCAGCGCCTCCAGCACGGCGTCGCCGAGGCCGCCCTCGGGCCAGTGGTCCTCGACCGTGATCACCGCGCCGCAGTCGCGCGCCGCGGCGAGGACCGCCTCGGCGTCGATCGGCTTGATCGAGTAGCAGTCGAGCACGCGGGCAGCGATGCCGTCGGCCTCCAGCGTCTCGGCCGCGCGCACGGCCTCCTCGACGGTGATGCCGCACGCGATGATCGCGACGTCGTCGCCGTCGCGGACCACGCGGCTGCCGCCGATGCGGACGTCCTCGTCGGCCGGGGTGCGGACCGGCGTCTTGCCGCGCAGCGTGCGCAGGAACGAGATGCCCTCCGTGTCGGCCATCGCCGCCACCAGCTTCGAGGTCTGGTTCGCGTCGCTCGGGTGCAGGACGGTCGAGCCGTGGATGGCGCGGAACGCGGCGATGTCCTCGAGCGCCATCTGCGACGGGCCGTCCTCGCCGATCGACACGCCGGCGTGCGAGCCGCTGAGCCGGATGCTGGCGCGTGAGATGGCGGCCATGCGGACGAAGTCGTAGGCGCGCGAGAAGAACGCCGCGAACGTCGACGCGAACGGGACCCAGCCGCGGACCTGGAAGCCGACGGCCGCCGCCACGAGCTGCTGCTCGGCGATGAACATCTCGAAGTAGCGGTCCTCGTGCGCCTCGCGGAAGTCCTCCGAGTGGGTCGAGTTGGAGACCTCGCCGTCCAGCGCGACGACGTCGCCGCGGCGCGAGCCCAGCGCGGTCAGCGCCTCGCCGTATGCCTTGCGGGTGGCGACCTCCTCGCCGAGCTCGTAGGCCGGCATGTCGGCGTCGGTGGTGGCGAACGTGTGCGGCGTGCCGCCGGCGGGGGCCGCGAGCTGCACGTCCAGGTCGCGCTCGCCGCCGAGCTCCTGGATCGCCTCCTCGGGATCGTCGAGCGGCTTGCCGTGCTTGCCCGGCAGGTCCTCGACCGCCTTGACGCCCTTGCCCTTCTTGGTGCGGGCGACGATCGCGGTCGGGCGCCCCTCGGTCGCCTCGGCCTCGGCGTAGGCGGCCTCGATGGCGTCGACGTCATGGCCGTCGATGGCGATCGCATGCCAGCCGAAGGCGGTGAGGCGGTCGACGTAGCCGTCGGTGTCCCAGCCCAGCATCGTCTCGCGCGTCTGCCCGAGGCGGTTGACGTCGATGATCGCGACGAGGTTGTCGAGGCCCTCCCAGCCGGCGTGCTGGATCGACTCCCACATCGAGCCCTCGGCCATCTCGGAGTCGCCGCACAGGCACCAGACGCGGTAGGGGAGCCGGTCGAGCCGGGCGCCGGCCAGCGCGACGCCGGCCGAGATGGGCAGGCCCTGGCCGAGCGAGCCGGTGGCGACGTCGGTCGGTGGGATGCGCGGGGTCGGGTGGCCCTCGAGCCGCGAGCCGAGCTTGCGGAAGGTCAGCAGCTCGGTGTCGTCGATCCTCCCTGTCGCCTTGAGCATCGCGTAGTACAGCGGCGACGCGTGGCCCTTCGAGAAGATGAGATGGTCGTCCTCGCGAAGGTGGCCGTCGATGAGCACGGCGATGAGGTCGGCGGCCGACATCGACGACGTGGGGTGGCCGGAGCCCGCCGCGGCGCTCGCGCGCACCGAGTCCACCCGCAACTGCTGTCCCAGCTCGCGGCGGAAGTCGCTGCGTTCGCTCATGCCGCCACCAGCTGGTCCCGCTTGGCCTCGAGGTCGGCGAAGAGGTCCCGGAACGACTTCGCGAACTTCTCCACGCCTTCGCGCTCGAGCGTCTCCACCACGTCGTCGTAGTCGATGCCGGCGTCGGCGAACGCCCGCATCGTGGCGCGGGCGCCGTCGACGTCGCGGTCGAGCGTGCGGTCGATCTTGCCGTGGTCCTGGACGGCCTCGACCGTCTCGCGCGGCATCGTGTTGACGGTGTCCGGGCCGACGAGCTCCTCGACGTAGAGCACGTCGCGGTACTCGGGGTTCTTGGTCGAGGTGGAGGCCCAGAGGCAGCGCTGCGGGGTGGCGCCCGCGGCCGCGAGCTTCTCCCAGCCGGCGCCGGAGAAGACCTCCTGGTAGGTGACGTAGGCGAGCTTGGCGTTGGCGATCGCGAGCGTGCCCTTGAGCTCGTCGTGGCCGCCGGCCTCGTCGAGCCGGCGGTCGGCCTCGGTGTCGACGCGGCTGACGAAGAAGCTGGCCACGGAGGCGACCTTCGACGGGTCGCCGCCGCCCTCGACCAGGCGCTCGAGCCCGCGCACGTAGGCCTCGGCGACCTCGCGGTGGCGCTCGAGCGAGAAGATCAGCGTGACGTTGACGGGGATGCCGCTCGCGATCGTCTCCTCGATCGCCGACAGGCCCGCCTTCGTGGCGGGGATCTTGATCAGCAGGTTCGGGCGGTCGACGAGCTTGTGCAGCCGGGCGGCCTCGTCGATCGTGGCCTGGGTGTCGTGCGCGAGGTTTGGGTCGACCTCGAGCGAGACCCAGCCGTCCTTGCCGTTGCCCTCGTCCCAGACCTGGCGGAGCGTGTCGCACGCGGCGCGGATGTCGTCGCGGGCGAGCGCGAGGAAGATCTCCTTCGGCTCGGACTCCGTCGCGCTGACGGCCTTGATCTGCTCGTCGTAGGCGCTGCCCTCTGCGATCGCGCCCTGGAAGATCGTCGGGTTCGACGTGACGCCGACCACGCCGTCGCCGACGAGGCCGGCGAGGTCACCGTCGTCGATGAACGTGCGCGAGAGATAGTCGATCCAGACGCTCTGGCCGTGCTCGGCGAGCTGCTTCAGCGGGGTCATGGCTTCTCCTGGCGAATGGGTGTGCCCCTCTTATGAAACCGTGCCCAGCGACTCGAGTCGTAAAACGACGCTGAACGAGAGGGGAAAGGGCTGAACCGGGCGCTAGCGCGGGCGCCCGGACAGCTCGCGGAGCCAGGCCGCTACGGCTTGCTCGTCGCGGCGCGCCTCGCGCTGGCGCGCCGCCCTGGCCTGGCTGGCGGTGATGGTGTTGGGGCCGGTCGAGGAGCTTCCAGGCCGCGCGAAGCGGCCGGCTTTCGCCGGAACCTTCCCCGTGAGCGGCTGACGACCTGGCCGCTCGGCGTCATAAGCCAGCGACATCGCGGGGCACATTACTCCCCGCCTAGCCCTTCGTCCACTCCAAAGTGTCCATCGAACAAACTCCCGATTCGACCGATGGTCCACAACTCCAGGCGGAAAGCGTTCGCCTGCAGGGACGCACAGTTTCACTGCTCGGCGACAACTGGTTTCTGGCTGTTCGTGGACTGACGAGAATCCGGCCGTGCCGAACAATCCCGAGGGGTCACGCGGCCAGCACGGCCAGCGGCACGAGCGCGTATTCGGCGAAGAACAGCGCCCAGACGCGCAGGTAGAAGCGGGTGAAGGCGGGCGGATCGCCCGGATCGGCGCGGCGCGCCCACCACAGCAGCAGCGCCAGGGCCAGCGCGTGCCCGGCCGCCAGCACCACGCCGTCGGCGTCGTCGACCAGGACCGGCCCGAGCACGATCATGCCCGCGTACGCCAGCACCAGCGCCGCGAGGCCGAGCCGCGCCGCGCGCGCCGGGCCGAGCCGGACGGTGAAGGTCGCGATCCGGAAGGCTCGGTCCCCCTCGCGGTCGGGGACGTCCTTGAGCACGGCGATGGCGAACGAGAACGGCAGCACGAAGATCGTCAGCGCCCACACGGCCGGCGGGATCTCCAGCTCGCCCCCGAAGGCGAGCGCGAAGTGCCCGTACATGCCGAGGTTGACGGCGACCGCTCGGACGCCCGAGATGCAGAACGCGGCGACGACCGGGTAGCGCTTGAGCCGCACGGGCGGGAGCGAGTACGCCGCCCCGACCACCAGCGCGCTCACCACCGCCGCGATCTCGAGCCACCCCTGCGTCAGGGCCAGCACGACCGGGATCGCCGCGGCGACGAGGACGATCCGCCACGCCGCCTCGACCGAGAGGTCGCCGGCCGCGATCGGCAGGTGCGGCTTGTTGATGCGGTCGATGTCGACGTCGGTGATCTGGTTGACCCCGACGATCGCGAGGTTCACGCCGGCGCCGGCCAGCATCACCCACAGCAGCTGGTCGAGCCCTGACCCGGGCAGCTCGGAGACCGCGATGACGTACAGCCCGGTCGCGCTGATGAACGTCCCGAGCAGCGTGTGCGGGCGCGAGAAGCGCCACAGGACCGACAGCGCGTTCGCCCGGCGGGCAGCGGCCGCGGCGTGGCTCGTCACCGCCGCTCCCGCCGCGCCCGCAGCGTCATGGCCACCGCGATCGGGACGAACGCGAGCCCGGCCAGCGAGCCGGCCGCGAACCGCGCCGCCACGCGGACCCGCTCGCCGGCGGTCAGCGGCGCGTCGACTCGCTCGGCGACCGGCGCCAGCTCGAGCGGCGACGGACCGGCGGCCGCCGTGCCGACGACCGCCACGGCGTACGGGCCGCGCGGGTCGCGGTACCAGTCCGGCGCCACCTCGACGACCTCGACGTCGGAGAACCCGGCGCGCGTGAACCACTCCCGGTACTGCTCGACCGACGGGAAGAGCATCCACAGGTCGGCCAGCCGGCGCGCGATCCGTCCGGCGGGGCGCACCGGACCGATCACCGTCGCCACGCCCCCCGGCCCCAGCACCCGGTAGGCCTCGGCGATCCCGCGCTGCGGATCCGGCCAGTACTCGATGCTGCCGGCCGACACATAGCGGTCGAACGCGTCGTCGGCGAACGGCAGCGCCTCGGCGTCGCCCAGCAGCCGCCGCACGCCGGCCAGGGCCGGCCGCCGCGCCGCCCGCGCGAGCTGGTGCGGGCTCTGGTCGAGCATCGTGACGCCGGCGGGGTCCACGGCGTCCACGATCCCCTCGGTCGTGAAGCCGGTGCCGGCGCCCGCGTCGAGCACCGTCAGGTCACGCCGGTCGAGGCGCGCGGCGGCGAGCGCGACCGAGCGCATCCGCGGCGTCCAGAAGAGCGGGTTGACCCAGTCGTCGTAGCCCAGCGAGAGGACGCGGTAGAACCAGTACGCCTCCTTCTTGTGCTGGATCAGCCGCATGCGAGCCGCCGACGATACCCGCCTCGACCACTGGCTCCCCGAGCCGGTCGTCCGCACGCACCACCGCCGCACGGCGCCCGCGGCGCCCGATGCCCTGTGGCGCGCGGCGAACGGCGTCCGCCTCAAGGACACCCGCACGCTCGGCCGGCTCGTCCGCTGGCGGATCCCGGGCCTCGACGGCGGCCTCACCTACGGCGAGCTCTTCCGCGCCTACCCGTTCACCGTCGTCGAGGAGGGGGAGCGCCACCTGCTCGCCGGCCTCTGCGGCCGGATCTGGACGCTGGCCCGCGACTACCCGCGGCTGGACGGGCCCGAGGACTTCGCGCGCTGGGACGAGCCCGGCACCGTGCGCGTGCTCTTCGGGCACTGGGTCGAGGAGGACGGCGACGGCAGCGCGCTGGTCAGCGAGGCGCGCGTGCAGCCGGTCGACCGGACCGCGGGCCTGCGCCTGCGCGCGCTGTGGAAGGTGATCGGCCCCTTCGAGCGGCTCGTGGGCGCCGAGGCGATCGCGCGCGCTACCGAGAGATCTCGGCGTGGGTGACGGGCACGCCGAAGCGCTCCTCGGCGTCGGCCAGCCCCTCGTCCTCGCGGTAGTCCTTCTCGCCCGTGTGGCTGAAGATGACGATGCGGTCGGCGTCGAAGGTGGCGAGCGCGTCCTGGATGGCGAGGGCGGGCTCGCTCTCACCGGTGTCGCCGGCGGCGTCGACGCCCTCCTCCTCGAGCCGCTCGACCGTCTCCTCCTGAGCGACCTCGGCCTCGTGGATCGCCTCGTCGGGATCCGAGACCCAGAACGCGAGCTTGGACTGGTTGGTGGCGGGGGAGACGACCAGCACCTCTGCGCCCTCGACCTCCTCGCCGAGCGTCGCGCGCAGGAGGTTCGCGTCGACCGGCTCGGGAGTGACGACCAGCAGCTTCACGTCGCTGCCGCTACCCCCACGCCGACGCCGTCAAACAGCGCCCGCTCCCACCCGGCGGCGAGACGCGTGAGGCTCGCCTCCCACGTGCGGTCGGCGACCGCCGCCAGGCCGCCGCGCGCGAGCCGCTCGCGCGCCGCCCGATTGCCGGCCAGGGCGGCCAGCGCCCCGGCCAGGTCCTCGGCGCTCGCCGGGCACAGCACCCCGCTGCGGCCGTCGGCCACCAGCTCGGCCGGCCCGCCCGCGGCGACCGCCACGACCGGCAGCCCGGACGCCTGCGCCTCGAGGATCACCTGCCCGAACGTGTCGGTCTGCGAGCAGAAGAGGAAGAGGTCGGCCGAGGCGTAGGCGGCAGCCAGCGCGTCGCCGTCGAGCCAGCCGAGGAACGTCGCCGAGCCGCCGAGCCGCGCGCGCAGCGCGTCCTCCTCCGGCCCGCCGCCGGCCAGCAGCAGGTGGAGCCGCGGATCGCGGGCCCGGGCGGCGAGGAAGGCGTCGGCCAGCAGGTCGACGCCCTTCTCGCGCGTCAGCCGGCCGGCGTAGAGGACGTCGATGCGGCCGTCGTCGCGCGGGCGCCGGTGGGCAGGGGAGAAGCGCCCGAGGTCGACGCCGCGGTCCCAGCGGCCGATCCGCTCGACCCCCAGCTCGCGCAGCCGGGTATCGGACGCCGAGGAGGGCGAGAGGACGAGCCGGCACTGGCCGTAGAAGGCGCCGAGCGCCATGTCCATCCCGGCGGTGAGCATCGGGTCGCCGGTCCGCAGCGCCGTGTAGGCCGCGAGCTCCGTGTGGTAGGAACCGACGACCGGCAGGCCGAGCAGGCGGCCGGTGAGCAGCGCCGCGACGCCGGCCGGCCCGGGGGAGACGAGGTGCAGCAGCCCGTAGCGCCCGTCGGCGAGCGTGTCGACCACGGCCGGCAGGCTGGGCACGCCGACGCGCAGACCGGGGTAGTACGGCACCTCGGCCTCGGCGACCGCGCTCAGTCGCCGGTCGACGCTCGGGTCGGTGCCGATCAGCTCGACCTCGAAGCCCGGCACGCCGCGCTCGCGGATCTGGGCCAGCGCGCTGGTAACGCCGTGGACGGCGCCGATGCCGTCGGCCACCAGCGCGACGCGCACCGGGTCGCGGTCCGCGCCCGGGATCCTCTCGCGCTCGCGCGCCAGGAACGCGGTGGCGGGCGCGTAGGGCACGGCGGCCACGCACGCCTCGAAGGTGGCGGAGGCGACCGCCGCCCAGTCGGCGCCCTCGCGCACCTCGGCGACCGCGGCGGCCAGCTTGCGCTCGTGGCAGCGCCGCGCCCGCCGCTCGAGCGCCGAGTGCGAGAAGCCGTCCGACTGCAGGTAGGCGATCAGCCCGCGCTCGTCGCCCTCCAGGCCGACGGCCTCGAGCCAGGCGCGCAGCACGGCGCGCGCGTCGCCCGGCCCGAGGTCGCTCCCGTCCGGCCCGAGGCGGGCCTCCCCCTCCACCATCACGCGCTCGATCATGCGCAGGACCGCGGCCGGGTCCGGCGGCGTGCCGTCGTCGCCGCGGCCGAGCGCGCGAACCGCGAGCGCCATCGCGGCGTGCGCCCATTTGGCCGCCGAGCCCTGGGCGCCGAAGGCGCCGACGCGGCCCGCCCGGACGTGAGCGAGGAACTCCGCGGGCGTGGCCGCGTCCGGCGTCTCGGACCACGTGCGGCCGATGTCGACGCCGGCGTGGTCGTCGGAGCCGCCGATGCCGGTCCCGCCGTGCGTGTCGATGTAGATGGCGGCCGGCAGGTTGAGCTCCCGCGCGCGGGCGCCGTTGCGGACCTCCCAGATCGGAAACAGCTCGGCGAGTCGGCGGCGGTGGCGGGCGGTGAGCGGCGCTTCGACGGCGTAGAACGGGTGCGCGAGCGCGCACGTGATCTCATGCTCGGACAGGTAGGCGGCGACGGTCTCGACGTCGCCCGCGTGGGCCTGCAGCCACTCGTGGTCGCCGGGCGTGATGCCCAGGCAGAGCACGTGCACCGCCTGCGGCTCGCCGCGGAAGCGGGCGGTCAGTTCGACGGAGACGAACACGTCGGGCCGGTCGGCGATCTCGAGCACGCCGGCGATCGTGTCGTGGTCGGTGATGGTCACGAAGTCCATGCCGCGCCGCTTGGCGAGGGCATGGACCTCCTCGGGCGGCGTCGCGCACTCGGGCAGCCCCAGCGTGCGCTGGACCCCGAGCTTGGAGATCTCGGAGGCCGACGAGTGGCAGTGCAGGTCCGCTCGGCTCATGGGACCGAGAATGGCCTGCAAACCGCCCGGTTTCGTGAAGGCCTCGCTACCGAGCGGTGACGGTGATGTGAACGCCGGCGCGCGGCACAGGGCCGCGCGCCGGCGCTCGGCGGGCTACCGGATCGCGCGCTGCGCGTTCACGATGCCGTCGCCGTAGAACCCGTTGCGGTCACGCGAGCCCTCGCAGGTCGCGTCGTAGGTCCCGGCCGTGTCCTCCGGGTAGTGGAAGTCCCGCGGCTCGGGGCACGGCGTGTTGGTCGCCGAGTCGAGCAGGATCCGCTCCACCTTGTCGGGGTCCATCTTCAGGCCGCCGTTCTTGCGGTCCGGCTTGCCGTGCTCGCCGACGATGAGCGCGGCGACGCCGACCGCGTGCGGAGCGGCCATCGAGGTGCCCTGCAGCCACGCCCAGTAGTTCCCGTCCTCCTCGACGATCGAGGGCGCGGTGGTCGGGTCGGCCGCCTCGGCCGCGCCGACCGCGTCCGGGTACGGAGCGAGGATCTTGTTCTGCGGGAACGGCCGCGCGGGGTCGCGCGAGTCGCCGCCCGGGGCCGACACGTCGGCCTGCTCGAGCCCGTAGTCGGAGTAGAACGCCTTGCGCTTGCTCGGGCCGACGGAGGTGACGCCGATGACGCCGCGACCCTCGGTCGGCATGCTCAGGCACGAGTTGTCGACCGTGCGCTCGCGCGGACCGGCCTCCGGCGGGTAGTCCGGGCTCGAGTCGTCGAACTCGGGCCTGCCGAGGTCGGTGAAGCCGTTGCCCTCGGCGGCGATAAGCGACACGCCGTGCCTGCGCGCGTAGTTCAGGGCGCGCTGCGTGGCGTCGATGACCAGCGCCTGCTGGGCCTGCTCGGCCGGCGAGTCCGCCGGGTTGGCGCGGCAGTTGTAGAGCCACGGGTCGATGTAGAACGACATGTTCACGACGTCGATCCCGTGGTCGCCCGCGTAGGTGAGCGCGTCGACGGTCGGCTGCAGGAAGAAATAGCCGAAGTCCTGGCCGGCCCGCAGGTTGACGAGGTCGACCTCAGGCGCGACGCCCGCGATGCCGAACTCGTTGATCGCGGCGCCGATCGTGCCGGCGACGTGCGTGCCGTGGCCGTTGTCGTCGACGTCGGGCCCGTCGGCGCACGAGCCGTCGGCCTCCTCGGCGCACGGGCCGTCGACCACTTCGCCGTTGGGCGCGGTCGGGATGTCGAACGTGAAGTTGCGCGACAGCTCGGCGTTGAAGTTCGGCGCGATGTCCGGATGCGACGCCTCGACGCCGGTGTCGATGATCCCGACCTGCACGCCCGCGCCCTGCTGCCGGGCGTGCGCCTCCTCGGCGCCGATCATCCGCATGTCCCACTGGGCGCCGGAGAACGGCTCGGGCGCGGCGGCCTGCGGCTGCTTGGCGCCGCTCGCGCGGCCGGCGTCGAACGCCGGGTCCTCGACGTCGGCGGCCGGAGCGGTCCGCTCCTGCGGGTCGGCGGTGCCGATCGGCTTGTTCGGCGCGGCCCCGACCAGGGCCTGCTCGCCCTGCGCCTCCTGGGCGAAGTCCGACTCGGTGGAGCGCACGGTGGCCAGGCCGATCGCCTTGTTCTCGCTGACGATCCGGCCGCCGGCGTCCTCGACCGCCGCGCGGCTCTCAGCCACGCTCGCGCCGCGCTCGTAGAGCACGACGTACTCGCGCGCCTCGCCCCCTGCCCCGGCGCTCTGGGTGACACCGAACGCGGCCGCTGCCATCAGGCCGGCCACGACGGGCTTGCGCATGCTCCGCATGCGGCACCTCCCTTATGTCTGACGGCGCCCGACTCCCCTGCCGGGCGCTCCGTAGTTACGGCAAGGGTACTGCGGCCGTCCGGGCTAGAAGTCGTCCGGTACGAAAGCGGACGCGATCGCGCCGCGGGCGTAGCCGGCGCCGAGGCACGCCAGGAGCTTGACCCGGGCGGCGGCCGGCGAGAGCGCGGCGGCGCAGATCAGCGGGCCGGAGCGCAGATCCTTCTCGGCGCCCTCGAATGCGTAGGTGCCGTGCAGGATCGAGCCGCGCTCCGGCCGGACGGTGACCACGACCGGCACGCGCGTGGCCGCGCGCTTGAGCGCCGCCAGGTACGGCGGCGGCGTGTGGCCCGCGCCGAGGACGACGGCGACGAGGCCGTCGGCGCCGGCCTCGATCGCCGCAGCGACCAGCGAGCCGTCGGCGCCGAGGGCGGCGGGCACGATGTGCACGGTGGCGTCGACCGCGGCGACCGGCACGGGCGGGAACCGCTCGAGCCGGCGGGCCATCCAGGCGCGTCCCTCCTGGACGCGGCCGATCGGGCCGAGCCGCGGCGAGTCGAACGCCGCCGGCGCGGTCGAGTCGGCCTTGCGGACGGCGCGGGCGGCGTGCACGGCCCCGGCGAACACGACGAGCACGCCGAGCCCTTCGGCGCCGGCCGCGCCCGCGACGACGACGGCGTCGAACAGGTTGGCGGGCCCGTCGGCGCCGAGCGCGGAGGCGTGGCGCATGGCGCCGGTGAACACGATCGGCGCCTCGCCGGCGTAGAGCAGGTCGGTGAGGAGGGCGACCTCCTCGAGCGTGTCGGTGCCGTGGGTGACGACCACGCCGCGCCCGGCGTCGGCCTCGGCGGCCGCGGCGCGGGCGATGTCGAGCGCCTCGGCGGCGCTGAGCTGGACGCTCGGGCGGGTGCTGACCGTCCGGGCGCGCAGGCCGGGGACGCTGGCGAGCGGCGGGACGGCCTGGACGAGGGCGTCGGCGTCGAGCTTGGGGACGGCGCCTCCGGCACCGCCCGGAGACATGCCGATCGTCCCGCCCGCGGCGAGCACGGTGACCTCTCGCACGGCCGCATCGAGCACGCGGCGAGCTTACGCGACGGCTTCACAACACGTTTTCTCCCTGGTAACGAACGGTTTACGGGTTCGGGGCGGCGGCGGCCGAACCTGAGGTCATGGCCGCTCCGAACCTCGCCGTCGCGCTGCGCGACGGGCGCAGCCGCCGCGGACGCCTCCTGCTCTCGCGAGGCGCCAAGACCACCGTCTACGTCGCGTGCCACGACGCCGAGCGCACGGAGATCCGCGTCGCGGTCGTCGGCGGCGAGCAGCTCGAGCCCTGGTGCGCGCGGCACGGCGTCCTCGAGGCGCTGGTCGGCGGCTTCTTCACGCGCCCCGAGCGGCGGCCGCTGGGCGAGCTGCGCACGCACGGGGTGCTGCGCGACCACGAGCCGGTGGCGGCGCCGTGGCACACGGTGCGCGCGTGCCTGCACGTCGAGGGCGGGCATGCGCGGATCGCGCGCCGCAACTGGATCGAGGAGGAGCCGCGCGGCGACCTGCTCCAGGCCGGCCCGCTGCTGGTCTCCGACGGCGAGGTCGCCTACGACCCCGACGCCGACGACGAGGGCTTCAAGGCCGCCGCCCACCAGTTCGACCCTGACCCGACCCTGGGCCGCCACCCGCGCGCCGCGGTCGGCATCGCCGACGGGCGCATCTTCGCCGTCGCCTGCGACGGCCGGGCACGGCACGACGCCGGCATGACGCTGGTCGAGCTGGCGCGCTTCATGGTCGCGCTCGGCTGCCGCGAGGCGCTGAACCTCGACGGCGGCGGCTCGACCGCCCTGATCTCCGGCGGGCGGCTTCAGAACCTCCCGCGCCGCGAGTTCGAGGAGCCCGAGCCCGGCGGCCGCGCGATCGCGACCGCGCTCCTGTTCGACTCGGCCTGACCGGCGGCCTCCTCGGGCGGCGCCGCTTGCTTCGCCCCCGCCTGGCCGACGGGCCTACTCCGGGGCGCCGCGGGGTATGGTCACGGCCTGGTCACAGCTCGTTCACAGTCTCGGCGAGTCGTGATGGGGCTCGCGTTCTTCCCGCGCGGCGGGTCCGCGCACGTGGCGCGCAACCTGGCGACCGCGCTCGGCGGTGCCGGCTGGGAGGTGACGATCCTCTCCGGCTCGCTGTCGAGACCGGACGAGCCGGGCGACGCGCGGGAGTTCTATGCGGGGCTCGACGTGCGCCCGGTCGACATGACGCGCGCGCTCGAGGCCGACGACCCGATGCGCGCCGATCCGCCGATGCACCCCTCCTACGAGGACCGGCCGGGGGCGCCCGACCGCGTCTTCGCGTCGCTGTCCGGCGAGGAGTACGAGCGCCAGGTCGTGGCCTGGTGCCGGGCGCTGCAGTCGGTCGACGCGGCCGGAGCCGACATCCTGCACCTCCACCACCTGACGCCGATCCACGAGGCGGCCACGCGCGTGGCTCCCGGCGTGCCGGTGATCGGCCACCTGCACGGGACCGAGCTGCTCATGCTCGAGACGATCGAGGCCGACCCGGGCCGCTGGGCCTTCTCGGAGACGTGGGCGTCGCGGATGCGCGGCTGGGCGGCGGGCTGCGAGCGCCTGATCGTGCAGAGCGAGACGCACGTGGCGCGCGCTGAGCCGCTGCTGGGGCTGGACGAGGGCCACTTCGCGCTCGTGCCGAACGGCTTCGACCCGCAGGCCTTCCACCCGCGTCACGTCGACCACCGGGCGCACTGGCGGCGGCACCTCGTGGAGCAGCCGCGCGGCTGGGCGCCGGGATCGGGGGCCGGCTCGGTGCGGTACTCGGAGTCCGACCTCGAGGCGTTCGCCGACGACGAAGGCGAGACGCCGGTCCTGCTCTACGTGGGCCGCTTCACCGAGGTCAAGCGGCTGCCGCTGCTGATCGAGGCCTACGAGGCGGCGCGGCCGGGCTTCTCGCGCCGCGCGCCGCTCGTCATCGTCGGCGGCTTCCCGGGCGAGTGGGAGGGCGAGCACCCGCTCGAGGCGATCGAGCGGACCGGCGCGCGGGACGTCTTCCTCGCCGGCTGGCACGGGCACGACGAGCTGCCCGCCTTCCTGGCCGCGTCCGACGTCGTCGTCCTCCCGTCGGTGCGCGAGCAGTTCGGGCAGGTGCTGGTCGAGGGGATGGCGTGCGGCCTGCCCGTGATCGCGGTCGACGCCTGGGGGCCGGCCGACATCGTCGACCACGGAGAGACCGGCTGGCTCGTCGAGCCGGACGACGTCGTCTCCCTCTCCAACGCCCTCGTCCACGCGGTCAACTGCCCGACGGAGCGGGCGCGCCGGGGCGGGCTGGGCGCGAAGCGGGCGCGCGAGCGGTACTCGTGGCCGGCGCTGGCGGGCGAGGTGGCCGGCTTGTACGACGACGCGCGCGGGGCGATCGGCGGGTTGCTCGCGCGAACGTCAACCCCCGCTGGGTAGGGCGGCCGAGTGATCGCTTTGTAAGCCTGACGCACACAAACCCACCACTCGGCCGATCCCCTCGCCTCCCTAACCAGCCGCAGTTCGCCGGCGTCGCCGCGCGCGACGAGGCTGCGCCGCACGCGAGGAGGCGAACGCGTAACGATTTCGGGCCGAAACGCAACAACGTTGCGCCGAACGTGCCGGTCGAGGCGGTGATCGCTGCAAATCGCGCACGAAGTCGTCGCGCGGTGAGCGACACCAGCCTGACCCGCTGCTACCTTTCCGGCCTCCCGCGCAGTACCCACGCCGCCGCCCCACGGGAGCTCAATGCCTCGGATGGAACGTCCGACCGGTCCGGTCGGCCTCTACGACCCCACATACGAGCACGATGCCTGCGGTGTCGCATTCGTCGCGCGGCTGAGTGGCGAGCCGACGCACGAGACCGTCCAGCGGGCGATCGTGGCGCTCGAGAACCTCGAGCACCGCGGCGCCGCGGGGGCCGACCCCAACACCGGCGACGGCGCCGGGATCCTGCTCCAGATGCCCGACGAGCTCATGCGCGGGCTGCTCGGGCCGGAGCTCCCGCCGCAGGGCGCCTACGGCGTCTGCGTCTGCTTCCTGCCGCGCGAAGGGGCCCGCCGGGCGGAGCTCGAGCGGCTGCTCCACGAGGCGGTCGAGCAGGAGGGCCAGCGGGTGGTCGGGTGGCGCGACATCCCGGTCGACAAGGACTACGTCGGCATCACCGCCAACTTCTACGCGCCCTACATCAAGCACCTGATCGTGGCCGCGAGCGACGACCTCGCCGACGACCCCGACGCCTTCGAGCGCAAGCTCTACGTGATCCGCCGCGTGGCCGAGCTGGCCGCCGGCCCGGAGCTCGTGATCCCGAGCTTCTCCGCGCGCACGGTCGTCTACAAGGGGATGCTGACCGCGCCGCAGCTGCTCGGCTACTACCCCGACCTCCAGGACTCGCGGACGAAGTCGGCGCTGGCGCTCGTCCACTCGCGGTTCAGCACCAACACGTTCCCGAGCTGGGAGCTCGCCCACCCGTACCGGATGATCGCCCACAACGGCGAGATCAACACCCTGCGCGGCAACGTGAACTGGATGCGCGCCCGCGAGTCGCAGCTCGCGTCCGAGCTGTTCGGCGACGACCTGCCGAAGATCCTGCCGATCGTCCGTCCCGGCGGATCGGACTCCGCGACCTTCGACAACGTGCTCGAGCTGCTCACGCTCGGGGGCCGCAGCGCTCCGCACGCGGTGATGATGATGATCCCCGAGGCCTACCAGGGCCGCGAGGACCTGCCGGAGGACCTGAAGGGCTTCTACGCGTTCCACTCCTGCCTGATGGAGCCGTGGGACGGCCCCGCGGCGGTGGCGTTCACCGACGGGCGCGTGATCGGCGCCACGCTCGACCGCAACGGCCTGCGCCCCGGCCGCTGGCTCGAGACCAAGGACGGCTGGGTCGTGCTCGGGTCGGAGACCGGCGTGATCGACGAGCCGCCGGAGAACGTGCTTCGCAAGGGCCGCCTCCAGCCCGGGACGATCTTCCTCGTCGATCTCGCCCGCGGCCGCATCGTCGAGGACGGCGAGGTCAAGCGCGAGATCGCCGGCCAGCAGCCCTACGGCGAGTGGTTCGAGCGGGGCATCGTCGACCTCGCCGACCTGCCGGACCGGGAGGCGCGGCCGCTCAGCGAGCCGCTGCGCGCGCTCCAGTTCGCCTTCGGCTACACGCAGGAGGACATGAAGGTCCTGCTGGCGCCGACCGCGGCCAAGGCCGAGGAGCCGATCGGCTCCATGGGCAACGACCTCTCGCTGGCCGTGCTGAGCGACAGCCATCCGCCGCTCTTCTCGTACTTCAAGCAGCTCTTCGCCCAGGTCACCAACCCGCCGATCGACCCGATCCGCGAGGCGATCGTGATGAGCGTGGCCACCGGCGTCGGGTCCGAGCGCAACCTGCTCGACGAGACGCCCGAGCACGCCCGCCAGCTCGCCATGCCCACGCCGATCCTGCGCAGCCACGAGCTCGAGAAGCTGCGCCAGGTCGACTCCTCGGTCTTCCGCGCCCGCACGATCGACATCACGTGGCCGGTCGCCGACGGCCCCGAGGGCCTGGACGCGGCGCTCGAGCGGATCTTCCGCGAGTCCAGCGAGGCGCTCGCCGAGGGCGTCAACGTCCTCATCCTGTCCGATCGCGCGGTCGGCCCCGAGCGCGCCGGCATCCCGTCGCTGCTGGCCGTCGGCGGCGTCCACCACCACCTCGTCCGCGAGGGCACGCGGCTGCAGGCCGGGCTCGTGCTCGAGTCCGGCGAGCCGCGCGAGGTCCACCACTTCGCCACGCTGATCGGCTACGGCGCCAGCGCGATCAACCCGTACCTGATGTTCGAGTCGCTCGGCGAGCTCGTCGCCGAGGGCAAGATCCACGGGGTCACGGACGTCGAGGCCGCCGAGCGCAACGTCGTCAAGGGCATCGCCAAGGGGCTCCTGAAGACGATCTCCAAGATGGGGATCTCGACCATCCAGTCGTACAACGGCGCCCAGATCTTCGAGGCCGTCGGGCTCGCGGACGAGGTGATCGACCGGTGCTTCACCGGCACCGCGTCGCGCATCGGCGGCGTGGGGCTGGACGTGCTGGCGCGTGAGACGCTGGACAAGCACGCGCGCGCGTATCCATCCACCCACGACGACCTGCTGCCGGTGGGCGGGATCTACGCCTGGCGCCGCGACGGCGAGCACCACATGTGGAACCCGGAGACCATCGCGCTCCTCCAGCACTCCGTGCGCCACGGCGGCCAGCAGACCTACGACGAGTACAGCGACCTCGTCAATGCCGACGCCGCGCGCCGCGCCACCCTTCGCGGGCTCCTGCAGTTCGACGAGCTGCCGGAGGACGAGTGGCTGCCGCTCGACGAGATCGAGCCGGCGAAGGAGATCGTGAAGCGCTTCTCCACCGGGGCGATGTCGCTCGGCTCGCTCTCGCGCGAGGCGCACGAGACGCTCGCCATCGCCATGAACCGGCTCGGCGGGCGCTCGAACACCGGCGAGGGCGGGGAGGACCCCGTCCGCTACACGCCCGACCCGAACGGCGACTCGCGGCGCTCCGCGATCAAGCAGGTCGCGTCCGGCCGCTTCGGCGTGAACATCAACTACCTCGTCAACGCCGACGAGCTGCAGATCAAGATGGCCCAGGGCGCGAAGCCCGGCGAGGGCGGCCAGCTCCCCGGTCACAAGGTCGACCGGTACATCGGCTCGATCCGCTTCACCACGCCCGGCGTGGGGCTGATCTCGCCGCCGCCGCACCACGACATCTACTCGATCGAGGACCTCAAGCAGCTGATCTACGACCTGCGCTGCGCGAATCCCCGCGCGCGCGTCTCCGTGAAGCTGGTG
>Ga0081538_10001110_pt1 | contig 28504 bp, 33 predicted proteins | sample TabmetS5T2R1_FD_71022 | JGI IMG/M metagenome (GOLD analysis project Ga0081538, IMG submission 71022) | Tabebuia heterophylla rhizosphere microbial communities from the University of Puerto Rico - S5T2R1 | ecosystem: Host-associated > Plants > Roots > Rhizosphere ...
GCTTGTTCAGGCTGAGCGCCGCGTTACCGTGAAGCTTCATCCGGTGTCCTCCTTGGGACTGGGTGGCTCGAACACCCCCAGCCTCCAAGGAGGCCCGGATGAACAACGTGCTCAGGGACTACACCTAGTCGTCCGTGGACGTCGGGCGGTTGTCCGGGATGTACGTCGCGGTGTAGAGCAGGCGCGCTCCGTGGTACGTGCAGCCGAAGGCGCCCACCTCGCCGGGATCCTCCAGCGCGAACTGCTCCAGGCTGCGCGGCGGGTCGCAGCTCGCCCGCGCGCGTGAGGAGCGCCACCAGTTCCTGCGGGGGAGGTTGCTGGCGAACATCGGCGCCCACGTGTCAACGGTGATCCCGACCCAGTTGCCCCTCCGCACCCGCAGCGGCTCCTCCAGGACGAACGTCGGGCTGGACCCGAAGTAGTCGTCGAGCGGGAAGCTGTCTGATTGGGCGAGCAGACGGTAGTTCAGGCGGGTCCTGCGGGTGTCCCCGCGGCGCAGCACCGAGAGCCTGACCTGCGCGGGTGAGCCGAAATTGTCCTCGAAGAAGTTGATCTGCTCGGCAGTCGGCTGGGAGAGCGTCACGGTGAACGCGACGAGCCAGCCATGGCGGCGAATGTAGTACGGGTTCTTGGGTCCGCCCGCGGACCGACCCTGGACACCCGTGACCCGCACCGCCGCCTCGCACGGGTCGGCCGGGCAGCTGGGAGTCGCCGCGTCCGCCTGCGCGCCTAGCTCGATGACGCGGGCGGATGCACCCTGCGGCACAGCAAGCGCCGCCGCGCAGGCAGCGAGCAGGAGCAACCTCCTCGTCATGACCGCGCTTCAAACACCCCGTCGGCGGCTTTGTTTCGCTCCTACTTGTACCTGTAGGTGATCCGCCCGCGGTCGAGATCGTACGGAGACAGCTCGATCTTCACGCGGTCGCCGGGCAGGATGCGGATGTAGTGGCGCCGCATCTTGCCCGAGATATGTCCGAGGACCTCGTGCCCGTTGTCCAGCTGGACCTTGAACATCGTGTTCGGGAGGGCCTCGACGATCTCGCCCTCCATCTCGATCTTCTCTTCCTTGGGCACAGCCGGCGTGACCTCAGATGAGGCGGACGTTCACCGCCTTCGGCCCCTTGTCGCCGGTCTCCTCGTCGTACTCGACCTTCGAGTTCTCGGCGAGGGATTTGAACCCCTGGCCGTCGATCCCCGTGTAGTGGACGAACAGGTCGCGGTCTCCATCGTCCGGTGTGATGAAGCCGTACCCCTTCTCGTCGTTGAACCACTTGACGGTTCCAGTAGGCACCTGATGCCCCTTCCTGCGTGTGCTCGAGTCGGTCTGATAGCGAGCCCGACCGTCAGCACCTTGCACGTCGCAACTACGCCGGCCTCCGCCGGCCCAACAGGCGGAGAACCTACCAGGGACCCACGGCAGAAGCTGCCTACCGCCCCTCGAAGGTGGCCTTTCCCGGGCCTTCCCCGAGAAACGACCGCACCGCTCGGGGGAGATCCCGGGTGCCGAAGAGGGGCGCCCCGATCGCCGGGGTACGCTCGTCGGCCCCGCGAACGCCCTCCTCCAGGAACGCGCGCACGACGTCCTTGGTCGCGGCGTGCGCCGCCGTCGGACCCTCGGCGAGTCGACCGGCGAAGCGGAGGGACTTCTCGGCGAGCTGGTCGTCCGGGAGCACACGGCTGATCACGTTCCAGCGCTCCAGGGTCCCGGCGTCGTAGAGCCCGGCGCTCATGACGAGCTCCCGCGCCCGGGCCGGGCCGGCACGCTCCGCGATCCGCTGCGTTCCGCCCATCAGCGGCGTCAGCCCGATCACCGCCTCCACGAGCCCGAACCTCGCCGATTCGGCGGCCCAGATCATGTCGCAGGCGAGCGACAGCTCGAGTCCCGCGGTGAGGCACAGCGCGTGGACGGAGGCGAGGGTCGGGAACGGGAGCGACTCGATGCGGTGCGTGATCGCGAGCAGATCGCGCGTGAAGCCCTCCGCGTCGCTCACGGACATGCCGTCGAACACGTTGACGTCGGCACCGCCGGTGAAGACGTCGCCCTCGGCCCGGACGAGAAGGGCCCGGACGTCGCCTGCCTCGTCGAGGGCCGCGAGGACGTCGCCGACCAGCTCCGGCCCGAACAGGTTCAGCGGCGGATCGTCGATCACGAGCACCCCGAGATCGCCTTCGCGTTCGAGGCGGGCCCGAGGCCGCTCAGGCACCGCGCAGCTCCGCCGCCACCCGCGCCAGCTCGTCCTGCTCCGCCTGCTGCGGGCGGACCGGCAGCTCCAGCGGGTCGTCGACGTAGCGCGGGATCACGTGCATGTGGAAGTGGAAGACCGTCTGCCACGCCGCCGGCTCGCAGGCGTGCAACACGTTTATGCCGTCGCACCCGAGGTGCTCGCGCATGCGAAGCGCGAGCCGCTTGGCCGCGATTGCGGTATGGCGAAGATCGTCGCTCTCGACGTCGTAGATGTTCCGGGAGTGGTTTCGCGGGATGACGAGCGCGTGCCCCCGCGTCCAGGGGTTGATGTCCATGAAGGCCACCGTGTGCTCGTCCTCCTGGACCGTCTCCGACGGCAGCTCGCCCGCCACGATCTTGCAGAAGATGCAGTCCTCGGCCATGGCGGGGCAGGCTATTAGACCGGCCTACAGCCAGCCCACGCGCCTGAAGAAGCGGTAGAGGACCGCACAGATGATCACCATCACGCCGATCACGAGCGGGTAGCCGAAGGTCCAGCCGAGCTCCGGCATGTGCTCGAAGTTCATGCCGTAGATGCCGGCGAGCGCGGTCGGGACGGCGAGGATCGCCACGATCGCCGAGATCCTGCGGACGTCCGCGTTCTGGCGCACGGTCACCTGGGCGAGGTTGGCCCCGAGGATGCTCGTCAGCAGGTCCCTATACCCCTCGAGCTGGTCGTGGACGCGCATCAGGTGGTCGTTCACGTCGCGGAAGTACGTCCGCACCTCGGGGTGCACCTGCTCGTAGTGGCCCTTGGCGAGCCGGTCGACGGGATCCACGAGCGGGGCGGCGGCGCGGTTGAACTCGAGCACCTCGCGCTTCAGCCTGTAGATGCGCTCGGCGGGGTTCGTGCGGTCGTCCGAGAAGACCTCGTTCTCGACCTGCTCGATGTCCTCGCTCAGCCCCGCGAGCGCCGGCGCGTAGTCGTCCACCACCTGATCCACGATGGCGTGCAGGACGGCCCCCGGGCCGTGCTTCAGCAGATCCGGATCCGCCTCGAGGCGCTCCCGCACCTGCTTCAGGGCGCTGGCCTCGCCGTGCCGCACGGTGAGGATGTAGTCCTTCCCGAGGAAGATCAGGATCTCGCCGAACTCGACGACCTCGTCCGGATCGCGGTAGCGCGCGGTCTTCAGGACGATGAAGATCGTGTCGTCGAAGACCTCGAGCTTGGGCCGCTGATGGGCGTGGATCGCGTCCTCCACGGCGAGGGGATGGAGGTCGAACTCCCGCTGGAGCGAGTCGAACTCCTCCGCCGTGGGCTCGTACATGCCGATCCAGGCGAACTTGCCCCCGCGGCGGCACGCGCGGTATGCGTCGGGGAGGTCGACGCTGCCGTCGCGGCGGCGGCCCTCCTCGTAGATCGCGCAGTCGACGATCACCGGCCCGAATTCTCGCGCAGGCGCCGGGCGAGGGCCACGGCCTCGTCCCGGGTGCGGGCCTCGCCCGCGTAGGCCGCCTCCTCGAGCTCCGCGAGGAGGCGGCCGAGCTCCGGGCCCGGCCGCATGCCGAGCTCGCGAGCCAGCTCGTCGCCGCGGACGGGCGCCCTCGGTGCGCCGCTCGCGCGCCAGTCGAGGGCCGCCGCCAGCAGGTCGCGCGCGAGGTCGAAATGGGCGCGGGTGGCGCGTTCCGCGTGCCTGCCGCGGGTGGCAAGGCGGTCGGCGCAGGAGAGCAGGGTCACCTCCACCTCCACGGGCGAGGTGCGCGTCAGATAGCGGTACACCGCCCGCCGGTCGAGCGGTCGCTCGTGCACGAGGAACCCGAGCCGCAGGTGATGCCGGGTGAGCCCGCCGAGGAACTGGGCCAGGCGCTCGCTCGTCCGCAGGCGGCGGCAGAGGTTCCGCACCATCTCCTGCCCGACCCGGTCGTGGCCCATGAACGTGATCCGGCCGTCCGGGCGCAGGTCGCGTGTCGCGGGCTTTCCGATGTCGTGTAGGAGGGCCCCGAAGCGGAGCGCCTGGCGCCGCGTCAGCTCGTCGGCGAGCGGCTCGCCGAGCACGGCGGTCGCTCGAACGCCCGCCGGCCCGAAGAGCTCCTCGAGCCTCCCCTCCATGTCGATCAGGTGCTCGAGCACCTCGATGGTGTGTCCGTACACGTCGAGGTGGTGGTACCGGCTCTGCTCGACCCCGTGCAGGTCGGCGAGCTCGGGAAGCACCGCGCGCACGAGGCCGAGCCGGTCGGCGAGCTCGAGCCCGACGAGCACGGCCGGGGCGAGCACCAGGCGGCGAAGCTCCGCGAAGATCCGCTCGCCGGCCGCCTCCGCGGTGCGGGGCGCGGCCTCCGCCGTGAGGCGCTCAGTCTCGGGGTCCGGGGAGAACCCGAGCTCGGCGGCGAGGCGGGCCAGCCGGAGCGGTCGCAGCGAGTCGCTCTCGTAGGCGGCCCGCCCGAGCACCCGGAGGGTCCCGGCCTCGAGGTCGGCCCGCCCGCCGAAGGGGTCGATCAGCTCGCCGCCCGCGAGCGGGCGCCCGATCGCGTTGACCGTGAAGTCGCGCTTGCCGAGGTCCTGCGCGATCGTCTCGCCCTGAAGCGGGGAGAAGTCGTAGACGCGGCCGGTCGATCGCTCGATCACCCGCCACGCGCCGAAGGCCTCGGAGAGCGGGAACACCGGCCCGCCCAGCGCCGACGCGACCGCTCGGGCCGGGGGCTCCGGATCCCCGTCGACCGCTACGTCCACGTCGCGGACCGGGCGGCCGAGCAGCTCGTCGCGAACGGTTCCCCCTACGACCCACGCCTCGACGCCCGCAAGGATCTCGGCGAGCTTCACCGAACGTGCAGCCGGCGCACCCGCGGCGACAGGGCGCAGGTGACCTCGTAGTTGATCGTGTCGAGGCGCCGCGCCACCTCCTCGGCGAGGATCCGCTCGTCTCCCTGGTGGCCGATCAGGACGACCTCGTCGCCGACGCTCACGTCGGTCTCGCTCCCGAGGTTCACCGTCAGGTTGTCCATGCTCACGTTTCCGACCAGCGGGCGGCGCCGGCCGCGGATCAGGACCTCCCGGTCGCCGGCGGAGCCGCGGAGCCAGCCGTCCCCGTAGCCGAGCGGCACGGTGGCAACCCATGTCGATTCGGGCGCGGTCCAGCGGCGGCCATAGCCGGCGCTCGCGCCGCGCTCGAACCGCCTGACGGCGGCGACCCAGGAGGTCAGGCGGAGCGCGGGCTCGAGCCCGCGCTCGGCGGGATCCTCACCGAAGGGGTCGAGCCCGTAGATCGCGATGCCGCAGCGCACCATGTCGAAGTGCGCTCCCCGGTCGCGGTAGGTGGCGGCGCTGTTCGCCGCGTGGACGATCAGGTCGTCGCGGCCGACGGCGTCCACGAGCTCGTGGAACGCCTCGAGCTGCCGGGGGAAGTAGTCGTCGCCGCGCTCGTCGGCGGTGGCGAAGTGCGTCATGAGCCCCACCACGCGGTCGCCCTGCGCCTGCCGGATGGCCTCGTCGCGATCCCGCGTGCCGAGCCGCCCCATCCCGGTGTCGAGCTTGACGTGCAGCCGCTCCCCGTCCACCTCGGGTGTCCAGGCCACCACGTCGGCGTCCGCCTCGCGGGCGATCCGCTGGTCCTCGCGGGTCAGGGCGCCCAGCACCAGGATCCGGCCGCCGATGCCATGCCGGCGGAGGTCCTCGGCCTCGCCGGCGGTCGCGACCGCCAGCCAGCTCGCGCTGCCCGCGAGCGCCGCCTTCGCCGCCCACACGGCGCCGTGCCCGTACCCGTCCGCCTTCACCACCGCGCACAGGTTCGTTTCCTCCGCCAGCAGGGACCTCAGATGCGCGCAGTTGCGCTCGATCGCGCCGAGGTCGATACGGGCGACCGCGCGCTCCGCGGCGCTCACGCGGCGAGGGCGCCGAGCACGTCCACGCGCGTGACGACGCCCACGAGGCGGCCGTCTTCGACCACCGGCAGGCGGTTGTGGCCCGAGCGATGGATGAGGCGCGCCGCCGCTTGGATGGTCGTGTCCGGCGCGACCACGTCGGGGTCCCTGGTCATCATGTCCGCGGCGTTCGAGGCGAATGCCTTGCGCAGCCGCTCCTCGAAGCGGCCGAGCGGCTCGAGGAACACCGTGCCGCCGAACAGGTTGATGTAGTGCGGGATGTGGAGGTCGCCGCCCTCGTCGGGGAGGATCAGGTCGGCCTCGGTCACGATGCCCACGCAGCGTCCGTCCTGCTCCACGACGGGCACACCGGGCAGTTGATGCTCCCGTAGCGTGCGGACCACCTCCTCCACCTCGGCGTCCGCCGTAACGGTGGCCGGGGACGAGTCCATGATGTCGCGCACCAGCTCCGCCATCGGCGCGAAGATACCGGCTCCGGGCGATGCCCCGGTGCTCGTCAGCCGCGCAGCGTGAGGCCGCACGGCAACGCGTCGATCACGTCGCCGGCCATCACGTGGTCCGCGCCGAAGCGCTCCGCGGCGGCCCGCCCGGCGAGAGCGTGGGCGAGGACGCCCAGCGCGGCGGCCTCGAGGGCGCCGAGGCCCTTCGCCAGGAGCGCCCCGATCAGTCCGGAGAGCACGTCGCCCGTCCCGGCGGTGGCGAGCGCCGGCGTGCCGCCGGAGCTGATCGCCACCGGCCCGCCGGGCGCCACCACGAGCGTGTCGTCGCCCTTCAGCAGGACGACCGCGCCGCTCCGCTCCGCGGCGCGGCGCGCGTGGTGCAGCCGGTGGGCCGCGACCTCCCGCGAGTCCAGCTCGAGCAGGCGGCCGAGCTCTCCCTCGTGGGGCGTGAGGACGGTCGGCGCCTCGCGCTCGGCGAACAGCTCGAGCCGGCCGGCGTGGGCGTTCAGGCCGTCGGCGTCCACGAGGAGGGGCGCCCGAACCGCGCCGGCCACGCCGCGCGCGAACGCGGCGGCGCTGTCGGCGCGCCCGAGGCCCGGGCCGAGCACGACCGCCCCGGCGCGCTCTGCCATCGCGGCGACGACGTCGACGCCGGCGGGAGTGTGGAAGCCGTCCTCGTCGGGCAGCGCTCGGCTCATCTGCTCGAGCAGCCGCAGATCCACCGCCGGCTGGACCGGCGCGGGCACCGCCACCTGAACGTACCCCGCGCCGGCCCGCTGGGCCGAGCGCGCGGCCATCGTGGGGGCGCCGGTGAGCCCAAGCGAGCCGCCGGCCACGACGACCACGCCGGAGGTGAACTTCGAGCCGCTGCGCCGGCGGCGTGGATAGAGGTCGAGCACGCGCTCGCTGATGAGGCCGGCGTGCGCCGCGCCGGGCGCGCCGCGCGGGATCCCGATCTCGACCACCTCGACCCGGCCGGCGTGCGACTTGCCCGGCTCCACGTGCAGCCCGATCTTCGATCCGTGGAACGTCGCCGTGGCGACCGCGCGCACCGCCTCACCCTCGACCTCGCCGGTGGAGGCGTTCACGCCCGAGGGCACGTCGCAGGCGACGACCGGCCCGTCCTGCTCATTGAGCGCCGCGATCGCCGCGGCGACCGGCTCGCGGGGCGTCCCCTCGAAGCCCGTTCCGAGCAGCGCGTCGACGACCACGCCGGAAGCGGCGAGCCGCTCCGGCGCGAACGGCTCGGGCGGGGCGCCCGGAAGCCGCTCGAGGTTCGTCGCGGGGTCGCCGCGCAGCTCCGACGGCGGGACCACGGCGAGCACGTCCACCTCGCGCCCCTCCTCCCGGAGAAGGCGCGCCACCACAAGGCCGTCGCCGCCGTTGTTGCCTTTGCCCACCACCACCCTGACCGGCCCCGGGCGCGCCACCGCCGCGGTCACGCGGGCGAGGCCCACGCCGGCGCGCTCCATCAGGTCGAGTGACGGCACCCCGCGCTCGTGGATGGCCCACGCGTCGGCGGCGCGCATCTCCGCCGCCTCGAAGACGGGGTCGAGCCAGGCCGGGAGCGGGGTCACAGGAGGACCGCGACCGCCCCCGCCATCGCCTCCGTGTGGGTCAGCGACACCTGCGCGCGCACGCCGAGCTCGTCCGCCCGGCGCGCCACACCGCCGGTGAGACGCACCTCGGGCGGCCCCCCCGTGGCCACCACCTCCACGTCGCGGAAGCTCCAGGCGGTCAGCCCGAGCGCCTTCGCCACCGCCTCCTTCGCGCAGAAGCGCGCGGCCAGGTGCATGACGGGCCGTGGCCGCTCGGCGGCATAGGCGCGCTCGGCGTCCGTGAACAACCGCTCAGCCAGCCGCGGACGGCGCTCGAGCGCCCTCTCGAGCCGCTGCACGTCCAGCAGGTCGATGCCGACCCCGCTCACGACGCGGAAGCTACCCGACGGCCGGGCGCGGTCTCGCTACTCGACCGTGACCGTCTTCGCCAGGTTCCGCGGCTGGTCCACGTTCAACCCGCGCGCGCGGGCGATGCGGTACGCGAGCAGCTGCAGCGGGATGACCGCGAGGATGGGCTGCAGGAGCCAGTCCGTGCGCGGCACCGCCACGACCTCTTCCGCGTACTCCGCGACCTCGGCGGTCCCCTCGGTGGCGACCGCGATCACGTGGGCGCCGCGGGCGCGGACCTCCGCGATGTTCGAAAGCACCTTGTCGAGCACGGGCGAGTCCGTGGCCACGCAAACCACCGGCGTGTTCTCGTCGAGCAGGGCGATCGGCCCGTGCTTCATCTCGCCCGCGGCGTACGCGTCCGTCGGTATGTACGAGATCTCCTTGAGCTTGAGCGCGCCCTCGAGGCAGATGGACAGCCCGACGTGGCGGCCGAGGTAGAGGAAGAACTCGGCGTCCTTCCAGCTGTCGGCGATGCTTCGAACCGGGCCGTCCACCCGGTCCAGCAGCGTCTCGATCGAGTAGGGGAGCTCGCGCAGCTCGCGGCACAGCCGGCGCACCGAGCTCGGCTCCACCGTGCCGTGGATCTGCGCCAGCTTGAGCGCGATGAGGTACATCACGGCGACCTGGGACACGAACGTCTTGGTCGCGGCCACGCCGATCTCGAGGCCGGCGCGGGTGAACACGACGCCGTCGGCGTCGCGCGTCGCCTGGCTGCCCATGACGTTCGTGACGGCCAGCACCTTCGCCCCGCGCTCGCGGGCCAGGCGCATCGCGGCGAGCGTGTCGGCGGTCTCGCCCGATTGGGAGATCCCGATGACCAGGTCCCGCTCGTCGAGCACCGGGTTTCGGTACCGGAACTCGGACGCGATGTCCATCTCGACCGGCACCCGCGACCACCACTCGATCGCGTACCGACCGACGAGCCCGGCGTGGTAGGAGGTCCCGCAGGCGACGATCACGACGCGGCGCATCTGCTCGAGGAAGTCGTCGTCGATCCCGATGTCCTTCAGGTCCACGCGGTCGCCCACCACGCGGTCGGCGACGGTCTCCGCGACCGCGTCCGCCTGCTCGTGGATCTCCTTGAGCATGAAGGTCTCGTAGCCGCCCTTCTCGGCAGCGTCGTCGTCCCAGTCGATCTCGTCGACCTCGCGCTGCAGCTCCGCGCCGTCGGGTGACAGGAAGCGCGACCCCTCCGGAGAGATCGCCACGATCTCGCCGTCGTTCACGAGCTGCGCGTGCCGGGTCTCGGCGAGGAATGCGGGGATCGCCGAGGCGATGAAGCTCTCCCCCTCGCCAAGGCCGACGACCAGCGGGCACTCCTTCCGGGCGCCGACCAGGAGCCCGGGCTGATTCGCCGACATCGCGACGAACGCGAAGTGGCCGCGCAGCTCGCCGTACGCGAGGCGCACGGCCTCCACGAGGTCGCCGGCCAAGTGGTGGGCGATCAGGTGCGCGACCACCTCGGCGTCGGTCTCCGAGGTGAACTCGGCGCCCTCGTCGCGCAGGCGGTCCCGCAGCTCGGTCCAGTTCTCGACGATCCCGTTCACCACGATGTGCACGCGGCCCGAGGTGTCGGAGTGGGGATGCGCGTTCGCCTCGGTCACGCGGCCGTGGGTGGCCCAGCGCGTGTGACCGATCCCCGTCGAGCCGTGCAGGTCGCCGTTTCCGTTTGCAACGGCCTCGTACAGGTTGTCGAGGTTTCCGACCGCGTGGACGCTTCCCACGCTGCCGTTCGAGATCAGCGACAGGCCCGCGGAGTCATAGCCGCGGTACTCGAGCCGCCGCAGACCGCCAAGGAGGAGCTCCCGGCACTCACGCGGTCCTACGTAACCGATGATTCCGCACATTCGAGGATGCGTAGCCTAAGACGTATTCGCCATAGGACCAACGGTCTCCTGGCCGCCCTTCTCCCGCAGCCTAGGCGCGAGCGCCGAGCTCGGCCTCGACCACTTCGACGAGGCGCGCCGCGATCTCCTCACACTCGCGCTCGTCCGGGGCCTCGACCATCACCCGCACGAGCGGCTCCGTGCCCGAGGGGCGCACGAGCACGCGGCCGCGGCCCTCGAGCCGGTGCGACTCGCGCTCCACAGCGGTCCACACCTGGTGGGCTCCGGCGAGCGCGTCTCGATCAGCGACGCGCACGTTTACGAGGCGCTGCGGGAGCTTCTCCATCGCGCCGCGCTCGGCCAGGTCGCGGCCGCCGAGCGCCTCGAGGGCGAGGAGCGCCGCGGCCAGGCCGTCGCCAGCGGGCACGAAGCCCGTGTCGATGATGTGGCCGGACTGCTCGCCGCCGAGCGCCCAGCCGCGCCGGAGCAGCTCGGCGAGCACATGACGGTCGCCGACCGGGGTGGTGGTCACGTCGATCCCGGCCGCGCCCATCGCCCGGTGGAAGCCGTAGTTCGTCATGACGGTCACTGCCACGCCGCCGCCGGCGAGCCGCCCTCGCTCCCGCAGGTGAAGCGCGGCCAGCGCCATCAGCTCGTCGCCGTCCACGACTACCCCGTTGCGGTCGACCGCCAGCACGCGGTCGCCGTCACCGTCGAACGCGAAGGCGGCGTCATGCCCGTCGAGCCGCTCGCCGAGCAGCTCCACGTGCGTCGACCCGCAGCCGAGGTTGATGTTGCGGCCGTCCGGCTCGACCGCCACCGCGTCGACGTCGGCGCCGAGGCGCCGGAAGATCTCCGGGGCGACCCGGTAGGTGGCGCCGTTGGCGCAGTCGAGCAGGATCCGGCGCCCCGAGAGGTCGAGGTCGCGGAAGCGGACCTCCAGCTCGCGTACGTAGTCGCCGGCGGCGCCATGGAGCTCGCGCACGCGGCCGATGCGCCCACCCGGGCGGTCCAGGAGCCGCTCGATCTGCGCCTCCCGCTCGTCGTCGAGCTTGGTGCCCTCGGGGCCGAAGAACTTGATGCCGTTGTCCTCGTACGGGTTGTGGGAGGCGGAGACGACGGCGGCGAGGTCGAAGCCGTAGCGGCGCACCAGCACCGCGGCGCCGGGGGTGGGGAGCACGCCGCCGAGTAGCGCGTGACCGCCGCCGGCGGCGATCCCGGCCGCGAGCGCCGCCTCGAGCATCTCGCCCGACTCCCGCGTGTCGCGCACGATCAGGACCTGGGGCGCGTCATCAGGGGATATCGTCGCCGCGGCGCGGCCGAGGGACAGCGCCAGGTCGGCGGTCAGGAACTCCCCAGCGACCCCGCGGACGCCGTCCGTGCCGAACAGGGTCATCTGGGAGCTAGCGCTTGGAGAACTGCGGCCGCTTCCGGGCCTTCTTGAGACCGGCCTTCTTGCGCTCCTTCACGCGCGGGTCGCGAGTGAGATAGCCGCGCCGCTTCAGCTCGCCGCGCAGGGCGGGGTCGGCCTCGACCAGGGCCCGGGCCACGCCGTGGCGCAGCGCCGTGGCCTGCGCCGAGATGCCGCCGCCGTGGATGCGGGCGACAACGTCCATGCGGGTGTGGTACCCGGCCGCCTCAAGCGGCTGACGGGCCATCCGCTGCAGGAGCACGCGCGGGAAGTACTCGTCGAGATGTCGGCCGTTGATGCGATACGTGCCCTCGCCCGGCTTCAGAATCACCCGCGCAACGGCGCTCTTGCGCTTGCCCGTCGCGTGATAGCGGGCGTCGGCGGCGAGATCGAGCGGCTCGCGGGCGACCGGCGCCGGCTCGGCCCGGGCCTCCTCCGCGGGCTCCGCCTCCTCGACCGCCGCCTCGGCCTCCGCCTCCGCGTACTCGCCGTACTCGCCGAAGTCGCGCTCCTGCGGGGCCTCCTCCTCGAGCACGAGATCGGGCTCGAGGTGGGCGCCGGGGATGACCTCCTCGGGCTGGTCCTCACGCCGGCGCCGGCGCTCCGGGCGCGGCCGCTCCGCGGGCGCCTCGGCGGCGGCCTCACCCGCCTCGGGCGCCTCCGCGGCGGCCGGCGGCTCGGCCGGCGCGTCGAGTGCCTCGGGCGCTTCCGCGGCGGCGGCAGCCTCCTCGGGCTCCGTCGGCTGCTCGCCGGCGGCCTCGGGCCGGGCCGCCTCGGCCAGCTCCTCGACGCCTTCGATCTCCGGTCCGGGCGCGCCCGCGTCGGGCGCCGCGTCCTCGCCCGCGTCGCGCTCCGGCTCGGCGGGCGTCGTCTCGCCGGGCTCGCCCGGCACGCCCTCGAGCGCCTCCTCCTCGGGCGACTCCCCCTCGGGCCGGTCGGGCGTCTGCGGGTCCTCGGGCATCAGGCGTCGACCTCCATCGGCTCGGGCTTCTGCGCGGCGTGGGGGTGATCGGGACCCGAGTACACCTTCAGCTTGCGGAGCTGCGCCCGGCCGAGGCGGTTGCGCGGGAGCATTCCCTTCACCGCTCGGCGGACGACCTCCTCCGGCCGGCGGGAGAGCATCTCCTGCAGGGTGCGGGTGCGGAGGCCGCCGGGATAGCCGGAATGGCGGTAGTAGCGCTTCTCCTCGAGCTTGTTGCCGGTAACGGAGATCTTCTCGGCATTCACGACGATCACGAAGTCGCCCACGTCCACGTGCGGCGTGTAGTCGGGCTTCCGCTTGCCCCGGAGAGCGTCCGCGACCTGGGTCGCCAATCGGCCCAGCGTCTTGCCGGTCGCGTCCACAACGAGCCAGTTTCGCTCGCGGGTAGCGGGTGTCGCCACGTACGTCTTCATCATGAAGGGGCCGCCCCACGGGCGGCCGGACGCGTAGTGTGGCACACGCGCGTCGGGATCGACCAGATCCCGTCGCTTCGCTCGGGGATCTCGAATTACTTGAGACAGCCCGTCGCGTCCGAGACGTGTCTATACTGCCCGGCCAAATTTGTGCCTGCCGAATCCCCGGTGGCGTCCGCCGTAGCCGCCGGGGAGCGGGGGAACCGTTCGGAGGCCGTCGAATGAGGTCTCCGAGGGGCGAATCGACCGGATTGCCTCGGTCGTAGCGCTGCTCTTCAGGCGCGAGCCCGTCAGCTAACCCCGTAGGCCGAAAAGAAGAGAGAGGCCGAAGGAGTTGCGACACAGCCGTGTTCCAGCTGGGCGTTGCCTGGGTGCGCTCGCGCTCGGCATGCTCGCGATCGCGCCGCCGGCGGCCGGCCAGTCGGACACGGTGCCCGGCGGCGGCGCCGTCTACACCTCGAAGCCCAAGATCGGCAAGGTGAGCTGCGTCCGGCGCTGCGCCTCCCGCAAGCGCGCGCAGGCCGGTAGCACCCTCAAGATCACAGGGACCGGCCTGGCGGACGTGACCGAGGTCGTCTTCAAGGGAAGCACAGGCTCGCGCGACGACGTCGAGGCAACGGTCCGCTCGGAGGGCGACACGCGAGTCCACGCGCTGGTGCCGATCGGGGCCGTCACCGGGCCGATCGCCGCCGTAACGGCGGACGACACGGCCTCCCGGTCCTCCCCGCCGGTCCCGATCCTTCCGCCGCCGCCCCCCGCGCCCAACGCCTCGCTCACGCCCGTGCCGGGCCCCCAGGTGGCCGGCGCGCCCACGCTCGAGACCGGTACCAACCGAACGAAGGCGTACGTCGGCGCACGGCCGGCGGTCAGGTTCTCGTTCCGGGTATCGGGGCCCGCGCCGGCGTCCGTGACGGTCGAGCTGGTGAGCGCGACGGACGGCGCGGTCCTCAAGACGTGGGCACCGGCGGTAACGCCCGGCGCGATTCAGAGCGTCTCGTGGAACGGTCGCCTAGGCACTGTGGACGCCCCGCGGGGCCGGTACTCGTTCCGGCTGACGGCGGCGGGCCTGGACGGGGCGCAGGCGCGGAGCTCGCAAAGCGCGCCGGTGGAGCGAGACTCCTTCGATCTCTACGACCACGTGTTCCCGATCCGCGGGCGGCACGACTTCGGCGGGCCCGGCTCCGGCTTCGGCGCGGGGCGGGCCGGCCGCTCCCACCAGGGCCACGACGTGTTCGCGAGCTGCGACACACGCCTGGTCGCCGCGCGCGGCGGGCGCGTCCAGTACCGCGGCTATCACGGGGCCGCCGGCAACTACCTCGTGATCGATGGCACGGGCACCGACGTCGACTACGCCTACATGCACATGGCCGCTGCCTCGCCGTTCGCGGCCGGCGACCGCGTCTACACCGGCCAGGAGATCGGCGCGGTCGGCGCGACCGGCAACGCTCGCGGCTGCCACCTCCACTTCGAGATGTGGGGCGCGCCCGGCTGGTACGACGGCGGCAGCCCGTTCGACCCCCTGCCGTCGCTGACCGAGTGGGACTCGTGGTCCTGAGCCGGGCGGGCGCCCACTAGGCCGCCTTACGCGGCGCGGCCGCCTCCGGCTGCACGGCCGGGCTGCGTCCCGCGAGCACGCCGCCGTCGATCGGCAGCGTGGTCCCCGTGATCCAGCCCGCGTCCCTCGACGCGAGGAAGGCCACCGCCTCGACCACGTCCTCGGGTCGGCCGTGCCGCCCGAGCGGGTGGAAGGCGCTCACCGAGTCGAGCACCGCACGCGCCTCGTCCGGGCTCATGAACCGCTCGTACGCCGGCGTCTCGACGAACGCCAGTGCCACGGTGTTGACCCTGATCCGGTCCGCGGCGAGCTCGATGGCGAGGTTCTTCGTGAGCGCGTGCCGCGCCGCCTGGGCCATCGAGTAGGCGCTCGTCGGGGTGGTGGCTATGGCGTCCAGGGCCCACATCGACCCGACGTTCACGATCGCCCCTCCGCCGCGCTCGCGCATCGGATCCACAACCGCCTGGGAGACCCAGAACGTCGGCCTCAGGATCGATCCGAGCGCCTCCTCGAGGTGGTCCTCGGTCTGATCGGTGAACGCCATGGGGCGGAAGATCCCCGTGCTGTTGACGAGGACGTCGACGGCTCCGAAGCGCTCGAGCACCCGCTCGACGAGCGCGTGCGCCTGCTCGCGCGTCGTTATGTGTCCCGCGTGCGTGAGCGTGCGCCCGCCGTCCGGATCGAGCTCGGCCCGCGCCCGCTCGAGAACCGACGCGCGCGTGCCGCTGAGCGCCACGCGCGCCCCCTCGGCCAGGAACCGTTCGGCCGCGGCCCTGCCGATCCCTCCGCCGCCGCCCGTGATTACGACGACCTGACCGTCGAACCTCTGACTCATGGTGTTGACACCTCCAGCGCGGTTGATGTATGCACGTGCATTTGATGCGTTTGCATCTTTATCGGACATCGAGCAGTATACATGCATATGCATCTATTGCAACCGCAGCCTCTCGCGCACTAGGCTTCGCACTCGTGGCCGAGATCGACGACGAGGCCCTAGGGGCGTGGCGGGCATTCCTCGGCGCCCACGCCCGGGTGACCCGGCGCATCGGCCGGGATCTGCACGACGCGGGGCTACCGGACCTCGGCTGGTACGACCTGCTCTGGGCGCTCTACAGCCAGCCGGAACGGCGCCTGCGGGTGAACGAGCTCGCGGAGGAGGTGGTGCTGAGCCCGACCGCCACGAGCCGCTTCGTCGACCGCGTGGAGGCCGCCGGGCACGTGCGCCGGGAAGCCGACCCGGCCGACCGGCGCGCGCTCAACATCGTGATCACCGACTCCGGCGTAGCGCTCCTCCGGCGCATGTGGCCCGTCTACTCGCGGGCGATCGAGGAATACTTCGCCTCGCCGCTGGGCCGCTCGGCGGGGCGGGTGCGCAGACTCCTGGAGCGGATCGCGGCCACCGCCGGTGGGTGAGCGAAAGGAAGGTGAGATGGAGAGCTACACGTTGAAGCGGCTGGAGGAGATCCCCGACGTCCTGGGCGAATACCCGGGCGAGATGCGGATGGGCTCGTACGCCCTGGAGTGCGAGCAGGTGGCGTTCACCTGGCGTCGCATGCCGGCGCGGACGGGCGGCAAGGGTAGCTACGGCCACCGGCACGAGACGCAGGAGGAGGTCTACTTCGTGGCGTCCGGGACGCTTCAGTTCAAGCTCGACGACGAGGTCCTCGACGTCTCGGCCGGCACGATCGTCCGGGTGGCGCCGGAGACCGCACGATCGGTTTGGAACGAGGGCCCGGACGACGCGGTCCTCATCATGGTCTCGAAGAAGATCGACGATCCCATCGGCGACGTCGAGAAGGTCGACGATTTCTGGCCCGAGTAGCGCGGGGCGCCGTCAGCCGCCGCTCAGGGCCGCCTCGAGCTTCCGGGTCGCCTCGGCCTCCTTCTCCTCCCCGCCGCCGGCGGCGTCCCCCACGGACCGCGCCACCTCCATGACGAACGAGCGGTAGGCCTCCACCTCGTCGGGCGCCTTCTGCTCGAGCGTCGTGACCGCCGCGCGGAGCGATTCGAGCGTCTCGGACTCGACCTGATCCGGCGACGCGGTGAGCCCGAAGCCGCTGCCGCGGCCATGGGCCAGCTCGCGGAGGAGCTGGCTATCGCTGCTCCCCCGCGCCTGCCCCAGGTGCTTCGCCATCGTGCCCGCTTCCTTGAACGTGTCGAAGAACGAGCGATCCGCGAGCGACACGAGGAGACCCGCGCCGGTGACGCCCTTTCGCAACTGCTCCCACTCCTGCTCTGTGAAGTCGGCCTTCGATGCCATGACGCTCCTCCCGGTCGAGACACCTACTCGCGGGGCATTGTGCACGGTCGGCCGCCGCCGGCGCCGAGCGCTACTGGCGCCACTCGCGCAGGCCGTCCCCGCGCGGCACTCCCTCCTCGATGGCGAGGCACGCGAGCACGAACGCAACGATCACGAGCACGGCCTGGGCGGCGCCGTCGGTCTCGGTCGCCGCGTATGCGGCCACGACGGTCGCGGCGATCCACCGCCACATCCTCCAGTTCGGCTCCCATGGCGCCTTTTTGGGGCCCTCCCCTGGGGGAGGATCCGGGTCGCGCGAGTGGACGTAGGCGAGGAACGGCACCGTTGCCTCCTCCCCGCAGGGTACCGCCACGCGGACTGCGCTACTCCCACTCGATCGTGCCGGGCGGCTTCGAGGTGATGTCGAGCGTGACCCGGTTGACCTGCGCGATCTCGTTGATCATGCGGGACGCGACGCGCTCCAGCAGGTCGTACGGCAGGCGCGCCCAGTCGGCCGTCATGGCGTCGTCGCTCGTAACCGCGCGGATCACGACCACGTAGCCGTACGTGCGCTCGTCCCCCTGCACCCCGACGCTCCGAAGGTCCGCCGGGAGCACGCAGAACGACTGCCACAGCTCCCGGTAGAGGCCGGCCGAGCGGATCTCGTCCTGAAGGATGTGATCGGCGTCGCGGAGTATCTCGAGACGCTCCTTCGTCACCTCGCCGCCCACCACCCGGATCGCGAGCCCCGGACCGGGGAAGGGCTGGCGCCACACGAGTCGGTCGGGCAGCCCGAGCTCGGCGCCCACCTGGCGCACCTCGTCCTTGAACAGCATGCGCAGCGGCTCGACCAGCTCGAACTCGAGGTCGTCAGGCAGGCCGCCGACGTTGTGGTGCGACTTGATCGTGGCGGCCCCCGTGCCACCGCCCGATTCGATCACGTCGGAGTAGAGCGTTCCCTGGACGAGGAAGCGCGGGTTACCGAGCTTCGACGCCTGCTGCTCGAACACGCGTATGAACTCCTCGCCGATGACCTTGCGCTTTCGCTCCGGGTCGCTCACCCCGCCCAGCCGCCCGAGAAAACGCGCCTCCGCGTCGACCGCGATCAGCGGCACCTTGAACCGGTCCCTGAACGCGGCCACCACCTGGTTGCCCTCGTTCTTGCGCATCAGCCCGTGGTCGACGAACACGCACGTGAGCTGGTCGCCGACCGCCCGGTGGGTCAGCAGCGCGGCAACCGAGGAGTCGACGCCGCCGGAGAGGCCGCAGATCACCCGTCTGCCGCCAACCTGCTCGCGGATCCGCGCCACCTGCTCGTCGATGACCGAGGCGGCGGTCCAGCTCATGTCGCAGCCGGCGACTTCGCGGAGGAACGTCTCGAGGATCGCCGTCCCGTACGGCGTATGCACCACCTCGGGGTGGAACTGGATGCCGTACAGCCTCCGCTCGTTGTCCTCGATCGCCGCGACCGGTGACTCGGTCGACGCGGCGAGCGCCTCGAACCCTGGCGGCGCCTCGTAGACCGTGTCGCGGTGGCTCATCCAGCAGCTCTGCTCCGCCGGCGTGCCGCGCAGCAGCCGTCCGGGCCGGGTGACGGTCAGACGCGAGCGGCCGAACTCGCCGATCTCGGCTCCTTCGACCCGGCCGCCGAGCTCGAGCGCCATCGCCTGCATGCCGTAGCAGATGCCGAGCACCGGCACTCCGAGCTCGAGCAGCTCGGGGCGCAGCTTCGGGGCCGCGTCGGCGTAGACCGACGCCGGTCCGCCGGAGAGGATCAGCGCCCGCGGCCGCCGACGCGTGATCTCGCCGAGCGGCGCGTGGTGGGGCAGCAGCTCGGCGAACACGCCGCACTCGCGCACGCGGCGGGCGATCAGCTGCGAGTACTGGCCGCCGAAGTCGAGGACGAGAACCTCGTCCGTCGCCCCCGGCGCCTCGACGGCTGCGGACCTTCGGCCGGCGGCGTCCGCGCTCGTCGTCGGCGCCGAGCTCAATCCCCCACCAGGGCGGGGTCCGTGGACGGCGTGGCGGGCTCCTCGGCCCCCGGCAGGTGGTCCGTGACCCCGTCCGCCGCCGGGTGCGCCGCGGCCGCGGTCGAGGCGCCCATCCCGATCGCCTGCGCTCGCTGCAGCTGCTTGCCCTCGCTCTGGAGCGCCGGGGCGACCATCACCTCGGCCTTGTGGAAGGCGGGAATGTCCTCGTACCCGCAGGTGGCCATCGAGGTGCGGAGGCTGCCCATGAGGTTGAAGGTGCCGTCGTTCTCGTGGGCCGGCCCGAGAAGGATCTGCTCCAGGCTGCCGTTCTGCGTGGTCTTCACGCGCGCGCCGCGCGGAAGCGAGGGATGGAAGGTCGCCATTCCCCAGTGGTAACCGCGGCCCGGCGCCTCGTAGGCGCGCGCGAGCGGCGAGCCGATCATCACCGCGTCGGCCCCGCAGGCGATCGCCTTCGAGACGTCGCCGCCGTTTCGCATGCCGCCGTCGGCGATGACCTTGACGTACTCGCCGGTCTCGAGCATGTGCTGCGAGCGCGCCGCCGCGACGTCGGCGATCGCGGTGGCCTGGGGCACGCCGATGCCGAGCACCCCGCGCGTGGTGCAGGCCGCGCCGGGGCCCACGCCCACCAGAACGCCGACCGCGCCGGTGCGCATCAGGTGCAGGCCGGTCGCATAGGAGGCGCAGCCGCCGACCACCACCGGAACCGGCATCTCGCGGATGAACTCCTTCAGGTTGAGCGGCTCACTTCGGTTCGACACGTGCTCCGCCGAGATCACTGTGCCCTGGATGACGAGGATGTCGAGGCCGGCGTCGAGCGCGGTCTCGTAGTACTTGCGCACGCGCTGCGGCGTGAGCGACGCCGCCGCGACGACGCCCTGGTCCTTGATCTCGCGCACGCGCTCGGCGAGCAGGTCCTCCCTGACCGGCTCCGCGTAGATCCGCTGCATCTCGGCGGTGGCGATCTCCTTCGGATAGGCCGCGATCCGCTCGAGCTCGGCGTCGGCGTCCTCGTACCGCGTCCAGATGCCCTCGAGGTTGAGCACCGCGAGGCCGCCGAGCCTGCCGAGCTCCCCGGCCGTCGTCGGGGAGACCACGCCGTCCATCGCCGACGCGAGCAGCGGGAGCTCGAAGCGGTAGGGACCGAGCGTCCAGGTGACGTCGATGTCGTCCGGATCGCGCGTGCGCCGCGAGGGGACGATGGCGATGTCATCGAAGCCATACCCGCGGCGGCCCTTCTTGCCGCGGCCGATCTCAACTTCCATGGGGGGATCCTAGGTTCGACGGCGGACGGTGACTCGACATTAGCAGTGGGCTCGCCGGCCTCCGGGGCGGCTCGTATGCTCCACCCCGTGCAGCCACACGGCCTGCTCGCGACCCTCGCCGCCGCCGCCCTCGCGGGCGTCCTCGGCTGCGGCGAGGAGGACCGGGCGGCGACCGACTACCGCCGCCAAGCGAACGCGATCTGCGCGCAGGCCGAGCGGAGGATCGAGGCGCTCCCCGCGCCCGCCACGCCCGATGGCCTCGAGCGTTACCTACGGCGAGGGCTCGCGATCGCGAAGCGCTACGACCGCCGCCTGCGCGCGCTCGAGGCGCCGGCGGAGCTTCGGGCGGAGCACCTACGGGCGGGGCGGCTCTCCCGCCGCGGCGAGGTGTTGCTGGAGTCCCTCCTAGACGACCTCGGCGCCGGTCTGCCGTCGCCCGAGACGCTCGGGCGGAAGCTCCCGAAGCTCGAGCGAACGGTCCGCGAGAGCAACGCGCTCGCCGAGCGCATGGGGCTGGACGAATGCGTGACGCCCCTGACGCTGCCCGGCGAGTCCCCCGAGCCCTCCTAGGGAGAGCTCAGGTGACCTCCATGGCGCGCGTCTCGAGCTGCTCCACGCGGACGGCCGGCGCGAGCCGCTCGACCTCCCGCTGGTCGAGCACCCCGGCGCCGAAGTGCTGCGTCGACTCCGCCCCGCAGGCCACGGCGAACCGCAGGCATTCCTCCGCGCTGCCGCTTCCGTAGCGGGCCGCCACGAAGCCGGCCAGGAAGGCGTCGCCCGAGCCCACCGTCGACACCGGCTCGAGCGGCTCGAGGGTTGCCCCGTACAGCCGCCGCTCGCCGCCCTCGCCCAGCATGGCGAGGCAACCCTCGGGCAGCGTCATGATCGCCTCGCGGGCGCCCAGCTCGACCATCTCGGCGATCGCGGTCCGGCGGTCATCGTCGTCCGAGAACTCGCGCCCGACGAGACCCTCCGCCTCGAGCTCGTTCGGGCTGACGATGTGCGGTCCCCTCCTGGTGGCCGCGCGAAGCGGCTCGCCCTCGGAGTCGAGCACGGTCAGGACGTCGAGGCGCTTCATCTCCTCGATGAGACGGCCGTAGAGGCCGTCGTCGACGCCGCGCGGGAGGCTGCCCGCGAACACGCAGACGCCGGCGCCCTTCGCGAGGTACAGAAGCTTGTCCACGAAGAGCTCGAGCTCATGCTCCGAGACCTCGGGGCCATACTCGTTGATCTCGGTCTGCTCCCCTGACGTGGGGTCGACGACGGCCGTCGACGTGCGCGACTCCTCTCGAATCCGCACGAAGTCGTTCAGGATGCCCTCCTCGGTCAGGTGCTCGACGATCCGGGTGCCGGTGGGCCCGCCGGCGATGCCGGTGGCGATCACCGGCTGCCCCAGCGCGCGCAGCGCGCGGGCCACGTTGACGCCCTTTCCGCCCGCCATGGCGGTCTGCTCGACCGCGCGGTGGCGCCGTCCCAGGCGGAAGTTCGGCACCGCAAGCGTCTTGTCGATCGCGGCGTTGAGGGTGACGGTGACGATCATCTGACGAGTCGCCGGCGGGCGCGGATGCGGGTGATGGCGAGCAAGGCGGCGACGAGGATGGCGAGCGTGCCGAGCAGCGTCAAGGGGACGCCGAGCACCGATGTGAGGATGCGAAGGGTCCCCGCCCCGGGGACCTCGTCCGCGGTTACCAGGGCCATTCGCCGGACGGGACGGCCGTCGACCAGCACCGTCACCGACCCGACTCGTGCGCCCGCCGGCAGGGGCCCCTCGAGCTCCCCCGGCGCCCGCACCCGCCGGGCGATCCGCTCGCCGTCGCGGATCAGGACGCGTCCCGGGCGGCGGGCCACCAGCGTGGCCCGCTCGTCGCGGTACTCGACGTTCACGCGCGCCAGCGGTCGGCGCGGGTCGACCGCGCGGACGCGCCGGAAGCGGTCGAGCCCCCAGCGCAGGAGAGTGAGCGTGTCGGCGTCCCGCGCGGCCTCGCTCGGCGTGCCGAGCACCACGCTGATTACGCGCGCCCCGCCACGGCGGGCCGATCCCACCAGCACGTCGCCGGCCTGGATCGTGTGCCCCGTCTTGATCCCGGTGACCCACGGGTAGCGGGCGACCAGCACGTTGCGGTTGTCGATCACGCGGCGGCTCGCCCCGGACTCGAGCTCGGCCACGGGCATGTCGACTATGCGCCTGAAACGCGGACGGCGCATCAGCCGGAGCGACAGGGCGGCCAGGTCGCGCGCGGTCGAGTAGTTCGCGGGATCGTCGAACCCGATCGGGTTCGCGTAGCTCGTGTCGGCGAGGCCGAGCTCGTCCGCGCGCTCGTTCATCTCCGCGACGAATGCCGCGCTCGAGCCCGAGATCCCGTCGGCGAGGGTCACCGCGGCGTCGTTCGCGCTCTCGAGCAGGAGCCCCTCGAGCAGGTCCGCCACCCGCATCCGCTCGCCCGCGCGCAGGTTGATGCGGGATTCGACGGGCTCCGCGTCGTACGGCGGCGCGGTGAAGACGTCGCGGGGCCGGGCCCGCTCGAGGGCGAGGAGCGCGGTCATCAGCTTGGTGGTGCTGGCGATCGCCCGGCGGCTGTCCGCGTTCTCGGCGAACATCACCTCGCCGTTGCGGCCGTCGACGACGATCGCCGCCGCCGCGCTCAGGTCCGGCGGCTCGGGCGAGTCCTGCGCCGCCGCCGACGCCGGCCCCGCGAGCGCCAGGGCGGCGAGCGCGGCGAGCGTGAGAAGCAGCCGCCTCACTCGCGCAGCCTGATCCGCTGCCCCGCGACGAGCGCCTGCGGATCGAGCTCCGGGTTCAGCGCGAGCAGCCGCTCGACCGGCACGCCGGTCTGCTCCGCGATCGCGCCGAGCGTGTCGCCCGCCCGGACCCTGTAGAACCTGCGTCGCGGGCGTTGCCGGCGGTCCGCCGGCCCGGTTCGAGTCGTCGTGGTCTGTTCGCTTACCCGGTCTCCGCCCCCCTCGTCGCCGTCCACCGCGGGCGAGCTGAAGACGACGGCGGCGAGAGCGACGGCGACGGCGACGAGCGCCAGCGGCGCGAGGAGCCGCGCCGGGCTTCGTCGTCGTCTTCCTTGATCGGGCATCGAATCCCTCCCAGTCGGCGTCGCGGAGGATAGGGAGGTTGGAGCCGGTCGGGCGGTCCTGAGCGCCGGCTACAGGTTCCATGAGGCGGCTCGCAGGTCCTCCGCCGCCTGCTGGGCGGCGGACTCCGGATCCCCGCCACGCTCGGCGTGAGCGTTCACGATCGAGCGGGACGCCGTGACCAGTCCCGCCGCCGGATGGGGCCCGAACACGGGGCCGAGATCCTCGACCCGACCGCCCTGCGCGCCCACGCCGGGCAGGAGGAAGATCGCCGCCGGCGCCAGCTCACGGAGCCGCTCGATGTGTTCGGGCCTGGTGGCGCCGACGACCGCCCCGACGGACGACAGGGCCGCGGCACCCACGTGCGGCGCGCCGAGGTCGTGGACCATCCGGGCGAGCAGCTCGTGGAGCGGCGGCTCGCCCTCGTCCTGCAGCTCCGCCGCGCCGGGATTCGAGGTGCGGACGAGCACGAAGCACCCCGCGCCGGCCGCGACGGCGGCGGCGACGAGCGGCTCGAGCGCGTCGCGTCCGAGCAGTGGGTTCGCCGTGAACGCGTCGACCGCGAGGCCCTGCACCGCGCCGAACGGGCCCGGCGTCTCGCCGACGAGCGCCTGACCGTACGCGGCGGCCGTGACAGGGACGTCGCCCCGCTTCCCGTCCGCGATCACCATCAGACCGTGATCGCGGGCGATCGCCGCGACCTGCTCGAGCGCGTCCCAGCCCGGCGCGCCCAGACGCTCGAAGCACGCCAGCTGCAGCTTCACCGCGGCGCACGCCGGGCCGGCGGCGACGACGGCGGCCCGACAGTGCTCGATCACGGCCTCGGCCGTCCGGATCCGCGCCAGGTGGGGACCCTCCCCGGCGCCGCCGATCCGCTCGAGCGCCGCGGGCCACAGGGCGGCCGGATCGGGATCCAGCCCGAGGACGACGCGGCTGCGACGTTCCTCCACGATCGCGGCGAGCCGGTCGGCGAAGTGCGGCGGCGAGCCCTCCAGGTCAGGGCTCACGGACCATCGGGCCGACCGCGTGGCGCGCCCGGCGGTCCGCGGCCGAGGACGCCGCCCGGCGCCGCTGTGCAGGCGTCTAACCCTGGATCCATCGGGTTGGCGAGCATTTCCGCGTCGGAGGCCGAGCCAGGGGCCCGCGGCGAGCGGAGCGGGGGTGAAGCCCTCGCGAGCGAGCCGGTGGCGACTGGCGACGGCATTCCGGCGAGGAAACGCCGTCAGGATGGTGGATCCAGGCTAAGACCCCTTGACGGCGGACTTCAGCGCGGAGCCCGCGGAGAACCGGGGCACCCTCGTCGCCGCGATCTGGATCCGCTCGCCGGTCTGCGGGTTCACGCCCTGGCGCGCGCCGCGATCGGCGACCGAGAACTTCCCGAAGCCGGTGAAGTTGATGTCTCCTCCGCGCGCGAGCACTTCGCTGATGGTGTCGAGGACGGCGTCCACCGCCTTGCCGGCGTCGCCCTTCGCGAGGCCGGATTCCTGCGCGACCTGGTCCACGAACTCGGCCTTCGTCACGATCTCCTCCTTGCCGGGGGTCACTAACCGAGCGCAACGTAACAACGCATCCGGACGACAGCGGTCGAAATCCCGCTCGTAGAGCGGAACAGTGCGCTCGTTCCAGGGCTTTCCAGATCCCTAGGAACCCGAAACCGCCATTTCGCCGACGAGCAGCGGGGCGGCCCTGACGCTGCCGCCGAACGGAACCCAGCGGGCCTCGGAGCCCACGGCCCGGACGGCCGTCAGCATCGAGACCAGGTCGCTGGCGATGGTCAATTCCCGAACCGGCGCTCCGAGCTCGCCGTTCTCGATCAGCCGGCCCGCCGCGCCCACGGAGAACGTGCCGGAGACCGGATTGACGCCCGAGTGGAGGCCGGCCACGTGCGTGACGAAGAGGCCGTTGCCGGCCCGTCGCGCCAGGGCCGCGAGGTCCTCGTCGCCGGGCTCGACGATCAGGTTCGTGGTGCCCACGGAAGCCGGGGTGCGATACGAGGCGCGCCTGGCATTGCCCGTGGTCGCCCGGCCGGCCTTCCGGGCGGTCCGAGTGTCGAACAGGAACGTCAGCAGGCGCCCATCCCGGAACAGCTCGGTCCGGCGGGCGGGTGAGCCCTCACCGTCGAAGGGTGCGCTCGCCACGCCGTCGCGAAGGGTCCCGTCGTCCGTCACGGCGATTGCCGGGCTCGCCACCTGCTCGCCCTCCCTGCCCGCGAAGAGCGAGCGCCCCCGCTGTACCGCGTCCGCCGACAGCATGGCGCCGATGAAACCGACGAACGACGCTGCCACGAACGTGTCCAGGAGCACGGGACAGCGGCGGCTCCGCGGCTGGCGGGCGCCCACGAGGGCGATCGCGCGCTCGGCCGCCTCGCCGCCGATCGCCTCCGAGTCGAGCGCTCCGGGGTCCCGCCCGATGCCGAGGCCGAGGCCCGTCATCAGATTCGACCCCTCACCCGCGAAGGCGGAGGCGTACGCCCATGCGTGGGTGGCCGAGTACGCGGCCTCGAACCCACGGGAGTTCGCAAGCGCGACAGACCCCTCCGCGTCCGTGTAGACGGCGTTCTCGACCTGGGTCACGCCCTCGCGGGCGCGGGCCGCACGCTCCACGGCCAGGGCGAGCTGCACCTTGCGCTCGGTCGACCAGGCGCCGAAGTCGGGCGACGCGAGGCCGTCGACCGGGGCCTCCCCCGACTCGTCGGAAAGCCCGCCGTGCTCGTCCTCGTCGGCGACCTCGGCCGCCCCGCGCGCCGCGCGGGCGACGTCCGAGACGCCGCCGTCCGACAGATCGGTCCCATAGGCGTAGCCGCTGCGGGCGCCGACGAAGGCCCGGACGCCGATGCCACGGCCACCCGCGTCGCTGAGGCTCTCGACCTCGCCGTCGTACACCCGCACGCGCCGGCTCGTGCTCTCCTCGGCCCACGCGTCGGCGTCGGTGGCCCCGGCGGCCAGGGCGACCTCGACCGCCCGGCGAGCGGGATCGGCGAGCGTCATCGCGTCAGCGGTCCTCCCAGGGCGAGCCGCCGCCGGCGATCACGCTGCCGTTCCCCCGACCGTGAGCTCGCGGATGCGCACATGCGGCTGGCCCACGCCGGCCGGGACGGACTGACCCGCCTTGCCGCAGTAGCCGGTCGCGATCTCGAGGTCTCCGGCCACGCCGTCGATCGCGCCTAGCGCGTCGAGGCCGTTGCCCACCAGGGTCGCGCCGCGCACGGGAGCGGTAACTCGCCCGCCCTCGATCAAGTAGCCCTCGGAGACGCCGAACACGAAGTCCCCGGTGGCCGGCTCGACCTGGCCGCCGCCGAACGACACGGCGTAGAGCCCGCGCTCGACGCCGGCGATGAGCTCCTCCGGCGTGGCCGCGCCGGGAGCGAAGAACGTGTTGGTCATGCGCGGCGCCGGGAGGTGACGGAACGACTCGCGCCGGCCGTTTCCGGTGGAGTCGACGCCGTCGCGACGCGCCCGGAGCAGGTCGTACAGGTAAGAGCTGAGGCGCCCCTCCTCGATGACGGTCGTGCGGCGGGTCGGGGTGCCCTCGTCGTCGATGCCGTCGCTGCCCCAGTCGTTCTCGCGGCTGCCGTCGTCGTAGGCCGTGACGAACCGAGGCGCCACCTGCTCGCCCAGCCTGCCGGCGTAGATGCTCGCTCGCTTCTGAACCGCGTCCGCCTCCAGCCCGTGGCCGACCGCCTCGTGGAGCAGGACCCCGCCGAACCCGTTGCCGACCACCACCGGAAGCCGTCCGGTCGGGGCGTCGACGGCGTCGAGCAGCGCGAGTGCCTTGCCCGCGGCCAGCTCCGCGACCTCCTCCGGCGCCTCCTCGAAGAGCTCCCAGCCGGCGTGGCCACCGTGCGTGTCGGTGCCCGTCTCGACCCGGCCGTCGCGGCGGGCGACGACCTGGGCGCGCAACCGCACGCGCGTGCGGTCGTCGGAGGCCGCGCGGCCGTCCGAGTTGTAGACGTCGACGAGGCGACGCGACTCCGCGTAGCCGAGGCGGACCTGGGCCACCTCGTGGCCGGCGGCGCGGGCCCGCTCGTCGCCGGCGCGGAGGAGGTCGGCCTTGCGGCCGGCTTCGACGTCCTCGGGCCGCGTGCGAACCGGGTGGCCCCGCGCGGCCGTCTCCGCGGCGAGCGCCGCCGGCCGCCGCTCGTCTCCGCGCAGCGCCTGGGCGACCGACCCGGCGAGGCGCAGGAGGTCCGGCTCCTCGAGCCCGTCGACGTAGCCGTAGTAGCTCGACTCCCCCTGCACGACGCGCACGCAGGCGCCCCGCTCGCGGCCCGTCTGGGGTCGCTCCACGCGCCCGTCGTCGAACGAGAGCGAGAACCCGTGGCGAGCCTCGGCGTAGAGCTCGGCGAGGTCGCCGCCGCGGCCCAGCGCCCGCTCGAGCACCCGGGCGGCGAGAGCCGGCTCGACGAGGGTCATGGGGAGTCCTCGATGGGGCCGTCCCCGCGCGGCCCGAGGGCCGCCCCGCCCGCCTCCTCCGCCAGCTCGACCATGCGCTCGCCGATCTCGAGGATCCGCTCGTGGCCGCGGGCCTCCGGCTGCAGCAGGCGGGCGTAGCCGGTCTGGTCGTAGACGAGCACCCGCGGCTCGCGCTCTCGCTGCATGCGACGGACCGCCGCCGCCACGTCCTCCGCCAGGCCGGCCGCCCGGCCGATGGGGCCTCTGCGCTTCTCCCTCACGTGGCGTCCTTGCGCCGCGGCGCGCGCCGCGCGCGCCGGGCGGAGCCGCCGGCCCGCCGTCGCGCGGGATTCCGGGGTGCCGGCGGCGCTTCCTCGTCCTCGACGTCGCGGCCCAGCTCCGGCAGCGGCAGGTCGCCCGCCGCGTCTTCCTCGGAGGCCGACTCTGCACCGCGGGCGTCGGCCGCCGCGGCGACGCGGATCGGGGCCCCACCCTCCAGCTCGCCGAGCACCGCGCGCAGGTCGTACAGCATCAACGAGGACAGGGCGCCGCGGCGGGCGACCACCGCGAGCGTCCAGCGGGGCGTGCGGGACGCGTACGCGGCCCCGCCCGGCACCTGGACCTCGATCTGCTCCGCGGGGTCGGCGTCCCAGTCGCGGGTCGCCCGATCGACCGTCTCGAACAGCTCGCGCGTCAGCTGGGCCAGGGCTTCGGCACGCTCCGGATCGGACTCGCTCGATCCGGCGAGCGCGCCGGCTGCGTCGAGGAGGACGGCGGCGCGGGCGTCGGACGAGAGCTCGCACAGCCGCGTCGCGGTCCGCTCGGGGGTCAGCGTCCCGGCCATCTGGCCAGAATAGCGGCGTGCCGCTCTCCCGAATCTCGTGGCTCGTGACCGTCGCGATCTGTCTCGTCGCGGCGTTC
>Ga0081538_10001111_pt1 | contig 28492 bp, 26 predicted proteins | sample TabmetS5T2R1_FD_71022 | JGI IMG/M metagenome (GOLD analysis project Ga0081538, IMG submission 71022) | Tabebuia heterophylla rhizosphere microbial communities from the University of Puerto Rico - S5T2R1 | ecosystem: Host-associated > Plants > Roots > Rhizosphere ...
GGCCCGGCTGGGCGGGGGGGGGGTGCCGGATGGCCTGGCCGCGGGCCCCGCCGACGTCCAGGTGGGCGGTGCGGCCCCGCCGGTAGCTGACCGGGAAGACCTCGCCGGGGGTGAACCAGCGGAAGGCGAGCAGCGGGATGGTCACCCCGAGGGCCGCCCCCACCAGCACGTCGCTGGGGGCGTCGACGCCCAGGTACATGCGGACGAGGGCGAGCAGGGTGACCAGCCCGGTGGCGACCCACTTGCCGGCCTGCCGCCAGCGGCCCTTGGGCACCAGGCTGTACAGCATGATGACCAGGACGGCGGACAGGTAGGCGACCGGCCGCGACGGCATCGCCCAGCCGGCCCAGGTCCCCTCGATCTCAACCCCGAACGGCCGCGGCCGCCGCACCGCCGCCGAGAGACCGAGGACCGCCAGGGCCACCACCTGGAAGGAGATCAGCCCGACGATCAGGTGCCGGAAGCGCCTGTACACGACCAGCACGATCACGGTCGACCAGGCCAGCACCTTCACCGTCCACAACGACCCGAGCAGCCCGTGCAGCCCCCGCACGAAGCTGGTCAGCCCGGGCGTGCGCAGGGCGGCCAGCCGCTCCACCACCCAGGTGTCGACCACCGTGAAGGAGACCCCGCGGCCGTAGCGGCCGGCGGTGAACACCAGCAGGGTCAGGGTGACAAGCCCGACGGCGGCGACCATCCAGCCGAACCCGGTGCTCTCCAGGTGGCGGGGCAGCGGCGGAGGCTCCCCGGTCGGGCGCCGTCGCCGCCGGCCCCGCCGGCTGCCCGGCGGGGCGGCGTCGCGGGCCGTACCCAGGGCGTGGCTCGAACCGCCGTCCATACATGGCAGTATCGCAGGCGTGTCGATGCCCGGCTCAGCACTCCCAGGCGGCGGCGTCGGGGTTGCGGCCCTTCAGCTCCTCGAACAGCAGGACCATGCGGTCGATGCACCAGGCCTTGACGCTAGCCCGACCGCTTCAGCTCCTGGACGGCCCAGGTGTTGCCGTCCGGGTCGTCGAAGAAGAGGAACCGCGAGCCCGGCGTGCCCTCGGGCCCGAGCTGCTGCACGTCGCCGACGCCGACGCCGCGGCCGGCGAGCGCCTCGCGGACGGCGTCGATGTCCTCGACGACCAGCTGCACGCCCTTGACCGAGCCGGGCGCGCCGAGCGGCAAGCCCTCCCCGATCACCACCGAGCAGGCCGAGCCGGGCGGCGTCATCTGCACGACCCGCATGCCCCCGCCGGGACGGATGTCGTGGTCGAGGTTGAAGCCGACCTGGTCGGTATAGAAGGCCTTGGCGGCGTCGACGTCGGAGACGGGGATGGGGACGACCTCGAGCTTCAGGTCCATGCGGCCTCCTGCTGTCCGGGGATGGGGCCGAGCATAACGGCAATCGTCAGGGGGGCGCCGGGTGGGGCCGGGGGGGCCGGGAGCGGACCGCCGGGGCCAGGGCGGCGATCCCGGCGGCGAGCAGGAGCAGGACGAGCAGGGCCCGGCCGAGCCCGACCCGGTCGGCCAGCAGGCCGATCAGGGGCGGGCCGAGCAGGAAGCCGCCGTAGCCGATGGCGGTGACCGCCGCGATGGCGTCGGCGGGTCGCTCCGGCGCCTCGCCACCGGCGCTGACCGCGGCCGGGAACACCAGGCAGACGCCGAGGGCCCACAGGGCGGCGCCGACGTAGGCGGCGACCAGGCCCGGCCCGAGGACGGTGAGCAGGACCCCGGCGAAGCTGACCAGGCCGCCCGCCCGCACCGCCCCGTCGCGGCCCAGCCGCTCGGCCACCGCGGTGCCCGAGAACCGCCCACCCGCCATCGCCACCGCGAACACCGCATACCCGAACGCGGCCAGCGACGCGCTCGCCCCCCGCTCGTCGGTCAGGAACAACGCCAGCCAGTCCGCCGCCGCCCCTTCCAGCGTGGTCGCGCACAACGTCACCGCCCCCACCAGCAGCAGCCGCCCACCGAGCACCCGGGCCCCGCCCCGCGCGGGGCTGTGGACAGCCGCCGGCACCGAACCTCGCCCTCGGCTACGCTCCCCCTCCGGGGGGCCTGCCACCGGGCCCGATGGGTGCGATGTCCCCGATGGGTGCGACGTCCCCGATGGGTGCGGCGTCCCCGATGGGTGCGATGTCCCCGGTGGGTGCGGCGTGCCCGGTGGGTGCGACGTGCCCGGATGGGGGGTGGCCTCGGCACGGTCCTCGACGAAGCTGCGCAGGGCCAGCAGGTTGACGCCGGTGCAGGTCGCGGCGACGGCGGCGAAGTGCAGGGCCAGGGGGACGTCGAGCTGGGCGGCCAGGGCGCCGCAGGCGGCGCCGGCGATGCCGCCGACGCTCCAGCAGGCGTGGTAGCGGGGCATCCACTCCCGGCCGGCGCGCTGCTCGACGGCGCTGCCGTGCACGTTCATGGCCACGTCCCACGACCCGTAGAACGCCCCAAGGACGAACAGGGCCAGCCCGAGCGCGACCAGGTTCGGGACCACCGCCAGGGTGACCAGCATCGCCGAGGCGGCGACGGTGGTGGCGGCGACCACCAGGCGGCTGCCGAACCGCCGGCACCAGCGGCCGCTGAACGGCATCGACAGCAGCGACCCGATCCCGGGGGCCAGCAGGACCAGGCCCAGCTCGGCCGCGCTCGCCCCCAGCCGGTCCCTGGTCGCGGGCAGCCGCGACACCCAGGAGGCGAGCAGGAAGCCGTTGACGGCGAAGACCAGGGCGGTGGCCAGCGCCGCCCGCCGCAGCCGGGGCTCGGCCGCCGGGCCGCGGCGGGCCCGGATCACCCGTAGTACCTGAAGATCACCTCGGCCACGCAGACCGGCTTGGCCTGGCCCTCGACCTCGAAGGTGGCCCCGTAGAGGACCTGGAAGCTGCCGCCCACCTCCTCGACCCCGTTGACCTCGAGGCCCATGCGCAGGCGCCCGCCGACCCGGGCCGGGGCCGGGAACCGGACCCGGTTGAGCCCGTAGTTGAGGACCGTCCGGGCCCCGTCCACGACCAGGACCTCGGCCAGCAGCCCGGTGAACCGGCCCAGGGTGAAGAACCCGTGGGCGACCGTGGCCCCGAACGGCCCGCCGGCCGCCCGCACCGGGTCGACGTGGATCCACTGCTCGTCGCCGGTCAGGGCGGCGTAGGCCGAGACATCCTCCTGGGTGATCTCGTGCCAGGCGCTCCAGCCGAGGTGCTGGCCGGCGAGGCCGGGAAGCTCGGCGACGTCGACATGCCGGGGGGAGGCGGGCGGGTCGGTCGCCAGGGTCTGGTGGGCGGAGCTGGTCACCTCACCAGTATTCCGGGTCTGGTCCCCTCCCGGCCATTCCGGCAGGCCGCCCCAGGCCAGGTAGACGCAGCCGAAGTAGGCCTCCTCGACCCACAGGTCGGGCACCACCCGCTCCAGCTCGGCCCAGGGCCGACGGAACCCCTCGAAGGTGGTCACGTACTGGCGGGCCACCTGCCACACCAGCGGGTTGAGCTGGGGCAGGAACGCCGTCCACTTGGGCCCGGCGGCGGCCAGGCGCCCCCCCGCCCGCACCTGGCCGAGCACGTTGGCCAGCGCCTTGGGGGACCGCATGACGTCGTGGGTGAAGGCGAACAGCACCGCGTCCACCGGGCCACCGACGGTGGCGTCCTCGGCGGTCGCCTCCAGCAGGGTCACGTTCTCCCAGCCGGCGGCCTCGACCCGGGCCCGGGCGGCGGCCAGCATCTCCGGGCACGGCTCGATCCCGACCAGCCGGCCGGAGGGGCCGATGGCGGCCTGGATCGGCTCGAAGCTCATCCCGGTGCCGCAGCCCACGTCCAGGACCACGTCGCCGGGCTGGAGGCGCAGGTGGGAGACGGCACGGTGCCGGTAGGGCTCGAGCCAGGCGGTGGTCAGGTCGTAGCTGCCGGCGAGTCGGCGGTACAGGGCGGTGGCGCGCGCGGTGTCGATCATGGGTGCTCACAGCTGGGTCGGGTCCAGCCAGTATCGCCCGTCCCGGGCGCCGTGTGCAGCCCCCCGGCCGCGGTCCAGCAGCAGAAATAGGCAGCGGAGCCTCCAGCTTGCATACTTGAGGTAACCGGCGGCTGACGGGACGGTCGCCGGGGACTGGGAGCCGGAGCGGGATGGTCGCAAGCGACAGGCCGGGCGTGACGGCACCGGCCGAGGGTGACCGGGGCGGCGACGACGCCGGGGAACCCGCGCTCCGGGCGGCCGCCAACCCGCGGCTGGCCCGGCACCGCCTGACCGTCGACGGGCGGCAGGTCGGCGTGGCCGTCGGCGGCCACGGCCTGCCCCTGGTGCTGGCCAGCGGGCTGCTGCTCACCGACCGGCTGTACGTGCAGACCCTCAGCCGGCTGGCCGCGGCCGGGTTCCGGGTGGTGGCGGTCGACGTCGCCGGCAGCGGCATCTCCGACGACGGCAAGGGGCTGGACGAGTACGGGCGGCTGCTCGGGCGGGTCCTGGACGAGCTCGGGGTCGGGCGGGCCGTCCTGGCCGGCCATTCGCTGGGCGGCCGGCTGGTGACCGAGCTGGCCGCCCGCCGCCCCGACCGGGTGGTGGCGCTGCTGCTGGTCGACGCCAGCGTGGGCGCGCCCTGGGACAACCTGGTCCGGCTGGTCGGCTGGGCGCCGCCGTCGGTGGGGGTGCTGGGGGCGATGCTGCTGGCCGACACCCTCGGCACCGTGCCCTTCGCCCGCGACTTCCACCAGGCGGCCAAGCTCAGCCGCCTGGCCGTCCCGGTCGTCCTCGGCCACCTCAGCGCCCCCTGGCGGCTGTTCGGCCCCGGCCTGTCGGCCCTGTACGCCGCGGCCAGCGCCCCCCTGCTCGACCAGGTCGCGCGGACGGCGACGCCGGTGGTGGTGGTCCACGGCGACTGCGACCTGGTGGTGCCGCTGGCCACGGCCCGCGACGCCGCCCGGCGCACCGGCGGGGAGCTGGTCGTGGTCCACGGGGCCACCCACTCCTTCCTGCTCCAGGACCCCGAGACCCTCCCGGCGATCGTGCGTGAGCTGCTGGCCGGCGAGCTGGGCGCGGCCCGGGCCAGGGCGCTGCTGGAGGCCGGCCTGGACCCGGCCGCCCCCCTGGCCGCGGTGGACGACGCCTTCGCCCCCGCCGGGACCCTGCTGCGCCTGCTCGGCCCGCCCGGCCGCGACCCGGCGCCGCCGCCGGCCCCGCGTCCGCCCCACTACACCTGGACCCGGACCAGGCCCCCGGTCGCGGGCGGGAGGCCCGGATGACCGTCGCCCTGACCTGGATCGGGCAGGCCGGCTTCCTGCTCCGCACCCCGGCCACCCGCCTGGCCGTCGACCCGTTCCTGTCCGACCACCCGGACCGGCGGTTCCCGGCGCCGGTCGGGGTCGGCGACCTGGCCGGGACCGAGCTGGTGCTGGCCAGCCACCAGCACCTGGACCATCTCGACGCCCCGGCCCTGGCCGCCCTGCTGGAGCGGGACGACCGGACCAGGGTGGTCGTGCCGGCCCCGGTGGTGCCGGTGGCCACCGAGGCCGGGCTGCCCGGCGACCGCCTGGTCGCGGCCCGGCCGGGGGAGCCGGTGACGGCCGGGGACGTGACCGTCCACCCGGTCCCGGCCCTGCACGGCGTGCACGTGGCCGACGCCTACACCCACGGCCTGCCCGGCGACGGCGACCAGGTCCGCTACCTGGGCTACGTACTGGAGACCCCGGCCGGCCGGCTGTACCACGCCGGCGACACCCTGCGCTGGCCCGGCCAGGCCGAGCTGCTCCGCCGCCTCGGGGTGGAGGTCGCCCTGCTGCCCATCAACGGCCGCGACGCCCGGCGCGAGGCCCTCGACATCGTCGGCAACCTGGACGGGCGCGAGGCCCTGGCCCTGGCCCGCGACGCCGCCGTCGGCACGGTCGTGCCCATGCACTACGACCTGATGCGGGGCAACCTCGGCGACACCGACGAGCTCGTCCGGCTGGCCCCGTCGCTCTACCCCGGCGGGCGGGTGGCCGTGCTGGAGCGCATGGCCGAGACCCCGCTGGCCGCGCTGGCCGGGCGCTGACGCCCCGAGGTCAGGCCCGCCCGAGCGGCCGCGGACCGCCGATCCGGGTCCGCACCCCGGGCGACCAGTGCACCAGCGGCTCGCCGTCCGGGGCGGGCAGCCCGGCCGCGGTGACCAGGTCCGAGTCCAGCTCGCGCACCACCGCCCGGTGCAGCGGCCACGGCTCGTGCTCGACGGTCGAGCGGGCCAGCACCGGCCCCAGGGTGGTGTAGAGCTGCCAGCGGGCGGTCAGGTAGTGGTCGAACTCGCCCAGCTCCCCGGGGGCCAGCGGATCGCCCACCTCCACGGTGACGGCCGAGGTGGCCGGGGCCGGGCCCGGCCACCGGCGGCGGCTGCGGTAGCGGACGGTCGAGCCGTCGCGCTCCACCGTCATGGCCGACCACTTGTAGGGCAGGCGGTAGGTCGCCTGGGCGACCAGCACCGGCTCCAGCCGGGCCGCGTCCAGGGAGAAGAACCAGAGCCCGTCGCGCCCGTCGGGCCCGACCACGTAGGTGCGCACGTTGGTCTCGGGGAAGCTGGCGAACCAGGGCGGGGCCGGCGCCACCGGGGTGCGCAGGTCCTGGAGCAGGAACGGGGTCAGCCCCACCCAGGCCCGGCCGTCGAAGGTGTGGGGGCGCAGCCGGCCCGGCAGCAGGCGGGCCAGCACCTCCGGCTCATAGGACCAGTGCAGGAACGACAGCCAGCTCCAGGTCTGGTACATCACCGGCCGGCGGACCGGCCAGGGCGGGACCGGGCTAGGCCGCGGCGGGCTCGACGGCATACAGCTGCCAGGAGTCGGGGACACCCTTGAGCCGGTGGGTGCCGCGGTCGGCGAAGGCGAACCCGGACCCGGCGACCAGGTCCTTGACCGTCCGCGAGCAGACGATCTCCCCGGCCCCGGCCTGGGCCAGGACCCGGGCGGCGATGTGGACGGCGATCCCGCCGATGTCGTCGCCGAGCAGCTCGACCTCGCCGGTGTGCAGCCCGGCCCGCACCTGGAGGCCCTGGTCCCGGAGGCCGGCCCGGATGGCCGCGGCCGCCCGGATGGCCCGGGCCGGCCCGTCGAAGCTGGCCAGGAAGCCGTCCCCGGTGGTCTTGACCTCGCGGCCCCGGAACCGGGCCAGCTGGCCGCGGACCAGCTCCTGGTGGTCGACCAGGACCCGGTGCCAGCGGCGGTCGCCGAGGGTGGCCGCGAGCCCGGTGGAGTCGACGATGTCGGTGAACAGGACCGTGGCCAGGACCCGGTCGGGGTCGGCGGCCGGGATGGTGCCGGTCAGGAACTCCTGGGTCAGGGCGACCACGGCGTCCTGGTCGCCGAAGAACGGGAGGTGGTCGTCGCCGGGCAGCTCGACCAGGCGGGCTCCGGGGATGCGCTCGGCCATGTAGCGGCTGGCGTTGACGCTGGCCAGCCGGTCCCCGGTCCGGTGCAGGACCAGCACCGGGGCCTGGATGGTGCCGAGCAGGCCGCGGATGTCCACCGGGCCGAGGGACCTGATCCCCTCCAGGGTCTCGACCGGGCTGGAGGCCGAGGCGGTGAACATCCGCCACCACTGCCGGACCGTGGGGTTGCCGGCCTCGCTCGGCGCCAGGGCGGTCAGGAGCCGGTCGGCCAGCTCGTACGGTGACAGGGCCCGGATCCAGGTGAACACCTCCTCGCGCTCGGTGGGGGTCGAGCCCCAGGGGTAGTCGTCGTCGCTCAGGGTGGCCGGGTGCGACCCGAAGGTCACCACCGCCGAGACCTCGTCCGGGTGGGTCGCGGCCAGCAGCAGGGCCAGGCGGCCCCCGGTGTGGCAGCCGAAGTAGGCGGCCCGCTCGGACCCGACGGCGGCCAGGACGGTGCGGACGTCGTCCATCTCGTCGTCGAAGGTGTGCCCGGTCGGCCCCCGGTCCGACAGGCCGTCGCCGAGGCGGTCGAACAGGATCAGGCGGGAGAACGACGACAGCTTGGTGAGGAACCCGGCGAACGACGGGTCCTCCCACAGCAGGCCCAGGTGGGTCGGCCACCCGAACAGGAAGACGAGGTCCAGCTCGCCCTGGCCGACCACCTGGTAGGCCAGCCGGCGCCCGTCCCGGCGGCGGGCGAAGCTGAACGGCGGGCCGTAGCGCATGCCCGCAGTCTACGGGTCAGGCGGTGATGGGCTGGTGGCCCTCCAGGGGCTCCTGGAGCTCGGGGCGGTTGTTGCGGACGTTGCCCACGGCCGGGTCCACCGGCCAGAGGGTCAGCATCTCCTCGGGGGCGGGGACGAGCAGCTTGGCCAGCTCCTCGGTGTCGGTGTTGTCGGGGTCGAGCCAGGTGTCCCAGGCCTCGGGGGCCAGGATCACCGGCATGCGGTGGTGCACCGACTCCATCAGGTGGTTGGCCGAGGTGGTGAGGATGGTGCAGGTCCACAGCTCCTCGCCGTCGCCGTCCCTGCCGGCGGACGGGTCGCGCCAGGTCGCCCACAGCCCGGCCAGGGCCAGGGGGCTGAAGTCGCGGGAGGTGATGTAGAAGGGCTGCTTGCGCTGGCCCTTGCCCTGGTCCTGCCACTCGTAGAAGCCGTCGATGGGGATGATGCAGCGCTTGCGGGCCAGGGTGCTCCTCCAGCCCTTCTTCTCCCGCACCGTCTCGGCCCGGAGGTTGATCATCCTGTTGGCCCCGCTGGGGTCCTTGGCCCAGCGCGGCACCAGCCCCCAGCGCAGCGCGCGCAGCTGCCGGGCGCCGTCCGGCGAGGCCGTGACGACCAGGATGTCGCTGGCCGGGGCCACGTTCCAGCTGGGCTGGTGGCCCTCGACCCCCAGCGGCTCGGCCCGGAACTGCTCGAGCAGGAACTGGAGCTGGCTGGTGGAGCTGAATCGTCCGCACATGGGTCCACCTTACCCGACAACCCGGACAGCGTGGCAATGCTCTCAGGCGAGCAGCCGCTGGCCGAGCCAGCGTCGTCGGAGGTGACGCCGGGGAGGACGAAGAAGAAGCCGCCGCCCACCGGGAGGATGTACTCCCGGCGACCCCGGCTCAGTCCAGGTTCGGCAGGACCCGCTCGGCGATCTCGGTGGCGAACTCGACCGGGTGGCGGTCGGGCATGACCTCGACCTCGGTCACGCCAAGGGCGGCGTACTCGCCGGCCGCGGCCAGGAACCCGTCCACGTCGGCCAGGACCGGGCGGACGGCCAGCACGGTCTTCTGGATGCGGTCGTAGTCGCGCCCCTCGGCCTCGCAGTGGGAGCGCAGGACCTCGAGCTTGCGGGCGACATCGGCCGGGCTGCTGCCGAACAGGTTGCTGGCGTCGCCGTAGCGGGCCGCCAGCCGCAGGGTCTTCTTCTCCCCGCCGCCGCCGACCAGGACCGGCGGATGGGGGCGGCTGATCGGCGCCGGCACGCACAGCGTCTCGGCCAGCTGGTAGTGGCGGCCGTTGTAGGGGCCGTCGTTGTCGCTCCACATCTGCAGGCAGATCTGGAGCGTCTCCTCCAGGCGCTCGAACCGCTCGGCCACCGGGACCACCGGCACACCCAGGCCGCGCTGCTCGCGCTCGTACCAGGAGGCGCCGATGCCCAGCCGGGCCCGGCCGCCGGACAGCACGTCCAGGGTGGTGACGGTCTTGGCCAGCAGCCCCGGCTGCCGGTACATCACCCCGGTGACCAGCACCCCCAGGGTCATGCGCTCGGTCAGGGCGGCGACGTGGCCGAGGGTGGTGTAGGCCTCCAGCATCGGCTCGGCGGCCGAGCCGGCGTGCTCCATCTGGAACCAGTGGTCCATGACCGTGAAGGTCGCGAAGCCGGCCTGCTCGGCCACCCTGGCCGTCTCGGCCAGGGTGGGGGCGATGCGGGCCGGCTCGGGCGGGGTGGAGTACGTCCAGTAGTGCAGGCCAAGCCTCATCGCGCTCTCCTCGCTACGGCCGGCTATGCGGGCGGCATGCCGTCGGTGTTGCTGAACGACGGCGTCTCGAGGGTAGCGGCCGTGCTGGCGAGCGGCGGGAACGGCTCGTCGGAGTAGACGGGGATGCCGAGGTCCCAGAACCGCTGGATCTGGACCGGGTCGCGGATGCTGTGGACGTACGGGATAGCGCCGGCGGCCTTGAGGCCGTCGGTGAACGACTTGCGGTAGCGGCGGCCCTGGTGGGCGTTCTCGGCCAGGCTGAGCGAGAGGATGCGGTCTCGCCACCACATCATCACCGCCGGGGCCCGGTTGCGCCTGACGAAGTCGATCGTCTTCCAGTCCTCGTAGCGGCCCTGGCCCTGGGTCATGTAGAGGGCCATGACGTAGTTGCGCAGCGGGTACCAGGCCCGGTGGGCGTGCAGCTCCTCCTGGTGGGCGACGTGGGGGAAGAGCCGCTCGATCAGCCGCGGCCGGCCGAGCGCCTTGGACTGGCGGACATAGGCCTTGAGCAGCTCGGTCCGGCTGTACTTGAAGTCGCCGATGATGTAGATGTCGGGGTGGTCGATCATCAGGCGCAGGATGTCCTGGCTGCGCAGGACGGTGTACTTGCCGAGGTACTTGCGCCCCGCCCGGACGATGTCGGCCCAGGTCGACTGCTTGAAGGGCTTGGTCAGGCCGTAGTTGTGCTCGCTGTGGTCGTGGGCGGCCAGGGCCGTGCCGTCGCCCATCAGGACGTGGTCGACCTCGAACACCCGGAAGCCGCGGGCGTAGTTGCGCCGGAACGCCTCCAGGCTGTTGGTGTAGGTGCGGCCGTCGATGGAGCCGAAGGCGTGGGCCACGAAGCCGTAGGGGTTGTACCGCTCGGCGATCGTGGCCGGCTGGAGGGGCACGGCCCTGGCGTAGTCGAGGTCGACCGTGGTCCGGCGGGTCACGAAGCGCCGGCCGGCGGTGCCCGCGGCCAGGACGTCGTCGCCCGTCCCGGGCGCCCACCAGATCACGTCGGTGCGCCCGTCGCCGCCGAAGTCGCCCACCAGCGACCGGTAGTTGTGGGTGATCGAGGTCTTGACCTGCGAGAACCGGCCGCCCGAGCCGCCGTACCACACGTAGTCGCTGGGGGCGCCAGGGGCGTACCAGTAGATGTCCTGGCGGCCGTCGCCGTCGAAGTTGCCGACGAAGGGCCGGTAGGTGCCGTTCACCTTGGCGGCCACGCCGGCGAAGGCGCCGCCGGCCCGGCCCAGCCACAGCCGGTCGGTGGCCGCCCCGGCCGCGTACCAGAACACGTCGGCGTGACGGTCGCCGTTGAAGTCGCCGACCAGGGGCTGGAAGGTGCGGGTGACGCTGACGCCCCGGTCGGCGAAGCTGCCGTTGGCCCGGCCCAGCCACAGCCGGTCCCTCGCCGCCCCCGGGCCGTACCAGAAGATGTCGGAGCGCCGGTCGCCGTTGAAGTCGCCGAGGAACGGCTTGTAGGTCCGGGTCACGCTGACGCCCCGGTCGGCGAAGCTGCCGTTGGCCCGGCCCAGCCACAGCCGGTCCCTCGCCGCCCCCGGCCCGTACCAGAGGATGTCGGCCCTGGCGTCGCCGTTGAAGTCGCCCACCAGCGGCTGGTAGGAGCGGACGACGCTGACCGTCCGGCCCGCGAACTTGCCCCGGGGCTGGCCCAGCCAGAGCCGGTCGGTGGCCGCCCCCGGCCCGTACCAGAAGATGTCGGCGCGGCCGTCGCCGTTGAAGTCGCCGATCAGCGGCTGGTAGGAGCGGGTGACGCTCACCGGCACGCCGGCGAAGTTCCGGTCGGCCCGGCCCAGCCACAGGTGGTCGGGCCTGCCCCCCGGCCCGTACCAGAACAGGTCCTTGCGGCGGTCGCCGTTGAAGTCGCCGACCAGGCCGGTGGTCTCGGTGGCCACCTGGCCCTGGGCGGCCGCCGCCACGGCGGCCTCGTCGGTGGCGGCGGTCCCGGGCTGGCCCGGCGCCGGCGCCGCCCACACCCACGTCGCGGCCAGCGCCAACAGGATCCCGGCGGTGCGCACACCGCGGCGGTGCTGCGCCATGTCTCCCCCGTCCGCTCGAGCGGCGCGCGGATTGTGAGCGCGCAGAGTATGGGACCACGCGTCAGGGAGCACAAGCCGGTAGGTTTGCTTATCTTTTCCAGAATGACCCGAATCGGCCATCGGCAACCCGCTGGGGCGTGCCGGCCCTGTCCGGCCCGCTGGCCGGGCTCTGGGTGGCCGCCCTGGTGGTCCTGGTCGCGCTGGTGGTGGCGGCCGGGTCGCTGTGGCTGCGGCCTCCCGGCCGGGCCGGGGGCGTCTGAGCGCCTCCGCTCAGTCGCTCGGCCGCTTGGCGACCCATTCGGCGTAGGCGCCGCTCTGGACGAGATCGTGGAACTCCTCGGCCATGCACTGGTACAGCGCCGGCACGTGCATCCCCCGCCAGTGCATGTCGTCGACGATCTCGCGGGCGTGCCGCAGCGCCCTGATCTTGTCACCGTTCATCCAGAGACCCTCCGGAGGCGGCCCGCCGAGCCCGGTGACGGCGGACCTTGGCGATGCTGCCGCAGGCCCGGCCGTCCGCGCCCGCGTACATGCCGCACCAGACCTTGCTGGCGTTACGGGTGCGGTCCCAGAACACTAGCCGGCAGTCCGGACACTGGCGCAGCCGGGACCAGGTGCCGGCGGCCAGCGCGGCCGCGACCGCCTCCACCACCGCCCCGGCCAGGCCGGCCAGCCGCCCCCTGGCCGGCCGGGGAACGCCCGGGAAGGGCGGCCGCCCACCGGGCCGGGTCGGCCCGGAACTCGTGCAGCCGGTCCTGGCCCGGGCCGGCTCCGGGCAGGCCGGTGTTGAGGAAGGCCCGGACCAGCTCGAGCGTGCCCGGGGCCTCCCAGCGATGCTCCTCGTTTACCATCGCCTTACGATATCAGGTTCACATCGGCCGCCCTCTGCGCCCCGGCCCCGCACCGCCGCCCGGCCCGGCGCGCCCAGGCCCGGCTCAGCCGGTGCCGGTCTTGGCGTGGGGGGCGGCGACCGGCTTGGACTCGGGGGAGCCGCGCTGGCGCAGGAAGATGGAGAGCACGATGAGCGCGGCCACGGCCAGGAACTCGCTCTGCCAGTTCTGCATGGACTCGAACCAGAACTGCGAGCTCGTCACGAACCCCCACAGCGACACGGTGGCCGCGCCGTGCTCCAGCTGCTGCTGGTTGTACTCGGCGTGGCCGCCCAGGGCGTGCAGCACGAACGAGAGCAGGAACAGCCCGAGCAGGGCGGCCGACAGGGAGTGCTCGTACAGGGTCAGGGCCAGGCCGCCGCGCCGGACCGGGCCGGGCGCCTCGGGGTCGTCGCCCTGGGCCCGCGGGTCGGCGTCGGCCTCGTCGCCGTCGGGGTTCTTGGACTCCGGCGAGCCCTTCTGGATCAGCAGCGCGGTGAGGACCACGTAGGCCCCCATCTGGAGGAACTCGCTCTCCCAGTTCTCGAAGGTCGCCTCGACGAACGCCCCGCTGGTCAGGTACTCGCCGTAGGACTCCGGCGGCTGCCGGTGCTCCTCGAGATCGCTGTTGCTGGCCTTCCAGCCGGCGATGCTCTGGGCCACCAGGAAGACCAGGAACAGCGCGAACATGGCGATCGAGAGCCCATTGTCACGAAGCACGCGGCGCATGCGGTTCCTCCGGTCGAGAGCTGCGGGGCGAGCGTCAGGGCGCTGGCTGCCGTGCAGCTTCCCACCTACCTGGGCGGGAGTCATGTCCACCCGAGCGTCTCAGCCGGAGCATACGAAGCCCGGAGCCGCCGGTGCTCAGGGGCCGCGCCGCTCGCACCAGTAGAGGTCGGTCCGGTAGGGCAACCCGACCCGGTCCCGGCCGGCCAGGGACGGCTCGGCGGCGAGCACCCGGTCGATCTCGCCCAGGACCCGGGCGCGGGCCGCGTCCGGGAGGGCGGCGATGAAGCTGATCGAGGCGAACCGGTCCAGCACCGCGGCCCGGTCCAGGTGGTGCAGGTGGTGGAAGCTCCGGTGGCGCAGGGGCGTGAACCCGTCGGCGGCGTCGAAGGCGGCCCGCCAGCGGCCGTCCCGGTACCGGGGGGCGTCGCCGGCGTGGCGGTCCAGGATGGCGGTGACCTCGGCCACCCAGGGCCGCGACTCGTCCCGGGCGTTCCAGATCAGCCCCAGCCGCCCGCCCGGCCGCAGCACCCGGCCCAGCTCGGCCACGGCCCGGCCGCCGTCGAACCAGTGGAACGCCTGCGCGACCGTGACCGCGTCCAGCGACCCGCCCCGCACCGGGATCGCCTCGGCCGTCCCGCCGAGCACCAGCGGGCCAGGCCCGGGCCGGTCCGTCGGATGCCCCGCCTCGGGCCCGCCGGGCCGCTCGGCGGCGGCGAGCCGGGCCAGCTGGGCGCGCATGGCCGCCACCGGCTCGACCGCGAGCAGGGTGGCCCCGGTGGCCAGGAGCTGCCGGGTCAGCTTGCCGGTGCCGGCGGCCAGGTCGAGCACGGTCGTGCCGGGCGCCACCCCGAGCACCCGGACCAGCCCGGCCACCGCCTCCGCCGGGTACCCCGGCCGCCCCCGCTCATAGGCGGCGGCCGCCCCGGCGCTCCCGAATCCCCGCCGCGCCTGGTCGTGCATGCCGATGCCGCCTTCCGGTGGCGAACCTGCCCGCGCCCCAATCTATGCGACGGGACGCGCCGGCCGGTCGCGTACACTCCGCCCCATGGCCCCCCGTCCCCGCCGCCGGCGTGCCCTGGCCAGGGCCGGGGAGATCGAGTACGACCGGATCCTGTTCTTCAGCGACGCCATCTTCGCCATCGCGATCACCCTGCTGATCGTCGACCTCCAGGTCCCGGACGCCCCCAACCTGCAATCGGGCACGCAGCTGCGGGAGTCCGTTCCCCGGATGGCCGGGTTCGCCCTCAGCTTCGCCGTGATCGGGCTGTTCTGGATCGGCCACCACGGGCTGTTCCGCCGCATCAAGGGCCTGGACCGGCCCCTGATCCTGCTGAACCTGCTCTTCCTCGGCTGCATCGCCTTCCTGCCCTACCCGACGTCGCTGCTCAGCGCGGCCGGCGACCAGGTGCCGGCGACCGTCTTCTACGCGGCCAGCATCGCCGCCGCCGGCCTGGCCGAGGCCGTGGTGTGGCTGTATGCCAGCCACATCCGCGAGCTGGCCCTGCCCGGCGTCCCGCCCTCGCTGTACCGCTGGAACCTGCTGCGGATCCTCCCGAGCCCGGTGGTGTTCCTGCTCTCGATCCCGGTCGCCGTCCGCAACCCCGTCCTGGCCCAGTACCTGTGGCTCCTCGCCCTCTTCAGCGCCCTGCTGATCCGCCACCTGGAACCCCCCGAGGTCGACCCGGACACCACCGAAGGCGACGACTCCCCCGAGCCGCGGTAGACCGGCGGGGCCGGCGCCCAGCCACACCGTAGCCGCGGCTACCAGTGGCCGCGGTGGACGACGTCGTCGAACGGGCGCCGGTTGGGCCGCCGGATCGGCCGGAGCGGCCGGTCGGCGGGAACGCCCAGTGAGATCAGGCAGGCACAGAACCGCCCCTCGGGAAAGCCCAGCAGCCGCCGGGCCAGCTCCTGGTCGGCGACCGCCGCGTGGGCGCTGCCGACGCCCAGGTCGGCGGCGGCCAGCATGATGCTCATGGTCACCTGCCCGAGGTCGTACTGGATCAGGTCACGCGAGCGGGCGTCGTCGGCATCGGGGGCGACGAGCGCGATCGTCGCCGCCGACCTGGCCACGTGCCCGGCGCTGCGCCGCACCCTGGCCAGCTGGCCGAGCTGCTCCCGGTCGGTGCAGACCACGAAGTCCCACGCCTGCTGGTTCCCGGCCGACGGGCTGCGCCGCCCGGCCTCCAGGACCTGGTCCAGGTCCCCGGGCGCGATCGCCTGCTCCGCGTAGGACCGCACGTTCCGCCGGGACCTGATCGTATCCCACGTCTCCACCTCGACCTCCCTGAGCTCCCGCCACGCCGGGGCTACTCGATGGCGCGCCGGTCGCGGTCGTCGCGGGTGAGCCAGGCGCGCAGGGTCCGGCGGACCGGCTCCGCATACGAGTCGCCGAAGACCTTGACGTCGCCCATGACGGCGACGACCCACTCGCGCTTGGCCTGGCCGGCCGGCGTAGGGACGACCGGGGAGGAGGACCCCGCGGGGAGGTCGGCCTTCGGCGGTGGCCACCCGCAGTCGCTCCACGGCCGCTTCGCGCTCGGCGTCGGAGGCCCGGATCTCGCCGGAGGGTTGAGTTGGCCAGGTTCGTCGGTCATGTCCCCGACGATACGTCGCATCGGGTCGCCCAGAACAGCCCTCGGTGCTGGCGCTGGCTGGTGGACCGACACCAGGACTGACATGCTCGCTCTGGCTACCCTACCGGCATGGGGAGCAGGTGCTGGCTGGAGGCGGGAGAACGGTGGGCGCGCAGCGCGCGCTGATGCAGGGCCGCGAGGCGGCCGGACGGCTGGCGTGGGCGGACGCCTACACCGCGTTGTCCCTGGCCGACCGGTCGTCCTCCCTGACCGGGGAGGATCTGGAGCTGCTGGCGACCGCCGCGTATCTCCTCGGCCGTGTGGAGGACTGCCTGCGGGCGCTGCAGCGCGCCCAGCAGCTCCACGCCGAGCGCGGCGACCTCCGGCGGGCCGCGCGGTGCGCGTTCTGGCTGGCCTTCCACCTGATCAACCGGGGAGAGCTCGCGCAGGCCAGCGGCTGGCTCGCCCGGGCCAACCGGCTGCTGGAGCACGAGCGGGAGTGCGCCGAGCACGGCTACCTGCTGCTCCCGGTCGCGCTTCGGCAGGCGTTGGCCGGTGACTACGCGGCAGCGTGGCGGACGGCGGCCGATGCAGCCGCCATCGGCAGACGCGTCGCCGACGGTGACCTGGTCGCGCTGGCCCAGAGCATCCACGGCCGGGCCATGCTGCGAGAGGGTCGGGTGGGCGAGGGCCTGGTCCTGCTGGACGAGGCGATGGTGGCGGTGGTGGCCGGCGAGCTGTCGCCCCCCGTCGCCGGAGCGGTGTACTGCTCGGTGATCGACGCCTGCCAGGAGGTCCTGGAGTGGCGCCGCGCCCACGAGTGGACCGCCGCGCTGGCCGCCTGGTGCGGAACGCAGCCGGACATGGTCACCTTCACCGGGCAGTGCCTGGTCCACCGGGCCGAGATCCTGCAGCTGCACGGGGCCTGGCCGCAGGCGGTCGAAGAGGCCAGACAAGCGGGTGAGCGGCTCGTCCGGGGCGCCGACAGCTACGCCACCGGCGCGGCCCTCTACCGGCAGGCGGAGGTCCACCGGGTCCTCGGGGACTTCACGGCGGCGGAGGACGCCTACCGGCAGGCCAGCCACCTGGGCCTGGAGCCGCAGCCCGGGCTGGCCCTGCTGCGGCTGGCCCAGGGCCGGGCCGAGGCCGCCGAGGCGGTCATCCGCCGGGTCGTCGCCGAGACCTCCGAGCGGTTCCGGCGGGCCAGGCTGCTCCCCGCCCAGGTCGAGATCCTGCTGGCGGCCGGCGACGTGCAGGCGGCCCGTCACGCCGCCGACGAATTGACCGGATTGGCCGGGCGCTACAATACGCCGGCCCTGCGGGCCATGGCCGGCCATGCCCATGGTGCGGTCCTGCTCGCCGAAGGCGACGCCCGCGCCGCCGTGGTCGCCCTGCGGGGCGCCGGGCAGGGGTGGCGGGAGCTGGAGGCGCCCTATGAGGCCGCGCGGGTCCGGGTGCTGGTCGGGCTCGGCTGCCGGGCGCTGGGGGACGAGGAGGCCGCGGCCATGGAGCTGGACGCCGCCCGCAGCGTGTTCGCCCGGCTCGGCGCCGCACCGGACCTCGCCCGCCTGGCGACCCTCGATCGGCGGGAAGCCGCCTCCACGGGGCACGGGCTGACCGCGCGTCAGCTGGAGGTGCTCAGGCTCATGGCCGCCGGCAAGACCAACCTTGCCATCGCCACCGACCTGGTCCTGGCCGAGAAGACGGTCGACCGGCACGTGAGCAACATCTACACCAAGCTGGGCGTGTCCTCGCGCGCCGCCGCCACCGCCTACGCCTACCAGCACCGGCTGCTCTAGCCACGGCTGCGGGAAACTCCCCACAGCCCGCACGCCCTGGATTGGGGGGTTTCCCCGACGCCGCCCGGCCGGCCGGCCCCTAGCGTCCAGCCAGACGCACCCCCAGCGCGGGAGCAGAGGAGGCACCCATGAGCAGCCGGCTGCTGGCGCCCACCCGGCAACCCCGTTCCGCCGAGATCCGGCAGGTGTACGAACGCCTCCTGGCCGGAGCGTCGGTCGACAGCCGCCATGTCGAGGTGGATGCCGGCAACCGCGTCCATCTTCTGGAGCAGGGCGCCGGGCCGCCGGTGGTGCTCCTCCACGGCAGCGGGAACCCGGCGGGGTTCCTGCTGCCCTTGCTGCGCGAGCTCCACGGGGTCCACGCGATCGCTCCCGACCGGCCCGGGGTGGGCCTGAGCGACCCGATCGACCTCCCGGCGGACCGCTACCGCGAGACCGCGGTCGCATGGGTCGACCGCCTGCTCGACATCCTCGAGCTGGACGACACCACGCTGGTTGGCCACTCCGGAGGCGGGGTGTGGGCGCTGTGGTACGCGCTGGCGCACCCGGACCGGGTCAGGCGGCTGGTGCTGCTCGGTCCGCCAATGTTCCCCAAGACCCGCTGCCCGCTGCCCATCCGGCTGGCCGCCACCCCCGGGCTGGGACCGCTGCTGTCGAGGTTGGCGCCGCCCAGCCCCAGGTCGACGCTGCGGTACGCGCATCACGTGGCCCGGGAGAGGGAGACCCTGGCCCGGCACCCGGACCTGGTCGACCTGCTGGTGGCCGCCGCCCGGGACCCGATCACCGACCACGCCGCCAAGGCGGAGTTCCGTGTCTTCGTCTCGCCGTTCGCGTTGCTGTCGCCTACGGGGTTCCGGCGTCGTTCCCGCCTGCGACCCGACGAGCTGCGCCAGGTGGCCGTGCCCACGCTGGTGATCTGGGGCGAGCACGAGCCGCTCGGCAGCGTGTCGGTCGCCCGGGCAGCGGCCGAGGTGATCCCGCGGGCGCGGCTGGAGGTCCTGCCGACCGGGCATGGGCCATGGCTGGGGCGCCCCGCCCAGACCGCCGCGATGGTCGTGGACTTCATCGGGTGAGGAATCGGGTCAGGTCGTGGCGGTCCAGCTCAGGTCGCAGACGACCGCCTGGTGATCGGAGGGGTAGAGGCCGGCCACGGGGGCGCCGGCGAGCGTGGCCGACTCGACGACCACCCGCTGCCCCAGCTGTCCCGGGCGGAGGAAGATGTGGTCGATCCGCTGGTCGATCAGCTCTTCGGCCTCGACGGGGGCGGACGGATGCGAGGAGGGGATGGTCACCGCGGTCGGGTCGCCGCCGCCGGCCGGCCATGCGTCGGTGAGGACGTCGTGCAGCGGGCGCAGGACCGGGCTGTCCGGGGCGGCGTTGAGGTCACCGGCCACGATGACCGGCAGCGGACCATCCAGGGCAGGGTCGGTGGCCAGGTCGACCAGGGCATGCCCCTGGGCGACGCGGTCGTCGTTATAGGCCGGCTCATACTCCAGGCACGCCGCGACGACATGCAGAGGGCCGGCGGGGTGGGCCAGGGACGCGACCATGGCGACCGGGTTCGACGTACGGTGCCGCGCCGGCAGCTCGACCCGTCGCAGGCCGGCGATCGGCCAGCGACTCAACAGCCCGATGCCGAGCGCCACGCCCTCGTGGTCCGGGGTCTTCGGCGTTGCAGGTGCCGGCGGATACGACGGTGCCGCGAAGGCGGCATGCAGCCCGAGCCGGCCGGCGAACTCGTGGGCCTGCGTTGTTTCCGCCGTCCCCCAGACCTCCTGCAGGGCGACCACATCGGCGTCCACGGCGCGCAGGGTTTCCAACAGGCCGTGCTGCCGATCCTCCCAGTGGGGCCCGAACCGCCACCAGATGTTCCAGGTCATCACCCTGGCCCGGCCGGCCGGGAGATGGCTGATGGGCTCGCCCTTCGGAGAGACCTCGACGACCATCGGCCAATACAACACCAGGATCGACTGGTGGTCGAACCCCAGGCTCGGACGGGGGCAGGGTGGTCTCGTGGCCGGCCGCTTGGCGTTGCCCGAGCCGGCCGGCGGTGGAAGCATTCCCTGGTTGTCGCCATTACCGCAGGAGCGACCCTGTGGCTGTTGACCGTCAGATGGTCGCCCGGACCGTCCATGAGCTCCGGGCGGCCCTACCCGAAGCCGATGACCTGCTGGCCGGGCTGCTCCGGGTCGCCGAGGCAACCAGAACCGTCCTCCAGGTCGACGGGGCCGGCCTCACCCTGGTCCATGAGGACGGCCCACCGCGGTGGGTGGCCGCCACCGACGCCGCCATGGAGCTGCTGGAGCAGATCCAGCACGACTTCGGCGAAGGCCCCTACCTGCAGGCCTATGCCCAGGATCGGGCGGTCGTGGTCGAGGACCTGCGGGCCGCGCCCGCCTGGGCCCGGCTCGACGCGGTGGTCGGCCAGCTCCATGTCCGCGCAGTCCTCAGTGTCCCGATTCGCCTCGCCGGCCAGCCGGTGGGGACCCTGGACGTCTACAGCACCCAGCCGCGGGCCTGGACCGCGCACGAGCTGGACGGGATGGATGAGTTCGCGGCGGTGGCCGGCGAGCTGGTCCACACCAGCGTGGAGCTCGCCATGCGCGTGCTGGAGCTGGGCCAGCTCCAGCACGCGCTGACCAGCCGGATCTGGATCGAGCAGGCCAAGGGGGTGCTGGCCGCCACCCAGGGCACCGACCCCGAGGCGGCCTTCCAGCAGCTCCGAGCCCGCGCCCGAGCCTCATCCCGCAAGCTGGCCGAGCTGGCCCACGAGGTCGTCCAGGACGCCCAACGCCAGCGGCTGGCCGCCCTGGCCCTGGACGACGCCCGGGTCCGGGAGGCCGAGGCCCGCGCCCAGGCCGCCGAGCAGGCCCTGGAGACCGCCCAGGCCGACCTGGCCAGCCGCCGCGCCGCCCTCGACCAGGCCCAGGTCGCCGCCGAGAAGCGCAACCGCATCGCCGACGAACGCAACCATGCCGCCGATGACCGTGACCGCATCGCCGACGAACGCGACCGCGTCGCCGAGGAACGCGACCGGACGGCCGGCCACCCGGACCGACCCTGACCTGATGGAGCGGCCTGGAGGCCGCTCCACAGAAGGATGGCCAGTCAGGCGATTGCGAGCTGGCCGGCTTGCCTGCGGGAGATGTGGCCCTGCTCGAACAGCCACCGGACCGAGTCGGCCAGCGTCACCTGGAGGTCGCGCGGGACCACGCCCAGCTCGGTTCGGGTGCGAGTGTCGTCGCACCGGGCCGCGTACCGCATGAAGTAGATGCCCTCGAACTCCATCGGGATGTGGACCGGCACGATGCGCTGGATCAGCCCGACCGCCCGTGCAGCGGGCAGCAGCATCCCAGCCGGAACCGTCACCGCCCGCAGCGGGCGGCCGGTCACCGCCCCCACCCGCGCGACGACGTCGGCGAACCCCACGAAGGTGCCGCCGGCCAGGTAGCGGCGAGGCCCCCGGCCCGGCTCCAGGACCGCGGCGTGCACCGCTGCCACATCGCGCACGTCCACGATTCCATAGCCGCCCGAGGGGGCGATCGGGGTGCGGCCCTTGAGGAGGTTGCGCAGCCGCCGGAGCTGGTCTCCCAGGTGGGGGTCGTGGGGCCCGAGAACGGACACCGGGTAGGTGATCACCACCGGCACGCCGGCCTCCTGGTGGCGGCGGGCCACCCGCTCGGCCTCGGCCTTGGAGCCAAGGTAGGGGCCGGGTGGGTGGCCGGCCGGACTGTCTGGGGTCAGGGCCCGGCCGTCGCGGGGCAACAACGCGACGACGCTGGAGACATACACGATCGGGTCCAGCCCCGCCCGCTGCGCCGCCCCCAGCACCAGGTCGGTCCCGCGCACGTTCACCTGGCGGATGCGGCCGGCGTCACGGCTGTCCAGGGAGTAGACCGAGCCGGCGTGGACCACCGCCTCGCAGTCCCGCACCGCCTGGTCGACCGCGGCCGGGTCGGTGACGTCCCCCACCATGGTGTCCAGGTCGGATGGATTGAGACCCAAGGGGGCCAGCGCGGGAGCGACCCGTTGGCGGCCTCGGACCAGCAGGCGCACCTGGTGGCCGCCCGCAACCAGGGCCGCGACGGTATGAGAGCCGACATAGCCGGTCCCACCGGTGACCAGCACCCGCATCAAGTTCCCCCCGGCGGCGTCAGGTAGTCCGTGTCGCCAGGGCGCGGACGCGGCGGACCAGGGTGACGACCGGGCCAGGCTCGGCGGGCTTGGCGCGGAGCTCCGCCTGGCCCTGGTGCTCCAGCGGCTCGTCGGCCTCGGCCTCGGCGATGGCCTTGTCGCGGGCCTGGTCCAAGAGGCGGATGGTGATGAGGGCGTGGCGCATGATGATCCCCCCCAAGTCGGGACGGTGCCCGTAGGTCCATGAGCAGCATGGCTGGCCGGGTCCCTGCCGGCGATGCCACCCATCACCGGCTGGATGTGACCTTCGGCACCTCTCGTCGGGGCGACACGCCGGTTCCGGCACGACTTTCGAGACGGATGCAGAAAGATCGTCTGGATGGCAGCAGCGAGGCCGAGGCGCGCGCCTTCGAGGAAGCGGTGTTCGCGCCGGTCGGTGCGATGGTGATGGGTCGACGGATGGCCGACCTCGGCATCAGGCCGCCGACCGGCTGGTCGTCGGGGCAGCGGGCAGGCACCAGGAGACGCACGTCGTCTTGATCACCCGGTCCCGGCGCGCATCGGGGCGACGCCCAGGTCGGCCAGGGCGGCGGCACCGGTCGCCGCCTCGTCCCCGCCCTCGAAGCTCAGCGTCCGCGCCCACTGATAGCGGCTGCCGGCGGCATCGAAGGCCGCGGCCGCGGCGAGGAGGCGTTCCCGGTCGCCACCGAGCAGGGCGCTGGCCCGATCGACGATGGCACCGGCAACCGGGTTGTCAGCCACCACGGTTCTGGCGGCGGCGAGGCGACCGCCAGCGTCCCGATCCCCGGCGAGCACGGCGGCCTCGGCGCGCAGCGCCGCGTACCAGTGGCGCCACATCCAGGTGACCCATTTCCCCAGCTCGTCGGGCTCGGCCGCGAGCGCGTCCATGGCCGCCCCCGCCTCCCCGTGGTGGAGCAGGACGATAGCGTCGAAGGTGGGGCCGTAGCCGGAGCTGCGCTCGCGTGGAACGCCGAGCTCGTCGAAGACGGTGAGCCACTCGGCCCGGGTGTCGTCGTCGCCGCGCAGCCCGTGGATCATCGCCACCGCCGCCGCCGCCATGCCGAGGCTGGACGCCCGCAGGCGGCCGGAGCGCTCCCAGGCATCCAGGAACCGCCGGCTCCCGGTGAGCACGTCCCCGACGTTGCCGGCCAGCGCGTCCGCCACCAGCAGCCGGGAGGTGGCGACATGACCCACCTCGGCCAGCAACGGCAGGTCGCGAAGCTGGGTGCCCCACCGGCGCGCGCCCAGCAGGTCTCCCACGCCGATGGCGGTGTCGGTCACCATACCGAGCGCGTCGATCACCTCATCTGCGCTGGATGGGATCAGCGGCACCACCGAGAGGAGGTCGATGCGGCGACGCGACGTGGCCGCGGTGGCGAAGGGATCGCCCGCCAGGAGCTGCGCACCGCTCAGCGCGTCGAGTGCGGCGGACTCGGCGAGTGGGTCGCCCACCCGGCGAGCCAGCTCCACCGCCCGCTCCGCGAGTGCGGTCGTCTGCGTTACGGTCATCTCCGGTTCGGCCAGCTCGGAAATGAACGCGTCGGCGAGCGCACCGCACTCGGCCAGCGCCACTGCGGCCTGGGCCGCCGGGTCCTCCCCGGCCAGCTCGCGGGCCGCAGCAAGGAGTGCCTCAGCCTCGTCTGTCGGCGGGAGCCGGGCGAACAGGCCGGAATAGCGGTAGACGCTGGTGGTCGCCGTCGCCAGGTCGCGGGCGGCGCCGGCTGTGTCACCGCCACGGCGCGCCGCGTCCGCCGCGGCACGGTGGAGGCGGTACATCTCGTCGCCGAGCGACCGGCAGCCTGCCACGGCCGCGGCGCTGCGGAGGGCCGAGGAGGCGGCCGCGAGGTCGTCGGTGAGGGTGGCCGCCTGCTCGTATCGCTGCTGGGACTCGCCGGCCAGGTTGCGGCTGAAGGCCAGCTCCGCCAGGCAGCGGGCCAGCTGGTAGGCGTCGCCGCGGTGGTCGGGCTGGCCGGCCGCCCAACCAAGGGCAGCCCGGAGGTCGTCGGCGAGCGCGTCGAAGGCGGCCCGCCAGTCCCCGGTCGTCGCGGTTGGTTCCTGTCCCAGGTGGGTCGCGCTCGCCAGGCACCAACGTAGGTGCCGGGACCGGGTGGCGTCGAGGTCGCCGGCCTGGCCGAGCCGTTCCAGCCCGTACTGGCGGATGGTCTCCACCGCCCGGTAGCGGGTGCCACCCGGGGAGGGCGCCACCGCCAGCAGGCTCTGCTCGGCGAGACGGGCCAGCCCGTCCACGACCGCGCCCGGCTCCAGCGGCACGAACCCGGCCACCTCGGCGGCCGCGGCGGCCGTGAACGGCGCCACGAACACCGAGATTCGGCGAAGCAGCGCCTGGTCGTTGGCCTCCAGCAAGCCGTGGCTCCAGTCCAGCATGGCCCGCACCGAGCGGTGTCGGTCGTCGGCGCGAGGTCCGCCGGCCAGCAGCCGCAGCTGGTCGGAGAGCCCCGCGGTGAGACCGTCGAGGCCGAGCGCCGGCAGGCGGGCGGCGGCCAGCTCGATCGCCAGCGCGAACCCCTCGAGCTTCCGGCAGATCTCGGCGACAGCGCCACGCTGCGCTGGGTCCACCGGCCAGCCCACCGCCGCCGCCCGGTCCAGGAACAGCGCGACCGCGTCCGACGCACCGCCGTCCTCGGCGAGCGACAGCGGCGGGACCACGAAGGCCCGCTCGAACGGGACCACCAGCCGGGCCCGGCTGGTGGCCAGCACCCGCAGGCGCGGGCAGGCGGCGAGCAGGCGCTCCACGAACGGCGCCACCCCGTCGCGGAGGTGCTCGCAGTTGTCCAGCACCAGCAGCGCGTGGCGGTCCGCCAGCGCGGCCACCACCGACTCGTCCAGGTCACGGCCCTGCTGCTCCCCGATCCCAAGGGCCGCGGCCACCGCGGCCCCGACCATCGCCGGGTCGGTGATCGGGACCAGGTCGACGAACCACACCCCGTCGGCGAACTCATCCGCCGCCTCCGCCGCCAGCGCCAGCGCCAGCCGGGTCTTCCCCACCCCACCCGGGCCCACGGCGGTTACCTGGCGGTGTGCCGTGACCGCCTCGGCCAGGGCGGCGCGTTCCCGCTGGCGGCCGACGAACGGCGTCAACGGGGACGGCAGCGCCGCCGGTACCTCACCCGCCTCGTCGGCCCGGGCCAGCTCGGCCGCGAAGCGCGCGAGTGCCCGCCGGTCGGGTACGCCGAGCTTGCGCAGCAGCGAGGACACGTGGCTCTCCACGGTCCGCACCGAGATGAACAGCCGCGCGCCGATCTCTGCGTTGCTGAGGTGCTGCCCGACCAGGTCCAGCACCTCGGCCTCCCGGGCCGAGATCCCCGCCTCGGCGGCTATCTGCCTCGACACCGCTCCCCTGTCCCGCGTCTGTCCGTTGCCGCTGCGTGGTGGGTTCCGTGGCCGAATCCGTGCTGGGTTCAGTGGTCGGTACCGATGCGCCACCAGCCGCGCCGGGAGACGCTCTTGCCAGCAAGGACACCTACCGCAGGAGGCCATCATGTCGCACCAGCCACCGCTCTTGCAGGCCATCGCCGAGCAGCGCCAGGCGGAGCTCATCGGCGCGGCCGAGCGGCACCGGCTGGCCCGCGCCGCTCGCCTGGCGGCGCGCACCCGCGGCGCCCGGCCCGGCCGTGGCCGCCGCGCACGACGAGCCTTGGTTCGCCGGTCCCGCAGCCGGTACGTCACGACCTGAACCGACCCGCAAGGAGGTCGACCATGACCCAGCAGCTCACCAACCAGCAGGCAGTGATCCGACTCACCCCTGCGGTGACTGCATACGCCCGCGGTTGCGGATCGCAGGCTCAAGTCACCTTCCCGTTGGCGGGTCGTTCGAGGACACCATGCGACGAACTCTCTCACCTTGCTCGACCCAGTTGACCGGGAACGGGGCGTGGTCAACAGGGTCGAGTACGCCCTTGGTGCTCCGACGCCTCGTCCCCTCGGCCTACCGGCCGGTGCTCGCCAACCGGGTGTTCCGGCGACTGCTCCTCGGCTTCGCGGTCTCGTACCTCGGGGACGGGATGAGCTTCGTCGCGGTGGCGTGGCTCGCCATCGAGCTCGCGCCGCCGGCGACCGCGGGGCTGTGGGTCGGCGGCGCGGTGGCCGCCTACACGTTGCCTGGCGTGGTCGGCGGGCTGGTGTTCGGTCGCGGTCTGCGCCAGGTGCCTGCCAGGCGGCTGCTGCTCGCCGACAACGTGGTGCGCGGCGTGTTGCTCGGCGCCGTACCGCTCGCCTGGCTCGCAGGGCTGCTCACGCCGCCGTTGTACGTCGTGCTGCTCGCGGTCTCGTCCCTGCTGCACGCGTGGGGCAGCGCGGGCAAGTACACCCTGCTGGCCGAGCTGCTGCCCGACGAGCAGCGGCTCCCCGCGAACACCCTCGTCAGCTCGCTCAACTTCGCTGCCACGATCGCCGGGCCCGCGATCGCCGGTGTGCTGGTGACGTACGTCAGCTCCGCGCTCGTGCTCGGCCTGGACGCGCTCACCTACGTGGTCCTCGCCGTGCTCGTCGTGCGCACCCGGCTGCCGGAGCCGGGGCACGTCCCCGCCGTCGACCAGGCGGCCGCCCGCGGCGGGCTCGCGTTGCTGCGGTCCCATCCCGAGCTGTTCGGGCTGCTGACGCTCACCTGGTTCTTCAACCTGCTGTACGGCCCGGTCGAGGTCGCCCTGCCGCTCCACGTGACCGACGAGCTGCACGCACCGGGCACGCTGCTCGGCCTCTACTGGATGCTGTTCGGCATCGGCGCGGTGCTCGGCGGGCTCGCGGTCGGCGCGCTGCGGCAGCTGCCGCTCTGGCCTGTGACGGTCGTCATCGTGGTCGGCTGGGGGCTCTCGCTGCTGCCGTTCGGGTTCGACGCGCCGACGGCCGTCACCATCGCGTGCTTCACGCTCGGCGGCGCGATCTACGGACCGTTCGTAGCACTCTCGGTCACGCTTATGCAGGCGGAGTCGCCACCGCAGCACCTGGCCGCGATGCTCGCAGCCCGCAGCGCGGCCCTGCTCACCGCATCGCCGCTCGGCACGGCGCTCGGCGGACCGCTCACCACGGCGCTGGGCGCGCGGGCGACGCTCGGCGTCTCAGGACTCGCCACCGTGGCGCTCGGCGCCGTCGCGTTCGTCCTGCTGCCGGCCCGGCGCAGGAACCAGTGAGCACGTGAGGCTGGCGCGCCGCCTGTTCAGGTGCACCGCTCTGCTATCTAGCCTCTCTGCGGCTGGAGCGGCTGCCCTTGCCGTGGGCCTTGGCCGAGGTTTGGCGTGCGCGGCACAGGCGGCCGATCACCACGCCCAGGTGGTCGATGAGCTCTGGGGGCTCGTGGACCTGGAAGTCATAGCCGATCACGGCGACCCAGGCCGCGAGGTCGTCCAGGGAGTTCGCGCCGGTTCGCAGGATGCACCGCTGCGCATCGACGGCTTCGATCATGCCGATCGTGGGGGTGATCTGTTGGGCGACGGCCTCGGCAGGGCCATGGATGGTGATGCGGGCCTGGTAGCGGTAGACGCCGGTGGTGATGGTGTGGGCGGTGTAGCCGACGATATCGGGGTCGGGCGGCTCGCGGGGCTCAAAGCCGGGACCGGTGGGTGCTCGTGGCTGTAGCCGGTCCACGCGAAAGGTTCGCCAGGCTTTCCGGTCGATGTCCCAGGCGACCAGGTACCAGCGGCGACCTGCGTGTACCAGGCGGTAGGGCTCCACGCTCCGCCTGGCGGTGGTGCCGTCGTGGCTGCGGTAGTCGAAGCGCAGTAGTTGCTGGTCACCGATGGCGACGGCCAGGGTGGTGAGCGTGTCGGGGTCCACGGTCGGCTCGGGTCCATGGATCGGGACCGTGGCCGACTGCAGCGCCTCGACCCGCCGGCGGAGCCGGGATGGCAGCATCTGTTCGAGCTTGGTCAGTGCGCGGATCGAGGTTTCCGCGATCCCGGTCACGGTGCCGCCCGCGGCGGTCCGCAGCCCGACCGCGACCGCCACGGCCTCGTCGTCGTCGAGCAGCAGCGGCGGCAGCGCCGCCCCGACACCGAGCCGGTAGCCGCCGGCGGCGCCGCGGGTGGCATCCACCGGATAGCCCAGCCCGCGAAGCCGCTGGATGTCGTGGCGCACGGTTCTGCCGCTGACCTCCAGCCGAGCCGCCAGCTCATGGCCAGTCCATTCGCGGCGGCGTTGAAGCAGCGACAGCAGGCGAAGCAGTCGCGTCGCGGTCGGCTCCATGCTGGGCAGCGTTCCCTGGAAGTAGGAGCGATTGGTTCCTAATTATGCCCTAGACTCTCGGCTCCTGACCGCACCAGCACAGGAGTTGGCCATGACCAGCACCGCTCTTCGCCCGTTCCGTGTCGATGTCCCGCAGGCCGAGCTGGACGACTTGCATGATCGGCTGGCTCGGACCCGGTGGCCCGACGACTACGAGGGTGTCGGCTGGGACTACGGCACCGACCTCGCCACCATGAAGGAGCTCGCCACCTACTGGCGCGACGGCTACGACTGGCGCCGTCAGGAGGCCTACCTCAACTCGTT
>Ga0081538_10001112_pt1 | contig 28483 bp, 29 predicted proteins | sample TabmetS5T2R1_FD_71022 | JGI IMG/M metagenome (GOLD analysis project Ga0081538, IMG submission 71022) | Tabebuia heterophylla rhizosphere microbial communities from the University of Puerto Rico - S5T2R1 | ecosystem: Host-associated > Plants > Roots > Rhizosphere ...
TGGAAGAACATCCTTGCCATGAGCGACGAGGATCGGCGCCGGGTCCGTGGGCCCGAGATCTCGATGGTCTTCCAGGACGCACTGTCCGCACTCAATCCAGTTTTTCCTGTGGGCTGGCAGATTGCCGAAATGTTCCGCAAGCACCGCGGCATGAACAAGTCCGACGCACAGGCGCAGGCGATACGCCTTATGCAGCGAGTCCAGATCCCGGGGGCAGCGCAGCGCGTTAAGGCCTATCCACACCAATTCTCGGGTGGAATGCGACAGCGCATCATGATCGCGATGGCAATCGCCCTCGACCCGGCTGTACTGATTGCCGATGAGCCGACAACTGCCCTGGACGTGACCGTGCAGGCCCAGATCATGCAGCTCATGGCCGATCTGCAGCAGGAGCGCAAGATGGGCCTCATCCTGATCACGCACGACCTTGGCGTTGTGGCCGATGTGGCGGATCGCATTGCTGTGATGTACGCCGGTCGCATCGTGGAGCAGGCGGATGCGTTCGAGCTGTACGCCCAACCGGGCCATCCCTACACCGAAGGCCTGCTCGACTCGATTCCGCGGCTGGACCAGAAAGGCGAGACCCTTTCCGCAATCGGTGGCCTGCCGCCGAGCCTGACCAACATCCCGCCTGGATGTCCCTTCAATCCACGCTGCCATTACGCCCAGGACATCTGCCGCGTGGACCCACCGCCACCGCTCCGGGAAGTCGCTCCGCACAGGTTTGCGGCGTGCCACTTCTCAGAGCTGCTATTGGCCCACAGTCCGGAGCTTGAAGTGACCCAGACGACCGAGGAGGTCGAGGCGCATCTGGAACTTGGACTGGATCAGCCGCCGCCTGCTGTAAAGCTTGCTAATGAGCAAGGTTTTGACCGGGGAGGTGAGCCGCTATGAGCCGCGAGGTGGTTCTCAAGGCCGAAAACCTGGTCAAGCACTATCCGATCAAGGCTGGTGTGCTGCGCCGCACAGTCGGCCACGTCAAAGCGCTCGACGGGGTGTCTTTCGAGCTTTACAGGGGCGAGACGCTCGGCATCGTGGGCGAGTCCGGCTGCGGCAAATCCACCCTTGGCCGCATGCTGATGCGGCTGGAGGAGCCAACGGCCGGGAAGCTGTTCTTCGACGGGATCGATGTCTATGCGCAGAAGGGCAGCGCGATGCGCCGGTTGCGCCGAGACATTCAGATCGTCTTCCAGGACCCGTATACGTCGTTGAACCCCCGGAAGACCGTAGGAGACATCGTCGGCGAGCCGTTCGAGATCCACACCGACGTCGTGCCCAAGCGGGGTCGCCGGCAGCGGGTTCAGGAGCTGCTGGAGCTGGTCGGGCTCAACCCTGAACACATCAACAGGTATCCGCACCAATTCTCCGGTGGGCAGCGGCAGCGGATTGGGATTGCGCGAGGGCTGGCGCTAAACCCGAGAGTGATTATCTGCGACGAGCCGGTCTCGGCACTGGATGTCTCAGTGCAGGCCCAGGTGGTCAACCTCCTCGCGGAACTGCAGGGCAGTCTCGGATTGTCGTACATCTTCATCGCGCACGACCTCTCCGTGGTCCGGCATATCTCCGATCGGGTCGGCGTGATGTACCTCGGCAAAATCGTGGAGCTGGGAGACGAGGATCAGATCTACTCCCGGCCGACGCATCCGTACACGCAGGCTCTGTTGTCGGCGGTGCCGCTGCCCGATCCCACGATGCGCGAGATGCGTGAGCAGATTGTGCTGACCGGTGACGTGCCCAGCCCGGCCAATCCACCGCCCGCATGCAGGTTCCATACTCGCTGCTGGAAGGCGCAGGAGATCTGCAGTATCGAAGAACCCTTGCTAGTCGACCGCCCTGACGGGGAGTCGGCACACCTTTCGGCCTGCCACTTCGCTGAGCCTCGGGTGATCGTCGCGTGAGCTAACCGGTGGTGACGTACGGCTCCGGAGTAGGCACTAGGCACGGCATAGGGTTGAGGCCGTGACTCCTGATCTGGCATCTGAACCTGCCCGACGGCTGATGTTGGTCCACGCGCATCCTGATGACGAGACGATCAACAACGGGGCGACAATGGCCAAGTACGTGGCCGAGGGCGCGGCGGTTTGTTTGGTGACCTGCACGCTCGGGGAGGAGGGTGAGGTCCTCGTCGAAGACCTCGCGCATCTTGCGCCAGATCAGAACGACGACCTCGGTGATCATCGATTTGGTGAATTGAAACTCGCCATGGAGATCCTCGGCGTCACCGACTTCATCCGACTTGGTGGCGACGGTCGGTATCGAGACTCGGGTATGGCGTACGCCCCTGATGGCCGCGCCATCGCTCGTGACGTGCTCCGCGAAGGAATCTTCTGGACCGCAGACCTGCTCGAGGCGGCGAATGAGCTGGTGCCGGTGATTCGGGACCGTAGGCCCCAGGTTCTGATCACCTACGACGAGATTGGCAACTACGGTCACCCCGACCATGTTCAAGCGCATCGGGTAGCCATGTACGCCACCCAGTTGGCAGCGGTGTCGTCTTATCGTCGCGACCTCGGCCCGGCATGGAACGTGGCTCGGGTGTTCTGGATCACGATGAGCAAAAGCCGGATAGTGGCCGGCATCGAGGCGCTGCGTGCCGCAGGCGACGAAGAGACCTTCAAGGGCTTCGAAGCCGATGGACCATTGTCATCGCTGTTCTCCGACGACACCGACATTGCTGTGGCGATCGATGGCCGACGATGGGCGGCACAGAAGGTTGCCGCCATGCGTGCCCACGCCACCCAGATCACACCTGATGGCCCGTTCTTCGCCGGAGCCGAGATATTGGGAGATGATCGCTGGGCATGGGAGTACTACCGCTTTGCCGGCGGCGTCCCACTCCCGGAGGGCGCAGGCTGGGCTGATGACTTATTCGCTGGACTGAGTTAGCGCTCGTGACGAGCGCCAGCTGGTCGAAGGCGTCACCGAACGCACAGACTGTTCCGAACGTGCAAAGTGCGCCGGATCTGGCTTCTGGTGTGCCCGGTTCGCCGGATGCGCTGCGCCATGTCATGGGGCACTTCGCCTCCGGGGTGACGATCGCGACGACGCTCCATCACGGCGTCAAGCACGCCATGACGGCCACAGCCGTGTGCTCGGTTTCGCTGGAACCTCCGTTGGTTCTGGTTTGCGTCAGCAAGTCGAGCCGATTCCACAGCGCGATTATCAAGGCCAACCATTGGTGTCTGTCGCTGCTGACGGTCCACCAGGAGCCGCTTGCTAGGCACTTCTCCAACCGCGGCCGTGACTTGCTAAGCCAGTTCGACAACGTTCCGCATAGCCCCAGCCCACTCAGCGGGACGCCCCTCATCGACGGTGCGCTGGCCTGGCTTGAGTGCACCACGTACGGCAGGCACGAGGGCGGGGATCACACGATTGTGGTCGGCGAGATTGTGCGTGCCAGCGGTCTGCCATCTGACGATGACCCAAATGCCCCCCCTCCCTTGACGTACTATCGGGGGACTTACTCCTAAGAGGGCGTTAGGGGAGGAGACGCCCCCGGGCGGAGACATCGTGAGTTCTGCGTGCGGTGCTCGCCCGCAGACTCAACACCTTCGATCCGAGGTAGCAGTTTGTGACCACCCAGACGCCAAAATGGGATGTCGGGCCCGATGAGACGACCTTCGAGGAACCCGATCGGCCAGCAGATGGCCAGCAGCCCACTGATGAGCGGCCGGCCAGCACACAGATCAAATGGGTCTTGGTCGCTGCCGTCGTCGGCGGCGTCGTGGTCATTCTCGGGATCCTGTACGTCACCGGCTATCTGGTCGCCGGTGACAAGCTCCCCAAGAAGGCACAGGTCTCCGGTGTCGCCGTCGGTGGCCTGCGTCCCTCGGAAGCCATCGACAAGCTGACCGTCGAGCTTGGCGCCCGAGCAGCCGAGCCAATGAATCTGACGGTGAGGGATGAGCGGGCCGAGCTGAAGCCAGCCGACGCCGGTATGGCTGTCGATTATGCAAGGAGTGTCGAGGCTGCCGGCGGCGGCAAGAGTTTCAACCCGGTGCGAATTGTGAGCGTGCTGACGGGCGGATCGGCCATTGACGCTGTGGTTGTTGTCGACGAGCCACGGCTCAAGGCGGCGGTCGCCGAGTTGTCGAAGACCTTCAACCATGACCCCGTCGATGCGGCGCTGGCGTACCAGGGCACAAAGATCAAGGAAAAGCCGGCCCGCGAAGGGACCACACTGCAACAAGATCCAGCTGCGATGATGATCAAGAGCAGCTTCTTGAAGACGACAGGTCCGCTCGAACTGCCAGCTGAAATCGCGCAGCCCGGAGTCACAGACCAGGAAGTGGACGAACTGGTCGCCAGCTTCGCCAAACCGGCGATCGCGGATCCTGTCAAGGTCAATGTCAACGGCGCCGGGGCGTTCCAGATCAGCCGGCGCATGATCGCCGACTCGATTACCTTCGTACCTCAGAATGGCACCCTCGTTCCTGAGCTAAACGCTAAAAAGCTGCGGCGCGAGGCCAGTCCTGCCATCAAGAAGGTGGAGCTGGTCGAGCCGCGAAATGCCACCGTGCGGCTGGTCAACGGCAAGCCCAAGGTGATTCCCGCCGTCGACGGAACAACCGTTGCGGCCGACGACCTCAAGAAGGCAGTTGAGCCGGTCCTGACCAAGCCGGCCTCAGAGCGGTCGGTGAGTGTGCAGCTCAAAGGGGCCAAAGCAACATTTTCCACAACGGATGCCAAGAAGCTCGGGATCAAGCAGGTGACAGGTCAGTTCACTACGTACTTCCCTTATCTCCCGTATCGCAACGTCAACATTGGCCGGGCTGCCGCGCTGATCAACGGCACAGTGCTCAAGCCGGGGGAGATCTTCTCGCTGAATCAGGTTGTCGGTGAGCGGACCAAGGCCAACGGTTTCACAGAGGGTTACATCATCAAGGACGGCCGATTCCGCAAGGAGCTTGGTGGCGGCGTCTCGCAGAGCGCTACGACGACGTTCAACGCCATGTTCTTCGCCGGGCTGAAAGACGTTTTCCACAAACCGCATGGGCTCTACATCGACCGCTATCCGGCGGGTCGGGAAGCTACCGTTGCTTGGCCAAGCCTCGACCTCAAGTTCCAAAACGACACCAAGTACGGCGTCTTGGTGCAGGCCTACGTCGTGAAAGGAACACCCAGCAGCAGGGGCTCGATCACGGTCCGGATGTGGTCGACCAAGACCTACGACAAGATCGTCGCGACCAAACCGATCAAGTCGAACTTCACATCGGGACGCGAAATCACCGATGATTCCCGCGATTGCGAGCCGACAAGCCCTGTTCAGGGCTTCAACGTCCGCTATCAGCGCTTGTTCTATCGGGACGGCTCCGTGGTTCGGCGGGAGAACTTCAGCTGGACATACGCGCCGACAGACAAGGTCACGTGTAAGAAACCGTAGAGTTGCTGAGCCTCCGGGCGCTGGTGCTCTTGTCCTGCCTTCAGCGGCCCGGAGCGAGATAAAGATAGCGGTGGTGCGGAGCGAAGCCGAGTCTGGTGTACGCGGCGATGGCGGGCTCGTTGACCATCGCGACCTGAACGTAGGCATAACGCGCGCCCTGGCGAGCCGCCCAGTGTCCGAGCTTTGCAGTCATCGCGGTTGCCAGACCGCGCTTACGATGATCAGGACTGGTCCAGATGCTGCTCAGTCCCAGCCAGTCTCGGCTCCGATGCCCTCGGGCAATGGCAACGAGATGATCATCCGGTCGCTGGCCGGCTACCGCGGCGAAGGCTCGCGGCGGGCTACCGTCCAAGATCATCCGAACAATTGCGGAATCGGTCGAGCTGGGCCGACTGCGCTGATACGCATCCTCCCAGTCCGGCTTCAGGCTCTCTCGTATCTCCACCGCTGGGTCGGGAGCCCGGCCAGCCAGGAAATCGGCTAAGCGGCTGACCAGAACTACCGCTGGCTGATAGCTGCTGGTCCAACCAAGATCGCGTAACACGCGCTCCTCGGACGAGGCTTCAATAACTTGGGCGAGCGCGGGAATGCCATGTCCGGCTGCGAAAGCAATGATCCGATCAGCAGCTTGCTGCGCTGATATGCCGGGATCGCCTACTGCATGGCAGGAGTTCGCCCGTCCGGTGAAGCCACCCCCAGCCCGCAGCGTCCACTCCCCAAGGGGCTCATGCCACGCCAACCAGCCTCGGACCGCGTGCCGTTGCACATCGTGGGCCGAGATCCGCCGCGGATCCGGGCCGCCAGCTGCGGCGGGTGCCTGGCGTGCGGCAATGATCATCGACCGCTGGATGACGTGAGTCGTCGAGTCCAGGGTGGCGAGCCATACAGTCGCTGCATCCACGGACTCGATCCAGCCGATAACATCGGTCGCTGGACCGCCCGGGAGCCAGTACCTCACCGACCACCGCTCGCCTAGCTGCGCGCCGTCGAGCGGCATGCGTCTCCGAGCAGCCACCAGACGCGCCTTTCCTAGGTGGACCTTGATAGGAATGCTTCCGAAAGGCGTGATACTAGGCGATGAATAGCGCGTTGCTGCTGTTGCGGCGACGCACCAGCAAAATCGAGGAGCGACATCCGTGACGTATGTCATTGCGCAGCCATGTGTGGACCTTAAGGATCGGGCCTGCGTCGAAGAATGCCCGGTCGACTGCATTTATGAGGGCCAGCGGATGCTCTACATTCACCCTGACGAATGCGTCGACTGCGGCGCTTGCGAGCCCGTATGCCCTGTGGAGGCGATCTTTTACGAGGATGACACCCCCGAGGAGTGGAAGGAGTACTACACGGCCAATGTTGACTTCTTCGCCGACCTCGGCTCCCCGGGTGGCGCCGCGAAGCTTGGTGTGATCGATAAGGATCATCCGCTGATCGCGGCCTTACCCCCGCAAGAACACGACGAGTGACATCTGAGTCGTGTTGATCGAGGGCCCGCCGCGGCGTAGGGGGCTCGCGGCAGGGCTCCCGGACTTTCCCTGGGACACCATCGCGGCTGCCCGAGCAACGGCCGAATCGCATCCTGACGGGATGGTTGATCTTTCCGTAGGAACGCCGATCGACCCGACGCCGGAGCGAGCGATCGAGGCATTGTGCCGAGCGGCCAACAGTCCGGGGTACCCGTTTACTGCCGGAACGTCCGCCTTGCGGGATGCCATCGTGGCTTATCTGATCCGGCGCTGGGGAGCTGATCGCCTTACTCCCGCTGACATATTGCCGGTCATCGGCACCAAGGAACTGGTGGCGTGGTTACCCACATTGCTTGGCCTGGATGCTGATGATCTTGTTGTTTACCCCACAATGGCATATCCCACCTACCTAGTTGGTGCCAAGATCGCCGGCTGTCGAGCCATCGCCTGCGACGACCTCGATCAGCTCGGCGACGCTCGGCCGGCGTTGATCTGGATCAACTCGCCATCCAATCCAACGGGTCAGATCCTGGATCCGGCGGCGCTCCAGCATCGGGTCAACTGGGCCAGGGACCGCGGAACACTTGTGGCTTCGGATGAGTGCTACGGCGAGTTCGGCTGGGAGGCTGAGCCGATCTCCGTACTGCACCCTTCCATCAGCGGTGGTCGGTATCACGGAATGCTCGCCGTCCACTCTCTCTCCAAACGCTCGAACGTTGCCGGCTACCGTGCAGGCTTCATTGCGGGTGATCAGGAGGTGGTAACGGATCTGCTCCTGACTCGCAAGCATGCCGGCATGATGGTTCCTCGGCCGGTCCAAGAGGCGATGATCGAGCTACTCAATGATCATGATCATGTGGAACAGCAGCGGGAGCGATATCTGCGGCGTAGGACGATGCTGCGGCCGGCGCTGGAAGCTGCGGGGTTCCGAATTGAGCACTCTGAGGGCGGTATCTACTTGTGGGCCACCCGTGATGAGGACTGCCATGCCTCGGTGGATTCCCTGGCTGGAAGGGGCATTTTGGTCGCGCCCGGAGACTTCTACGGACCGGCAGCCAGCCGTCATGTCCGGGTCGCCCTGACCGCCACCGACGAACGGGTGGCTGCCGCTGCCGCCCGTCTGCTGGCTGAACCCTGATCTGGACCCGCCCTCCGCAGGACAGGAACCTACGTGAACGTAGGTTGCATCACGAGAGTGACAGATGTGAGAGAGAGTCAACGAACCGTAATCTCGACGCCGTCGTTCTTGACCGTCGGAGTGGCCTCCTGCCAGCCCGGAAGGTTGAAGTCTTGGGTCTGCCACATCCTGCTTCCGATCTTCACGGTCGTGACGCCGTACAACGAGGCATTCGCGACGGCATAGTGGGCGTACGCCCATGCGCGCCGGTCGCTACGGGCTTGAATGGTGATCACGGATCCATTGGCGGAGTCATCGAGGTTGCCGAAGGTCTGCTGCAGGGAACGGCGCAGCTTTCTGACCTCTCCCGCGGTACCGCTTCGGTCCAGGCAGCTGAATCCGGCGGGTGACTGACCAGTCAGTGCGCTGGCGAGGATCCGGGCGTCCGCCTCATGATCGTTATAGGCCTCCGGATATCCGCTGCGCTGGATCTTTTGGGCGACGTCGTTGATGTCGTCGGTCTCCCAGTTTTCGATCTTGACGAGGGCATCGTAGAACTTTCCGGCCGCGTAATCAGGATCCATTAGCTGCTGTCTGGTACCCCAGCCCTGCGAAGGGCGTTGCTGGAATAGACCGACCGAGTCGCGATCACCGTAGTTGAGGTTGCGGATCCCGGTTTCCTGGTACGCCGTGGCGAGGGCGATCGAGGCTGCCCGCGGTGGCAGGCCCCGGCGTAGCGACACGCCCGCAATGATGGAGGCAAAATGCGCCTGCTCAAGGTCCACTACCGCGGAGTTGTTGTTAGCGGTAGCGACGCATCGCTGTTGACCAGGAACGGGCTCAGTCAGGTTCCGGGAGCGCAGCCACCAGAAAGCCCCGACGCCGGCCGCAATGAGCAGCGCGAACACGATTACGAGGCACCCGAGAGCGCGTGTTGTTGAGGACCGCAAATGCGCTCAGTTCGCGTGCAGTTCGGCGTTCAACTGGACTCCGCCCGACTCCCGGCGGCGCATCTCCACAGCGCCGGTCACCGAATTGCGAATGAAGAGCAGGCCATTCTTACCGGACAGGGAACGCGCCTTGACTACCTCGCCGCCCGGCAGCGTGACCTTGGTGCCTGCTGTGACATAGAGACCCGCCTCCACAACGCAGTCGTCGCCTAATGCGATCCCGATGCCGGCGTTGGCACCGATCAGGCAACGCTCGCCGATCGAGATCACTTCGGTGCCGCCGCCAGACAATGTGCCCATGATCGACGCGCCGCCGCCAATGTCAGAATCGCGGCCTACTACAACACCGGCAGAGATTCGGCCCTCAACCATCGAAGCGCCAAGCGTCCCAGCATTGAAATTGACGAAGCCTTCATGCATCACTGTCGTTCCCGTGGCGAGATGGGCGCCAAGCCGGACCCGGTCAGCGTCAGCAATCCGTACTCCATTCGGAACGACGTAGTCGACCATTCGTGGAAACTTGTCAACCCCGAAGATGGTGGGATGTCCGCCGTGGGCCCGCAGTCGGGTGCGGACACGTTCGAAGCCCTCAAGGGCACACGGACCCGCCGAAGTCCAAACGACGTTTGGCAGCACCCCAAAGAGACCGTCCAAGTTGAGGTCGCGTGGCCTTACTAGCCGGTGACTGAGCAGGTGCAGCCTCAAATACGCATCCGGCGTACCGGCCGGTGGTGCGTCGAGATCGATCTGAACAAGTTCAATCTCGGTGCGGACCTCGCGAACCTCGTCGTCGACGACTGCTGAAACGAGGACAGGCGGGGCGGCATCATCGTCAGCGGCACCTAACCGTGGAGTGGGGAAATAGGTGTCCAACACCTGGCCGGAAGCATGAATAGAGGCCAAACCCCATCCCCACGCGGCTCGGCGAAGTGCATGAGCGGCGTCAGTCATGGGCCCGAGCCTACCGACGCTGTAAGGTGCGGCTCGTGTCTGCGCCTCTCGACCTCAACGGTGATGTCGTGAAGCTGCTTCGCGCCTTGATCGACGTCGAGTCGGTCAGCGGTCGCGAGCAGGAGATCTCCGACTTGATCGAGCAAGCGCTCCGGCCCTACAGCCACTTCGACGTGCTGCGCGATGGGAATGTGGTTATGGCCCGAACCGAGCTTGGTCGCTCTGAGCGCGTTGTCATCGCCGGCCACGTGGACACCGTGCCAGTTGCCGGGAACCTACCCTCCTGGACCACGTATGACAGCGCGGGCCGGGAGATCATTTGGGGTCGCGGTGCGTGTGACATGAAAGGCGGCATCGCGGTCCAGCTGTCAGTTGCCGCGGCGTTGCTACGTCCTCGGCGCGACATCACATGGATTTTCTATGACAACGAGGAGGTCGAAGAGTATCGCAACGGCCTTAGTCGGATTGCACGCGAGCACCCTGAGTATTTGCATGGCAACTTCGCGGTCCTTTGCGAGCCGACCAATGCTCGAATCGAGGGCGGCTGCCAAGGATCGATGCTGCTGACGGTGGAGCTGACCGGCCTTGCGGCGCATTCAGCGAGAGGCTGGATGGGCCACAACGCCATTCACGATGCTGGCATTGTGCTGGAACGCCTCAGCTCTCACCAGTCCCAGCAGATTGAGGTCGACGGGTTGACCTATCGGGAAGGGTTGAACGCCGTCCGGATCAGTGGCGGCATTGCCGGCAATATAATCCCCGATCGCTGTGTCATCGAGATCAACTATCGGTTCGCCCCGGACAAATCCCCAGCTGAAGCCGAGGCGTATGTACGCGATGTTCTGGACGGCTATTCGGTTCGCGTCCTCGATGTTGCCGCTGGCGCCAGGCCTGGCCTCGATCAGCCGGCCGCCCAGGAATTCTTGTGGGCGGTTGGCGGTGTAGCGACCGCGAAGCTCGGGTGGACTGATGTCGCGCGCTTCAGCTCAATGGGCATTCCGGCGGTCAACTTCGGGCCGGGTGATCCCACCAAGGCTCACGCCGACGACGAATTTTGCCCGGCCGATGATGTCGTGGCCTGTCGCGACGGCCTGATCAGCTGGTTGAGCTAATGCTCAGCTGATCTTGAGTCACCGCCCTGCACTGATCAACGGCAAGTACTGCAGACGGCAAATACTGCATCTGGCATCAGAATGGTTCGTGAGGCCTCGGAGGCTACCGAAGTGGATGGTGTCATGGCTAACGCGGAAGTGAGGTCAGATGGGCTTCAGCAGAAAGCACAAGTTAGCCTGCCCGCGTATCTCACTCGCTTTGTTGGTCGCAGCCGCGATCTGGAAGAGCTCGTAGGCAGGCTTGAGCAGGGTCATCGACTGATCACCATCTGCGGTGCCGGCGGTCTCGGCAAGACCAGGTTGGCCATTGAGCTGGTGCGCCAGAGCGCTGAAAGGTTTCCCGATGGCGTGGCGTGGGTTGCCCTGGCGGCAGCCACGGATGCAGCCACCATGGGCAGGACGATTTCGGCGGCCGTGCTACGACACCAGTCGACCGGGCTAGACCCGATCGGTTCCGTAGTGGCCGCGGTTGGTCGACGCCGCATGATCATCGTGCTCGATAACTGCGAACAAATCGCGGGTCTGTGCGGTGATGTGGTGACCCGAATGCTAGGGGCCTGCCCCTCGCTCCTCATCGTGGTCACCAGTCGCGTCGCTTTGCACGTTGCCGATGAGGAGGTCTACACCGTACCGCCGCTGCAGCTGTGGTCGGACGAAGGTGGACCCGGTGACGCCTTGGCGTTGTTCATCGATCGGGCCTCCATAGGGGCACCGGGATGGTCGGTTTCCGTGGTCACCGACTCGGCCGTTGCTGAGATCTGTGAGCGCCTGGAAGGGCTACCACTCGCCATCGAGCTTGCAGCCAGCTGGATCCGGGTCCTGTCACCGCGCGATCTCTTGATCGAGATCACCAGCGGAGTCGAGATGCTGTCAGCAGTGGGCGACGTTGTCGCCGCTCGGCACCGCAGCATGCAAGCTGTCCTCGACAGCACATGGAAATGGCTCGGCGCCAAGGAGCGTGATGTTCTTACCAGGCTGAGTGTCTTTGTCAATGGCTTCAGTAAGGACGCCGCCGAAGTAGTAGCCGGAGCCACGCTGGGTGCTCTGGCTACCTTGAGCGAACGCTCCCTGATTCGCAGAGTTCCGCACCCCTCAGGTATCACGCGCTACCACGTTCACGAGTTGATCCGAACATTTGCTGAAGATCAACTACGCGCTGCGCATGGCTGGGACGAAGTCGAGCATCAGCACTATCTGTACTTCGCGAGCATCGTGCAGAGTGCCCAAGCGGCCTGGGACACCGCAGAGGAACCGCAGGCTCTGGCCCGGATCCGCGTCGACCAAGACAACGTCGAAGGAGCCCTTACCCGTGCTTTGGATCGCGGCGCTGCAACCGAGGCGCTTCGGTTGATTGGCGGTCTCTTCGCGTATTGGATCTACACGTCACCACTCGGGCTCCGGCGACGATTGCTCGACCGAACGCTTGCTTTACCTCCGGACGACGCTGAGGATCCGACTGTCCGCGCGCGAGCCCTTAATGTTGCGGGCTATGCCTGGATGAGCATTGACCGGCAACGCGCTTTGGAGCTGTTCGCCGAAGGACTCGCGCTCTACCGCCATGCGGGTGATCGACGCGGCGAAGCGTGGTGTCTGCGTGGTCTTGGTTACGTACACCTGACGTGGAACGAGATCGATGCTGCTGACGGTCTCAATGAGCAGAGTCTTCTGATCTGCCGCGAGATTGGCGATCGCGTCGGAATCGCCTGGTGCCTACACGACCGTGCCGAGTCGGCCTTTGCGCGGCGAGATCTCGATACCGCTGAGCCATTGCTAACCGAAGGCGTCGCCACGTTCTCTGATTTAGGAATTGACTACGCGGTCTACCGGAGCCTGGTCTTGCTAGCGGACGTGCGGCGTCTCCGACGCGAGTGGTCGCCAGCTCTTTTGGACTACGGGCGCGCACTCGAAGTCCAGCATGCTCGAGTGTTCACAGCCCGAGGAGCCGAAATCCTGGAGGGCTTAGGGGCGCTCGCGATCGATATGGCACGGGCAGATCTGGCCGCTCGACTGTTTGGCGCCGCCGTTGCCTGGCGTCGGACGGTCGGGATGGCACGGCCCCGCTACTACGAGGCGGACTATGAGCAGGCCTACACGTTGGGGCGGCGTCAGCTGAGCAGCGCGGAGTGGACGCGCCAATTCACCGAGGGCGAACGGCTGACGTTTGTGGAGGCTGAACTCGACGCACAGAAGATCATTCTTGATCTCACAGACTGGTGCCGCGCTTCGCTGGACACCCACCTAACGAAACGCGAAATCGAGGTCCTGAACCTGCTCGCCGAAGGCCTCAGTAATCCCGAGATTGCAGCACGGCTCGTGCTGAGCCGACGCACGGTGGATGCCCACCTTCGATCGATTTTCGACAAGCTCGGCGTCTCGACACGAACCGCCGCAGCCTTGAAGGCCTACGAACTCGTGATTGGTCCCTCGCAAAGTTAGGCGAGCTTGCCGATGCGGCGCCTGTCTTGTTGGCGGCACGCTGAATGCGTCGACAGAGGCAGGAGTGCTGAGGTGGGCAAGCTGCTCGTCGCAGATCGTCGCGACGTCAACAGCGCCAGGGGTGGGTCACGCCTTGCGGCACCAGGCCCATTTCCGATCGATAATGGCGACGCTCTCTCGGTCAACCAAACGATCTCCATTCCCACGGCAGCGGCGCTGGTCACCACACCTTTCGTGGGCCGGGAGATCGAGATCGCCGGCCTTCGCGCATCGCTGGACCTCGCTGGGTCGGGACGGGGTCGTCTCGTGCTCGTCACAGGCGAGCCTGGTATCGGTAAGTCGCGTCTCATGGAGGAGTTTTCGCACGCCGCCTCTGAGCTCGGTTGGCGGGTCCTACTCGGCAGATGCTGGGAAGGCGGCGGAGCACCAGCCTATTGGCCATGGATACAGGTGGTCCAGCAGGCCGATCGGCAATTTGAGCAACTGGTCGGCCGTCAGGGTGAGGAGTCAGCGGCGCAGACCGTCAGGCGTGGGGCGCTGGGTCGAACGGCCACGGACGACCCCGAGGCGGTCCGGTTCAGGCTCTTCGAGTCCGTGGCTGGATTCCTCACCGAAATGTCGCGCCACCAACCGTTGGTCGTAGTTCTCGACGACGTGCATCTCGCCGACGAGTCCTCACTGCTATTGCTGAGGTTCCTTGCCGAAGCGGTGCGGCGGGAGCGGATTCTGGTGCTGGCCTCGTATCGGGAAGGAGAGCGAGGGGTCCACGAGTTGGCCGATGTGTTTGGTCAGCTCGCCCGGGTGGGGCACCGGATATCACTCCGAGGACTTAGCTCCTCCGACGTCGGCAGCTACATCGAGAGTGTGACCGGGGAGACGCCGCCGGGGTCGGCCGTGGAGCGGATTCGCGACATCACGGCGGGTAACCCATTCTTTCTGTCTGAGGTGGTCCGGGCCCTCGTCATCGACGGCCGCCTGCGGGACGACGGTGGGACAGTTGCCGACCCGATGCTCCGCATTCCTGAGGAGGTTCGGGTGTTGATCAGGCACCGGGTGGCCGGCCTGTCAAGAGAAGCCGGATCCACCCTGAGGATGGCTGCCGTGGTGGGCCGCGAATTCGATTTCCACGTCCTCGAACATGCTGGACGCCTTAGCGTGGGACGGCTGATGGATGTCCTTTCGGAGGCGGTCGGGGCCGGGGTGATCTCGCAGGACCCGGCGAACCCCAGCCGCTTCGCGTTCGTACATGATCTGGTCCGCGAGTCTCTATACGAAGGAATCCCCGCCGCCCGACGCCTAGAGCTGCACAGAACAATCGGACGGGTCTTACAAGACGTGTACGCGGGCGATCTCGAGTCCCATCTCGCCGAGTTCGCCCATCACTTCTCCGAGGCCGCTCCTCTCGACCTGGCAGAGCAGGGCGTCGACTATTCAATCCGAGCCGGCGATCGGGCTGCGGCCGTGCTGGCCTACGAGGATGCCGCCCGTCACTATGGGCGCGCTCTGCAGTTACTCCCGTTGTTGGAGCACGCCGACGCCGAGCTGCGTTGTGAGATCCTGCTCCGTCTCGGCGACTCACAGTGGCGAGCAGGAGATACGCCAGGAGCCCGCGACAGCTTCGACACTTGCGCTGAAGTCGCAGCACGCTCGGGCCAGGCCGAAGCGCTGGCTCGGGCCGCACTTGGGCACGTCACCGGAGGTGGGCCGGCCCGGCTCGCGGTGGGGGCGCTTGTCGTGGCGTCCTGGCAGAACTCGGGAGGATTTGCGGACGCCACGGCTGGCATACGGCTGCTAGAGCAAGCCCTTGCAGCCCTTCCCGAGGGGGACAGTTCTCTTCGAGCCCAGGTTTTAGCCCGGCTGGCCACAGAGCTTTATCTGAGCGATCAGGTCGAGAGGCGGTCAGTCCTTTCAGACTTGGCTATTGAGATGGCTCGGCGGCTCAATGACCAGGAGGCACTGCTTGTTGCACTCCATGGGCGGCACTGGGCGACGTTCGTTCCCGATCAGGTCGACGTACGGCTGGCCAATGCCGCGGAGATGCTCCAGGTGGCGACAGCTCGGGGAAATGACGAAATGGCGTTCATGGCCCGTCACGCTCGGTTGCACTGCTGTCTGGAGCTCTGCGACATCCACGGCGTGGATGTCGATCTTGCCGCCATGATCGAGATCGGGGAACGGATCCGCGAACCCTTTTATCTCTGGGCCAATGCGGTTCTGCGGGCTACCAGGGCCATCGTCGACGGGCGTCTTCGGGAGGCTGAGCGATTGGCTCGTGAGGCGCTGGCCATCGGAAGCCTGCGGGAGAGCGAGTACGTCGTTTATACCTTCGAGCATGCCCAGATGATCACCATCAGGTGGGGGCAAGGCCGGATCAAGGAGGTCGGTGGCAAGATCCGGATCCACGGGGAGCAGCACCAGTTGATCGCCCGATGGCGCAATGCGTTCTGGGCGGCCGACATCGGTGATCATGCGGCCGCGCGAGAAGAAGTGGAGCGTCACGCCAAAAACGGCTTCACCGACCTACCCCGCAATGGGTTGTGGATCATCCACCTCTGCTCGCTGGCCGAGGCTTGCGTTCTCCTCGGCGACAAGGAGCGAGCGGCTCAGATCTATGGCCTCCTTTTGCCCTATGCGGATCGCCATGCCATCGCCATCTCGAGCATGCCCTATGGCCCCGTCGCTCTCCGGCTCGGCATGATTGCGGCCCTGCTCGAACGGTGGGACGAGGCCGACGAACATTTTGAGCTGGCCATGGAACGCTGCCGGCGGCTCGGCGCGCACGCCATCGCCGCTCGTGTCCTCTACGAGCATGCCAAGATGCTCGTGGCCAGAGGAGCAGAGGGGGTCCTCGCGGCGGCGACGGCCCGACTCTTAGTGGCCGAGCGGATCTGCAGGGAGCTCGATCTCCCCGGTGTCCTCCAGAAAGTCACCGTGTTCGCTCAATCGATCTCCGATCAGCGACCGGCTGGGCACGATGCCGCGCCGCAGGCGCTATTCCGGCGCAATGGCGAGTACTGGGACGTGCGGTACGGCTGCGAGTTGGCCCGACTGCGTGACACCAAAGGACTGCGGTATATAGCGACGTTGCTTTCGGCTCCTCGCCGAGAAATCCACGTCTTCGAGCTGGCTACGGCCGTGGCACCGGCGATCATCGATTCCGCCGCGCCTCGCGCAGGCGCGCTTGCTAGCGGCGACCTCCATGCGTCGCGACTGGACGAGGAAGATGCCTTGATCGACCCTCAGGCTCGAGAGGCGTACCGCCGCAGGCTCACGGAGCTGGATGCGGATCTCAATGAAGCTCGTGATTGGAACGATCTGGAGCGGGCCGCGCGCGCTCAGGAGGAGGTCGACTCACTGACCGCCGAGCTTGCCCGCGCGGCTGGCCTGCACGGGCGAAGTCGGAGTGCACCAACCGCCGCCGAACGAGCACGGGTGAGCGTGACTAAGGCCATCAAGGGCGCCATCAAGACGGTGGCCAGAGAGTGCCCAGCACTCGGAGCCCATCTCGCCTCATCGATCCAGACCGGTCGCTTCTGCTCCTACGCTCCTCCTGGCGAGGTCCCGCCAATCTGGTCCCTCTGAGAGCCGGCGTGAAGCAGCACCCTGAGCCCTTCGACAAGCTCTGACGGCGCTTGTTGAAGGCACGAGCGTGCGCTTCGACAGGGCTCAGTGCGCGTCTCGTTCCCTCTGGTTCGCACTATTCAAGCCACTTGGAACAAGTGTTTCCTCGAAGTTCACGCCTCCAAAGGAGTGGCGCTCCACGAGCTTGCGAGCCAGCTGCCAACCAGAGGAAGGCCATCATGAGTCAACACTTTCGAACGCACGCACGGCAGTTGCTGCACGCATTCGCGGAAGCGGGCCAGCCATTGAATGCCGCGGAATTCCAGCCACTCATCGGCCCGAACGGCCCTCTGGAGTGGAGAAGGACAGCCGGCGTCGATCGGCGCCAGCCGTTCTCAGAAGACGTGTTCGCGACGCGTAGATCGCCGGAACAACTCCCATCAAAGTTCCGAGCAGGTATTCAGCGCCCGCGAGTGGTCGATGCCCGCAAGGTATCTGCAGACCAAATTCCCCAGCCTGCCGAAACATCGGCATAAGCGTCGGATCCTCAGCGCGGGGTGGAACAACTGTTCCGTTGATGTTCACGCCTTAGTGATAAGAGCGGCGCTCAAGGCGTCGGACTGTGGAGAGGGCGGTCAATGACCCAGACACAAGAGGCGGTCAAAACAAGCAGATCAACCAGCGACCAGTTAGCTATTGATGATCTTGCCGGTGTCGTCATCGAAACAACACAAACATAGGAGGCACTCATGACAACCATGACAGCGACAGTGGCGACGCTCAAAGGCTCCGAGGTGAAGATCGGCGACCAGAACCTTGAGGAATTCCGCATGACGATCCGGGGGGACGTGCTAACGCCTCATGATGCCGGATATGCGACGGTCCGCTCGGCGTTCAACGCGATGTACCCGGGCAAACCGGCGTTGGTCGTCCGGCCCACAGGCACCGCGGACGTGATCGGCGCGGTCAATTTTGCCCGTGAGAACGGACTCCTCGTCGCGGTTCGCGGGGGCGGTCACTCGGTCGCGGGACTCTCGAGTGTCGATGGCGGCCTGCTCCTCGACCTCACCCTGATGAATGCCGTTGATGTCGACCCGGAGGCGCGCACGGTGCGCGTCCAGGGTGGAGCACTGGTCGGCGACATGGACCACGAAACCCAAGCCTTCGGGCTCGTCGCGCCGTGCGGCATCATCTCCGACACCGGCGTAGCCGGGCTCACGCTCGGCGGTGGAGAGGGATGGGTTCGCCGCAAGTACGGGTTGTCGATCGACAACCTGTTGTCAGCCCAGGTGGTGTGCGCCGACGGTCAGGTGCGGACGGCATCGGCGGAAACGAACCCTGATCTGTTCTGGGCCATCCGCGGCGGTGGCGGCAATTTCGGCGTGGTCATTTCGTTCACCTTTCAGTGCCATCCCGTGGGTCCGGTAGTGGCGTTTGCCGGTGTGTTCCATCCTGTGGAGGACGCGGAGAACGTGTATCGACAATTCCGCGATTGGGCCAAGACGGCGCCCGACGAGATCTCGGCGCTCATCGGATGCACGACGCTCCCGGCGAGCGAGCACACCCCGCCGGAGATCCACAACACGCCGTTCATCGTCACGGGCGCCGTGTTCTCCGGGGATCCGGAGGAAGGCATGAAGATCATTCAGCCGCTCCGCGACATCGGGACTCCGCTCGCCGACATTTCGGGTCCGATACCCTTCGTTGGCGTCCAGGCCGCCTTCGACGAGTTCTTCCAGCGCGGAACGCTTCGCAGCTATTGGAAGTCCACGTACATCGAGGCCCTGACCGACCCGATCATCGACATCATCGTGGACAAGGCCCGCAACCGTCCGTCTGAGCGGACTTTCGTGATCGCGTTCTTCATGGGCGGCGCCATCAATCGCGTGGGAGCCGAAGACACCGCATACAGTGAGCGATCGGCAAACTGGATGATCTCGATCGATGGCAACTGGCAGGACGCCAGCGACGACGACAAGGTCATCTCGTGGGTACGCGGCGCATGGGCCGAAGTCCACGAGCACGGAACCGGCTCGCTGTACCTGAACTTCACCAGCGTCGCCGATGAAGCCGTCACGGTGGGCGTAGAGAGTGCATTCGGCAAGACGAACCTCCAGCGCCTCCAAGAGATCAAAGCGCAATACGACCCGGATAACTTCTTCCGCCTGAACAACAACATCTCCCCGGCTTGGTAGAGCGGCCAATCTCGACTTAGATCGGGTTGTCGCCCTGCTTGGTGAGCTTCATCACCGGGCCGGTGCGCCGACGTAATTGCCTGCGTACGCCAGACAATGTGATGCGCTCGCCATCCGTTGCGGTGGGCACCATGGTGGCGGTTTCGGGGTTTTGGACGAGGCCCTCGTCATCGACCTCAGCGGCCTTCGCAGCACCTCAATCGACCCGATGGCCGGTCGATGGCGGTTGCGTCTGGGGCGATGTTGATCATGCCACTGGAGCGTGGGAGATGGCGCTGCCGTCGGGTTTCGTGTCAGCGACCGGGGTTGGCGGCTTGACCGTGTGAAAGCATTCACCCATGGAGTGGTTGATCGCGGTCGTCGCCGTTGCCGCTTTAGGCGTCGCGGCGATGGCGGCCGCGGGGGGGATGGGACAGATGAGCCGGGACCCGGTATACGACACATACCGCCAGGACCTCCCCACTGGTGGAGCCCTAACTGCGGAGGAGCTGAGAAACGTCCGCTTTGGCGTCACGCTCCGGGGATATGCGATGGCACAGGTTGATGACCTGCTTGATCGACTGGCGCTTGAGATCGCCGAACGTGACGAATTGATCGCGGAGTTGGCTGAGGGGGCCACAGTTTCCCAGCGCCTACTGGAATCAACAGCATCAGCCCGAGCAGCAGAACAGACGACTGGTCCAGATGACAAGGCGGTCTCGGGTGGCATATCCAGGCCGCCGGAGCTTCCACGATCGGTGGTTGACGACGGCCAGTCGGGTCAGTGAGCCGGCCACTAGGTGAGCGTTCGGCTGGAAGTCTCCACCGACACCCATGCCCCGGTAGCTGCGGTCTGGGAAGTGCTGATCGACTGGGCCGGCCAATCGCGGTGGATTCCGCTGACAACCGTCCGTGTTATGACTGACCACGATGTCGGGGTTGGCGTTCGAGCTGAGGCGCTGTCAGGTGTTCGGCTCGGTCGGCTTCCGCTTGGCCTGTTGGACCGCTTCATCGTGACGAGCTGGTCCCCGCCCGCTCATGATGCAGCGGAGTTGGAGATCTTTCATCTTGGTCCCTACTTCACGGGTGAAGGGGCATTTAGGCTGCGCGGCCATGACGGCAAAACCACCGTCTCCTGCCTCGAGGTGTTCTCCCTGCCCGGAGGCCGGGCGACTGAGTGGCTCCCGCGACTCACACTGCCACTGTTACGCGCCGGTCTGGGGAGAAGCTTACGAGCGCTCGCGGCGATCGCCGAGGCGCAATGATCACCGGAGTTGCGCCAGGTCCGGATGGCCTTTTGCGGTGCCCGTGGGCGCTGTCCGCGCCGGAATATCTTGCCTACCACGACGACGAGTGGGGCAGGCCGGTCACCACCGTGCAAGGGATCTACGAGCGCATGACGCTCGAGGCGTTCCAGTCTGGGCTGTCCTGGATAACCATCCTCCGTAAGCGAGAGAACTTCCGGCGAGCCTTTGCCGACTTCCAGCCCGAGAAGGTCGCAGCCTTCGCCGAGGATGATGTAGCACGGCTGCTGAGCTATCCAGGCATTGTTCGAAATCGGGCCAAGATCACCGCGGCGGTCGAAAATGCTCGCTTGGTTGTCGATCTTGGATCCAGCTTCGCCGAGCTGATCATCGGCTACCGGGTGGTCGATCGTCCGCGACCGGGTCCGGATGAATCCCGGGCAACGTCGCCTGAGTCGGTTGCTATGGCGCGTGAGCTCAAGAAACTCGGGTTCCGGTTCTTTGGCCCTACCACCGCGTACGCGATGATGCAGGCCATTGGCCTGATCGATGACCATGTTGTTGGCTGCTTTGCGCCACCGCCGGTCTGGCCTACCTGAATTCCACGTCAGAAAACGTGTCCCAAGCAGAACCCGAGTCTGCCTACCACTAGGTGGTACGGAATAATTGAGCCGGCAAGTTGCCAGGTCACTACAGATGAGGATGCGCGATGGCAGCAATGAAACCGCGGACGGGTGACGGCCCTATGGAAGTCACCAAGGAGGGACGTGGGATCGTCATGCGGGTTCCGCTCGAGGGAGGCGGTCGGCTCGTCGTCGAACTTAACGCCGACGAAGCGGCCGAGCTTGCGGGCGCACTGAAAGAAGTCGTTGGATAGGTCAACAGCTGACAGCACCAGGACCTGGTCACAAGGACCAGGTCCTTTTGCTTGCATAATTCGTCGGCAAGCGTCATTGATCAGAGAGGGTGGTGACTGAGCGATGCATCCAAACTGCGAGGCCGTGAACCACATTTTGGAAGCAGCCGGCTTGTCTGGCCGGGTTCGGATGCTCGACGAGGCAGTCACCACGGCCCGCGCCGCGGCTCAGCACGTTGGCTGCCCAGTAGGAGCGATCGCCAACTCCTTGATCTTCTCTACCGATGGCGGGCAACCGCTGTTGATCATGACCAGCGGTGCGCATCGGGTGGACATGATCAAAGTCGGCGAACAGCTCGGGGTCGAGCTACGGCGTGCCTCACCGCAATTCGTACGCAAACACACCGGCCAGCCGATCGGCGGCGTTGCGCCGGTGGGCCATCCGAAACCCATTCGTACGCTCGTCGATCGCGCGCTAGCTGATTTCGAGCAGCTCTGGGCCGCGGGTGGCGTTCCCCACGCCATCTTTCCTTTGACGTATCGGGAACTGCTGGCCCTGACGGGCGGCGTCGAGGCTGACGTCTCCTAGACGAGCAGGATCACGCGTCCGGTTGCGGCAAGCCAGGGGTTACAAGGAGTGTTCGCCCAGGATGGCGATCACCTCGTCGTCAGTGAGTTGTCGAAAGTCCTCGTACGCCGCACCGACCGCTATGAACGGCTCCGGACTGGAAAGACACACGACGAGGTCGGCAACTGCTCTGAGAGCCTGCACAGCTTGTCGAGCTCCGACCGGAACTGCCACTGCCACCGCGGCAGGCTCAAGGCCACGGACAGCCGCGACCGCTGCCAGCATGGTTGAGCCCGTCGCCAGACCGTCGTCCACCAGGATGACTGTGGAGTCTGTGACATCAAGAGTGTGGGAGGGAAACGTGCTGGCGCGTCGTTGCAGCTCGAGCTGTTCCCGGTTCCGCGCGACTTGAAATGCCTGATCGGGAATGCGCAGCCCGTCGACAATCTCATCGTTCCGGAATTCGGATAGCTGACCGCCTACCATAGCCAGAGCGCCCATCGCCAGCTCGCTGCGTCCCGGCACTCCAATCTTGCGTACCAAGATCACGCCGAGTGGAGCCTGCAGCCGGACAGCTACCTCCGCGGCAACGGGTACGCCGCCGCGGGGGAGGGCCAAGACGATCGGCTTTTGGAGCGAGGCTTGCTCAACCACCGCCTCTGCCAAAGCACGCCCGGCGACAGTGCGATTGGCAAAGTGCGTTGCCAACCTGCGCCGCCGGACCATCGGTCGGGCCTTAGCTCTTGTGGACCTCGATCGCCCGACGGTAGACGTCGACGGTTTCGGCGGCGATCTTGGACCAGTCGAATTCGTCGATACAGCGCTGCCGTCCGGCGAGGCCGAAGGCCCTCGCCTTCTCGGGGTCCCGGGTTATCGAGTTGATCTTGTTTGCGAAGTCCTCCTCGAAGGCGGCGATGGCGCTTGGATCGTCGGCCTGTGCCGGGTCATATGGCACGAGATAGCCGGTTTCCCCATCTACGACGACCTCAGGTATGCCGCCCACCGCTGACGCGACGACGGCCGTTTCGCATGCCATTGCCTCCAGATTGACGATGCCCAACGGCTCGTACACCGAAGGGCATGCGAACACCGTTGCATGCGACAAGACCTGGCGCACCTGTGCCCGTGGCAGCATCTCTTCGATCCACAAGACGTTCCCGCGAGTGGATTGCAGATGGGCAAAAGCGTCGCCAATCTGCTGGGCGATCTCCGGAGTATCTGGGGCGCCGGCCAGCAGTACGACCTGAGTCTCGGGATCGAACTTCTCGGCCGCACGCACCAGATGAATCAGGCCCTTCTGCCGAGTAATCCTGCCCACGAACACCACCGACGGTTTATCAAGATCAACTCCAAGCCCGCTGACGACGTCAGTGCCCGGATCTGGCTTGAACTCCTCGGTATCAATGCCGTTCTTGACCACGTGCACCTTGTCCGGATCCAGATTGGTGTAGGAATCCAAAGTGTCCTTACGCATCCCAGCACTGACCGCGATCACGGCGTCTGCCGCCTCGAAGGCGGTCTGCTCGACCCAGGATGAGAGCCGATAGCCACCCCCAAGCTGCTCAGCCTTCCACGGCCGATGCGGTTCCAGCGAGTGTGCGCTGACAACGTGGGGAATGTCTTGGAACAGACCGGTGAGGTGGCCCGCCAGGTTGGCATACCAGGTGTGGGAATGGACCAGGTCGACATCAGGAATGGCCGCCACCATGGACAGGTCAGCACCAAACACGCGGAGCGCAGCGTTGGCTCCCTCGGGGTAGTTCTCGGCGTGCGCAGTGGCTCCTTCGCGGGGCTCACCCATGCACTGGACATCGACATCAATCAGCTTGCGCAACTGCGGCACAAGCTGGCCAACATGCACCCCCGCGCCGCCGTAAATGAAGGGCGGATACTCCCGGGTCAGCAACGAGATGGACAGTCGATCAGTGTCAGCGGACGCCATAGTTGGCATCGTTCCACAGCGTCAGCGATGTTGACCACAACATGGACCCAGAACGGTGCTTCAGAAGGCCGGTATGGGCTAGGTTCAACACATGCGCGCGCGTCCAAAGGTTCTGGCGATGGTACTGGCTGGCGGCGAAGGCAAACGGTTGATGCCGTTGACTATGGATCGAGCCAAACCGGCAGTGCCATTCGGTGGTACATACCGCTTGATCGACTTTGTCTTGTCTAACTTGGTAAATGCGGGGATGCGGCAGATCGCGGTATTGACCCAGTACAAGTCCCATTCGCTCGACAAGCACATCTCCTTGACATGGCGCATGTCCACCATGCTTGGCAACTACGTCACTCCGGTGCCGGCGCAGCAGCGTCTGGGCCCGAGGTGGTACCAAGGCAGCGCCGACGCGATCTATCAGTCAATGAACCTGATCCGCGACGAGGAGCCGGACTACGTTGTCGTCTTCGGCGCCGACAACATCTATCGGATGGACGTCTCGCAGATGCTGGGGGCGCACATCGACGGTGGCCTCGGCGGCACAGTGGCCGGCATCCGAGTGCCGCGGAGTCAGGCCACCGCCTTCGGCGTGATTGATGCCGGACCTGACAACAAGATCAAGGACTTCCTCGAGAAGCCGGCCGATCCGCCGGGTCTCTCTGATGATCCGGAATCCTCGTTCGCTTCGATGGGCAACTACATCTTTACAACCGGCGCGCTGATCGAAGCACTCACGGCGGACGCCGAAAGCGAAAGCTCTCGCCACGACATGGGCGGCGACATCATCCCCAGCTTTGTGAGTCGCGGGGATGCCCAGGTCTACGACTTCACCGCCAACGAGGTCCCCGGCTCTACCGACCGCGATAAGGCCTACTGGCGGGATGTCGGGACACTCGACGCATACCACGAAGCCCACATGGACCTGGTCTCAGTGGACCCGGTGTTCAACCTCTACAACCTCGACTGGCCGATCTGGACCTACCCGGTACAGATGCCGGGTGCCAAGTTCACCCTGGACGGAGTGTCCCGAGATTCCATCGTGAGCCCTGGCTGTGTCATCTCAGGAGGATCTATTGAGACCTCTGTGCTTTCCCCGAACGTGCACGTCGGCGAGGGTGCCACCGTTGATCACTCCGTGATCTTGTCCCACGCTGGCATCGGGCGGAACGCGGTCATTCATCGCGCGATCTTGGATAAGCACGTCACTATCGAGGACAACGCTAAGGTCGGGATCGACTCAGATGCAGATGAAGCGCGCGGCTTCTGGATCTCCGAGGGCGGTTTCACCGTGGTGCCGAAGAGCGCCACAGTTTCGGCGACATGATCCTGCCTGTCGCCGACCAAGGTCACGAGGCAGGCGGAGTACTAAGTTGATCTTTAGTCATTCGATCATCAGCGTTTGACGCCCACCAGCAGCCCATCGCCCACGGGTAACAACGCTGAGACCAGATCCTCGTTATCTCGGACGGCGTTCAGCGCTTTGCGGATCGCTTCAGTCTCCGGGTCGATGTGACTCTCATCGGCCGTCCGGTCGTGCCACAAGGCGTTGTCCACAGCAAGAACGCCACCATGCCGGAGCAGGCGCAGGCCTTCCTCGACGTACTCGGCGTATTCGCCTTTGTCGGCGTCGATGAAGACCATGTCGTACCCGCCATCACTCAGCCTTGGCAGCACACTGAGGGCCGGCCCGGCGATCAGTCGGAACCGCTGAGTAGGAATGCCAACCGCCAGAAACGCTTCTCGCGCGGCCTGCTGATGTTCGGGCTCGATGTCGACGCTGGTCAACACGCCGTCTGGCTGCATGCCGGCGAACAACGCCAGACCCGAGACACCGGAACCGGTGCCCACCTCGACGACTGCTCGCGCTTGCACAACCCTGGCAAGAAGAGTCAATGCGCTGACGGATCCTCGACCGATCGGTGCCACTCCGAGCTGTGCAGCTCTTTCGCGCGCCTGTGCCGCTTGCTCCGATTCACCAACGAAGTCCTCAGCGAAGGCCCACGATCCAGGCTTGGGTGCGGCTTTGAGTGAGGTCTTGCCAGCAACGAAATTCACGAAACCGAGCCTATCGAAACGCGTCCCCAACGAACCCTACGATGGCCGGATGAGCCACACCGTCGTCGCGGAACTCGTCGCGGCCGTTATGAAGGTCGAGGTCGAGGTGGGACAGCAGGTGGGGGCCGACGATCCAGTGGTGATCTTGGAGTCGATGAAGATGGAGATACCGGTGCTGGCCGATGTTGCGGGGTCAGTCTCGGAGGTCGTCGTCTCAGCAGGGGATGTGGTGAACGACGGTGATCCCTTAGTGGTGATCAAGGTCGGGAATCGCTAGCGCACTTCTGCCAGGTTCGGTGCGGCACGGAACAGGCAGGCGTCGCTAAGATGACGGGCATGTCCATCTCACCTTCTGAGCCACCCTTTGGCCGGCTCCTGACGGCGATGGTGACTCCGTTTGCGGGGGACGGATCCTTGGACCTCGACGCAGCGGCTGGACTGGCAACCTATTTGATCGATGACCTTGGCAATGACGGATTGGTAATCAGCGGCACGACCGGAGAATCGCCAACGACGTCCGATGCAGAGAAGGCAGACCTGCTACGAGTCGTGCTCGATGCGGTCGGTGACCGAGCCAGCATCCTTGCGGGCGTTGGCACCTTCAATACCGAACACACCCTGGAGTTGGCGGCGACGGCGGCCAAGCTCGGCGCCAACGGCCTACTAGTGGTAACGCCGTACTACTCCAAACCACCGCAGGCAGGGATCTTGGAGCACTTCCGCCGGGTTGCTGATGCAACCGAAGTGCCCCTGATGCTGTACGACATTCCTGGTCGTGTGGGGACCGCGATCGCCACCGACACGATGTTGCGACTGGCCGAGCATCCCCGGATTGTGGCCGTCAAGGATGCGAAGGGTGATCTTGCGGCCTCCGCCCGAGTGATTACGCAGACCGATCTCGCCTACTACTCCGGCGACGATGCCATGACCTTGCCACTGCTGGCCGTTGGTGCGGTCGGCGTGGTCGGAACCTCTACCCACTTCAGCGCGGTCGGCACCAAGCAGCTGATCAAGGCGTACTTGGACGGCGATGTGGCTGCCGCGCTCCAGCTTCATCAGCAACTGCTGCCGATCTACACCGGAATCTTCGCGACCCAAGGTTGCATCCTCGTGAAGGCTGGCTTGAGGCTGCAGGGCCGCGATGTCGGGGGCTTGAGGTCTCCATTGATCGACGCAACTGCTGCCGAAATCGAGGGTTTGCGTGCCGCCTTGGCCGCGGCTGGATTAGCGACCGGTGAGGCGGTGTCCACCGGCTGAATCGTGCCACCCGCTGCCAAAGCGGCACCCCGCGGCCAAGGACGCCACCGACCTGGACCTGGCGATCGACGAGGCGCTGGCGTCCGGACCGCCCGACCGGCTGGTCGTCGTGACGGGTGCCGGCGACCGCTTCGACCACGCACTGGCGGTGGCCCTGTCGTTGGCCACGCCCCGGCTGGCCGCAGTGGCGGTCGAGGCCTGGATCGGCCCCGCCCACCTGTGGGTCGTCCGCGACCGCCTGGCGCTCACCGGCCCGGCGGGCGCGCTGCTCAGCCTGGTCCCGGTGCACGGGCCGGCCCGGGGGGTCGTGACCAGTGGCCTGCGCTACCCGTTGACTGACGAGGACCTCGACCAGGGCACCACCCGGGGCGTGAGCAACGAGCTGGCCGGCGGGCGGGCCACCGTGAGCCTGCGGGAGGGGATCCTGCTGGCCGTGGCACCGGGCGACGCCGGCCGGTGTGCCACGATCGCCGCGTGGACGTGAAGGCCGACCTCGTCGCCCCCTGCCCGCCCGCCGACCTGTTCGCCTGGGTGGAGGACCTGGCGCGGTACCCGCAGTGGCTCGACATCGTGCCTCGGGCCGAGGCGGTGGCGGGAGAGGACGGCGACCCCGGACCGGCGTGGTCGGTCGACCTCCGCGGCCGGCTCGGGCCGTTCGCCCGGTCCAAGCGGCTGCGGATGGTGCGCACGGTCCACGAGCCCACGACCTGGGCCCGGTTCGAGCGCCGCGAGCTGGACGGCCGCCAGCACTCGCCCTGGGTGCTCGAGGCCCGGGTGACCGAGGTCGAGGCCGGCAGCCGCCTCGACATGCACCTGCACTACGGCGGCGGACTGGGCGGTCCGCTGGTCGAGCGGCTGCTGACCGACGAGATCACCCGCTCGAAGCCCCGGCTGCTGGCGCTGGTCGGGGCACCGTGAGCGCGCGGGCGGCGTAGCGCCCATCGCGGCGGTCGAGGGCGAGCGGCAGCCCGAACGTCGCCGACAGGGGACCGGCGTCGAGGACGTCGCCGATCGGCCCGCGGGCCACGACCCGGCCGTCCCGCAGCAGCAGGGCGTGGGTGAAGCCGGCCGGGATCTCCTCGACGTGGTGGGTGACCAGCACGGTGGGCGGCGTCGTCCGGTCCGCCGCCAGCCCGGCGAGCCGGCCGACGAGGTCCTCGCGGGCCCCGAGGTCGAGGCCGGCGGTGGGCTCGTCGAGCAGCACCAGGCCCGGGTCGCCCCACAGCGAGCGGGCCAGCAGGACCCGCTGGCGCTCGCCCGACGACAGCGTCCCGAACGTCCGCTCGGCCAGCGCCTCGGCGCCGGTGCGAGCCAGCAGGACGCTGGCGGCCGCCCGGTCGTCGTCGCCGTAGCTGTGCCACCAGGCCTCGAGCGCCGCCTCCCGGGCGGTCATGACGACGTCGAGGGCGGTGACGTCGGC
>Ga0081538_10001113_pt1 | contig 28482 bp, 31 predicted proteins | sample TabmetS5T2R1_FD_71022 | JGI IMG/M metagenome (GOLD analysis project Ga0081538, IMG submission 71022) | Tabebuia heterophylla rhizosphere microbial communities from the University of Puerto Rico - S5T2R1 | ecosystem: Host-associated > Plants > Roots > Rhizosphere ...
GTCGTAGCCGTAGAAGTCGACCTGGAAGCTGCAGCCGACGTGGGGCTCGTTGTCGGGGGCGTCGTCGAAGGGTTCCCCGTCGACCTTGACGGTGCCGTTGTTGCCCGGCGGGTTGGGGGCGGCGGCGGCGAACCCGCTCAGTAGGGCCCCCAGGACCATGGCGACCACCACGGCGACCAACAGCAGCCTGCTTCTTCGCGTTGCGAGCACGGGCATCCCTCCCTGGGACCGGTATCGAGGCAGGACGCGCGGAGCCTCCCCTGAGGACGAGTCGTGGGTCGTTTGGCCGCGTCTGGTAGGAAGGAACGCGAAATGTCCGGGTTCTGTTACAGGCGCGCAGGCGGGTGGCTCAGCGGCCCAGGCCCTGGGGTGGGTCGGCCTTGCCCGGCTGGTCGCCGCCTACGGCACCCGGTGGCGGCCCTCCCTGCCCGTGGCCTTGGCCGCCCGACGTGGTTGGTGGCGCGCCACGCCCGTGGCCCCTGCTGGCGCCGCCGGGCGCTCGGGCCTGGCAGTACGCGGCGATCTTGTCGCGGCCGCCGGCCGCGACCGCCAGGGCCTCGAGCGCGGCCGGGTCGTTCGTCTTCCCCTTGCCGGCCAGGAAGGCCCGGCAGCGGCCGTCGGTGGACCTGGCCGCCGCCGTGGACGCCGGGCCCCGCTGGTCCTGCCCGTGGCCGCCCGCGCCGGCGGCCGGTGCGCCCGGGGCATCCGTGGTGGCGGCGCCGGGTACCGGCGCCGCGCCGCTGGAGGCTGGCGCCCGGCCAGGCCCTGCGGGTGACTCCACGCCGACGATGGTGAGGACGCTCCGGGCCGCGTCCGTGACCGGTTGCGGTAGGTGGCCGGTGGCGGCGGCGACGCCGCCGATGGTCATTGCGCCGACGGCGACCGCGACCGCCAGGCCGACCCTGCGGCGGCGGGACCTGGCGGCCCGCCGGGCCCTGGCGGTGGACCGGGCCCGGACCACGGTCCGCAGCTCGGCGACTGCCGCCTCCTGTCCGGCGAGCTCATCGGGGGTGGGTTCGGCGGACGCCGCCGCCAGGAGCGCCGCCACCTCGGCGTACCCGGGTGGCGCGTGGGCGGCGTCCCCGTCGTCGGCGAGGAGCCGCTCGAGGGTGTGGTCGTCCAGTGCCGGCGGGCCGGCACCACGGCGGTCGGCGTGCGGTCGGGTCATGTCAGCAGAGGAAGCGTCGTCGGCGTCCACCGTGTTACACCCCCCCTTGCACGCGGGCGCCGGTGCCGAGTCGCTCGGCCAGCCGGCGAAGCCCCCGGTGGGTGAGAACGCGGACGGCTCCGGGACGCTTGCCCATGATGGCCGCCACCCGGGCGACGTCCAGCCCCGCCACCACCCGGAGCACGATGGCCTCGGCCTGGTCGGCCGGCAGCGTGGCGATCAGGGCGAGGGCGGCCCGGGTGGAGATGCCCTCGAGCGCCTCGGCGGCCGGGTCGTCGGGTGCGGACCGGTCGCCCAGGCCGGCCGCGGGAAGGCCCCCGGCAGCCCTGCGGGCGCTGCGCCGCCGCCCGTCGATGACCTGGTGGCGGGCAATGGTGAACACCCAGGTCCGGAAGCCCGGCTCGTCGCCCTGGAAGCGGCCGATGCCGCGGATCACCGCCAGCCAGGTGTCGGAGGCAAGGTCCTCCGCGGCGCCCTGGGCCAGGACCGTGAGGTAGCGCAGCAGGCGGGGTTGCAGGTCGCGCCAGAGCGTGGCGAGCGCGTCCTCGTCGCCACGCGCGGCGGCGGCGAGCACGGCGGGGAAGGCGGCGCCGATCATCTCTCCCCCGGGTGGACCGATGTGCAAGAACGGATAACCTGCACGTCAGGTCCAGAGCTGTCAACTCCGCAGGATCCTCCGCCGGCGGGCGCGGGCGCCTGCCGGCCGGTTCACGGGAGCGCGACGAACCTGCCGAGGAACTCCCTGGCGGCGGCGGTGTCGACCCGGTAGGTCTTGTCGGTCGCCCGGCACATCGCGTCGCCGGTGATGGTGATCGAGACCAGCAGGTTGCTCGTCTGGTCGCCGAGGAAGTGCGGGCCGCCCGAGTCGCCGTAGCAGCCGCCGCCGCTCCCGGTGGAGGGCTGCATGGACAGCAGCAGCCAGCTCTTCTCCAGGTTGAGCGCGTCCTGCAGGGCGAAGCGGCGGACGCCGTCGAAGAAGAACGCGTGCGGCCCGCCGGTCTTGTCCTCACGCACGGTGCCGTACCCGACCGCGGTGAAGGTCCGGTCGTCGAGCTCGTGGCCCGCCTTGAGCCGGTCGAGGAGCCCGGCGCTCGGGAGCTCGGCCGGTGCGACCCCCGGCGGGTCCTGGAGCAGCACCACCGCGATGTCGTGGGGGTCCGAGGCCCCACCGGAGCCGAACTCGGGGTGGGTCACGTAGGTCCCGGCGAACAGCCCCGCCGGGGAGACGGCGTCCTCGTCGTAGGCGGACGCGAAGGTCACCCAGACCTGCGTGATCCCCTCGGACTCCAGGAACGCCGTGCAGTGTGCGGCGGTGAGGTAGACCGTCGGGGCGATCAGGGTGCCTGAGCAGAGGATGTCGGGCCCGGGGCTGTCCGGGTCCCAGTCCGCCAGCAGCGCCCCGACGTTCGGGTGCCGGTCGCCGTCCGGCTGGCCGAAGGTGATCGCCCCGGCGGTCCCCACGTTGAACGCAAGGCTGGCCAGGACCAGCAGGGCGGCGGCGGCGGCACCCTTCCGCGCGGTGCGCAGCGACGGGATCCTCACGGCAGCCTCCTCCGACTCGGCGGACCTACCCCTAGGAGCGCAACCGGACGAACCGGCGTTACACCCGGCCCCTTCCGGCGGTGGCCGTAACGGCCACGTGGCGACCACCGTTCTTGGTGGTGGTGGCGAAGCCGAGGTTTCTCCCCCGAGCCTCGTGGTGCCATCCGCCTGGAGCGTCCGCGCACGCTTGCTGGCGTTGCCCGGGTGCTGGCCCATGCCACGGCGATGGACGACCAGCCCCGGGCCTCCTGCTGCCATCGACCACGCCGGGTGCGCATTTGACACATCATGGGCGCGGGGACGACCGTGCTGCCTCGATGATCGGGGCGTCCTTTCCCACCGTGCTGGCGGCGGCCCAGGACGGCGACACGCAGGCGTTCGCCGTCCTGTGGCGCGAGCTGCAACCGGGGGTGCTCCGGTACCTGCGGGTGGCGGCGTCCGAGGCCGCGGAGGACCTCGCCGCCGACACCTGGGTCTCGGTGATCCGCGGGCTGGGCCGCTTCCAGGGAGACGAGCAGCAGTTCCGGGCCTGGGTGTTCACCGCCGCGCGTCACCGGGCGGTCGACTGGCACCGGTGGGCGGCCCGGCAACCGTCCCGCCTGCTCCCGAGCCAGGTGCTGGTCGACCGGGCAGCACCCGACGACCCGGCCGCCGAGGCGCTGGAAGCGCAGTCGACCAGGGCGGCACTGGCCCTGATCGCCGAGCTGCCACGCGACCAGGCGGAGGTGGTGGCGCTGCGGGTGCTGGGCGGCCTGGAGGTGGCCGAGGTGGCGCGGATCGTCGGAAAGCGCCCGGGCGCGGTGCGGGTGCTGGCCCATCGGGGCCTGCGCCGGCTCGCCCGGCGGCTGGAGGCGGCCGGGCTTGCGGAGCGGCGGGTAACGCAATGAGCCACGAGAACGCTCTTGCAGGCGAGATGCGCCGACTACTTGCCTCCCTCGGGTCCACGCCTCCCCCGCTGGACCAGGTCACGGCCGACCAGCTGCTGGCCGGCCGGCTGAATCCGGCGGACGCCCCGCCCGGCTACGCCGCGGTGGCGAGGCTGCTGGCCGCCGCCGCCGCACCGCCGGGCCAGGAGGAGCTGGCGGGTGAGCACAGGGCGGTCGCCGAGTTCGCGGCGGTCACGCGCTCCACGTCCCCCACCCTCACCTCGCGGAGGGCAGGCATGCCCAGCAAGCGGTTCAGGGTCAAGGCGATCGCTGTGGCCGTCGCGGCCGTCATGACGGTCGGCGGCATCGCCGCCGCGGCCACCGACCGGCTGCCCGGGTCGGCCCGCCGGGTCGCCGACGAGGTACCGGCGACCACCCACGCCTCGGTCCCGGCCACGCAAGGCGGCACCGCCACCCGCCCGGGCGCCGCCGGCAGCACCGCCGGCTCCCCCACCGGCGGACAGAAGGCCGGCACCGGCCCGGACGCCGCCGGCGCGGCCAGGGACGGCCTGTGCCGAGCCTGGCTGGCCGGCAAGGGCGGCGACAACGGCGAGCGGGACGACTCGACGGCGTTCCAGGCATTGGCCAGGGCCGCCGGCGGCGCGGCCAACATCGCGGCCTGGTGCAAGGCCAGCACGGCCTCCCAGGCCGACCGCGGGCGGCGGCCTGACGAACCGCCCGGCCCCAGGACCTCGCCGCCGAGCAGCGGCGCGACGCCGCCCGGCGGCGGCAATGGGCAGGGCGGCGGTGGGCAGGGCGGCCCGCCGACGACCGGTTAGGCGCCTGGAGCCGTAACGCCCGTCCACGCGGAGCGTTCTTCCACCTGTAGCGCGCCTGCCCCGGGTGCTGGCCAGAGCCATGGGGATGGTGGCCAGCCCCGGGGTCCTTCATCCGGCGACGCGCAGCACGACCTTGCCCTGGCCCTGCCGGGTCTCGACGCGCTCGTGCGCGGCAGGACCGTCCGCCAGGTCCCTGACCTGGTCCACCACCGGCCGCAGCCGGCCGTCCCCCACCGCGGCCGCCAAGGCGTCCAGCACCTCCCGCGACGGGCGCAGCAGCACGCCGTGCAGGGTGATGTTGCGGTCCACGGCGGGCTCGAGGTCGCCGGCCAGCTCCACGATCGACCCTGCCCTGCCGCCCTCCCGGACCATCGGCAGGCTGGCCGCCAGCGTCCCCTGCCCGACCAGGTCGGCCACCATGTCCAGCTCCTGGCCGATCACGCGCCGCGCCCGTCGGGCGACGTCACCGCGGTGGCGGTCCAGGAACACCTCCACCCCGAGGCCGGCGAGCAACGGCTCCCGCCGTGCGCTCGCCGAGGCGACCACCCGCGCACCCCGCGCCCTGGCGAGCTGCACGAACAGGCTGCCCACCCCCCCGGCCGCACCGTGCACCAGGATCCACTCGCCCGGCCTGGGGTCCAGCCGGTCGAGCAGCTGCAGCGAGGTGGCGCCGGCGAGCGGCAGCGAGGCGGCCTCGACCGCGCTCAGGCCGGCCGGCCGCGGTCCCACCAGCGCCGCGTCGAGCACGACCAGCTCGGCGTAGGTGCCCCAGCGCGTCCCGCGTACCGGCAGCAGCCCCCACACCGGCTCGCCAGCCTGCCAGCCAGCACCCTCGCCGGCGGCCTCGACGGTCCCGGCCAGCTCGTAGCCGACCACGTACGGCGGGTTCAGCCCGGCCCAGCTCGGGTCGGCCCGGTTCCCGGCGTCGACGGGGTTGACCCCGGCGGCCTCGACCGCGACCACGACCTGGCCCGGACCCGGCCTCGGCGGCGGCAGCTCCCGCAGGCGCAGCTCCTCCGGGCCGCCCGGCCGCTCCACCACCAGCGCACGCATCAGCGTCCGGTGCGCGCCGGTCCCGCGCCGGGGACCTCCAGGGAGACCCGCAGGCCGTCGCTCATCGGCGCACCCTACTACCCTCGACGCCGTTCCCGACCAGTCCGGGAGGAGGAGCAGGATGGCGAACGGCCGGGTCGCGCTGGTCACCGGGGCCAACCGGGGCATCGGCCGCGAGGTCGTCCGGCAGCTGCTCGACCACGGCTTCCGCACGATCCTGACCGCCAGGGACGAGGGCCGCGGACGGGCCGCCGCCGGCGAGCTCGGCGCCGAGTTCCTGCCGCTGGACGTCGGCGACGACGTCAGCGTGGAGCGCTGCTTCCGGACCGTCGAGGCACGACACCGTCGGCTGGACGTGCTGGTCAACAACGCGGCGGTCCACTACGACCCCTGGCAGCGCGGGACCGACGCCGACCTGACGCTGGTCCACGAGGCCTTGGAGACCAACCTGTTCGGCGCCTGGCGCACCTGCCAGCGGTCGATCCCGCTGATGCGGCGCAACGCGTGGGGGCGCATCGTCAACGTCTCCAGCGAGAGCGGCTCGCTGGCCTCCATGGGCGGGGGTACGCCGGCCTACTCGGTGTCGAAGGCGGCGATCAACGCGCTGACGCGGGTGCTCGCCGGGGAGCTCAGGGGCAGCGGCGTCCTGGTCAACGCCGTCTGCCCGGGCTGGGTCGCGACCGACATGGGCGGGCCGGGAGGGCGGCCCGTGCGGGCGGGCGCCGCGAGCGTCATGTGGGCGGTGCTGCTCGACGACGACGGGCCCTCCGGCGGGTTCTTCCGGGACGGCCGGCCGCTCCCCTGGTGACGCCTGAACCGGGCAAACGGCGCTCAGCTGCGCCCTCCGGTGTGGCGTCGGCTACTGGCGGGCCTGGCGCCGCTTCCACGCCTCGGCGTCGGCCATCTCCCGCGGTACCAGGCGCCTGCCACGGGCCACGAACCCCCGCAGGTCGCGGCCGGGCGGCGGCTTGGCCTTCGCGGCGGGCACGGCGCGCCCCGCGCGGCGGCGGGGGCGGGCGGCGGGCTGCTGGTCCCGCTCGTGCAGCTGCCGGGCGCGGTCCAGGTCGCCCTCGGCGAGGGCGAGGTAGATCCGCTGGCTGCTCTCGGGCAGCTCCTCCCACGCCAGCCGCGGCCGCGCGCTCGCCTTCGCCATCCCGCCTGCTCCCGCCCCTGCACCTTGCCCCGATGGGGGACCATCCCCCTTGACATGATAGGTGGCGTCCGGACAGGGCCTACGGCTTGAATGGCGGCATGCAGCGGATCGCCACCACCGTCGTCGCGCTCCTCGGCGAGCAGGCGCCCGCCTGCCTCGACCAGCTCGGCCAGGCGCCCAACGTGGCCACGGCGCGGCCCGACGCCGACGCGCCGCCAATGGAGCGCGCGGCCGCCGCCTGGGAGGCCGCCACCCGCACCCACACCCCGTACCTGCTGCACGACGCCGACCCGCTGGAGACGGTGGCGGCCGCGTGGGTGCGCCGCTTCGACGTCGAGCACCCGGGCCTCGCCGGCGAGCTGGAGGTCGCCGTCGCCGAGACGCTGCGGCGCTGGCGCGCCCGCGCCATCGAGCTGCCCGACTACTACCTGGTGCTGGACCCGGAGGCGTGGGAGGAGACCCGGCGCCACTTCTACCTCGGCTTCCTGCACCGCGCCGCGCCCAACCGGGTGGTCCCGGTGGCGGGCACGCCCGAACGGGTCGCCGCGCAGCTCGGCGGGCTGCGCAGCGGCCGCTGGTGGCCCGAGGCCGACCGGCTGCTCGACGGCGTCGACCGGGTCGTGCCCGACCGCGCCTGAGCCCACCGGCGCCCGCGCCTGCCGCTCGGCTAGCCTGACCGCGCCGACGTCGCCGACGACCAGCCGATGCAGGGGTTGGACGCCGGCGCGGTGGCGTGGCGGCTGCGCGGGTACTGTCGTGTGCGGCGGGAGGCAGCCATCCCCTGTTCGAGGAGGAGGGACCCGGATGCCGGAGGCGATCGACGGCCACTTCGTCGAGGTGGTGTCGTCGCTGGCGCCCGCGCCGGCGGGGGACCCGCGGCTGCCGGTCCGGGAAGGCTCCTCGCTCACCGGCGAGCGCTGCCTGGAGCTGTTCGACGCGCAGCTCGCCAGCCGGCACCTGGACCTGGCGGCGCGCTGGCTGCGCGGCCAGGACAAGGGCTTCTACACCATCGCCTCGGCCGGGCACGAGGGCAACGCCGCCGTGGCCGCCGCCCTGCGCCCCACCGATCCCGCGCTGCTGCACTACCGCTCCGGGGCCTTCTACGTCGTCCGCGCCCGGCAGGTGCCCGGGCAGCAGCCGCTGCGCGACGTGCTCCTCGGCGTGGTCGCCGCGACCGAGGAGCCGATCGCGGGCGGCCGGCACAAGGTCTTCGGCCATCCCGACCTGGCCGTGATCCCGCAGACCTCGACGATCGCCTCCCACCTCCCGCGCGCGGTCGGGGCGGCCTTCGCGACCGGGCGCGCGCGGCGGATCGGCGCCGCCGGCGCCTGGCCGGCCGACGCGGTGGTCGTCTGCAGCTTCGGCGACGCCTCGGTCAACCACTCCACCGCCGCCGGCGCCGTCAACACCGCCTGCCACTGCGCCTTCCAGCGGCTGCCGCTGCCGCTGCTGCTGGTCTGCGAGGACAACGGCCTCGGCATCAGCGTGCGCACCCCGGAGGGCTGGGTGCGTGAGGCCTACGGCAACCGGCCGGGGCTGCGCTACCTGGCGGCCGACGGCTGCGACCTGGCCGACGCCTACGACGCCGCGGTGGAGGCGGTCGCCTGGGTGCGGGAGCGGCGGGCGCCGGCGTTCCTGCACCTGGGGATGGTGCGGTTCCTCGGGCACGCGGGCTCGGACGCCGAGGTGGCCTACCGGACGCCGGCCGAGGTCGCCGCCGACCTCGAGCGCGACCCGCTGGTCGGCACCGCCCGCCTGCTCGTGCGGGCCGGGGTGGCGACACCACCGGAGCTGGTCGAGCGGTACCGGGCGACCGGCCGCCAGGTGCTGGCGGTCGCCGAGGAGGTCGCCGGGCGGCCGCAGCTGCAGACGGCGGAGGCGGTGATGGCACCGCTGGCGCCCCGCCGCCCCGGCCTGGTCGCCGCGGCCGCCAGCCGCCCGGCGGACGCCGCCAGCCGCGCCCGCGCCTTCGACCGGCGGCCGCCCGAGCGGCAGGGCCCCCTCACGCTGGCGCAGGCGGTCAACCTGACCCTCGCCGACCAGCTCGCCGCGCGTCCGGAGCTGCTGGTCTTCGGCGAGGACGTCGGCCGCAAGGGCGGGGTGTACGGCGTCACGCGGGGGTTGCAGCGACGGTTCGGGGCCGCGCGGGTGTTCGACACGCTGCTCGACGAGCAGTCGATCCTCGGGCTGGCGCTCGGCGCCGGCCTCGCCGGCCTGCTGCCGGTCCCGGAGGTGCAGTACCTGGCCTACCTCCACAACGCCGAGGACCAGCTGCGCGGCGAGGCCGCGACCCTGCAGTTCTTCTCCCAGGCCGCCTACCGCAACCCGATGGTGCTGCGCGTCCCTGCCTACGGCTACCAGAAGGGCTTCGGCGGCCACTTCCACAACGACAACGCCGTCGGGGTCCTGCGCGACCTGCCCGGGGTGATGGTCGCCTCCCCGGCGCGGCCCGAGGACGCCGCCGCCATGCTGCGCACCTGCGTGGCGGCCGCGGCGGTGGACGGCAGCGTCTGCGTCTTCCTCGAGCCGATCGCGCTGTACCACACCCGCGACCTGCACGCCGAGGGTGACGGCGGCTGGCTGGCGCCCTACCCGGAGCCGGGCGGGTGGGAGGCGACCCACGCGCCGGTCGGCCGGGGGCGCACCCACGGGGACGGGCGCGACCTGACGCTGGTCACCTTCGGCAACGGCCTCCGCATGAGCCTGCGCGTGGCGCGGCGGCTGGCGGGCCACGACATCGCCTGCCGCGTGCTCGACCTGCGCTGGCTCGCCCCGCTGCCGGTCGACGACCTGCTGCGCGAGGCACGGGCGACCGGGCGGGTGCTGGTGGTCGACGAGACCCGCCGGACCGGCGGCGTCGCCGAAGGCGTCCTCACCGCGCTGGTCGACGCCGGCTTCCGCGGGAAGATGGCACGGGTCGCCAGCGAGGACAGCTTCGTCCCGCTCGGCGACGCCGCGCGGCAGGTGCTGCTGTCGGAGGCGACCGTCGAGAAGGCCGCCACGGAGCTGGCCGCCCAGGCCGGCGGCGACTGAGACGAGGAGGACGCATGGGCATGGCGGCCGACCTGGTGGTCATCGGGGGCGGTCCGGCAGGGGTCTCGGCCGCGCTGCGGGCCCGCGAGCTGGGCGCCACGTCGACGCTGCTGGAGCGGGGCCGCCTCGGTGGGAGCTGCACCAACGACGGCTGCGTGCCCACGCGGGTGCTCGCCAAGACCGCCCGCCTGCTGCGGGACGCCGGCCAGGCCGCCGAGTTCGGCCTGGTCGGTCAGCCCCCGACCGTCGACCTGGAGGCCGTGCTGCGGCGGGTGCGGGCGACGGTGGACCGCGTCCATGCCTCCAAGGGCCTGGAGCGGCACCTGGCCCACTCGGGGGTGACGGTGCGGGCGGGGGTGGGCCCGGCCCGCTTCCTCGACCCGCACACCCTGGTGCTGCCGGACGGTGAGCGCGTCGAGGGCCGCCAGTTCGTCCTCTGCGCCGGTGGCCACGCACGCCGGCTCGGCGTCCCCGGCGTGGAGCTGGCCCGTACCAGCTCGGAGGTCTGGTCCCTGCCCCGCCTCCCGTCCGCGCTGGTGGTGGTCGGCGGGGCGGCCACCGGCTGCCAGCTCGCCAGCGTGTTCGCGGCCTTCGGCAGCCGGGTGACCGTCCTGGAGGCCGCCCCGACGCTGCTCGGCGCCGAGGACGCGGACGTCGCCGAGGCGATCGCGCACGCCCTGACCGAACGGGGCGTGGAGGTGGTCACCGGCATCGAGGGGGTCCGGCGCATCGACCGCGCCGGCGGCCGCCTGCGCCTCGCCTACGTCCGCGAGGGGGCCGAGCACGCCGTCGACGCCGACGAGGTGCTGCTCGCCGTCGGCTGGCCGGGGTCCACCGACGGGCTCGGCCTGGAGGCGGCCGGCGTGGAGGTCGAGGGCGGCTACGTGGTGGTCGACGACACCCTGCGGACCTCCGCCCCGCACGTCTGGGCCGCCGGCGACGTCGCCGGCCGCATGATGCTGGTCCAGAGCGCCACCGCCGAGGGCCGCGTGGCGGCCGAGAACGCCCTGCTCGGGAGCGGGCGGCCGCACGTCGACGCGGTCGTGCCCCACGGCGGCTTCACCGACCCGGAGTACGGGGGCGTCGGGCTCACCGAGGCGGCCGCCCGGGCGCGTCCCGGCGAGCCGGTGGCCGTGGCCACGGTCGCCTACCAGGGCCTGGACCGTTCCCTGCTCGACGGCCGCCCCGAGGGGTTCTGCAAGCTGATCGCCGAGCACGGCTCGCACCGGGTGGTCGGCGCCCACGTGGTCGGCGAGCAGGCGGTCGAGGTGGTGCAGGTGGCGGCGACGGCGATGGCCGCGGGCATGCGGGTGGAGCACCTCGCCGAGGTCGACCTCGCCTACCCGACCTTCACCGCCGTGGTCGGCCTCGCCGCCCGGCGGCTCGCCCGCGAGCTCGGCGCGGTGCCGATGGCACCGACGTGGCGCCCGCTCGACGGCGCCGACCGGGCCGAATGGGAACGCCGCGAACGCGCTTGACGTGAACCGGCCTGGACCGCCCGGGAGGCTCCCGATGCCCCGCTTCGACCTGGTGGTGGCCGGTGGGCGGGTCATCGACCCGGAGACGGGGCTGGACCAGGTCGGCGACGTCGGCATCCGCGGCGGGTCGATCGCCGCGGTGGGCCCCGAGCCGCTGGCGGGCGAGACCCGGCTGGACGCCGCCGGCCTGGTGGTGGCCCCCGGGTTCATCGACCTGCACTGCCACGCCCAGACGGTGCCGTCGATGCGGATGCAGGCCCTGGACGGGGTGACCACCGGCCTGGAGCTGGAGGCCGGCGGCTACCCGGTCGCGGCCGCCTACCGGGCCGCCGCCGAGGAAGGCCGGCCGATCAACTACGGCTTCGCGGCGTCCTGGATCGGGGTGCGGATGGCCGTCCTCGACCTGGCCCCGATGGACGGCAGCTTCACGGCCATCACGGCCGCGTTCGGCGGCGCCCGCTGGCCCAGCCTGGTCGACGGCCCGACCGCCGCGACGATCGTGGCCGAGGTGGACAAGGAGCTCGGCGAGGGCGCCATCGGGATCGGCCTGATGCCCGGCTACGCCCCGGAGTCCAACCGTGAGGAGTACCTGGCGATGGCGGCGCTGGCGGCCCGCCGTCGGGTCCCCACCTACACCCACGTCCGCCACGGCCACGCGCGCGAACCCGGCTCCTGCGTGGAGGGCGTCGGCGAGCTGGTGCAGGTGGCGGCGATGACCGGGGCGCACATGCACCTGTGCCACGTCAACTCCACCGGGTGGCGGCGCGCCCCCGAGCTGCTGGAGCTGCTGGGCCGCGCCCAGGGCCTCGGGCTGCGGCTGTCCACCGAGATGTACCCATGGGGTGCCGCCTCCACGGTGATGGGCGCCCCCTGGTTCGACCCGGCCAACCTCGACCGGGTCGGCATCACCCCGCGGGACATGTTCGACGCCAGCCGGGGCCGCCGCGTCCGCGACGCCGAGGACCTGGCGGCCATCCGGCGCGAGACGCCCGGCGACATCGGGGTGTTCTTCTTCCTCGACGAGGCCGCCGAGGAGGACGCCGCCGTGCTGGACCAGGTCCTGGCCCATCCCGACGTGGCGGTCGCCACCGACGCGGTCCCGTACCTGAGCGGCGGGCGGCCGGTCGACGGCCAGGCGTGGCCGCTCCCCGACGACGCGCTGGCCCACCCGCGGCTGGCCGGCACGTTCTGCCGGACCCTGCGCTGGCAGACCCGCGAGCGCAGGGTCCTCACCCTGCCCGAGGCCATCCGGCGGATGACCCTGGTGCCCGCCCGGGTCGTCGAGGCGGCGGCGCCCGGCGCCAGGCGGAAGGCCCGCATCCAGCCGGGCTGCGACGCCGACGTGGTGGTGTTCGACCCCGACACCGTCACCGAGCGGGCGACCTACGACGACCCTCGCCGGCCCTCCCACGGCATGCGGCACGTCGTCGTCGGCGGCACCCCCCTGGTCCGCGACGGCCAGCTCGACACCGCCGTCATGCCCGGCCGCCCGCTCCGCGGCCACGGCCGCTGAGCCATGAGGATCGTCGCGCTGGAGACGCTGCGGCCCGCGGCCCAACCCAACCTGCTGCTGCTCCAGCTGCACACCGACCAGGGCGTCGCCGGGCTCGGCGAGGCGTTCTTCGGCGCCGCCGCGGTGGAGGCCTACCTGCACGACGCGGCCGCCCCTGTGCTCCTCGGCAGCGACGACCCGGCCCCAGAGCGCACGGCGGCACGGCTCGCCCCGTACGTGGGCTACCAGGGAGGCGGCGCGGAGACCCGCGGCAACGGCGCAGTCGACCTGGCGCTGTGGGACCTGCTCGGCAAGCGCGCGGGGCTGCCGGTCGTCGACCTGCTCGGCGGGGCCGTCCGCGACCGCATCAAGGCCTACAACACCTGCGCCGGCCCGGGGTACGTGGGCAGCTCCTCGCGCCAGGCCTCTGACAACTGGGGGCTCGCGGCGGACGGCCTCCAGCGCCCCTACGAGGACCTCGGGGCGTTCCTCCACCGTCCCGGCGAGCTCGCCAGGGAGCTGTGGGCCGAGGGGCTGCGCGGCATGAAGGTGTGGCCGTTCGACCAGGCGGCCGAGCGCTCGGGCGGCACCGGCGTCGACCCGGCCGAGCTCGAGCGCGGCCTCGCGGTCATCGAGGCGATCCGCGAGGCGGTCGGCTTCCAGATGGACCTCATGGTCGAGCTGCACGGCCTGTGGAACCGCCCGGCCGCCGCCACGATCCTCCAGGCGCTCGCGCCCTACCGGCCGTTCTGGGTCGAGGACCCGGTCCGACCCGACGCGGTGGAGGCGCTGGCGCGGCTGGCCGCCGAGGTCGAGGTGCCGATCGCGACCGGTGAGACCCTGGTCGGCCGGCACGGGTTCCTGCCGCTGCTGCGGTGCGGGGCGGTCGACGTCGTCACCCTGGACGTCGGGTGGACCGGCGGCCTCACCGAGGCGCGCAAGGTGGCGACCCTCGCCGACACCTTCGGCGTCCCGGTCGCGCCGCACGACTGCACCGGCCCGGTCGCCTTCGCCGCCGCCGTCCACCTGGTGCTGAGCCAGCCCAACGGCCTGGTCCAGGAGACGGTCCGGGCGTTCCTGCGCACCTGGTACGGCGAGCTGGTCGGCGGGTTGCCGGTCGTCCAGGACGGCCAGATCGTCCCACCGCGCGAGCCTGGCCTTGGCGTGCACCTCCGCGAGGGCCTCGCCGAGCACCCCGACGTGCGGCGCCGCACCACCCGCCTGGAGACCTAGCGGCCACGGCGCCTCGGCTGCCGCTGACCGGCGGGTGGGCTACAGGCCGATGTCCGGGGCGACCTGCTGGATGCCGGTGATCGCCACGGCGATGAACTCGTCGAGGGGGAGCCCCAGCGACGCCTCCGCCCCGTACACCTCCTCGCGGTTCACGCCGGGGGCGAACGCCTTGTCCTTCAGCTTCTTCTTGACCGAGGACACCTTCATGCCCGCCGACCGCTCCGGGCGGACCAGGGCCGCCGCCACCAGCAGCCCGGCGATCGCGTCGGCGTGGACCACCGCCTTCGACATCAGGTCGGTGCGGTACCGCTCGTGCGCGTGGGCCAGCACCGCGTTGACCACCGGCTCCTCCACGCCCGCCTCCCGCAGCCACTCCGCCGCCAGCCAGGCGTGCCGCGAGGGGTCCTCGCCGGTCTGGTCCTGGTCCAGGTCGTGGAACAGGCCGGCCAGCGCCCAGCGATCCTCGTCGTCGCCGAACCGGCGGGCCAGCGCGCGCATCACCCCCTCCACCGAGACCAGGTGGCGGACGGTGATGTCCTTGTCGGTCTTGTCCTTCACCAGGGCGCGTGCCTCGGCCAGCTCCATCGTCCCACTCCTTCCTCCGGTCGCCCGAAGCCTGCCAGGATCAGAGGTCGAGGCGGTAGGCGATCACCCTCACGTCGACGGCGACCTCGACCCCGAGGTGCCCGACCGGGGAGAAGTCGAACGCCGGCGCGCGCTCGAAGCCCATCTGCTCGTAGATGGCCACCGCGGCGACCATGAAGCTCGCCGTGTGGAGGCACAGCACGGTGGCGCCGGCCGCGCGCGCCCGGTCAACGCACGCCTCCATCAGCTCCCGGCCGATGCCGAGCCCGCGCGCGGCGGGGTCGACCGCCAGCGCGCGCAGGCCGGCCCATCCCGAGGGCCACCCGAGCCCTTCCTTGGCGGCGTCCTCGAAGAAGGTCACCGTCCCCACGATCCTGCCCGCCCGCTCGGTCACCAGCAGGCGGCTGTCGCCGGCACGGGAGCCGAGGTCCAGCAGGTTCTCCAGGTAGCCGTCGAACACCACCGGCGGCAGCACCTTGGCGTACTCGCGGTAGGCGGCGACGATGACGTCGCGGATCGCATGGTGGTCGGACCGGTTCGCCTCGCGCACGGACACGCCCTCACGGTAGCAGCCGGCAGGGAACGCGATCGGCTGGTTCCCCGGTGCCCGGGCGGGGTAGCGGTCCACCATGCGGTACCTCGCCCTCGCCTCCAGCTTCGACGAGACCATCGCCAGCGACGGGCAGATCGCGCCGGCGACGCTGGCCGCCCTGCGCCGCCTGGTCGCCTCGGGCCGCCAGCTGGTCCTGCTCAGCCGGCGCACCGTCGAGCAGCTCGCCCCCGGCGTCCCCGCCCGACCTGTTCGCCTGCGTGGTGGCCGAGCACGGCGGCCTGCTGTGGTGGCCGGCCACCGGCCAGACCAGGCCGCTGGCGCCGCGGCTGGCCCACCCCCTGGTCCGCGAGCTGGCCGCCCGCGGCGTCGAGCCACGGTCGGCCGGCGAGGTGGCGCTGGCGACCACCCCGGCCCACGATGCGAGGCGATCGGCGAGCCGAGCCCGCTGGACCGCGGCGTCGACCTGGAACCCGGCCAGGCGCTGGCCTGGCCACGCCTGCGCGGCGAGAAGCCGGTCACCTTCGAGATCGCGGCCGGCGCCACCGAGCGCCGCCCGCACCTGCGACGCTGGGCCGAGAGCGAGCTGGACGAGGCCAAGAGCTTCTGGTTCCGCGGCCCCGACAAGCGGCTCAACCTGCGCGCGCCGACCCTCGCCATGTTCATCCACCTGGCCGAGGGCGTGGACGACGACACCTGGCGGCACCACCTGGGGCGGGGCGACTACTCGGCCTGGATCCGCGCCGGCGTCCGCGACCAGACCCTGGCCGGGCAGGTCGCCGCCATCGAGCAGGAGGCCGGTGGGAAGGACCATCCCGCCGACGACAGCCGCCGCCGGGTCTTCGCCGCCATCCGCGAACGCTACGCAGAAGGCCGCGTGTGACCGCCGACCGCCGCGACCCCGGCGAGCGCCTGACCGGGACACCGGCCCGCCGCCACGAGCCGGTGCGGCCACCGCACGAGGCCGAGGCGCCACGCGGCGCCGCCCAGCTCCTGGTCATCCGGCACGGCCAGTCGCGGTGGAACGCGCAGGGCCGCGGCCACGGCTGGGGCGACCCGCCCCTGTCCAGCCTGGGCGAGGACCAGGCCAGGGGCGCGGTCCCGGGGCTCGCCACCCAGGACCTCAGCCCCGGCGTGGTCGCCTCCGACCTGGTCAGGGCCAGGCGCACCGCCGAGCTGGTCGCCGAGCCGCTCGACCTCGGCCCCATCGACACCACCAGCGACCTGCGCGAGCACGACATCGGCGAGTGGGACGGCAAGACCTGGGAGGAGATCGAGCGGGACTGGCCGGGCGCCAAGGACGCCTGGGTGGCCGAGCAGATCGACACGCCGCCGGGCGGCGAGCCACGGGCGGCCTTCCACGAGCGGGTCGAGCGTGCCGTGCGCAAGCTCGCCGACGACCGGCCGGGCGGCCGTTACCTGGTCGTCGCCCACGGCGGGGTGGTGCGGACGCTGGAGCGCCTGGCCGGCATCGAGCCGACGCCGATCGAGTTCCTCAGCGGCCGCTGGTTCAGCTTCGACGACGGGCGGCTGCGCGCCGGCGACCGCTTCTGGGCCACCCGGCCGGAGGGCGAGGACTTCTAGCCCGCCCGGGCGGCCTGGCCGGCTACCGCGCCGGGCCGAGGTCCCCGGCAATGAGCAGGTCGGGCCCGACCTGGTGGACGGTCCGGTCCAGCAGCCGGAGCCCGTCGGTGACCTGGACCGCGCCGAGGTCCCCGACGGCCTCGGTCCCGGCGCCCAGCAGGAGCGGGGCCACCGCCGCCACCACCCGGTCCGCCAGGCACCCGCGGAGCGCCGAGGTGATCACCCGGGCGCCGCCCTCCACCAGCACGGACCGGATCCCGAGGGCCAGCAGCCTCGAGAGCCCGTCCGCCAGGTCGACGCCCTCCGGCGCCCCCTGGACGACCTCGACCTGCACCCCTCGCCGCCGCAGGGCCGTGCGCCGCTCCGGATCGGACCGCTCCGAGGTGAGGATGACGGTGGCCGCGTCGGGACCAAGGACCTTGGCGTCGGCCGGGACCCGCAGGGTGGAGTCGAGGACCACCCGGATGGGGGAGGCGCCCGGGACCATCCGCACGGTCAGCAGGGGGTCGTCGGCCAGTACCGTGCCGGCCCCCACCACAACCGCGTCGCAGGCCGCGCGCATCGCATGGGCGACACGGCGCTCCTCGGGGCTGCTGATCCACTTCGAGTCCCCGCCGCCGGTGGCGATGCGGCCGTCCAGCGTCTGGGCGTACTTGAGCACGACGTAGGGCCGGTCGCGGCGGGCGCGGACGTCGCCGAGGAGCCCGGTGGCGTCGATCGCCTGGTCCTGGCCGTCGAGGGAGCCACCGCCCGGCAGGGCCTCCCCGCTGGGCGCCTGGTGCCCGAGCCGCCGCCGCTTGGTCTCCAGGTAGCGAAGGTTGCGGACGTGGGGGGCGGTCTGGAGCGGCACCACGGCCTCGACCCGGACGCCTCCACGGTCCAGGGCGCTCGCCTTCTCGGGGTTGTTGGTGAGCAGGCGCGCGCTGTGGATCCCGGCGGCCAGCAGCACCTGCACCGCCTCCCGGTAGTCGCGGCCGTCGACCGGCAGCCGCAGCCGGCGGTTGGCCTCGACCGTGTCGTGACCGTCGTCCTGCAGCATGTAGGCCCGGAGCTTGGACACCAGCCCCACGCCCCGCCCCTCGTGGCCAGGAGCGTACAGCAGCACCCCCCGGCCGTCCGCGGCGATCCGCCGCATGGCCAGGCGCAGCTGCGGGCCGCAGTCGCAGCGCAGCGACCCGAGCGCGTCGCCGGTGAGGCAGCCGGAGTGCAGGCGGACCAGCAGGCCGCGACCGTCCCCGATCTCGCCGTGGACGAACAGCAGGTACACCTCGCCCGAGGTGGCCTGGAAGGCCCGGAGGTCGAACTCTCCGGCCCAGGTCGGCAGGGAGAGGGTGGCGACCTCCCGGGGCGGTACCATCCACCATGAATAGCACAGCCGCGCGACGGCAAACGGTTTGCTTGGGTGGGTTGGGGGTATTGGCGTGCCCGTGAAGGCCCGGGCGGTCCACTTCGTCGCTCCTCGGCGGGTCGAGCTGCGCGAGGTGGAGCTGCCGCCACCGTCCGAGGGCCGCGTCCTGGTGGCCACGGAGTGGTCCGGGATCTCCAGCGGGACCGAGCTGCTCGCCTACCGCGGTGAGGTCGACCCCGACCTGCCGCTCGACGAGACCATCGGCAGCCTCGCCGGCACGTTCGCGTACCCGTTCCGCTACGGCTACAGCGCGGTCGGCCGGGTGGTGCGGCCGGCCGGGCCCCTCGGCGAGGGGCAGCTCGTCTTCGCCTTCCACCCCCACCAGGACCGGTTCGTGGTGGACGCCGGCGCGGTGACGCCGGTCGACGGCCTGGACCCGCGTGCCGCGACCCTGTACCCGCTGGTCGAGACCGCCCTGCAGGTCTGCCTCGACGCCGCGCCGCGCCTCGGGGAGACCGTGGTGGTGGTGGGCATGGGCGCCGTCGGCATCCTGGTCGCCGCGCTGCTGGCGCGGGCCGGGGCGGTGGTGCTCGGGTCGGAGCCGGAGCCGGCCCGCAGGGCCGCGGCCGGCGCCTTCGGCGTCCGCGCGCTGGCGCCGGAGGAGGTCCCCGAGGCGCTGGCCGCCGGGACCGCCGGGCGGGGCGCCGACCTGGTGGTCGAGGCCAGCGGCAACCCGCAGGCCCTGGCCGCGTCCCTGGGGTGGCTGGCCCACGAGGGAACGGCGCTGGTGTGCTCCTGGTACGGCACCAGGCCGGCCTCCCTGCCCCTGGGCGCCGACTTCCACCGCCGGCGGCTGGCCCTGCGGAGCACCCAGGTCTCCACCCTGCCGGCCGCCCTCGGTGCCAGGTGGGACCGCGGGCGCCGGTCGGCGCTGGCGTGGAGCCTGGCGCGCGAGCTGCCGCTGCGCGTGCTGGACACCCACGAGTTCCCGTTCGAGCGGGCCGCCGAGGCCTACGCTCGCGTGGACCGCAGGGAGGACGGCCTGATCCATGCCACCCTGCGGTACCGGTGACGGCCGAGCGATCTCAGGAGGAGCGTCGATGAGCGTGGGGTACGAGGTGGGGTCGAGCGTGACCGTGCGGGCGCTGCACCAGCAGCCGGTGGAGGGGCCGGAGGGGGAGCTCCACGCCCACGACTACCGGGTCGACGTCGTGGTCGGGCGGGACGAGCTGGACGAGCACGGCATGGTCTGCGACCTGGACGCCCTGCGGGCGGCGCTGCAGGCGATCGCGGCCCGGATCGACGGGAAGGACCTTGAGGAGATCCGCCCGCCGGAGGCGGAGGCCGTCACCGTGGAGGTCCTGGCCCGCTGGGCCCACCAGAGCCTGGTGCCCGCGCTGCGGCAGGCGGGAGGCGACACGCTGGCGGTGCGGGTGTGGGAGTCCCCCTTCGACTTCGGCGGCTACGCCGGGCCGGTGTCGTGACCGGTCGCGGCCTCGCGCAGCGCCGAGAAGAACAGCGCCGCCGACTGGTCCCAGGTCGGCCGCTCGCCGGCCCGCCTCGCGGCCGCCGACCCTATCCTGCGCCGCAGGTCCTCGTCGCCGGCGAGGCGGGCGAGCGCGTCCCGCAGGGCGGCCACGTCGCCGGGGCCGGCGAGCATCCCCTCCTCGCCGTCGGTGGCCAGGTGGGGAAGGTTGCCGGCACGCCAGCCGACCACCGGCAGCCCGGCCGCCATGGCCTCACCCCACACGGTCCCGTAGGGCTCGCGCAGGCTGGGCAGGACGAACACGTCGGCCGACCGGTACAGCGCGGCCACCCGCTCGGCCGGCAGGGGACCGTGGACCACCACCCGACCGGCCAGGTCCGGCCGGGAGAGCCTGGCGCGGACGCGGCCGCCGTAGCGCGGGTCGGCGTGGTCGTCCCCGGCCAGGTGCAGGGTGGCCAGCCCGTCGGGGAGCCGCGCCACGGCCTCCAGGAGCTCCAGGATGCCCTTGCGCTCGACCCAGTTGGCCACGCACAGCACGCCGGCGCGGCGTCCCCCGCGGAGGTCGCCGCGCCGGGCCGCCACGGTGGCGGGCAGGTCGCGGCCGGGCGGCACCACCCGGATCCGCGCGCGCGGGTACCCCGTGGCGGCCAGCTCCTCGCCCAGGGCCGCGCTGGCCACCAGCAGCAGCCGGGCACGCCGGTACGCCATCCGGTCGAGGGGCGCCTGGACGCCGCGCCGCAGCGGCCCGTGGTCGATCCCGCCCGGAGGCTGGTGCAGGCTGCCCACCAGCGGCGTGGACGGCCGCCGCGGTAGCCACGGCCCGAGGAAGGCGGCGGCGATGCTGTCGAGGACGACCACCTCCGCCCGGGCCTGCCGCAGCACGGCACGGCCGGCGAGCGCGGGCAGGGGGAAGGGACGCTCGGGGAACGAGACGAAGCGGACGGCGGCGCCGCAGTCCGGGGCGAGCTCCGCCATGCGGCGGTGGTACCGGTAGCCGCCGGTCAGGCGGCCGGGGTCACCGAGGGTGACCAGGGAGACGGTGAGGATGCGCGTCATCCACGTGGCTCCGTGTGGGTTCGGGTCCCAGGGCCTCTTCGGCGGCGGCGAACGGTACCCGCTGGAGCTTGCCAGGGCCATCGCCGCCGAGGCGGAGTGCGAGCTGGTGACCTTCGGCCCGCGGCCGGGCCGGTGGACCGACGGCGGTCTCCACGTCCGGGTCCTGCGGCCGCTCGGCCGGCTGCGCGGCCACCCCGCCCAGCCGGTGGCGCCACAGCTTCCCGCCACGCTGGCCGGCGCCGACGTCGTCCACACGCACCATTTCCGCAGCCTACCCACGCGCATGGCGGCCCTCACCGCCCGCGCGCTCGGCGCGGCCACCGCGGTCACCGACCACGGCCTGCCCGGCCGGACCTGGGGTGGGCTCGTCCACCGGCTGTTCGACCGCTACCTCACCGTGTCCCGGTTCTCCGCCGGCCTGCTCGGCGCTCCCCCGGCGAGGACGCAGGTGGTCTACGGCGGCGCGGACACCCGGCGGTTCGCCCCCGACCGGGACGGTGACCGGGACGGCGTCCTGTTCGTCGGCCGCCTGACCCCGCACAAGGGGATCGACCGGCTGCTCCGCGCCCTGCCGGCCGGCGCCGCGCTGCGGGTGGCGGGCAGCGGCGGCCACGATCCCCGCCCGCCCGAGCGCGGCTACCCGATGCTGCTGCGCCGGCTCGCCGCCGGCCGGGAGGTCACCTTCCTCGGCCCGGTGCCGGACCCGGCGCTGCCCGAGCTGTACCGCGGGGCCGCGGTCCTGGCGCTACCCTCCGTGGACCGCACCTGCTACGGCCGGGAGGTCCCCGTCTCGGAGCTGCTCGGCCTCGTCGCCCTGGAGGCGATGGCCAGCGGGACCCCGGTGGTCGCCAGCCGGATCGGGGGCCTGGCCGAGGTGGTGGTGGACGGGGAGACCGGGTTCCTGGTGGACCCGGGCGACGTGGCGGCGCTGGAGGACCGGCTGGCGCTGCTGCTGTCGGACCGCCGCCTGGCCGCCCGTCTCGGCGCCAACGCCCGCGACCTGGTGGCGGCGCGGTTCACCTGGCGGGCGTGCGCCGAACGGTGCCTCGCCGCCTACCAGTCGCTGGCAGGGCGGCCGCTACCGCGGCGGTGAGCGTCTCGACCACGGGGGCACCGGTGGCGTCCAGCGCGTGACGGTGGTGGGAGCCGCCGTCGTAGAGCACGCAGCGGGCGCCGACCGCCCGCGCCGCCTCCAGGTCGTCCAGGGCGTCGCCCACCAGCATCGCCGCCGACGCGTCGAGGCGCAGCGCCGCCAGGTGCTCGACCAGGTGCTCGGCCTTGCCGGCGCCGCCCGGCACCCGCAGCCCGTCCACGCGGGTGAAGAAGCGGCCGATCCCGAGCCGCTCGACCAGCGGCACCAGGTCCTGGTGGCGCCACATCGACAGCAGCGACTGGCTCAGGCCGGCCGCCTCGGCGGCCTCCAGCGCCGCCAGCGCGTCGGAGGCCAGCCCCAGCCGCTCCACCCAGGCGGCGTAGCTGTGGTGGTAGGCGTCGTCGAGGGCGTGCCATTCCTCCGCCGCGATCGACCGGCCGGCCACCTGCTCGTAGAACCGCTGCACCGGGCGGGTGAAGTGGGTGCGGTAGGTGTCGGAGTCGATCGCCGCGATGCCGAGCCCCGCCAGCGCGTCGTTGACCGCCGCCACCACCGCGTCGTGGTCGTCGAACAGGGTCCCGTTCCAGTCCCACACCAGGTGCCGGACGCCGTCAGCCGCTGGTGAGCTCATAGACCTTGCCGTCGGGCGCGCGGAAGTGGCGCGATCCCTGGCCGTGCTCGTCGACCTGCCCGCCGAGCAGCTCCACGCCGGTGAGGAAGTCCAGCATGGCGCCGTACCCGTCGGTCCGGGTACCGGCCCAGCCGATCCGTGTGACCCGCATGGGCGCCTCCCTGCTCGCTCGCCTGGCCGTCGATGGTGCCACCGCTCGCGTGCCCACGCGCGCTCCTGGGGCCGCTGGCCCGATTCGGGGCCGCCTGCTTGTCCTGTCAGGCTCCCGCGCCGTATTCGGGTTGTGCCGTTTGGTCGAGGAGGCCCGTGCATCCCGAGGATGCGGCCCTACCTGGCCTCGGTAGTTCTACGTAGAAGCGGGGCCGTCGGCCCTGGCGTCCCCGCGGCCCCTTGCGGAGCGGGCCGCGGGGTCGGGCCGGCCGGGTCACGGTGCCGTCCCTAGCGGTCCTCGAGGTCGAGCTCGGGGTTCCAGACGACCTCCCAGAGGTGCCCGTCGGGGTCGCGGAAGTAGCCGGAGTAGATGCCCCAGGGACGCTCGTGCGGTTCGCCGGTGAGCGTGGCTCCGGCGGCCTCGGCCTGGGCGAGCAGCGCGTCCACCTCGGCCTTGTCGGCGACCGCGTGGCCGATGCTGAACTCGACGCCGCCGCGGGGCCCAGGCGGCAGCTTGGCGTCCTTCGCCAGCTCCGTGCGCGGGTACAGGGCGAGGATGAGGCCGCCCTGCAGCTGGAACATCGCCACCGCGCCGGCGGGGTTGACGTCGTCGCCGGGGAACTCGGTCCCGCCCACGCCGGGGGTCTCCAGGCCGAGCCCGTCACGGTAGAACCCGACGGCTCGATCGAGGTCCTCGACGGCGAGGGTGAGGACGTGGATCCGGGGCTGCATCGGTCTCCTCCTCCACGACGTGAATTGCTGCGCTCAGTGACACAATCTGCCACGCCAGCGGTACAGCCTGGATCCTGCCGGCCGCCGAGACCGGCGCTGTGACGCTGACCGACCGGGAGGAGGACACGCCCGCATGCCCCGACCCCATGACGACCTTCTGACCGCTGAGGAGCACGAGGCGGCGCAGTTGCTGGTCGCCCTGGCGGGACGGTTGGACGGCGGGCAGCTGGTCAACGCCGACCGCCTGCTGGCCCGGCTGTGCGCCATCCCGACCAACGACGTCGCCATGGCCAGCATCGTGCTGCTCCGCCAGGTCGTGCACGGCGTGGCGCCCATGGTCGGCAGGCCGCCGATCCAGCTCCTCGCCGAGCTGCGGACCTGGCTCGCCGGTGGCGGTCCGAACAGGGGACACCGCTAGCACCTCGGCCGCGCCGGGCTCCCCGGGGCTCAGCCCGAGCCGGCGTCGGCCACGGCGAACAGCTGCCAGTGACCCGGGACGCCCTTGAGGTCGTGCCCGCCCCGGTCGAGGAAGCCGATGCCCGATCCGGCGACCAGGTCCCTGACCGTGCTCGACACCACGACGTCCCCGGCGGGGGCCGACGCGGTCACCCGGGCGCCGATGTGGACGGCGATCCCGCCGACGTCGTTCCCGCGGAGCTCGACCTCACCGGAGTGGAGCCCGATCCGGACCTCGATGCCGAGGGCCCCGAGCTGGTCGCGGATGGCCACCGCGCAGCGGATCGCGCGGGCGGGAGCGTCGAACAGGGCCAGGAACCCGTCGCCGGTGGTGTTGATCTCCTGCCCGCCGTGCGCGGCCAGCAGGCGGCGGATCAGCTCGTCGTGGCGGTCCAGCACGTCGCGCCACTGCCGGTCGCCGACCTGCGCCGCCCGCTCGGTGGAGGAGACGATGTCGCTGAACATCACCGTGGCCAGGATGCGATCGGGGTCCGAGCCGGACGGGAACGCCCTCGGCTGGCTGCCGGCGAACGCCCCGATCAGCCGGCGGGTGACGCCGGGCGACAGCAGGGCGTCGCCGTGGGCGACCGCCCGCACCCCCTGGAGCAGCAGCTCCGGCTCGGTGTCCTTGACCAGGAACCCGCTGGCGCCCACGCGCAGGGCCTCGAACACGTACTCGTCGACGTCGAAGGTGGTGAGGATCACGATCCTGGTGCGGTCGAGCTGCTTGTCCTGCACTATCCTCCGCGTCGCCTCGAGCCCGTCCATCCTGGGCATCCGGATGTCCATCAGCACGACGTCCGGAACCAGCTCGGCGGCCATCCGCAGGGCGGCCTCGCCGTTGTCGGCCTCGCCGACCACCTCGATGTCGTCCTGCGCGTCGAGCAGGGCGCGGAAGCCCGCGCGCACCAGCGCCTGGTCGTCGGCGAGCAGGACCCTGATCATCGGGAGTTCCCCGAACCCCTCTGGGTCATGGGGCGCCGTCCAGGGGCAGGCGGGCGCGCACCCGGAAGCCGCCACCCGGCCGGGGCCCGGCCTGGAGCTCTCCGCCCAGCGCGGCCACCCGTTCGCGCATGCCGAGGATCCCCTTGCCGCCTCCCGGGGCGGTGCCGGGCGGCGAGGCGCCACGGCCGTCGTCGTCGACCTGGACCGAGAGGTCCTGGTCGCCGTAGGAGACCTGGACGGTCGCGGTGGCCGGCCCGGCGTGGCGGGTGACGTTGGTGAGCGCCTCCTGCACGATCCGGAACGCCGCCACGTCGACGGCGAACGGCAGCGGGCGCACCTCGCCGTCGGTCTCCGTCTTCACCACCAGGCCGGCGGCGGCCGCCTGCGACACGAGGTCGTCGAGCCGCGCGAGCGTCCAGGTCGGGGAGCGCGAGGCGGGCTCCCCCTCCTGCCGGAGGATGTCGAGCACCGAGCGCAGCTCGGTCAGCGCCTCCTTGCTGGCCTGCTTGATCGCCGTCAGGGAGCTGCGGGCCTGCTCGGGCAGCTCGGTGTTGAGGTGCAGCGCGACCCCGGACTGCAGGTTGATCAGGGAGAGGTGGTGACCGAGGGCGTCGTGGAGCTCCCTGGCGATGCGGAGCCGCTCCTCGCCCGCCCGACGCCGCGCCTCCTCCTCCTGGATCCGCAGCGCCTCGGCCGCGCGCTCCCGCCTGATGCGGACCGCCTCGGAGACGCCGAGCAGCACCAGCAGCCAGGCGGCCAGGCCGGCGATGCCGACCGCCGACGGGGCCGGCCGGTCCCTGAGCAGGTAGTCCAGCCAGGGTAAGGTCAGGAACCCGGCCACCGCGACGATGGCGGCGGCCCTCCGGTGCCCGGCGAGGACGGCGGTGACGTAGGCGACGATGAGCGCCAGCCAGACGGGGCCGCCCGCGTACCCCAGGACGAAGTAGGCCAGGACCGCCCCGAACACCACGCCCAGGACGGCCACCGGATAGCGGCGCCGCCAGGCCAACGCCCCCGCCGCGACGAGCAGCAGGGCGACCGCGAGGGCGTCGAAGGGGCGACGGGTCGGCTGCTCGTGCGAGGCGAAGTAGGTCCCCACGGTGATGAAGGCGGCCAGTCCCGCCGCCAACAGGACATCGAAGACCAGGCTCCTTCGCGAAGCGGAGCCCGGTCCGGCACGCACCTCCGCCGTCATGCCACCAGGGTAGGTCAAAGCGGCGGTCGACCTCTTGACAAGAGAGACGATACTTTCAGACTGACAGGACGAGCCGATCATTCCGGTCTCTCCGGAACCGTCCGCGAGCCCAGGAGGCAGGCCCCCGATGACGGGACGCAGGGGTGCACTGCGCCTCGCCGCAGTGCCGCTCGCCCTCGTCGTCGCGGGCCTGACCGTCCCGCTGGTCGGCTCCTGGTCGGCGGGTTCCAGCGTCCAGGCCCCTGGCACGGTGACGGTCATGGCCGCCGGCGACATCTCGCCCGCGCCGGGCGCCGCCAAGGACGACGACCACGCCACCAGCCAGCTCATCGTGGACGCCGACCCGACCGCCGTGCTGGCCCTCGGCGACAACCAGTACGACCGCGGCGAGCTGGCGGAATACCAGAGCCCGACGGGGTACCGGGCGTCGTGGGGGCGCCTCAAGGCCAAGACCCACCCGACGCCGGGCAACCACGAGTACCTCGACCCGGCGGGAGGGGCGGCTGGGTACTTCGGCTACTTCGGCCCCGCGGCCGGCGATCCCGCCAGGGGCTACTACTCCTTCGACCTGGGCGCGTGGCACGTCGTCTCGCTCAACTCCGGCTGCGGGGACGCCGGCAGCCCCTCGTGTGCCCGGAGCTCCGCCCAGGTGCGGTGGCTGCTGGCCGACCTGCGCCGCAACTCCAGGGTCTGCACGCTGGCCTTCTGGCACCACGCACGGTTCACCAACCCGGGAGGGCACAGCGACGACGCCCGGACCCGGTACCTCTGGAACGCGCTCCACGCCGCCCACGCCGACCTGGTCCTCAATGGCCACAGCCACAACTACCAGCGCTTCGGCCCGATGCACCCGTTGGGTCGCCTGGCGCGCGGTGGTGCGGGCATCCGCCAGATCGTCGTCGGCACCGGTGGCAGGAGCCTCTACCGGTTCGCCTCGCCGACGGCCCGGACGGGCACGCGCTACCGGGACGACGACCACTACGGCGTGGTCAAGCTCACGCTCGGGCCGGCCTCCTGGTCCAGCGAGTTCCACCGCACCGACGGCCGGGTCGCCGACCGGGCCGCGGCCGGCTGCTGGCGGTAGGGCAAACGCCCGCGACGCCTACGTCACCACTGCGCTCGCACCCGGGCGAGCCGCGAGCGTAGATTCCCGCCATGCCTGCCTACGTCATCGTCGAGACCGACGTCACCGACCCCGAGCAGTACGAGCGGTACAAGGCCTCGTCGCCCGGCACGGTCGCCGCCGCCGGCGGCCGCTTCGTCGTCCGCGGCGGCGAGCTCGCCGTCCTCGAGGGCGACTGGCGGCCGTCCCGCCTGGTCGTGCTCGAGTTCGAGGACCTCGACGCCGCCAGGCGCTGGTACGAGTCGGAGCGCTACCAGGCGGTCAAGCGGCTGCGCGAGGGCGCAGCGCGCCTGCGCATGGTCGCCGTCCAGGGCATCGACTAGCCCAGCGGCCTGGCGGCGCCGTCGGCCAGCCGGCCGGCGTCCCTCGGGGATGGAGTCAACCGTCGTTGACCCCGTCCGGCGCGACGAGGCAGGTGACGCGTTCGCGGAACAGCTCCAGCTGCGCCACCTCGTCGCCGAGCGGCCAGACGAAGATCCGTCGCGCCCCCGCCCTCACCAGCGCGCCGAGCCGCTCCGCGCACACCTCCGCGGGGCCGATGAGGAGCGGGAGCGAGCGCAGCACCTCGGCGGGCCGGTTCAGCATCGGCGCGAGCACCTCGGTGAGCACCCGCTCCGCGGCGCGCCGGTCCTCGGTGACGTGCAGCCAGGTGGTGGCGAGCGCGGCCGGGAACGATGCCGGCGTCCTGCCGGCGCGCCGCAGCTCGCCGGCAAGGCGGTCCAGGCCCGCCCGGTAGCGGTCGGGCGTGGTGTTGTAGGCGGAGGCGAGCCATCCGTCGCCGAGGCGGGCGACCCGCCGAAGCCCCGCCGGCGAGCCCCAGCTCGCGATCCAGATCGGCGGTCCGGGCCGTTGCGCCGGCCGCGGCTCGAGCGCGAGGCCGCGGGTGGAGTAGAACTCGCCCTCGAAGCCGGCGGCGTCGCCGTGGAGCAGGCAGCGCAGCACCCGCACGGCCTCGTCGAAGCGTCGCCATCGCTCCTGGAACCGGAGGCCGGCGGCGGCGTAGTCGGCGGCCGAGGATCCCGGACCCACCCCGACGACCAGCCGCCCGCCGGAGAGGACGTCGATCGCGGCCAGGGTCTTCGCCAGCGGGAAGGGGCCGCGCAGCACCGGGAGGCCGGCCGTGGTGGCGAGCGTCATGCCCTGCGACTCCCCGGCGAGCGCCGCGAGCGCGGTCGGTCCGTCGAGCCACGGCCGGCTGAAGACGAGGTGGTCGTTCGCGCAGAGGTACCGGTAGCCGAGCCCCGCCGCCGCACGGGCGTAGGCCTTGAGCGCCGGCAGGGACCGGCTCGTCCCGAGGTCGACCAGCGGCAGGTGGGCGCCGTACTCCACGCCCGAGCCTAGACCCACAGCGGCTTGCGCACGACGACCTCCAGGTAGTCGAGCCGCAGCACCAGCGTGTCGTCCTCGGACACGTCGAAGCGGCGCGCCACCCCCAGCAGCTCGGCCTTCAGGGCGCCGGCACGGTCCGGCCCCAGGGCCCGGAGCGCCTCGACGGTCGGGCCGTGGAAGCTGCCGAGGAACTCCACCTGGTGCCCGGCCGAAGGGAAGCGCCACAGCAGGCTGCACCGTGGGGCGGTGATCGCCACCTCGGGCCCGAACAGCTGCCGCAGCCGCTCCTGACCGGCCCGCGGGACGGGCGGCTCGAGGCCCGCCGGCGGCGGGAGGGGCCTTCCGATGGCGGCCGACAGCTC
>Ga0081538_10001114_pt1 | contig 28475 bp, 33 predicted proteins | sample TabmetS5T2R1_FD_71022 | JGI IMG/M metagenome (GOLD analysis project Ga0081538, IMG submission 71022) | Tabebuia heterophylla rhizosphere microbial communities from the University of Puerto Rico - S5T2R1 | ecosystem: Host-associated > Plants > Roots > Rhizosphere ...
TGCGGCACGAGGTTGTAGCGCTCCATCATCTCGGGCGGCCAGGGCGAGCCGACGTCGTCGACCCACTTGAAGCCCACGCCCATCGGAACGTGGCCCATGTGCTCGACGCCCGAGCCGATCGCGGCGTCGTGCACGCCGGAGGCGATGAGGGCGGCGGCGAAGTTCACGGCCTGCTGGGCCGAGCCGCACTGGCGGTCGACGGTCGTGGCGGGAGTCTCGATCGGCAGGCCGGCCTGCAGCCAGGCGTTGCGGCCGACGTTGAACATCTGCTCGCCGTACTGCTGCACGCAGCCGGTGACAACGTCCTCGACCTCGGACGCGTCGATGCCGGCGCGGTCGATCACCTCGGTGTACGTCCTGCCGAGGAGCTCGTTCGGATGCGTGTCCTTGTAGTAGCCCTTCTCCGGGTGGCCGCGCCCGATCGGCGTGCGGACCGCCTCGACGATGACCACCTCGCGCCCGTTGCCATTCTGCATGTCGGCTGCCTCCGAGATCGCTTTCCCTTTAGCCTACTCGATTGACTGACTAGTCAACCAAGGTCCGGAAATGGCGCAGACACTGGGAATCGTGGGGAGTGGCGCAATTGCCTGCGGTCTAGCCGCGACTGCCTCGGAGCATCACGAGGTGGTCGTGTGGGCGCGTAGCGAGCGGTCCGCCGAGCGCGCGGAGGACAAGCTGGACGGCGCCCGCGTGGTCACCGAGCTGGGCGAGTTGAGCGACTGCGACATCGTCGTGGAGGCCGTTGCGGAGGACGCGGAGATCAAATGCGACATCCACCGCCGCCTCGGTGAACTGCTCCCGGCCGAGACCGTGATCGCGACCACGACCTCCTCGCTGTCGGTCGCGGAGCTTGCGAGCGCGAGCGGGCGGCCCGAGCGCTTCGGCGCCCTCCACGTGTTCAACCCGGTCGAGCGGATGCAGCTGGTCGAGCTCTCCTTCCCGGGCGAGGCGACCGACGAGACCCGCCGCCTGCTGCGCGAGCTGTGCGAGCGGCTCGAGAAGACGGCGGTCGAGGTGCCCGACGCGGCCGGGTTCGTCGTCAACCGGCTGCTGTTTCCGTACCTGTTCGACGCCGTGAGGCTGCTCGAGCCGGGCGGGCTCGACCCCGAGTCGATCGACACCTGCATGCGACTCGGCGCCGGCCACCCGATGGGCCCGCTTGCCCTCCTCGACTTCATCGGGCTCGACGTGGCGGCGGCGATCGGCGAATCGATCGGCGCCGACGTGCCCCAGCGAGTCCGCGAGCTGATCGACGAAGGCCGGCTCGGCCGGAAGTCGGGCGCTGGCTTCTACGAGTACGGCGGAAAATGACCGGGGGCTCACGCCCCCGGACCCCCGCTGATGCCTGGCCGGCCCCAGGGAGCGCTAGGCCGCCCGGCGGGCGGCCTTCCGGGGCGAGCGCCGCTTGACCTCCGGCGGCGCCATCCCGGCCGTCAGGTCCCACACCACGTCGGCCTCGTCGATGTTCTGCGCCTTCGCCAGCTCGCTCACCCGCTCCCAGGGAAGGCTCGCCTCGGGCAGGTCGTCCCAGCGAGCCAGGTCGATCGCCTCGAGGGCGGCAGTCAGAGCGGGACCAGCCTCCGGTTGGTCCCGGATCAGGGCGCGCAACGCGTCACGCCCGGAATCGCTCAGCTTGACGCACCACATCGGGCAAGACCTCTTCCAAGGGGAAGCACTTGCCGTCTGAACGTAGTCCCCCCTACGGACGGAACGGGCCTAGGCCTCGCGCTCCCGTCGCCGTGTCGTCGACGCGGCCTCCTCCACTGGCCGGCCCGGCAGCTGCAGGCGGTCGCGCTCCTCGGTCCGCTCGTGATCGCGAATTCGCACGGCGTCCACGCGGTTCTCGCGCACCGCCTCCACCCGCAGCGAGTAGCCGTTCACGCGGACCATGTCGCCGCGCTTCGGCAGCCGGCCCAGCTCGCCGAAGACGAACCCGCCGACCGAGTTGTAGGCCTCCGAGTCGACCGGCAGGGCGAGCCCGTAGTCGGCCAGGTCGGTGATCGGCACGTGGCCTCGCACCCACCAGTCGCCGTTCGCGAGCCGGCGCACGCCGGCCACGGCGGGATCGGTCTCGTCTGCGATCTCCCCGACGACCTCCTCGATGATGTCCTCGATCGTGACGATGCCGGCCGTGCGGCCGTACTCGTCAACCACCACGGCCATCGACGCGCGCTCGCGCTGCAGATCGGCGAGCAGGTCGTCGAGCGGCTTCGTCTCCGGCACGATCAGGGCGTCCTTCACGCTCTCCTGGATGGACGCGTCGGGACCATCGGACATCAGCCTCCGGGCGAGCGAGTTCGCGTGGATGATTCCCTTGATCCGGTCGGTGTTGTCCTGCTCCGTCACGACGAGCCGGGTGTGCCCGGAGTCGACGCAGCGGCGCAGCGCGACCTCGGCGGTCTCCGAGACGTCGACCGTGACCACGGCCGGGATCGGCGTCATCACCTGACGCGCCTGCTGCTCGTGCAGATGGAAGACGCCGGACAACATCCCCGCCTCGCCGGGATCGAGCTTCCCGCCCCGTGAGCTGCGCGCGATGATCAGCTTGAGGTCCTCGGACGAGGTCACCTCCTCGAACTCGGCCCGCGGGTCCACGCCGAGCACGCGCAGCAGCGCGTTGGAGGCGGAGTTGAGCAGCCAGATGAGCGGGTTGAAGACCGAGCGGAACAGCTGGAGCCCGCGCGCGGTGCGCCGGGCGATGGTCTCGGGGTGCACGATCGAGTAGATCTTCGGCACCTGCTCGCCGACGGTGATGTGGAGCGAGGTGGTGACGAGATACGCGAACGTGATCGCGATCGCCACGGCCACACCGTGGCTCACCACACCGCCAAGCGGATCCTCGAGCAGGCTCGCGATCGCGGGCTCGCCCAGGAAGCCGATCCCGAGCGAGGCCATCGTGATGCCGAGCTGGCACGCCGACAGGTACTCGTCGATGCGGTCGATTTGGTGGAGCGCCAGGGCGGCGCCGCGCTTGCCCTCGTCGCGCAGCTGCTCCATGCGGCTCTCGCGGGCACGCACCAGCGCGAACTCGGCAGCAACGAAGAAGCCGTTGGCTGCCACCAGCACGGCGACTCCCAAAAGGAAAAGCAGCTCGGTCATGTCAGGCCGGCTGCTTCTGTGGGAGTGCTACTTCGAGGATCGTCGTCGTCGCTCATCGGCGGACGTGGCCGAGAGTAGCATCGGCTCAGGCCAAGCGGGAGATGCGGCCCGCCAGCTCGAAGTCGTTCTCCGTCAGGCCGCCCTCGGAGTGCGTGGTGATCGAGACGGTGACCTTGTTCCACGAGATCTCGAGGTCGGGGTGATGGTTCATCCCCTCCGCCTCCGGAGTCAGCCGGTTGACGAACTCCACCGACCCCTCGAAGTCGTCGAGCTCGAACTGCCTGCGGATCGCGTCGCCGTCGCGCTCCCAGCCGTCCAGTCCGGATAGGCGCTCGTCGATCTCCTCGTCGCTCAGACGTGCCATCCTCGTCTCCGATGCGAATTGCTTCCCTTGTGCCCTCCGCGACCGAGATGCTGTTCGCACTCGGCCTCGGTGACCGCGTCGCGGCGGTCACCCACGAGTGTGACTACCCGCCCGGCGTGGAACAACTCCCGCACCTGACGCGCAGCGTCATCCCGGACGGCCTCGAGGCGGCCGAGATCGACGCCGCCGTCCGCGAGCGCACCAGCCGCGGCGAGGCCCTCTACGAGCTCGATGCCGACACGCTCGAGGAGCTCGAGGTCGACCTGATCGTGACCCAGGCCGTCTGCGAGGTGTGCGCGGTCTCGTTCGACGACGTGCGCGCCGTGGCCGAGCGGCTGCCCACCCAGCCGGACGTGATCTCGCTCGATCCCTCGACGCTCGGGGAGGTGCTCGCCGACATACCGCGGCTGGCCGAGGCGGCCGGCGTGCCCGAGGCGGGCGAGCGGCTCGCGGCCGAGCTGGGCGACCGGCTCGCGGCGGTCGAGGAGGCCGTGGACAGCGCGCGGCGTCCGCGCGCCGCCGCGCTCGAGTGGCTCGACCCGGTCTACGTGGGCGGCCACTGGGTTCCGCAGATGATCGAGCTGGCCGGCGGCCAGGACGTGCTCGGCCTGCCGGGGGAGAAGTCGCGCACGGCCGAGTGGGCGGAGGTGGAGAGCGCCGCGCCCGAGGTCGTGATCGCGATGCCGTGCGGCTACTACGCCGAGCAGGCCGCGGCGGAGGCGATGCGCTGGCGCCGGCACCTCGGGCTCTTGCAAGCGCGAGTCGTGGCTGTCGACGCCGCGGCGTACTTCTCGCGGCCCGGGCCGCGGCTCGTGGACGGCGTCGAGCTGCTCGGCCACCTGCTTCACCCGGAGCTCGTGCCCGCCCCACCCACGCGACGGTCGATCGAGCTCGACCTGGAGCGCCCGGCGCCGGTCGGTTAGTGGCCCGCAAGGTCCTCTTCCTTCACTCCTCGGCCGGGCTCTACGGCGCCGACCGTCAGCTTCTCACGCTCGCCCGCGGCCTCGACCGCCGGCGCTACGAGCCGCTGGTCGTGTTGCCCGAGCGCGGCGAGCTCGCGCCGCTGCTGGAGGAGGCCGGCGTGGAGGTGCTCCTCCAGCCGCTCGCGGCGCTGCGCCGCTCGCTGGCCTCGCCCGCCGGGGCCGCCTCCACCGCGGCGCGCGTGGTGCGCGACCGCATGGCGCTCAGCCGCCTCGCGCGGCGCCACGGCGCGGCGCTGATCCACTCGAACACCTCGGTCGTCCTCGGCGGCGGGCCGGCGGCGCGCCGCGCCGGCGTGCCGCACGTGGTTCACGTGCGCGAGATCTACACGGGGGCGGCCGGCCGCGCCGGCGAGGCGCTGTGGCCGCGGCTCCGCGGGCGGATCCTCGGCGCCGACGCCGTGGTGTGCATCTCGGAGGCGGTGGCCGCGCAGTTCGAGGGCGCGCCGAACGTCCACCTGATTCGCGACTGTCTCGCCCGCCGCCCCGCGGAGACCGATCGCCCGGATGCGCGCCGCGCGATGGAGATCGCGCCGGACGCGTTCGTCGTCGCGTTGATCGGACGCGTGAGCGACTGGAAGGGCCAGGAGCTCCTGGCCCGCGCGCTGGCCGAGCCCGAGCTGGCCGAGATCGGCGCGGTCGGGCTCGTGGCCGGCGACGCGTACGCCGGGAACGAGCAGGCCGAGGGGGAGCTTGCGTCGCTCGGCGAGAAGCTCGGCCTGGGCGGCCGGCTACAGCTCCTCGGCTTCCGCGACGACGTGGACACGGTCCTGGGAGCATCCGACGCGGTGGCCATCCCCTCGCTTCGCCCCGAGCCGCTCGGACAGGTGGCGCTCGAGGCGGCGTGGGCCGGCCGTCCGGTGGTCGGCTCCGCCCACGGGGGGCTGCCGGAGCTGGTCCGCGACGGCGAGACCGGCCTGCTCGTGGAGCCCGGCGACCCCGCGGCGCTGGCCGTCGCGCTGCGCGAGCTGGCCGACGACCGCGAGCGGGCGAGGCGACTCGGGGATGCCGGCGCCCGCGCCGCGCGCGACCACGACGCCTGCGAGGAGATGCTCGCCGCGGTGCAGGCGCTGTACGACCGCTTGCTCGCCGCCCGCGAACGACGGCAATAAGGGCCCTCCGGCAGACGGATGCAGTTGGTTGCGCCTGACGCAACCTTCTGCATCAGCTTCCGTCAGAAGGCGCCGGTAGGCGGCTCGAGCGCCAGCGAGCCGGCCACCGCGGCCACGCCCAGCACGGCGCACAGGACCCACGCCGCGGCTTCCGGGACGCGCGCCCGCTGCGGCAGCTCGACCAGCGCCAGCGCGCAGAGGGTCCCGCCGATCAGCCCGCCGATGTGCCCGCCCCAGGAGATGTTGAGCCCGGGCAGGAACGAGATGATCAGGTTGAGCCCGATCCAGAAGCCGAGGCCGCTCTCCATGATGTTGAGGCCGCGGTTCCACATCACGATGGCGGTGGCGCCCATCAGCCCGAACACGGCTCCGGAGGCGCCCACGGTCGCGCCCACGTCCTCCTGGAGGAGCGCGCCGAACGACCCGGTCAGGAGCGACACGAAGTAGATCAGCGCGAAACGCCGCGTCCCGACCGCCGGCTCGAGGATCGTGCCGAGGATGTAGAGGCCGAGCATGTTGAAGAGCAGGTGCGGCAGCCCGTCGTGCAGGAAGCCGGCTGTGACCAGGCGCCAGTACTCGCCGTCCTGGATCGCGCCGCGATAGAGGGCGCCCTCGTCGAACAGCGTGCCCGAGCCGCCGACCCCTCCGCCGCTGAACGCCTCGCCGAGAAAAGCCACCACGCTGATCCCGATCAGCACGTAGGTCAGGCGCGGCTCGTCCGTCATCGACCGCATCGTTCGCACCTGCGTGCGCTGGCCGGCGCACTCCGGACAGCGCATCCCCACCGGCGTCGACGTCATGCAGTCCGGGCAGATCGGCCGCCCGCAGTTCGAGCAGTGGACGCCGGTTTCGCGGTTCGGGTGGCGGTAGCAGACCTCCACCGGCTGAACGCTAGCTACAGCGTCACTCGGAGAACCGGGGGCTCGCTCGGCGCGCGTGCGCCGCCGCGTGCCTCGCGGGTGACGAGCACGGCCTGGGCGTCGGAGAGGTCGTCGGGCACCGCGACCGCGCCGCCGCCGTCCTCGCCGACCTCGAACGTGGGCTGCGGCACGACCGTCCCGTCCCGCTGTACCCAGGCCTGGTAGACGCGGCCGCCGCCGGGCGACGGCATCCCCTGCAGGCGCAGGATCGCCCCGTCCTCTCCGTCGCCGGAGATCTGGAGGCGGCCGCTGGCCTGCGGGAGCCGGCTCTGGTCCACGGTGGCGACCACGGTGCGGGAGTCGTCCTCGCCGCCGAGCTGGGCGACGCCGAAGCCGGCGAGCAGCCCGAGGGCGAGCGCGCCGGCCACCAGCGCCGGGCGCCAGCCGGACAGCCACGCCAGCCTCCGGCGAAGGGTCGGCCGCCGCGCCGGCTCCCCGGGGGCCTCGCGCGCCTCGCGCTCGACCACGTCCATCAGCGACGCCTTCAAGCTCGGCGGCGGCTCGATCTGCTCGACCGAGTGCGGCAGGGCATCCGCGGCCGGCCGTAGCCGCTCGAGCTCGCCACGGCATTCCGCGCACCCCTCGAGGTGGCGTTCGAAGGCCTGCCGCTCCAAGTCGGTCAGCGCACCGAGCAGGTAGGCGCCGAGCTCCTCCCGATAGCTCGTGTGGTCACGCGCACTCATGCGATACCCCCCGCCGCCTGGCCCTCCCCGAGCCGGCGTCTCAGCTTGTCGAGCCCGAGCCGCATCCGGCCCTTGACGGTACCGACCGGCTCGCCCAGCAATTCCGCGATCTCCGTATGGCTGAAGCCGCCGAAGTACGCCAGCTCGATCGTGCGTCGCTGGTCCTCCGGCAGAGCCTCGAGCGCCCGGCGCACTCCCGCGGCCTCGTCGCGGCGGGCCACCTCCACCTCCGTGCGCTCCGGCGCCTCGAACCGCTCCTCGGCGCCCTCGATCGTCTCCTGCCGCCGGTCGTGGACGCCGCCGCGCCGGAGCGCGTCGATGGCGCGGTGGTGCACGATCCCGAGCACCCAGGTGCGCACGCTCCCGCGCGAGCGGTCGTAGCGCACGCGGCTGCGCCAGATCGACAGGAACGCCTCCTGGGTCGTGTCCTCGGCGGTCACCCGGTTGCCGACCATCCGGTAGGCGAGCGAGAACGCGGCGCCCCCGTGGCGGTCGTAGATCAGCTCGAACGCGCGCGGGTTGCCGTCCGCGACGAGCTGCATCACCTCCTCGTCCGCAAGGTTGCGGATGTCCGCGGCCACCACGACTTATTCTTTCGCCGCGCAGGGACGATCGGATCAGCCGTCGAACTCAGCCGCATGGAACGACGCTCCTCCGCCCAGGTCTACGCGCTCGTGATCGGGGCCACCCTGGTCGTGGCCGGCATCCTCGGGTTCTTCTACAACGCGAGCTTCGGCACCGGGGACGGGACCGAACGCGACGCCGTGCTCGGGATCCTCGACGTCAACGGCTGGCACAACGTGGTGCACGTCGCGAGTGGAGTGGTCGGCCTCGCCGTGGCCGGCTCGTACGGGGGAGCGCGCGCGTACGCGCTCGGGTTCGGGGCGATCTATCTGGTGGCGGCGCTGATCGGCTTCCTGGCCGGCGACGGCGACGAGATCTTCAACCTGCTCCCGGTGAACACCGAGGACAACGTCCTGCACCTGCTCATCGGGCTGTCAGGTCTGATCTCCGGCCTCGCCACGCCGGGGGTGCCGGCACCGAGCACGGCTTAGCGCTTAAGCCGCTTCTCGAGGTCCTCGGCCACGTCGCGCAGGCTCTTCTCGAGCGCGCGCAGGCCGCGCGCCTGGCGCTTCTTGTGCTGCTGGCGCGCGCGGACGAGCACGAGGCCCCCGGCGGCCAGCCCGCCGACCACCACGGCCGCCGCCGGACGGGCCCAGTTGCGAGGGTCGCTCATCGCTGACAGCTCCCAGTCCGCCAGCTCCTCGGCCGCGGCCTCGGTCAGCTCCGACAGCCCGCGCTCGAGCCGGTCGCTCAGCGCTTCCGGCGGTTCCACCGGAGCGAGCGCCATGCGCAGCAGCTGCTCCACCCGTTCAGCGTCACTCATCGCTCAATCCCTGCTCCAACTGCTTGATGGCCCGGTGTATCAACACCTTGGTCGCCCCCTCGGAGCGGTCCATGGCACGTGCGATCTCGCGATTGTCCATGCCGAGCGCGAAGCGCATGATGAGGGCCTCGCGGCGGTCGTCCGGGAGCTTCGACACGCCCTCAAGGACCTCCTTCACCTCCTCGCGCTCCTCGACCATCTCCTCCGTCCCGTGCGGGGCGGTGATCACCGCGGCGTCGTCCAGCTGCGTGACCGGCCGGCGCGAGCGGTCCCGGTAGTAGTTGGCCGCCAGGTTGTGCGCAATCCGGATCAGCCACGGGCGCAGCGGCCGGCCGTTCGACTCCCGCTGCGCGCGCTCGAAGTGCCGGTAGGCCTGGAGGAAGGTCTGCTCGGTGAGGTCCTCGGCGTCGTGATGGTTGCCGATGCGGTAGTACGCGTACGAGTAGACGTCCCGAAGGTGTGCGCGATAGAGCTCCGAGAAGTCGCGGTCGAGTCGCTGCTTGTCGGGGAGCTCGTTCACACATTGCGCAGCCTAGTCCCAAGCGCCCGGGCGCTCAGGCCGCGCGGGTGCGGCGCTTCGGCTTCGCGCTCCTCACGCTCTCGAGCCACTGCTCCGGGGAGGCATCGCCGTGGAGCACGCGGCCGAGGCCGGTTGTCACCGGAGCGTCGATCCCCACGCGGGCGAACGCCTCGGTGAGGAGCGGAACCGTCGCCAGCGACTCGGCCGTCTGCTGCACCGCGGCCGCGACCTGACCCGCCGGCACGCCGGCTCCGACCAGCTCGCCCGCCCTGCGGTTGCGGCTGCCCTCGGCGATCGCGGTGGCCACGAGGTCGCCCGCGCCGGCCAGGCCGGCGAACGTCTCGCTGCGTCCCCCGCTGGCCACGGCCAGCTCGTGCACCTCGGAGAAGACATGGCCGGCGGCCGCGCCGGCGAGGTTGGCGCCGCGCGCCGAGGCCGCCGCCGATGCCAGCGCCGCGGCGTTCTTCGCCGCGGCCGCGAGCTCGGCGCCGGTCACGTCGTCGGTCGCCTCGACGCTCAGGCCACCGGCATCGAGCACCTCGCGGAGCTGGCGGTGGAGATCGCGGTTGCGGGTGGCCACCACCACGGACGCGCCCACCTCGATCGCCTCGCGCGCGTGCGCGGGACCCCCCAGGCTCGCGACGGCGCGGGCGCGCACGCGCTCGGCCACATAGGCGGTCGGCGTGGTGCCGAGCGGCGGCACGAGCCCTTTCGACGCGACGAGCACGGCGCTCCGCTCGCCGACCTTGACGCCGATCTCGCCGACCGCGGCGGGCAGGCCGCTGCAAGGGACTGCCAGCACGACGAGGTCGACTCCGGCGAACTCGATCGCGGGCACCGGACGGCAGCGGATCGCCGAGTCGAGCGCCACGCCGGGCAGGTAGTCGGGGTTCTCGCGCTCGGCCTCGAGCCGCTCGGCCTGGGCCGCGGTGCGGCACCCGAGCTGCACCTCGAGCCCGGCGCGCGCGAGCACGACGGCTGTGGCGGTGCCCATGCACCCGGCCCCCACCACGGCGGCGGTGCGAAGCGGCGGGAGGCCGCCGAGCCACTCCCACTGGAGCCCGACGCAAGGCCAGATGCGCTCGGTCACCTCGCCGGCGAGGAAGGGCGAGGGGTCCTCCACGCGCGGGAAGGTAAGGGGCGCGCCGCAGCGGACGTGGACCTTGACCGGCTTGATCTTTATGCCGCCGCTCCGGGCTCGCTCCGAGCCCGTGATCGCGATCGGGACAACCGGCGCTCCGCTATGAAGTGCCAGGCGGCCCACGCCGCGCTTCGGCTTACCGAGCGAGCCGGCCCGGATGCGCGTGCCCTCCGGGAAGATGACGACGGGCTTGCCGCGCTCGAGCAGCTGGAGGGCGGTCTCCATCGAGTACTCGTCCGATTCGCCGCGCCGGATCGGGAAGGCGCCCATGCAGTTGAGGAACCAGCCCAGGAGGGGGTTCTTGAACAGCTCCTGCTTGGCGACGAAGTAGACGGGCCTCGGGACACAGCAGCCGATCGCGAACGGATCGAGGAAGCTGCGGTGGTTGGCGGCGAGGATCACGCCGCCGCCCGGGACGTGCTCGCGACCGAGCCGGCGGAGCCTGAAGTAGATGAGGATCGCCGTCTTCAGGACCCAGCGGACGGGCCAGTAGACGAACGGGTTGACGCCGCGGCGCCGGGTGCGTTCGTGGTACAGCTCGAGCGGCCGCGGACGCAGCAGTCCCCTCTTTCCCTCCTCCGGCATCGAAGATCACCTACCCGAGTCCGGGCGTGGCGTTACGCTGCGGGGGACATGGAGTTTCGGCGAACGGCCAACGGTGCTGTGGCCGGGGCGGTGGCCTCGGCCGTCTGGGCGGCGCAGCAGCCGCTCGACAAGCGCGTGTTCGGGACGGACTACGACGACGTCGAGCTGCTCGGCAAGGTGTTCACGCGGGACTCCGGCTGGCAGGCCGCCGGGCTCGCCCTCCACCTCGTGAACGGTGCAGTGTTCGGCGCGACCTACGCGCTCGTGCGCCCACTCTTCCCCGGCCCGCCGGTGGCCGCCGGCGTCACGGCGGCGCTTGCCGAGCACGCGGGCTTCTGGCCGCTGGCGCGGCTGGTCGACCGGCACCATCCGGCCCGCTCCGACCTCGTGCCGCTGGCGGGCAACCGCCGCGCCTTCGCCCAGGGCGCCTGGCGCCACTTCTTGTTCGGCCTGGTGCTGGGCGAGCTCGAGCGGCGCCTCAACTCACAGGACGAGTTCGAGCCGCTCGAGGGAGTGCCGGTCTCCTCCAACGGCCACGGCAACATCGAGCACGCCGCCGTGGGGGCCGGGGAGGCCTGAGTCCTAGACTCGCCGTACAGGCCGGAGTAGCTCAGTGGCCAGAGCAGCCGCCTTGTAAGCGGCAGGCCGTCGGTTCGAATCCGACCTCCGGCTCTACACCGTGCGCCGGCCGCCCCAGCGGCTTCCGAAGCCGAAGCCTCCCGTCGGGATTCCGGCGATCAGCACCAGGATCGCTCCCACGATCGCCACGATCGCGGAGCCCGTGATTGCGGCGAGAATCAGATACACAAGCGCCGCGAGCAGGACTGCAAGCAGGATTCCGATCATTTCCATCCCCCTCCTTCGATGGGTGGAGGACCGGATACCCGTTCTAGCGGCGGATGAACACTGGCGTGCCGAGCGGGACGTTTCGCATCAGCACTTGCAGATCGCCGTCGGCCGCCCGTAGGCAGCCTGCCGAGGCCGCCGCGCCGATCGTGGAGGGCGAGTCGGTTCCGTGGATCGCCAGGCGGTTGCCGCCGGTCCAGCCGGGTGGCGTGTTCGGCTGGTGCCCGCTCAGCGCGAGGATGCAGCAGCCGTAGTACGGCCCGAAGCGCGATCCGCTCAACCTGTCGGTTACGGCGAACCGGCCGGTCGGGGTCTCCGAGCCGGGACGTCCGATCGCGACCGTCATGCGGTGAACGCGGCGCCTTCCCTTGCGGAGCGTGAGCGTCCGCGCCGAGAGGTCGGCGTGGAGCGACCAGCGCGTGCGCCGCAGCCTCAGCCCGGTGGCTCTGCGATGAACCCACGCGAGGCGGTTGTTGGGGCGGCTCGTCGTGACCACGCCGAGCCAGTCGCCGCGGCGGGCGGCGACCGCGAGCACCTGCGGCGAGCCGAACTCCGTGACCGAGGCGATCCGCTGCCGGCCCCTGCCGCCCGGCCGGTGCCTGAGCGGCACCGGCCGCGTGACCACCGCCAGCCGGTGCGGACGCGGACGGCGCCGGGCGGGGCGGTCCTCGGTCGGGGTCGCGACCGCCGTCGAGACGAGCGCCCGCGGCGCCGCCCCCGGTACGGACGCGACTTCGGGCGAGGATGCGGTTGTGGGCGAGGAGGCGACCGCGCCCAGCGCTGCCAGCGGCAGTAGGAACGACGCGCGGACCCGCATGGGTTACGGGTCGGCATCCGGTCCCCTCTCGCCGGGCCCCGGGGGCGCGTCTGGACGTCTGTTCGACCCCTACAGAAGGACCTGGCGCGACGTCAGATGGGCCCCCACCTTGCGCTTCACGCGCTGGAGCGCGTTATCGACCGTCTTCGTGTCGCAGTCGAGCCGCTCGGCGATCGTCTCGTAGCTGTGGCCGTCCAGGTAGAGCGAGAGCACGGAGCTCTCGAGCTCGGACAGGACGCTGGAGAGGCAGGCCACGAGGCTGTGGAGCTCCTCCGAGGAGATCACCTGGTTCACCGGGTCGTGCGCCGTCGGGCCGGGCAGGAGCTCGTCAAGCGTCGGATCGCCGTCGCCGCCGCTTGCGGCCGGGGTCTGGGAGAACGACACGTATTCGTTCAGCGGCGTGTGCTTGTTGCGCGTCGAGGTCTTCACCGCGGTGATGATCTGACGCGTGATGCACAGCTCCGCGAAGTTCCGGAAGCTCGACTCGCGGTCCGAGCGGTAGTCCCGAACCGCTTTGTAGAGCCCAACGAGGCCCTCCTGGATGAGATCGTCGGCGTCGCCGCCGATCAGGAAGTAGGAGGACGCCTTCAGGCGGACGAAGCCGTGGTACCGCTTGACGATGCGGTCGTAGGCGTCCTTTCGCCCCTGCTTCGCCAGCGCGATGAGGTAGTGGTCATCAAGCTCGACCTCACCCTGAGAGTTCGGTCCGCCCCGGCGGATTGGCGCACCCGGCCGGCGTGCCGGCACGGGTAGCGCCGAGGAGGTCGCGGAAGTTGCCATCGAATGCTCCCCTCGGGCCCAAAGCGGACCCTTGAAGCTCGGTGGCGCACTACCTCCCCTGGCGCCAGGTTCTCTGAAGTCGTTCCCTCAAGCTCGACTTCAGCCTGATCTGATGGCGGCGAGTATGGGCTAGTTATGGAGCCCTGTCAAGGTGCTTCCGGAACTGCAAGATTCCGTACACGAGCGCCGCCGCGGCAGTCGACACGTTGAGCGATGCGACGTGCCCGGGGCTCGGCAGGAACACCAGCTCGTCGCACGCCTCCGCCACCCGCGGGCGGAGGCCCCTCCCCTCCGACCCGAGGACGAGCACGACGCGGCCACGGTAGTCCGGCCGGTCGTATGGCACGCGGGCATCCGCCGCGGCGCCGTAGACCCAGGCCTCCCGCTCCTTCGCCTCACCGAGCCAGTCAGCAAGGTTGCGCACGCGGGCGACCGGCAGGTGCTCGACCGCCCCGGCCGACGCCCTGCAGACGGCCGGCGTGACCTCCGCGGTGCGTCGCTCCGGCAGCACCACCCCCGCACACCCGGCGGACTCCGCCACGCGGCAGACGGCGCCGAGGTTGTGCGGGTCCTGCACCTCGTCGAGGCAGATCACGAGGGCGTCGTCGGCGTCGAGCAGCCCCGCGGCGTCCGCGTAGGGATATGCCTGCACCTCGGCGCAGATGCCCTGATGGTCCGGGGAGCCGCAGCGTTCCTGGATCTCCCACGCCTCGGCGCGCTCGCACTCGACGTCTCCGAGGAAGACCTCGCGAGCAGCGCGGGCCGTGGCGTAGACCCGGTGCACGCGGCGGCGGCCGCGGAGGGCCTCACGGACGGGGTTGCGGCCGTAGACGATCACGTCGCCCGCACCAGGCGCGCGCCCTCCGGAGTGTCGCGGATCTCCCAGCCCTTCTCGGTCAGCTCGTCGCGCAGGCGGTCGGCGAGCTCGAAGTCGCGCGCCGCGCGGGCCTCCTCGCGCTGGGCCGCGAGCCGCCGGATCTCCTCGGGCGCCTCGTCGTCGCCGGCCTCGAGCAGGCTCTCGAGCCCGAGCGCGTACAGCATCTCGTCCAGCCGGCCGGGGCCGAGCCGCTCGCCCGCGTCGAGGCGCCGGTTCGCCTCGGACACCCACTCGAACAGCACGCCGCGGGCGGCGGCGGTGTTGAAGTCGTCCGCGAGATGGTCGAAGAACCGTTCCGCGAGCTCGTCCAGGTCGGGCGCGGGGGCCGCATCGGGATCGATACGCCGCACGACCTCCCGCACGCGCCCGACGGCGCGGGCCGCGTCCTCCATCGTCTCCTCGCTGTAGGCGAGGGGCTTGCGATAGTGCGCACCCACCATCCACATCAGGAACGGTTCGCGGCCGAACTGCTCGATGGCGCCGTTCAGCAGGCGGATGTTGCCCACCGACTTCGCCATCTTCTCCTCGCCCATCTCGACCATGCCGTTGTGCATCCACAGCCGGGCGAGGGGCCGGCCGCGGGCGGCCTCGGTCTGGGCGATCTCGTTCTCGTGGTGCGGGAAGACCAGGTCCGAACCACCGCCGTGGATCTCGAAGTCGACGCCGAGGATCGCCTCGGCCATGGCGGAGCACTCGATGTGCCAGCCCGGCCGGCCCTGGCCCCATGGCGAGTCCCAGAAGGTGTCCTCGCCCTCCTTGCGCGCCTTCCACAGCGCGAAGTCCTGCGGCGCCTCCTTCAGCTCGGCGGCGTCGTCGCCCTCGCCCTGCTGCATGTCCTCGAGCGGGCGGTTGGAGAGCTTGCCGTAGTCCGGGAACGACCCCACCCGGAAGTAGACGTCGCCGCGCGCCTCGTAGGCATGCCCGCCTTCGACGAGCGCGTCGATCAGGGTCACGATCTCGTCGACCGTCTCGCTCGCCTTCGGCTCGGCGTCGGGGCGCCCGAGTCCGAGCTCCTCGGTGTCCTCGACGTAGGCGTCGGACATCTCCCGCGCCAGCTGCTCGCTCGGGACGCCCCGCTCGCGGGCGGCGTCGTAGATCTTGTCGTTAACGTCGGTGATGTTGGCCACGAAGGTCGCCTCGTAGCCCTCGTGCTCGAGGAAGCGCTTGAGAAGGGCGAACATCACGTACGGGCGTGCGTTCCCGACGTGGACGCGGCCGTACACGGTCGGCCCGCACGCGTAGATCCCGACCCTGGGGGGGTCGCGCGGCTCGAGCGTGCGCAGCTCTCCGCTCAGCGTGTCGTGGATGCGAACCTGGCGCATCGGCGCGAAAGGCTACGCGCAGCGTGCGACGGCGCCCGCGGCTGGCAGCATTGCGAGGCATGACGGAGGACTTCGTATTGACGGGCGAGCGCGCCGCGCTCGGCCCGCTGCACCGCGATCACCTGCCCAGCCTCGCCCGCTGGATCAACGACCCGGAGGTGCGTAGGAGCCTGGCGTACCGCGGGCTGGTCAACGAGGACTCGGAGCTCAAGTGGTACGAGGAGATGACCGAGGCCGGCCGAGCGCCGCGGCCGAGCGCGGTCGCCTTCGCCGTGCACGACGCCGCCGACAAAGAGCTGGTGGGCGTTTGCGACCTCCAAGGAATCGATCACCACTTCTCCCGCGCCGAGCTCGGGATCTTCGTGGGCCGGCGTCGCGGCACCGGGATCGGCACGGAAGCCGTCAGGCTGGCGCTCGACTGGGCCTTCATGATCCTCGGGCTGCGCAACGTGATGCTCGAGACGTACGAGTTCAACGAGCAGGCGCGACGGGCATATGAGCGGGCCGGCTTCAAGCTGATCGGGCGGCGCCGCGACGCCGTCTTCGCGATGGGGCGCCGCTGGGACTCGCTGCTGATGGACGCGACGGCAGCGGACTTCGAGAGCCCCGTGCTGGGGCGGCTCCAGCCCTAGCGCCCAAGCGGGGGGCGATGCTCGGGCCAGCCGAGCTCGCGCTCGAGCTGCGCGCCGAGCGCGAGCAGCCGGGCCTCGCCGTCCGGCGGCCCGATGAGCTGGGCGCCGACAGGCAGGCCGCCGACGGGCGGCGCGGGTATCGAGAGCGCCGGCTGGCCGGTCATGTTCCACATCGCTGTGAAGGGGTACGCGTTGGCCAGCTCGAGCACGGTGCGCAGCCCGCTCATGCCCTCCCACGCCGCAGCCGCGACGGGCGGGCGCCCCGCGGTCGGGGTGAGCAGGACGTCATGGTCGCGGAACAGCTCGTTGATGCGGGCGGCGTGGCGGGTCTCGTCGCGGAGGGCGCGTTCCACGGCGGGCGCGGGGATGAGCCGGCCCAGCCTCACGATGCCGCGCGTGCGCCGCTGAAGCCGCTCCGGGCGCGGGAAGCGCTCGGCGTCCTGCGCGATGCCGGACAGGTAGCGGGCGATCACCGCGAGGACGGCGACGCCGTACGCCGGGTCGCGCTCCACGACCTCGTGGCCGAGGGAGCGAAGCCGCTCGGCCACGCGGTCGACCGAAGCGCGCACCTCGCCGTCCACCGGGCCCGGCGCGGGTGGCTTGACCGACATCGCCACGCGAAGCCGCCCGGGGTCGCGCTCCACGGCGACCGGCTGCGCCGCGCCCACCTCGAGGAGCAGAGCGGTGTCGGCGACGGTCCGGGTGAGGAAGCCCGCGACGCTCATGCCGTGCCAGTGCCCGGCGAGCGCGCCGAGCGGGATGCGGTCGCGCTGCGGCTTCAGGCCGACGAGGCCGCAGTTGGCGGCAGGTATGCGGATCGAGCCGGCGCCGTCCGACGCGGTCGCGGCCGCGCACAGCCCGGCGGCCACGGCGGCGCCGCTGCCACCACTCGAGCCGCCCGGCGAGCGGTCGGTGTCCCAGGGGTTGCGCGTGACCCCGAAGGCCGGGCCCTCGGTGTCGCCGATGATCGCCAGCTCGGGCAGGTTGGTCTTGCCGAGGATCACCGCCCCGGCCGAGCGCACCCGGGCCACGAGGTCGTTGTCGGCGGCCGCCCGTTCACCGTATGCGGCGGTGCCCCACGTGGTGTGCTCGCCGGCGACGTCCTCGGTGTCCTTGACCGCGATCGGGACGCCGAGCAGCGGCCGCTCGTCCCCCGCGCCGCGCCGGGCATCCGCCTGCCTGGCGTCGGCGAGTGCCCGCTCAGCCATGACGGTGCGGAAGGCGTTCAACTCGGGCTGGAACCGCTCGATCCGCTCCAGGTAGAGCTCGACGAGCTCGACGGAGGAGACTTCGCCCCGCCGAACGAGGTCCGCCTGGCGGGCGGCGCCGGCGAAGGCGAGGTCGTCGCGATCCATGGGCGCGGCAGCCTACTCGCCGGGGCCGAACGCCCGCACCATGGCTGACCAGGCTGCGTCGAGATCGGCCTCCGCCGGGAAGCGCCCGGCCAGCTCGAGTGAGACGAGGCCGTGGGCCGCCGCCCAAGCGGCGCGAGCCCGGTCGGGGTCTCGCAGCGCCATCAGCAGGGGCTCGGCGGCGCGCGCCTCCAAGCCGGCCGGGAGCCGGTCGCGCGGCAACGGTCGGTCGGTCATGAGGCGGTAGAGGTGAGGGTGCCGAAGCGCCCACGCCCGGTATGCGCCCGCGAGCGCGCCGAGGCCCTGTCCTGCTTTGCGGAGCTCATGACCGAACTCCTCGAGGCCCTCGCTCATCAGCGCAACCTCGAGCTCCGCCTTGTCCGGGAGGTGCTTGTAGAGAGAGGGGGCCTTGATGCCGAGGCGGTCGGCAAGCCGGCGCATGGTGAGCGCCGCCTCACCCTCCTCCTCGAGCAGGTCGCGCGCGGTGGCGACGATCTCGCCGCGCCGAGCCTCAGCCACGAATGCTTCCGTCCGGGGCGCGCAGGCCGTAGCCCGCCGCCCGGTCGACGGCCACGTGGGACAGCCACACGAGACCGATCCCAAGGGCCGTCGGCGAGACAAGCGCACCCACGGCGATCAGGGCGACCGGTCCGGGCACGGCGTGCAGCACGTTGTACAGGCGGACGGCGCGCGGATGCAGCCGTCCGGTCTGCGCGAACTCACGCGATGCGCCGGCGAGCAGCGCGATGTCGGGAACCAGCCAGAGCGCGAGCGACCAGGGGCCTATCAGGGCGATCGCACCGGCTTGGGCGGCGAGGCCGGCGAGAAGAACGACGGAACGGGTGAGCGGGCGGTGTGGGAGAGGGAGCGTGGCGGGCATGGGTCTGCGGGTCCTTTCAGGCTTTGGCTAACACTGTTAGCCAGATGATAGCTAACGCCGTTAGCCGCCGCTCGTCAGGCGATGCTCGCGATCGCCAGAGCGGCCACGCCCTCACCGCGACCGACGAAGCCCATCCTCTCCGCTGTCGTGAACTTCACATTCACCGCGGCCGCCGGAAGATCGAGGGCCTCCGCCAACCGCGCCTGCATCGCGGCGCGGTACGGGCTCAGCGCCGGCGCCTCGCACACGACCGTGGCGTCCACGTTGACGGGCGCCGCCGGCAGCATCCCCCGCACCGTCCGCAGCAGCTCGATCGAATCTGCATCACGCCAGCGCTCGTCCGTGTCCGGAAAATGCTGGCCGATGTCGCCCAGTCCGGCCGCGCCCAGCAGGGCGTCGATGACCGCGTGGGTCAGGACGTCGGCGTCCGAGTGGCCGGCCAGGCCGCGCTCCGACGGCACGCGAACCCCGCCCAGCACCAGCGGCCGGCCCTCCACCAGCCGGTGCGAGTCCCAGCCGACCCCCGAGCGGGTCATCCCAGCGTCACCAGCCGTCGTTCGCCTCGCTCGAAGACCGCGATCTCGGTGACGCCGAGGCGCTCGAGCAACTCCAACGCCCGCTCGTACTCGAACCCGAGCTGCTCCGGCACGTGGGCGTCGCTCGACAGCGAGACGGGCCGGCCGGCCTCCAGGCACATCTCGAGGAACGCCGGCGCCGGATACATCTCGCCCGCCGGCTTCCGCAATCCGGCGGTCGAGAGCTCGATCGCGACGTCCGAATCGGCGATTCCGTCCATCGCCCGGTCGTAGAAGCGGCGCAGGTCGCCCTCGGGCACCGGCACCCGGCCGGCGAACACCTTGACCAGGTCGGGGTGGGCGAGGATGTCGAACATGCCGGTGCGCGCCGCCTCGCCGAGCGTCTCGAAGTAGCGCCGCCATACCTTCTCGGGGTCGGCCCCCCGCCAGATGTCCCACGCCTCCCACTCCGGCTCGCCGTGCAGGTCGACCGCGTCGTCGTGCAGGAAATGGAGCGAGCCCACCACGTAGTCCCAGTCGCGCCCATCCAGCATGTTCTGCACGCGGTCCTCGCGGCCCGGCAGGAAGTCGGCCTCGATGCCGAGCTTGAGCCCGGAGTCGCGCACGAAGTCGCAGTATTCGTCCACGTCGTCGCGCGCCCAATGCCGGTACCAGGGGTGCTCCCAGATCTCGAGGGACTGCACGAAGCGGTGGATGTGCTCGGCCACGCCGAGCTCCTCGATCCCCCGTTCGGCCGCGACCTCCCGGTAGCGCTCGACGTTGGCGGCGGTGAAGTAGCGCGCGGCCGTCGAGCCGTCCTCGTCCGGGCGCAGATGCACGTGGTAGTCGGTCAGCACCGGTCGAGCAGGAGCGCCTCGGCGAGGCGCAGGTCCGTGGGCGTCGTGACCTTGATGTTGTCGGAAGGGCCCTCCACGAGCCGAACGGTCCCCCCAACTGCAGCAACGAGGGAGGCCTCGTCGGTTGCCTCGTTGTCGCTGTCGTAGGCGTTCCGAAGCACATCCGCGCGGAAGACCTGCGGGGTCTGCGCGGCCCACAGCGTGGACCGGTCGGGTGTTTCGCGAATCACGTGATGGGACGCGATGTGCACGGTGTCCGCTACGGGAGTGGCAGCGATGACGCCGTCGACGCCGTCGAGGGCGTCCAGACACCGCGCAACGAGGTCGGCCGTGACCAGAGGGCGGGCGGCGTCGTGGATGACCACTACGGTCGCATCGGGAGCTGCATCGAGGGCGTTGCATACGGATGCGGAGCGGGTTGGACCGCCCTCGACCCACCCGGGTTGGAGATGCGAGGGCGGGGCCGCCACGATGAGTCGATCGCAGGCGGGTCCGAGGGCGTCCACCGACCATTGGAAGAGCGGCCGACCCGCACAAACGACGAACGCCTTGGGCCGGTCGGCTCCAAGGCGTTCTCCGCTGCCGCCGGCCGGGATGATCCCGACGACGGACAAGGTCTTCGGCTAGGCGGTCGCCGCGGCCCCGTTCCGGCTCGTATGCGCCTCGACGATCAGCTCCTCGAGGTGGCCCTCCGCCTCGTCCTCCTCCATATCGAGCACGTACATCAGCTCGGACGCGAGGATCTTCTTCGCACGGGTGTACATCTGCTTCTCGCCCGTAGACAGGCCCTTCTCCTGCTCGCGGATCGCAAGGTTGCGAACCACCTCGGCGAGCTCGAAGACATCACCGGTCTTGATCTTCTCGCGGTTGTGCTTGAAGCGCCGATTCCAGTTCTTCGGCATCTGGCTCACGTCGTCGCGGAGGATCGACAGCACCTTCTTGACGTCATCCTCCCCGATCACGCGCCGTAGCCCGGCCTTGTCGGCGTTGCAGCACGGGACCATGACGGTCATGTCGTTATGAAGGATCTTGATGGTGAGGTACTCGCGACTCTCGCCTAGCACCTCCTTCATCTCCTTCTTGAGGACCTTCCCCGCCCCATGATGTGGATAGACGACCTGGTCGCCGATCTCATAGACCGCGGGCTCGCGGTCGATCTCGAGGTCCTCGACGTCGAACTCCTGCTCAATCACTGCGTCGCTAATGGTGGTCCCTCCTACACGTAACCGGCGCCGAGCGGCGCCGTTGCCTTGATCAGGTTTGCAGATATCGGTCCACGAGGTTGATCTCCTGCAGGCGGCGAAGGCCCTCGCGGATGTCCTTCGCACGCATGTCGCCCACCCCTTCGACGGATTCCAGCTCCGGGTCCGTGGCGGCGAGGATCTCGTCCAACCCGTTGAACTCGCTCACGATCGACTGCACCACCATCTTGGGAAGGCGCGGAATGCGCCCCAGGATGCGGTGCCCGCGTGGCGAGGCGGGGTGGTCGAGGGTATTCAGCTTGCGGTCGTAGCCGAGCAGCTCGGCAAGGCGGCCGAAGTCCAGCAAGTCCTGGTGCGGCAGCCTCGCGAGCGAGTCGAGCACCATCGCGAACCCCTCCTCCGTGGGCTCGACGATGTAGTCGCGCACGAGCGCCGACTTGTCTGCAGCGACCCCCACCATCGTCTCCTCCAGCTGCATCTCGATCAGGCGTCCCTCGGCGCCCAGCTCGACGATGTAGCGCTCGATCTCGACCGCCATGCGCGTGACGAGCTCGGCGCGCTGGAGCACCGTGAGCACGTCGTGCAGCGTGACGCCGCCCTCGAACTCGAGCGCGGTGAGGCGGGTCGAGACCTGGTCCAGGCGGCTGCGATACTTGTCGAGCGTGGCCAGCGCCTGGTTCGCCTTGGCCAGCACGACCGGAATGTCCTCGAGGATGTACTTGGCGCCGTCGAGATAGATCGCGACGACGCTCCGGCTCGCCGAGATGGCGATCACGAGGGCGTCGGTCTGCTTCGACACGCGCTCGGCGGTGCGGTGACGGGTGCCGGTCTCGAGCGAGAGGATGGTGGGGTCCGGCATCAACTGGACGTTCGCCCAGAGGATCTTTGTGCCGTTCGAGGCGAGCACGATCGCGCCGTCCATCTTGGCCAGCTGGTACAGCAGCGCGGGCGTGTAGTCGACGTCCAGCTTGACTCCGCCCGACAGCAGGAAGCTGAGCTCCTCCGACTCCCCGATGCATACAAGGGCGCCGGTCCGACCCTGGACGATACTGTCGAGGCCCTCACGCACCGCCGTGCCCGGGGCCACCATCTCCAGGGCCCTGACGAGCCTCGGTTCCTGCCGGGCTTCGAGCTCTGCTACGTCGTCCCCGGCATACGGCATGGACACCGATTCTACGGGAATTGCTTTGAGTTCGCGTTGTTTTGTGCGTTGTGCAGGGCTTTTCTAGCGCTCGAGGCCCACGCCGAGCCCCAGACGGCGGGCCGCGGCGTGCACGCGGACGGCCAGCGCAACGTCCTCGATCGCAAGCCCGAACGGGTTCACGAGGATCCGCTCCCGATCGCCCTCGCGGCCCGGTCGTCGCCCCACCAGCAGGTCTCCGAGCTGGGCGTGGACCGGGCCGGCGGCGCCGGGACCGGTCACGAGCCCGTCGCGCGCCATCCGGCCGAGCAGGCGGCGCCGATCGCCCTTTACGACGTCCCAGTCGTCCACCACCACACGGTCGACCCCGAGCACGACCTCGGGCAGCACGTCGTCGAGCGAGACGTTCACGACGAGCGCGCCGGGCGCGAGCCAATCGAGCGCGACGTAGGCCTCGGTCGCGGTCGTAGTCGTGATCACGAGCTCCGCCCCACGGATGGCCCGCTCGGCGCTGGGGGCCACACGGAGCCGCTGGCGGAGCCCACGCTCGAAGGACATGGCAAGTGCCTGGGCGCGGCCCGGGGCCACATCGTGCAGGCGGATCTCGGCGAGACCGGGCAGGAGGGGCGGTAGCAGATCCAGGTGGGCCGAGGCCAGCGCCCCCGCGCCGATCAGGGCCATCCGCTCGATGGGCGGGCCGGCGAGCAGCCTCGCGGCGAGCGCCGACACGGCCGCGGTGCGCAGGGCCGAGATCGTCGCGGCCTCCATGACGCAGACGGGCCGCGCGCTCGCCCGCTCGAACAGGACGGTCAGCCCCGCGGCTCGCGCCAGGCCGCGCGCCGGGTTGCCCGGGTTGGAGGCGAGCACCTTCACGCCCACGACGCCCTCGCCATCGAGCAGGCCGGGCATCGCAAGCAGGCGCGCCGGCTCGCCGCGATGCGTCTGCCACGCGAGGTACGCCTCCTCAGGCAGCTCGCAGTCGCCGGCGGCATGGTGCGCGAGCGCATCGGCCACCACCGCGACCGGGTCGAGGTCGGCGCAGGCGACGGCGACCTCCCGGCCGCTCAGATAGATCAGGCCGCTCACGCGAGAAGCTCGACGCCGGCTGCCTCGTCGAGATGCACACCGTTTCGCTCGAGCCAGCGCTGGTCGAAGATCGAGCGCGCGTAGCGCTCGCCCCGGTCCGCGCAGACCGCGACCACCCGCTCGGCGCCGGGGTTGGCCGCCAGCCAGCGCCTGGCGGCCGACAGCACTGCTCCACTCGAGCCGCCGACGCTGAGCCCCGCGCCGTCACGCAGCGCATGGCAGCAGGCGAAGGCCTCGGCGTCGGTGACCCGCAGCAGCTCGTCGTAGAGCTCACCGGTGAGGAACGCCGACGGGCGGCTCGCTCCGATGCCGGTCAAGAGCCGCGGGCCGGGCCGGCCGCCGAGCGCGACCGAGCCGGCGGCGTCCACCGCGACGATGCGGGTGGCGGGGCTCTCGCGGCGGAAGCGACGCGCCATGCCGGCGAGCGACCCTCCCGTCGAGACCGGGGCGAGCAGAGCGTCCACCCGCCCGTCCATCTGGTCGAGGATCTCCGCAGCGGTGCCGGCGTCGTGGGCACGCGGGTTGGCGGGGTTCTCGTACTGGTTGGGCCAGGCGAAGCGGTCGCCCTCCGCGCACAGCGCGCGCACCCGCTCGATGCGGGAGAGCACGTAGCCGCCGGCGGCGTCGGGCTCGTCCACCCGCTCCACACGTGCGCCGAAGCGCCGCATGCGCTCTACGTTCTCGGGCGTCGTCTTGGGGTCGACCACCGCCACGAACCCATAGCCGCGGGCGCGCGCGAGCCGGGCGAGCGCGACGCCGAGGTTGCCGGAGGTCGACTCCACGATGACCGAGCCCGGGCCGATCGCGCCGCGCTCCTCCAGGTCCTCCGTGAGCGCCGCCGCGGTGCGGTCCTTCAGCGATCCGCCCGGATTCGCCCCCTCGAGCTTCAGGTGGATCGTCCTCAGCGCGCCGGCCACCGCCAGCCGCACGGGCACGAGCGGGGTCACGACCGCGCGAGCGCCGCCGCCAGGACGCCGGCGAGCTCTTCGACGGCCATCCGGTCCTCGGTCCCGGCGGCCACCCGGACGAACGCCTCGCCGTGATGGGTACGTGCCGCGGTGAGGTAGAGGCGCGTGACGTCGAACCCGAAGCTCGAGCCGCCGATCAGCGGGACGCCGCGGGCACGGGCCTCCGCGAAGGCGCCGGCCATGAAGCGGCGCTCGCGCTCGGGGGTCGACGCGATCGATACGCAGGCGCCCCGGAAGGGGCGCCCACGCGCGCTCTTCTGCTCCGGGTGCTCCGCAAGCGCCGGATGGAACACCCGCACGGCCGAGTGGCCGGATGTCGCCGCGGCGAGCCGCCGGGCGAGCAGCTCCGCGTTGCGCCCGAGGCGGGCGAGCCGTCGCTCGAGCACCCGGCGGCTCGGCGGCGGGAGCGACTGCACGGCCGCATCGCCGATGTTCGTGCCGAGATGCTCCCGGTCCCGCTCGAGCGCCTCGGCGTCGGCGCCGCGGCCGAGGATCACTCCGGCGTTCACGCGATCCAGCCCCAGCTGCGGGTACTTGAGGAGGCTCTCGAACACGATCAGGCGCGGGTGCTCGGCCGCGCCGAGGAGCCGGAAGGGCTGGAAGCCCGCCGAGAGCGCGGTGTTGTCGAGCACCACGACCATGTCCCGGTCGCGCAGCTCACCGAGCACCGCGGCGACGTCCGGCAGCGGCGCCCAGCGGGTGTTGCAGAGCGTGTCGAGGAACACCGCGCTCGGCCGCAGCGTCCTGATCGTCCGGAGCAGAGCCCGTGTGTCCCGCTCGTCGACCTGGCAGACGGCGCCGGGGAAGGAGCGCTCGAGGAGCTCCTTCGTCTCGTGGTAGAGCCCGTGGCCGAGGAGGAGCGGGCCCGCGAGCCGGTGCGCCATATGAAGCGAGCCGACGATCGTCGTGAAGGCGGCCATGCCGCAGCTCGTCAGGAGGGCGCGCACGTCGGGGGGCCCGTCGATGAGCTCCTCGACATACGCCCGCTCGTACTCGGCGGCGTCCAGGTGGCGATCGCGCTTGTAGTCGGTCCAGTGAGGAGCGATCCGCCCGGCATGGCGCCCCGCGGCCGGGCTGATCGAGTGGAGGAAGGAGGGCGACTGCCAGTCGGCCGCGGTGGCGAGCGCGCCGACCAAGCCGGATTCGGCGCGGAGCTGGTCGGCGACGGCGGCCTTGGTGGCGGCGAGGTCGTCGAGGTCGGACCGCGCGGCCGCGCGAGAGAGGCGACCGCACAGCGCGCGGAGACGCCCGTCGGCGGAGCCCAGCTGGTCGCGAAGCACGGCGAGCGTGGCGGGCTGCAGGTCCGACTCCACCCGCTCGAGCTCCGCGGCGGCCGAGCGCACCCGCGCACGCGCGGAGCGCGCGACGAAGCCGAGCTCCCCCAGGTCGTCGCGCAGGTCGGCCAGCGCCTGTCCGGCGAGCTCACCGGCGTCCACCGGCGCGAGGGCTGCGGGAGAGGGGATCGGGGCCACGAAGCACATACGCCTCGCGGGGGGCGCCCGGTCCCGGAGCGCGGAGGAAGCTGATCGGCGGCGTCGAACCTTCGGAGGATGTCCGCTGAGGCCCCGCGCGCCGATGCCGGCACCGCGATGGCGCGGTGGAGCGCCAAGGCGCTGTTGATCACGATCGGCGTGTTCCTGGTTGGCGGGGCCATCTGGTACGCGCGGGCCGCGACCGTGCCGCTGATCGTCGCCGCGCTCGTCAGCACGCAGCTCCTGCCGCTCATCGGCTTGGCCACGGCGCGTGGGATCCCGCGCGGGCTGGCGATCGCGGCAGGCCTGCTCGGCGTCGTTGCGCTCGCGCTCGGGTTGGTGTGGCTGTTCGCGGACGCTTTGTTCGGAAACCTGGGAGGCGTCGGCGAGGACATCAGCGAGGGCGCCGACGAGGTCGTCACCTGGCTGCGCGACAACAACGACTGGGTCCAGCAGCACGAGGACCAGATCCGCGACTTCCTCAAGGGCATCCTGCCGGCCGCCAAGGACGCCGCCGGGGGGATCCTGGGGGCCGCGCTCGGCGGCTTGGCGCTTGCCGCCCAGCTGGTCAGCGGCTTCCTGCTGATGCTGGTCTTCCTGCTCTACATCGTGACCTCCGGCGACGCCATCTGGAACTGGATCCGGGACCGCTTCCGGAGCGACCGCCGCGATCGCGTGGCCGCAGTGGGCACGGCCGCCTGGAATGCGGCCACCGGGTACATCCGCGGCATCGCGCTGATCGCGCTGATCGACAGCACGGTCATCGCGGTCGGCATGCTGGTGATCGGCACGCCGCACGTCGGAACGCTCGCCCTGCTCAGCTTCGTGATGCTGTTCATCCCCATCCTCGGCGCGTGGGTCTCGGGGACGGTCATCGTCCTCGTCACGCTCGCCGCCGTCGGTACCGGCGGCGCGATCGCGATGGCCGTGGTGATCCTCGCCGGGCAGCAGCTCGACAGCATGTTCGTGACCCCGCTCGTCTACCAGCAGACGGTCAACCTGCATCCGATCGTCACGCTCACCTCGGTGATCGTGGGGAGCCAGCTGCTCGGCATCGTCGGGGCGTTCCTCGCGGTCCCGATGGTCGCCGTGGGCTGGGCCGTCTACAACGCGCTCGAGCAGGGCGAACCGGCGGCCGCGCAGCCACCCTGATCGTCGCTCAGGCGGCGGGTGACAGCGCGCTCGCCGCCACTGCCCGCAGCGCCTGGCGCAGCGTCGTCGTGCGCTCGCCCGGGCGGACCACCGTCTTCAGACCGAACTTGGCCGCCTCGGCAAGGCGGCGCTCGGCATGGGCGACGTGGCGCAGCTCGCCGGTCAGGCCAAGCTCTCCGAAGGCGGCCAGCGGTAGGCCGTCGGGCCCCGGCGTGGCGCCCTTCGCTGCGGACGCCAGGGCCAGCGCGATCGCGAGGTCGGCGCCGGGCTCATCCACCCGAACGCCGCCCGCCACCGACACGAACACGTCGCTCGACCCCAGCGAGATCCCGCCGTGGCGGGCAAGGACCGCGAGCACGAGCGCCAGCCGGTTGCGGTCGACCCCGTTCGCCACGCGCCGCGGTGGGACCAGCTCGCTCGGCGCCACGAGCGCCTGCACCTCGACCAGCAGCGGCCGCGAGCCCTCCATCGCGCACAGCACGACCGAGCCCGGCGCCCTGGTGGCCTCGGACACGAAGCGGGCCGAGGCGTCCTCCACCTCGACGAGCCCGTGGTCCCGCATCTCGAAGACGCCCGCCTCGTTCGTCGAGCCGAAGCGGTTCTTGAGCGCCCGCAGCGTGCGGTAGGTGCGCTCGCGCTCGCCCTCGAACGAGAGCACGCAGTCCACCAGGTGCTCGAGCACGCGCGGTCCGGCCAGCGAGCCCTCCTTCGTCACGTGGCCCACCAGGAGCGTCGCGATGCCACGCTCCTTCGCCACCCGCATCACCCGCCCGGCCACCTCCCGCACCTGGCCGACCGAGCCGGGAGCCCCGCTCAGCGCGGAGTCGTAGAGCACCTGCACGGAGTCGATCACGCACGCGTCCGGGCGTTCGGCCTTCAGCGTCGCCAGGACGGCCTCGAGGTCGGTCTCGGCCACGATGGGCACGGACAGTGCGCCGCTGCCGAGCCGCTCCGCGCGCAGCTTCACCTGGGCGGCGGACTCCTCGCCCGAGACGTACAGCACCTTGCGACCCGCCGCGGCCAGGTTCCCGAGGGCGCCGGTGGTGAGCGTGGACTTGCCGATTCCGGGCGAGCCGCCGATCAGTACCAGCGAGCCGGGCACGAGGCCGCCGCCGAGCACGCGGTCGAGCTCGCCGATGCCCGTAGGAAGGCGGTCCACACGCGGCGTCTCGACGTCCGCGAGCCGCACGGGCCGGAGCGACGCGGGGCGGCCGCTGCGGCGGCTCGCCGCGGCCGGCGCGGCGCGCGCCTCCTCGACGAACGAGTTCCACTCCCCGCAGCCAGGGCAGCGACCGTGCCACTTGGGGCTCTCGTGCCCGCAGGTGGAGCAGGCGTAGACGGTGGCGGAGCGAGCCATGCAGCGAGGCTAAGCGCCGCGGAGGACGGCTTCGCCCCCGTGGACGCTTCGCGCCGGCGCCTGCAATCCGTCCGACGCGAGGAGTTGCATCGGTCGTTCGTGGATCTCCTCGACCAACCCGTGGCGGGCAGTGAGTTTCTGGCCGTCGACACCGAGACCAACGGCCTCGCCGGCGACCTCTGCGAGCTGACCGAGGTGGGCGCCGTCCTCGTCGGCGGCGGCGAGCTGCACGAGACATTCGACTCGCTGGTCCGGACGGAACGGCCGCTGTCGCGTGGCATCCAGCGCTTCACCGGCATCACGCAGGCGATGGTCGATTCCGCCCCGGAGCCGCTCGAGGTGCTCGAGGAGTTCGCCGGGCTGCTCGAGGGTCGCGTCCTGATCGCCCACTCCGCCCGGTTCGACTCGAACGTGCTGCGCCAGGCGTT
>Ga0081538_10001115_pt1 | contig 28468 bp, 25 predicted proteins | sample TabmetS5T2R1_FD_71022 | JGI IMG/M metagenome (GOLD analysis project Ga0081538, IMG submission 71022) | Tabebuia heterophylla rhizosphere microbial communities from the University of Puerto Rico - S5T2R1 | ecosystem: Host-associated > Plants > Roots > Rhizosphere ...
GGGTTCGGCTTCTCCGACACCGCCTTCCGGATCTTCATCCTCATGGCCTCGCGCCGGCTGCAGAGCGACCGCTTCCTGACGGTCGACTTCCGCCCCGAGATCTACTCGCCGCTCGGCATCGACTGGATCGCCGAGAACGGTATGACCAGCGTCATCCTCCGTCACTGCCCGGAGCTGGCGTCGGTCCTCCCGCGCGGTGGGAACGCCTTCGCCCCGTGGCGTCCCGTCGCCGCGGGCCGCGGCGGAGAGGAGCTCTGATGACGGACCAGCAGACCGCCACGACGCATCCGGGCCTCGACGCGCTGTTCGGCCGGTCGGTGCTGGAGACGATCTGGCGCCGCCGGACCCACCGGGTCAGCCGCGGCAGCTCGGTCACGGCCGGGTCGATGAGCTACCAGTCGTCCCAGCCCCGCACGCCCCTCTCGGAGCTGGAGGAGGCGGTGCTCATCGCCATCACGGGCTGCACCGGGCTGACCATGCCGGACCGGCCGTTCGCCGACCCCCGGGACGGCACGCCGATCATGTCCAAGCCCAACCTCAACATGGCCGGACGGACGGCGGGCAGCCCCGACAACGCCCAGGGGACCCACTTCTTCCTCATCAACGACAGCGGCACCTACTTCCTGCGCAAGCTGCCGCCGGCCGGCGACAGCGCCTCCCCGCTCGACCCGGAGGTGCTGATCGCCCGGGCCAACCAGGCAAAGGTGCGGCTGCTGGACCGTCGCATCGACGTGCCCGACGGGAACCGGGACTTCCCCGCCTACCTCGACTCCAACCGGTTCCTGTCGAACCTTCCCGGGACGACCATCCTGTTCCCGGTCGTCGACCTGTCCCGGCAGTACATCAACGGCATGATGTACCTCCTCACCCAACCGGAGGGGGCGCGGCCCACGGTGGTGGACGACCGCAACTTCTACCGCGTCGCCGGGGTCAAGCGGTGGGTCGAGAACGGCTTCCTCAACGAGAAGATCAAGCTGCCGCTGGGCGCCATCTGGGCCATGCGCACGCAGATCGAGGCCGACCTGCTCATCCAGAACCTGATGCTGGCCACCGACGCGATGGGCCTGGGCGCGTGGATCCACGGCTCGATCTCGCCGCCGGTGCTCCTGGGCGACCCGAAGTTCCGCAAGACCTACGGGAGGATGCTCGGCTTCGACTGGGTCGTTCCCAGATGGAAGCCGGTGGACCTGTTGCGCTGGCACGTGCCGCTGCCCCGGTTCGCCTCCCTCCGGGCCAACGCGGTCGGGCTCCGGCACAAGGGCGAGCATCTGATCAAGGCGATGTGCCCGCCCAACTACGAGACCATGAGCGACGCGGTGGACGCGGTGGTCGCCGACAAGTTCGGCCCGGCCGGCATCTACAGCGACAAGGCGCTGTTCGAGCGCATCTACAAGGGCGAGTTCGGCGAGAAGTACCTGGACGAGGCCAGCGACTACGCCGCCGACGTCATCGAGTGCGCGCGGGACATCTGCACCTACATCTACGAGACGCACCGCCGCTTCCCGGCGCACTGCGAGGCGATCCACGTGCCCGGCGTGTGGCTGCAGGCCCATCACGTCGAGGAGGAGTACTACGAACGCTACTTCCGCGGCGGCCTGACCGACGCGCACCGCTCCCACGACCACGTGTGGCACCCGGCCGGGTGAGCGCGGCGGCCTATCGTCGCCTGCTGCGCTTGGAGCGCGGCTTCACCGTCCGCCAGCCGTCGGCCAGGAGCACGTCGACGACCGCGCTGCCGGAGCGGGGGGCGACGGCCACCTCAGGATCCAGCAGGGCCGGGGCGCTCGGCGCCGTGGGCTGCTCTGTCTGCGGCTCGGCGGTGTCGGCCAGCGGCCGCTCGCCGGGCTCGTGGAGCTCGGCCGCGACCATCGCCGGGGCGGCGTCGGGCTGCCGGGGCGGCGCGGCCGCGGGGGTCCCGGGTTCGGTCTCGGCGAGGGCGGCGTTCGGCTGGTAGTTGTTCTCCGGTGCCGGCGTTGCGCGACCGAGGACCCGCATGACCACCGACGTCATCGTCCGCGTGTCACCGGCGAAGCCACCATGCGAGGTAGCGTCGGAACGGCTGTTGTCCGGGGCGGCCGTCGGGGAGAGGACGCAGTCCCCGCCGCGGGCCCTGATCTCGCTCCGCAGGGTGCCGCGACCGAGCGGGCGGTCGAGGAACTTCGCCAAGCCGAGCAGGGGTGCCTCGCTCTGGCCGGACGCCCGCGCCTCCAGGGCCCGTGACACCAGGTACAGCAGCGACTTGTGGTAGGCGTTGAAGCCACCGGCCGCGCAGACGTCGTCGAGTTCCCGCCGGTCGCTCAGGTTGAAGACGGCGAACCGCTGGACGCCGCGCCCCCGTCCGAGCTGCGGCAGGACGACGCGCTCGAACTCGTCGACCCGGAGCGCCGGCGCGAGCAGGGCCATGGATGCCACCGGCACGCCGGCCTCGACCAGGCGCTGCAGCAGCGCGGCGTGGAAGATGGCGCCGGCGCTGTGGCCGACCATGTGCACCAGGACCAGCTCGTTCGGGTGCTGCCGCACGTACTCCGCCAGCCGCAGGACGGTCAGCGACGCCCCGGGCATCTGCTCCATCGCCTTCTGGGTCGCCGGAGTCGGCGGCCACGCCACGTCGCCCCGGTTGCCGATCGGCTTCGAGGCGGCGCGGGCGTTCTCCTTCATCTCATCCCACATCCAGCGGAAGCTCTGGCGGGCCATCAGCTCCACGGCCCGGTCCGCGGCCTCCATCAGGTCGAAGCCCAGCCCGAACGGCAGCCGCCCCCTGGCGGCGTCGGCCAACTGGTTCATGAGCGTCTCCGCGGGGCCGCTCTGCCAGGCGAAGAAGAGCGGGTAGACCCGGTTGTTCAGCCACCAGTTGACGTTCCGCTGCGCCGACCGCAGGCCCGCGTCCTCGGCGTTCAGGCCACCATGGGCATAGAGCAGCACGTGCCGCTCCCGGGGAGCGCCGGCCCGGGCCAGCCACTGGTCGTGCCATCGCTCCATGTGCCCGAAGGCGCGGTCGATCTGGGCCGGGGTGCTGACGAAGCTCCCGCTGGTCGACAGGAGCCCCTGGTTGCCGAGGTTCACGACGTAGTTGGCCAGGCGCCTGAGGTCGGGCGCCGGGGCCGTGGCCAGCTCGCCGCCGGTCGCGGCGGCGGTGCGGGTGCGTCCGGACGCGAACGGGGTCTTGGGGACGCCGGGCCGGGTGACCCAGGCGTCGTAGGCGGAGTCGAGCCAGTCCTCGTAGGCCAACGTCGCAAAGCCGCGCCTGCCCCAGTCGGTCCCCCACGAGTTCTGCACCAGGAACCCGATCTCGTTATAGCCGACCAGCGCGAACGCGTGGCCGCCGAGCTGCTCGGCGTCCACCCGGCGGGAGATCAGGTGCAGTGTCTCGCCGTTGCGGCGCATGATCCGCGGCTCGATCCAGCCGTCGTGGATGACGGCCGAGGCGCAGATCCCGTTCAGCTCGGCGATGGCCGACTGCATGTCGTCGAGGCGGAAGGGGTTGATACGGTAGAAGGCCCCGAGCGGCCACTGGCGCGCCAGCCCCAGCAGCTCCTCGTCCTCGAGGTCGGGCACCGGCTCCATGTCGAGGGATGGCCACCGCTCCTCGGGGATCACGCCGTGGTGGAACCAGCCCTTGAGCGCACCGCGCAGCGAGGACCCGGCGTCGTCCTCGCCGGCGAACTCGTCGTAGCGCCGGGCCAGGTGGTACAGCATGTACGGGCTGACGTGCGGCGCCCTGGCCACCCGGCTGCGCGCTCCCTTCCCGGTGGGCCGGGAGAGCACCGTGTTGATGACGGCGGCCAGGGCGTGGCCGGTACAGGAGCTGCCCACCTGCTCCATGACGAAGCGCCGGCTGAGCCCCGTCCGCTGGTCGAGCGTCGGCGGCAACGGCTCCAGCCGCGGCCGGTAGTCGAGGTCGCGCTCGTCGAACGGGTCGGGCAAGGCGTTGGCGACAAATGTGCCGATGTGTGGGATCTCGATTTCCCCGGGCGCGACCGTCTTGGCCATTCGGCAGCCTCCAAAGACCGGCTCCAACACCGATGGACACCGTATCCATTGGGAGTCCCGATGCGTGTGCCAGGCGTCACCGTCGCCCGGTGTCGTCCACCACAACCCTGCACCTATGGGACGTTGATGCTGTCCGCACAGCTATTCGATCATCGGCGCCTCCCCCTCCTCAGTCCACCAAACCCCGATCTCCTCTTACGCGGGATCCCTGGACATCGGCATTCCGTTTACCTGCGGTCGCCCTCGCGCTGACCCAGGCCGGGACACTACGGCGATGGTCGTCGGCGCGGACTCGGGTGGAGCTTGTCCGTGCCTTCTACATGCTGGCCGCCGATCAGACCACTGCTGATCGTGTCCAAGTATGTGTTCAAGGACCGGCTATGGAGTCAAGTGACCTCGGGTGAAGGACCGGAGTTAGGCAACGACCGTGGTTAGAGCCGTCGACATCACTGTTGGAGGACTATTGGCGAGGCCCGACGGTCCACGGGGAGCTGTTCAGTTGGGGAGCGGGTTGAAACAGATCAGTTGCGGCAGCGCTCCAGGCATCCGGGCGAACTGGGCCCGCCCGTATGGGAACCTGTCGGACTCCTCGTTCCACAAGCGCCGGACCTCGTCCTCGAACCCCGTGCGCGGCCAGCGCGCGCACGCCTCGACGATCGCTGCCGGGTCGATGTCCCAAGCAAATATCCCAATCACGTCGAGCAGTGACCCGGCCCTCAGGTACTTCGCCAACTGCGTTCGAGGTCTCACGTCGATGTGGGTCGCCACGGCGACGGCCGCGGCCTTGGCCTGGTCGGTGTTGACTCCGGCCGCTGCGGCTGTCCTGCGAACCAGGTCGGCCCCGACCAGGGCGAAGCAGATCTTGCGGTCCTCGTCGAACAGACCGGCGTCGTGGAGCAGGCATGCCGCATACAGCGTCTCGTTGTCGAACGCCTCACCGTTGGCTGCAGCGAGGGCGCGGGCGAAGAACCAACTCCGCTGGCTGTGGTCGCGGAACACCTTGTCCATCTTGACGTCCCGGTCGAGTGCCTCCTCGATCGCGGTGATCCACCCGCTCTGTGGTGGATCCCCCGGCAGGGGGTCGGCGAGCGGGTCGCCGCGCGCCCCCAACCCGCAGTAGCGGAGCAGGCCAATCAGGTGGGTGGCGGCCAGCGGGATCGACTGGGCGAAAAGGACCCACCAGCGAACCAGGCCGATGGTCTCCACTTGCGAAGAACACACGGGTCGCATCGCCTAACACCCTCCCAGGTCCGCGATACCATCCGGTCCAGCGGAGCCGTGACCCCAGCGACGTCGCGTCTTGCCAGTCCGCTGGCGACCCACAGGACGGGTTGCCGGGGCCACTCGAGGGGACATGGTGGCTACATGGAAACAGCCGACGCCTCGACTCGTTCCGCGATGATGCCCGGGCAAGGTGTCCACCCGCTCGAGGACAGCTTTGAGCGCCCGCTGGTCCTCTTCTCAGCGCGTGATAGTGCACGAGCCGAGCCGCCGCATCCGGGATCGCGTCCGCAGGGCCGTTGTCAATACCCAGACCGAAGATCTCTAAGAGCTGGGTCGCGATCAGCTGGCGCCAACCCTTCTGTTCATGCTGAGCTCTAGGGCTCCGGCAGCTGGTCCTCGAACACCGCGGAATTCCCCCCTGACGAGATCAGTCCCGGGAGCTGAAGGCGTCCTGCCCTGGCGGTGGTCTCCTATGCCTCGACCGCGCCCATGAGGTTGCCCTGGGTTCGCAGCACGAACCCGAGAGCACGGGAGAGCGGTGTGACCAGTCAAGACGACCTGTGTCCCGCTCATTGGATCTAGTCCGGCCTCACGTTGGTGACTGGCGGCGGTAGCTGGAGCACCTTTTCGCGCGATTCGAGCTCGAAGGTCTGCACCGTCCAGAAGGCCATGAACAGCAAGAACACGGAGGCTTCGACCCAGAAGAGGCTGAAGTCGGTGAACCCCCACAGCACTATCGTCACCGCGGCGACCAGCAGCATCAGGCGGGCAATCAAGACATACCGCCGATCGTCTCGGGGTCGCATGGCGATGAGCTCGCGGGCCGCCTCCAGGGACTCCTGCTTCGCGGACGGACCATCGCTTGATTGCTTCTCCGATTCCTCCTTCTGGACTCGACGACCGCCAGATTTCTTCTCTGATTCCTCCTTTTGGACTCGACGTGCGTTCGCGACGGCGACAACGAAGATGCAAAGGAACAGGAGGACGGCGGCGATCCAGTGCCCGTTGCCAATCATCCAGTCGAGAGACACCCAGCGAGCAATAAGGACAGCCAGCCACAGACCTAACGCCACCCCGAACCCTAGCAAGAAACTTTTCCTCGTCGTCTTCTTCGCATCCCCGTCGGCCTGAGGGTTCAACGTCCCGTCCCTCCACGCAACGACCAGGCTGGTGAGGAGAGCGATGGCGCCCACGGCGAGGAGGGCGAACAGGTTGTTGTCCACGTTCGCTCTCGTGGCGTCGGCCAGTGCCTGGACCGTGGGGCAGTCCAGCTCGGCGAGCAGCGGAGCGTCCGCCTTCTGGCAGGCGAGGAGCGCCGCCTCGTAATCACTGCGACCTGTGGGAACGATCGCCACGATGACCGCGAACACGCCGGCGAGGTTGAGCGCGACGTCCTCGACGGTGTTCATCCCCCTCAGCGCGATCATGCACGCCCCGAGGCCGATGAGCCCGCCAACAAAGAACGCCTGGGCAGGCGTGTAGTAGTAGGCACTGACGGACCCAAGGAGGCGTCCCTGACGCCAGCTCTGGTAGAGCACCGCCGCCGCTACGCAGAGCAGCAGACCAACCATTGCCAATCGCAGGTAGCGATAGGACTTCTTAATGGCGTCGCCGTCTTGCTGTTGGTCGGCCGCGGCTCTGGCTGGCTCGCGGCGTCCGTCGACGTCGGTCCGCTGGTGTGATGTCATCTCGGCCTCCCGGGCTGCGCCATGGTCTTCTCCTCAAGCTGCCTAGGACGGATGCGGGTCGTTGATCCTGGGTGCGTACGCGTCGGGTGGGTTGACCTCGAATTGGATGACGGCGTCGCTCTCGTTCACCCGCCAGACGACGCCCCGGCAGGCATCGACCTCACAGGTGCCCCACTTGGGCGGGTCGTAGAGCACCATCACCCCGTTCGCGTGGCCGAGATAGACCAGCCTGGTGTTGACCAGGCCCCTCGGCTCAAGGCTGCCGGCCGTCCAGATGACCTGCACCGGGTCAGCCTGAATGGCCAACATCGACAGCTGCGACGGGCGGACACCCTGGCGGAGTTGGAGCCTCTTGCCCGCAAGGTCTCGGTCCCGCGGCACCACCCAGGCCGAGGTCAGGACGACCAGGAGCATCAGGACGCTGACCCCGACCAGCAATGGATGCCGCAGCACAATGGACTTCTCAGCACGAGACGACCGTGCTCGCAGTCGCGGCAGCAGCCAACGACCAACCACGAAGTAGGCCCAGATGCCCAGCAAGACGAGCAAGAAGCTGGCCGCCGGGCGGCCAGGAATCGGCAGCGACCAGAGGTGGAACATCCGCAATACGCCGGTCAGCATCCGGATCTGGCTGACCCCGACGTCCTCGGGGACCACGCCATATCGGCCGTAGAACCAGGTGTAGCTCTCACGCAGGAGCGCAAAGGCGAGAAGCCCGAGTAGTGGCGGCACAAGGCCGGGGACCAGCAGCGCTGGAAGCTCGCTGCCCGCCCTCGTCTGGTTTCCCGGTTCCGCCATCGTGTGCCCCGAGCAATATGAGATCGAGGACGGTGTAGTGGAAGATGCTTGCTTTGTCAGTGTCGCGGATCACACGATCCCTGTGATGATCATCACAATTGACCTAGCACCATCGCGCTCCTGACCGGGCGTTGTGGGCAGGTTCCTGTAGGACTTGGCTGAGCTCCCTGGGGCCTGTTCGGGCTCCCGCGACAATCCCAGCCGGTGGCATCCCTCCGACCCACGAGCAGCTCGGGGCGGCCAGACAGAGGATCCTTGCCCGTCGTCCAGGGATGGGTTCTTGGACCGCTCTTGCAGCCTGTGGTCTGGAGGGGAAACGGCCAGGGAGGCATGCAACGACGCCGGTCAGAGGGATCGACAGGACCGCTGGACGACCCACCAGTCTGATCGCATCCCAACATGGGATGGGTTCTCTGGCCGGCAGATGGCCCATCGAACGCCATGACGACCAATGTTTCCGCTGGTCAGGCCCTATGTGGAGCCCCCCGCCGGAATCGAACCGGCGACCCCATCCTTACCATCGATGCGCCGGTGGTTCACGACGCCTCCCACCACCTCACGTCCCCGCACAACCGCGCAGGTGGGAGGCGCTGCCGAGGGTTGGGTCGTGGGGCGGCGTGAGGTCGCGCGTAGCGCAGTTTCTGGCAAATCTCTGGCAAGGCCCCTGCGTGGTCTCTATGGCACGAGAGCTGGCGCCATCGTCCCGGCAGCCTGGACCGCATACGACGGGTACCTTGGTGCATTGCTCTTCCCGGATTGGGGTCGAGGGCAGCGCGAGAAGCCGAGCGTCGTCCGGTATGGCGGGACCCAGGTTGCTGTTCCGGTCGGTGGTCAGTGATGGGGCGTGTTGGCGCTGGTGGAAGGGTGCGCTGAGTAACTCACGCTGGAGGTGGCGTGGGGTTTGGGAGCCACCGGGATAGGTAACGGCTCAGTTCGCGCAGGCCGCCGCCGGCGGCGCAGTAGCCGACGTGGCCGTCGGGTCGAATGAGGTAGTGCGCCGCCTGCTCAACGCCCAGCCCGGTGAACGCCTGCCCGTCCGCGTCGCGCAACGCGCCAGCGGCGACGTCGCGGGTGACCCGCCCGTCGGGGAGCCGGTCGCCGGCCTGGGTCCCCGCCGAAGCCTCGGGTGCCCTTCCTGGATCGCCGGGCTGTGCCGATGGCTGATTCCCAGTTGCGAAATGGTCCGGAAGGCTTACGCCAGCGCCGAGTCCAACCGCAGCGCCACGGGGACCTCCCGCGGGACCACCTGGGTGCGGACGGCGCGGAGGAGCGGGTTCGTGGAGGTGATGGGGAGGCGTCACGATCGGCTGGCAGCTCGGCCGCCGGCGGGTCCCGGCCGCGTCACGGTTGTGAACCACGGCGGCCGCTCACCTCGGGTTCGGGCTCGCCCGGGTCGGCGGGCTCACCGACCGGTTCGCCGCGCAGGTAGGTGCCGACGGCGGTGACCACAGCGGCGATGGGCACGGCCAGGAACGCCCCAATGATGCCGCCCAGGATGGCCCCGGCGGCCAGGGCCAGGATGATCACCACCGGATGCAGGGCCACCGCCCGGCCGAGCAGCAGCGGGGCCAGCAGATGACCCTCGAGCTGCTGGACCAGCACGGTGAGGCCGACCACCAGCAGGGCGGTCGTCAGGCCCTTGGTGACCAGGGCGACCAGCGCGGCCAGGGCGCCGGCCACGAACGCGCCGACCAGGGGCAGGAACGCGGCCACGAAGGTCAAAAAGGCCAGCGGGACGACCAGGGGTACGCCCAGCACCGCCAGCCCGATGCCGATGAACACGCCGTCGACCAACCCCACGGTGGCCTGGCCGCGCAGATAGCCGGAGACCGCGGTGGCCGAGCGGCTGCCGATCTCGCGCAGGTGCCGCTCGCGGTGGCGGCCGGCGAAGTCGAGGATCCAGCGGGTGAAGCGCTCGGAGTCCTTGATGAGGAAGAAGGTCAGGAACAAACACAGGATCAGCCCGGTGATGACTTCCCCGATCAGGGTCACGCCCTGGACCGCCCCGCGGGTGAGGCCGCTCGAATTCTCGGTGAAGCGCTCGCGGGCCTGGTCGAGGTAGCGGTTGAGGTCGGCCTCGCTGAGCCCGAACGGCCGCGAGGCGATGTAGTGCTGGACCTCGGCCACGCCCTCATCAGCCCGCTGGCGCAGCGTGCCCAGCTCGTTGCCGATCAGCGGCACGAACCCGGCGACGATCCCCGCGATCAGCAGCACCGCCCCCAGAAATACGGCCAGCACGGCCCAGATGTGGCGCCAGCCGCAGGCCTCCAGCCAGCGCACCAGCGGGACCAGCAGGGTGGCCAGGAACAGGGCCACGATCACGGGCACGACGATGACCTTGAGCAGGATGAGCAGGTACAGCACGAGCCCGGCCGCGGCCAGGATGACCAGCAGGCGCCAGCTCCAGGCGGCCAGCCGCCGCAGCGCCGGCGGGACGTCCGGCCGGGCCCGGTTCTCGACCGAGTCGCTGGGTCGCGGCAGGTCGGGTGTTGGGGTGGCTATCTCTGCCGGCGGCCTGCCGTCGACGGTGCTCATGGCGTCCTCAGATCTGGCGTGGCTAGGAGATGCCGGGCAGACCGCCCCCGGTGAAGCGGCTGATCAGCTCCTGTGGGTTGAGCCCGAACCGCTCCAGCAGGCTGGCGTGCTGGTCGGTGTCGACCTGGTCGGGCAGTTCCTGGTCGGCCTGGTCGGCCTGCTGGTTGTTGCCCTGCTGGCGGAGCATGTCGATGATCTGTGCCTTGTCGAGCTGCATGCCGTAGCTCCCCTCTGTTGTGGCAGTGCTGATGGACGGATCTGCGTACGAACGGCGCCGCCGGAGCAATCCAGCGGTTGGTGGCGGGGCTAGCTGGATGGCCCACGGTCGCCTGGAGGTCGCGATGGGGCCTGGTCGATGCGGGTCGCCCCAGTGCGGGTCGCTCCGGTGCGGCCGGCCGGTGCACGGTCGGGTGGGTCACGGCGATCCCGCCGTCGGGAGTCTGGGATGGCTTGGTCGGGGTTCGTGGTGGTTGACGGCCGGTACTTGCCGCTGACCGCCCGGCGGGTCAGCTTGGAGTGCCAGCGCTCGCCAAGAATCCCGCCCAGCAGCGCGCCGACCAGCATGGCAGCCAGTGAGGCGATGCCGGCCAGGGTGCCGATGTTGCCCCATTCGGTGCCGGTGGTGGGGATGCCGAGGCTGCGCAGGTTGCCGCGGATGGCCTCGGCGTCGGCCTGGCTGGCCGCGATCGCGCCGACGGCGGCGACCAGCACCACGGCCAGCAGGAAGACGGCCAGGCCGTTGAGCAGCCCGGCCCGGCGGGCCATGCGCCCGGCCACGTAGCCGCCGAACAGGTAGGCCAGCAGCAGCACCACGGCCAGGGCGATGGCGCTGCCTAGGCCGAGAGTGGCCCAGTCGTTGCGGTTGAGGTCGGTGTTGAGGCCGATGGCGGCCGCGACCGTGGCGGCCAGGGCGGCGAGGATAGCGAAGGCGCCGTAGGCGACCAGGACCCCGGCCAGAATGCTGGGGAACGACAGCCGGCCACGGCCGGCCTCGCGGGCCAGGCTGGCCCGGTCTTGGGGAGTCTCGTAGGAATGGTCGGATGCGGTCATGGTTCACTTCCCTCTGGTCCGGCCGATGAGGTCGGCTTGGTCAGGCGGCTCGTCCTGGTCGGAGGCGGCCGAGCAGCCCGCCGGTGAGCTGGGCGGGGCGCTGCTGCTCGCCCATGCGGGCGTTGACCACCAGCACCGCGCCGGTCAGCGCCGGGATCACCCACTGCAGCACCTTCAGCCGGCGTTGGGCCGTGGCCACGTCCTCAGGGGTGTCGACGCTGGGTTCGGTGCCTCCCTGCACGGGGACCTCGCCAGCCTCGTCGAGCTTGGCGCCCAGCGCCCGCGACCAGGCCGTCGCGGCCAGCGCGGCGCCGGTCAGCGCGGCCTTGACCACCGTCGCCCGGCCGACGCCCTGCTGGCTGGCCAGCCGCCCCTTGTTGGCGGCAAGCAGCACGGCCCCGCCGGCCAGGTGGGCGGCGATGCTGGCCAGGTTGACCGGCGTCCAGCGGTTCCAGCCCGAGTTGGCCACCCGCAGCCGCTGCTTGGGCTCCTCCACCGTAGCGGCGGCCCCGTTGAGGCCGACCGCGCCCATCAGCGAACCGCCGAACCAGGCCGCCAGCCCGGCATCGTGCAGGGAACGGGAAACAGTGTTGTCAGCTGTCACAGCGTTGCTCCTTCATGCTTGACGGGGGATGAGCGGGGCCGCCGGATGACCAGCGGCCCCTGCCCCCGAACCCGATCGACTTAGCGCTGGTCCTGGCGGCGCAGCTGGTCCTGGTCGTCGATCTCGAGCTGCTCCTTGCGGACCTCGTCGCCGACCTGGCGCTGCTCGGTCACGGTCTCCTTGTCGAGGCGGACCCGCTCGCGCGGCACGACCCGCTTTTCGACCACCGGGGTCTCCTCGTGGAGGGTGACCTCGTGCTCCTCCTCGGAGGTGGCGGGCCCCGAGGTGGCGGCATCCAGGTTGGCGTCGGTGATCGGCTCGCGCTCGACCCGCACCTCTTCGCGCCGCACCGGGACGGTCTTGGTGACCTGCTCGGTGGTGACGTACTTGCGCAGCCGCACCCGGCCGCGCTCCCGCTGGGCGGTCCCGACTCGCAGCTCCTCCTCCGACCGGGTCATGGCCTGGTCGGTGGTCGGCCCGGAGGTGTCACGGCCGACCGCATTGTCCTGCACGTCGTCATCGACGCCGCCGCGGTCCCGCTCGCGCGGGTCGATGTCCTGCCTGTTGGTACCAGCGGGCAGGCCGCTGTCGGAGTGGTGCTGGGTGTAGTCCAGGCCGTAGTGGCGGTACAGCTCGGCCTCTTCGTCCTGGGACAGCTGCGCGTCGGCCTGCATGTTGGGGGCGTCGGTGACCTGGGCCTTGTCGTAGGGCACCTGGACGCTGTCACCCATGGGCTGGGCCTGGGCGAGGGGGACGAAGGTGGCCTTGGTGCCGAACAGGCCGGTGGTGACCGTCGCCCACTCGGGCTGGCCGGTGTCGTGGTCGAGGTAGATGGCGTCGATCGTGCCGAGCTTGTCGCCGGCCGGATCGACCATGGTGCGGCCCTGCCAGTTCTGGACGGTGTTGATGTCAGGCACACGAACTCCTTGCTGGTTGCTGGATGGATAGTTGGCGGACGGGACGCCTCGGCCCGGTGTCCTGCCGAGGCGTCCCGTCGCCTGGACGGCCTAGCGGTCGCGGCGCAACCGACCGGGCCGCTCGGCCGTGAACTCCTGGGTCGCCGCGGGGTCGGCGTAGGCCGCCCCGTCGCCGTCATCGAACGCCGACGCCTGGGCGGAGTGCTGGGCCTGCTGGGTGAGCGTGGGCCCGCGCTGCTCGGCCGCGGTGGTGGCCCGCTCCCAGTAGCGCTGCATCGTCCTGATCCCGCCGCCGCCGATGGCGACCACCGCCGAGCCGACCACGATGGCCAAGATCGCGTACCACAGGCCGGTCACGATCCGCGGGGCGATCTGCAGCTGGTCCAGGGCCGCGAAGGCGCCGAAGACCAAGACCGCGATTCCGGCCCCGCGGGCGATGAGCTGCCCGCCGGAGACGCTGCTGAGCAGGTTGGTCAGCAGGTCGGTGACCGCCTTGGCGATCGCCGCGGCGACCACCACGATGACGATGGCGACCAGCACGTTGGGGAGATAGGCGATCAGGCCCTGGAGCAGGTCGCTGATCGGGTTGGGCCCAAACACCCCGAAGGCGATCTGGAGGGTGACCAGGAAGATGAGCCAGAACGCCAGCTTGGCGATGATGTCGGAGGGGTCGTACTTGCTCCTGGCCAGGGCCTGCTTGATCCCCCCGCGCTCCACGGCGCGGTCGAACCCGACCCGTTCCAGGACCTTGTTGAGGACCCCGGCGACGACCTTGGCGATCAGGTAGCCGACCAGGATGATGAGCAGGGCGGCGGCCAGCTTGGGCACGAACGTGATCACATTCGACCACGCGCTGGAGACACCACCCTGGAAGTCGACGGCAAGCGGCATGAGCGAGCTCCTTTGTTGCTCGAAGGGTTGGGCGAGGCGGCGCGATACGCGCACGCCAACACGTTGCGGACGGTCCTTGGTAGGAGCGAAGCAACACGACACCCAGGCGGTGTCGCATACCGCGGTTCGGTGATCACGACGGTGGCCCGGGATCTGGGGGCCTCGCTAGGAACCGAGCTGCCCGCTTGCGGGACAGCTGCCATCGGGTGAGTAGCCACCCAACGCGGGCGCAAACCGGACCGGTCGGTAAACCTCAGCGCATCAACGATCTAGGCGCCTTGCTTGATGAGCAGTCCGCGCTCGTCGAGCAGAGCATCAAGAGTCTGGTGCGGACGGTGGAAGGCGTCCAGCGCCCACGGAGTGGCTGGGCGGGGTTTGTGGTCGCGGTGGCTGGCTACCCAGCATCGGCCGGCCTGCTGCCAGGCCGATGTGAGGACCCAATCCCCGTCCTTTCCGACCCCCAGTTCCGGAGGGTCCTTTTATGGGACGACGACCTGCTTCCGCCGAGACGGGTCTGGAGCGGGCTCATGGTCCCGCCCAGCCCTCTCGGTGAGGGCAACCGAGCAACCCAGCGTCAGGGCCAGAGAGTCGACCGAGGACGTTGACCATGCGGGAACTTCGTTTGTGGGCCGCCGCCGCGGCAGGGCCGGTTGTCGCCGCCGGGTTCTACGCCCTGGCCGCGCTGCGCCGCAGACGCTCGCTATATCCGACGGGGATCGGCTACCACGGCTGGCTGGAGGTTCCAAATGACAGCCCGGCTCGGCCCGGTGTGCCCCTGTTCCAGGCCGGCGCGACGCATCCGGCCATCCTTCGCTTCTCTCGGGGTGCTGGCTTGCCCGAGCCGCTACCCGACGCTCTTGGCGTGGCCATCAAGCTGCCCGACGCCCACGGTCCCGGCGTGGATCAGGACCTGCTGTTGACCAGCTCGACCGACCGGCCGCTCCTGCGTCGCCTGCTGTTCCCGGCCAGAAGCTTCGTGCACGGGGTGTTCTCCACCGCCCTGCCCTACGACCTCGGCAGCGAGCGGGTCGTGCTTCTGCTGGTCCCAGGGCGCCTCGGGAGCGGACGGTCCACCGGCGAGGCTGGCCATCGTCCTGTCGGCGGCGCCCTGGCCGAACTGCGGGCCATCGCCGGCAACGGACTTGAGCTCGAGCTACGAACCGCGAGGTCCTTCGGGCGCTCCCAGCTGCTGGCCACCGTTTCGGCCGGCCCGTCGCTCTCGGCCGACCAGACCGAGGCGCTGCGGTTCAACCCCTGGACCACAGGACCCGGCATCCGCCCGTCTGGCTGGCTGAATCTGCTACGCGATGCCGCCTATCGGGCAAGCCAACGCGGCCGTAAGTGAGCAACATGGCCAGGCCAGCTGCTTTCATCCCAAGTTTCGGCTTGGTTGGCAGGGGCTGGCCGGCGGTCACATCCTTGGCCACATCAGCCAGCCGCCGGGTCGAGGACCGCGCCGCCCCCCGCAACCGCTCAAACGCAGTCCGGGCGTCCAGCCGCTCCCGACCCATCAGCACTCCCTTGGCCTGCTCGATCAGCCAACGATGCTCCAACGCCGCCTGCAGCTGATCGGCCAGCCGGCCCTTGACCTGGGCGCCCACCGCCGCCGAGAGCAAGCTGGCCACCAGCCCGGCATAGGCCTGCAACGCCGCGACCTCGCTCGGATCCCGGTCACGCGGCTGGCCGGCGTAGATGTCCAGGGTGCCGATCACCCCACCATCCAGCTCCACCGACACACTCAACGCCGCGCAGATCCCCTCGCCCAGCAATACCTGGGCGAACCCGGCCCACTCCGGCTCGACGCGGATGTCACGGATAGCGGCCGGCAACCGCTGGCTGAAGGCCACGCACAGGGACCCTGCGCGAGCCGCTCCTGGTCACCCTCCAGCGTCTGGGCGGTCTGGTCCGGGGCGCTGGCCCAGCGCAACGCCCCTTCGGCGTCGACCAGCATCAGCCTGGCCCGTCCGCCGCGAACAGCTGCTTGGCTGAGTCCGCGATCTGCTGCAGGGTCGGAGCCAGACCTCGTTCTGGGTCCAGAGAGCCGAGGGTGCCGATGCTCTTGACCACGTCGGTGGGGTCGATGGGCATCGCGCTGCCTGCCTTTCGAACCGGACTGGGATCCGCCGGCAGGCCGCGCATCTAGGCGCCGGGGATGCCGAGCGGCCAACCGACCGTCGCAGGGGAAGGGCCCGTACAGGGGCTGGGTCCGGGAGGCTGCTGCCACCGTCCAGGTGGCCAGGAGATGGAACGGGAACAACGCGCATAACTGTACGCCTACCGCCCTCGCTCAACCCGGCGCACGCCAGCCGCCAGATTACCGGTCACCCTCCGTGGCTACCCGGCCTCCTGCAGCCTCGGACTGCACCGTTGCGGCGGACGCGTTGTGGCGGGCAGGTTGGCCCAGCCCTCGCTTGCCTGCATCGACAGCCCGAGGCTGCTTCCATGCCAACACCCGGCTCCAGCAGCTCCCTAGCTCCGTCCTGTTGGGGTTCCCCCTGAGGGGTGGACACCTGGATTCATGCGGCGCCGGGTTGCTGGTGTGCGGTGATCCTCTCGTAGTCGGCGGGGCTGTGGTCGCCGAGGGCGGAGTGCCGCCGGCGGTGGTCGTAGAACGCGATCCAGGAGAAGACCGCCAGCCGTGCCTGCTCAACGCTGGCCCAGCGGGCACCGAGCTCGCGTTTGAGGGCGGCGAAGAAGCCGCGGCGACCGCGTTGTCCGCGAGTCGCCAGTGCGGCCCATCGACTGGGGCACACCGTGGTGGTCGCACAGCCCGGCGAAGGCCGTCGAGGTGTCCTGGGTAGTCGGTGGGGAACACCACCCCGCGATGGTGCCGCCGCGGGTCGTGGTTGCGGCCTCCAGCGCGTCACCGGCCAGCTCGGCGCGGGCGTGCCCGGCCAAACCCCGGCCGGCCGGCCGCCGCGAGTGCAGCTCCAGCACGGTCGCCAGGTACAGGAAGCGGTCGGCGACCCGCAGGTAGGTGAGGTCCCCGCACCAGCGCCGATCCGGACCGGGTGCGGTGAGGTCGCGGCCCAGCAGGTCGGGGGCGGCCTGCGCGGCCGGGTCGCGGCGGGTGGTGTGATGCCGGCGGCGCAGGTGGACCCGAGGACCTCGTGCTCGGGCATCAGCCGCTCTACCCGCTGTGGTTGACGACTACGCCTTGGGCGTGCAGCTCGACGGTGGTCGGTGGGGACCCGTAGGTGCCGGTGGTGTCGCGGTGGACCTGCTGGACCAGCCGGGCTCCTGGTCAGCCCGACCGGCGGGCCGCCGGTCGGTCCTGGCCAGCCAGGCGTAGAGCCCCGAGCGGTGCACGCCAAGACCCTGCACAGCCGCTTGACGCCGAAGACGGCACGCTGCTCGGAGGTGAACCGAAGGCGGCTCACCGGCCCACCTCCTTGGCGAATAGGCGGCCGCCCGGCGCGGGATCTCCTACTCGGCCTCCAGCTCCACGACACGGCGGCACAGCTGGCGGAGCTCCGCCAGCTGGCTCGTCGTCAAGTCCCAGGCTCGCCCTGACCCCGGTCGATCCGGTCGCGCTTGACCCAGTTGCGCGGTGTCTCGTGGCCCAGCCCCGGCTCACGGGCGATCTGGTTGACGGGCCGACCGGTTGTTCGGAGGTCACGACAAGGAAGGCCATGATCGCCAGGAGCATCGCCGCGGCGACGGCCATGCGCTGGCTGAGCGGCCCAGGATCCGGAACGCCATCTGGCCTGCTGGCTCGGGACCGGCCAGCTGGTGCTGGTCTGGACGGACCGGGTCGCTCATCGGCCTGGACAGAGGAGCACAATGAGCTACGGGGCGAGGGTGAGCGTGATGCCCGAGAATCGGATCCACCACCTCGGCGCCATGAGAGGAGTCTGGGGCCGCAGTAGCGCAGCTGCTGCGGCAGCGCTGGTCGCAGCCGTCGTGCTGAGTTCGTTCCTTATCGGGTGCGAAGACCAGCCGGGAACGATCGTCGTGGACGACTTCGAGTCCGGTGCGATCACCGATTGGCAGGCCGTCGGCAGCGGCTTGGGGGGCTGGTTCGTCTACGCCGACGGCCACAAGCCACCCGACCCCGCCCACGGCGACCCCAACGTTCCGTTCGATCTGCCCGACCCACCCCAAGGCAAGTTCGCGGTGGTGACCGACAGCAACGGACCCGGAGCCCGCATCCTGTACCGGGACCTGCGGCTGGACGGTCGATTCACCCTGCAGCTGACCGTCTTCTACGCCGGGACCGGGCCGTTCAGCAGCCCAGCGACCCTGGCCCACGACGCCCCCGAGGCCAACCAGCAGTTCCGGATCGACCTCATCGGTCCCTCGGCCCCCATCGACTCGGTGGCCAAGGGCGACGTGCTGGCCAGCGTCTTCCGCACCTCGCCAGGCGACCCGGTCCGCCGCCCGCCGACCGAGGTGCGGGTGGACGTGTCGGCGTGGGCGGGACAGACGGTCCGCCTCCGCCTGGCCACCACCGACAATCAAGGACCTCTGCGCGTCGGGGTAGACAACATCCGGTTCCAGGGCATCGGCAGGGACCGCGATGACCGGGTCGAGCTGCTGGTCACCCCAAGGCCGTCCAGCGCCATCGACCTGGCCCTGGACAGGATGGCCCAAGCCGACGCGGTGGCGGCGCTAAGGGACCATGCTGAGCAGCGTGCTGGCGCCGACGAGTTCGCCGGCGCCGTGCTGGTCGCCCGCCACGGCAAGGTGCTGCTCCAGGACGCCTGGGGCCGTGCCGACCGCAAGGCCGGTATGGCAAATACGCCGGCGACCAGGTTCCGCATCGGCTCGATGAACAAGATGTTCACCGCGGTCGCGACGCTGCAGCTGGTCGAGGCGCACAAGCTGGCCCTGGACGACCCCATCGGCAAGCACCTGCCCAACTATCCGAACAGGGACGTGGCCGCCAAGGTCACGGTACGGCACCTGCTGACCCATACCGGAGGCACCGGTGACATCTTCGGTCCGGAGTTCGACCGAAACCGCATGAGGCTGCGGGAGCTCCGCGACTACCTGAAGCTCTACGGGTCGCGTGGGCTCACGCACGAGCCGGGCACTCGCTTTGAGTACTCCAACTACGGCTTCGTCCTGCTCGGCGCGCTCATCGAGAGCGTGAGCGGGATGTCGTACTACGACTACGTTCGCGACAACGTCTTCCGCCCGGCTGGCATGACATCCACGGGCTCGCTCCCTGAATCGGTGGACGTCCCCAACCGGGCGGTCGGGTACACGCGGTCATCACCTTCTGGTGGCCCTTGGATGCCCAATACCGGCACGCTCCCATGGAGGGGCACGGCGGCGGGCGGCGGCTACTCGACAGTGGGCGACCTCATGCGGTTCGCGCAGGCGTTGGGCTCGGGGAAGCTGATCTCCAAGGCGACCCTCGCGGAGGCGACCCGCCCCCACCGGCAGCAGTATGGGTATGGCTTCGGGATGCTGGGAGAAGGATCGCTGCGGAGCTACGGTCACGGCGGCGGAGCGCCCGGCATGAACGGTGAGCTCCGGGTCTTCCCCCAGCTCGGCTACGTCGTGGTCAGCCTCAGCAACCTCGACCCACCGGCGGCTTCCGAGCTCGTGGAGTTCTTCACCCTCCGGATGCCGGACCAGTAGCTGCGCCCCATCCGCCTGGCCTTGGCCAAACACTCGCAGCCGTTGCGCAGCTGACACGGCCTCAAACCGGCCGGGCGATCCCCGGGGTGCGATGCGCCTGGTTCCTATGCGCCACACCCACCCCCTGTTCAGTTATGTGCTGGCTGACCGCTATGCGACCAGATGCCCAGCACCTGACTGGACCGTCGAATGGGCAAGGCTCCTGCTCAGCAACCCTGTGCCAGCAGGGACATGCGTTCAACGTCGCAACGCATCCCGATTGGGGATGGGGTCAACCCCAACGATCCCTAAGACGACACCGCCAGCGTTTCCGCTGGTCAGGGCCTGTGTGGAGCCCCCGCCGGAATCGAACCGGCGACCCCATCCTTACCATGGATCCCCGGCCTACCGTCATGCAGTCCTGCATCCACGCAGGTCGCTCCCAACCGTAGATGCTGAAGTTATGTGGTCAGCTCTCCAGCCAGGTGAGTTCGTCGATCACAACGAGCTGCTGTTCCTCGAACACCTCGTAGTCGAGGAACGCATGCCCGTCGGCGAACACGATCGTTCGGTAGTCCTCCCCCACGATGACCGGGAAGGCCACGCTGGCGCCTGAGGGATCTACCCGGAGGAGAGCGATGATGCCGGCGACGAAGCCTTGGAGCTGCGGCGGTGCATTGCGGAGCTGGACGCGGACGCGCTCAGCGAGCCGAACTCGGTAGACCAAGCTCGGCCGCGACCTCCTCCCAGGGCAGCGTGGCGGACTCGTCACCCTGCCGGATGCGCTCATGCAGGGCGCGGATCTCCGCCAGCCGCTCGGGTGGCTTCGGCGGCAGCTTGATCGGGTTCGGAGCCGGCTCGGTCATACGCGCAGCTTATACGGGTGCAGTGGCACCGGTCGAACAGCTCGGGCGACCTTGTGGATCCCGGCGGCCAGCGATCCAGGGCAGTTGAGGTGGCGTCCTGCTGCCGCAGCGCCTGACCCGTACTCCGCGCTGCACGAGCCGCCTCTGGAGCGAGCCGGCTCCAAGCGGCACAGCAGGCCCTCCTCGAGTGGCCGACAAGCTGGAGTGCTCCGGCCTCAGGGCTTGTGCCATTCCGAGGATGATGCGCCGCCGGCGTGGGCTTAAGCCCCCCCTGTCGGGGTAGCGAAGGTACGACCGCAGGATCCCGAGGAGGTGGGCATGACCAGCAGCGAGACCGGGCACGTGACCGGCACCAAGGACAAGGACTACGACATCATCTGGTTCACCGAGGCGTGCCTGAGCAACGCCCTGCGGCTGGAGACCTATATCCAGGACGCCGAACGCGAAGGCGACACCGAACTCGCCACGTTCTTTCGCAAGGCCCAGGCGGAGAGCCGCAAGGGCGCCGAGCAGGGCAAGCAGCTGCTGCGCAAGCGGCTGGGAAGCTGATCGGTGGTTCGGCCTGCTGACCAGCAGGGCGAGCCGACGTAGACCGCGCGTAGCGAGTGGGTGCTGGTGTGATGGCAGAGCACAGGACCAGCGATGCGGAGCGACCAGACGGTGGCCGTGATGGCGGTCACCCGCCCGAGCGGCCGACCCAGCTGCCCGGCGGCTCCTGGTGGGCGGCGGTCAAGCGCACCGTGCGGGAGTTCCAGGTCGACAACCTGAGCGACTGGGCGGCGGCGCTCACCTACTACAGCGTGCTGTCGATCTTCCCCGCCCTGCTGGTGTTGATCTCCCTGGTCGACCTGGCTGGCACAGGGACCATCCAGAGGCTGTTGGCCAACCTCGGCCAGGTGGCGCCCGGCTCGGTCAACGAGATCCTGGCCGCCGCGATCGAGAACCTGCAGCGGACGCGCGGCTCGGCTGGGGTGCTGGCCCTGGTCAGCTTGGCCACGGCGTTGTGGTTGGCGTCACGGTACATCGCCGCCTTCATGCGCGCCTCCAACGCCATCTACGACGTGCCGGAGGGCCGGCCGGTCTGGAAGACGCTGCCGATCCGGGTGGGCGTCACCGTGGTCGTCATGGTCCTGCTGGCGGTGTCCGCGGTCGCGGTCGTGGCCACCGGCGGCCTGGCCGAGCGCCTCGGCCGACTCCTCGGGATCGGCTCCACCGCGGTCAGGGTCTGGGACATCGCCAAGTGGCCGGTGCTGCTGCTGATCGTGGGCTTCCTGTTCGCCCTGCTGTACTGGGCCTCCCCCAACGCCAGGCAGCCGTTTCGCTGGATCACCCCCGGCGGCCTCCTCGCGGTCGTGGTGTGGGTGGTCGCCTCGGTGGCCTTCGCGCTGTATGTGGCCAACTTCGGTTCCTACAACAAGACCTACGGCAGCCTGGCCAGCGTGATCATCTTCCTGGTGTGGCTGTGGCTGTCCAACACCGCGATCCTGCTCGGGGCGGAGCTGAATGCCGAGCTGGAACGCGGCCGCGCGATCGCTGCCGGCCACCCGCCCGAACAGGAGCCCTACATGGAACTGCGCGACACCAGCAAGCTCCGGGAACGTGACAACCTGTAGCCCGCAGCCACGACGGCATCGAGACGGCAGAGCATCGCGACGAACGGCTGACGGCCATCGTCGACAAGGCAGCAGCCGCACCGGCGGGCCGGCACGTCAGACTCGCACTCGTTCAGCCAGTCATGTGCTCGTTAACCGTCGTGCACCGGACGAGCAGCACCTGAGCGAACCGTTGAATGAGCAAAGCTCCTGCTCAGCGGGCCTCTGCGAGCAGGAAACCCCGTGCAACCTCGCAGCGCGTCCCAGCGGGGATGTGGTCGGCCCAACGATCCCGAAGACGACCACCGACCAGCGTTTCCGCTGGTCAGCGCATACAGAGAGCCCCCCGCCGGAATCGAACCGGCGACCCCATCCTTACCATGGAACCACCAGGAACCGCTGTGCGGACCGTCATATCCCCAGGTCACGCCCGACTGTAGGGGCCAAAGTTATCGGTTCTCTTCCGGCGAAGTTATGCGTTCTTGGGCCGCCTGCTGATCCTTCCTGAAGCACGACATGATCCTCTGGTACCACGATCCTGAAGCCTCTCCCCGTAAGACCTCCTCGTCTAGCGGGGAGTCGTTGCGCCGGGCAGCCCATCGCCATTTCCTGACAGAGACGGCGTTGATCGTTTCCAGCTACCGTCGTCGACACCGTTCTCTTGGTTCACGCCGTCTGGCTCTCGAGCTTCGACAGGGTCTGCTGCAGATATCCACGCAGGTGCTGCCGGCCGGCGGCCCTGAGGGCCAGCACCAACAGGCGTCCCTTGAGGCTGCTGGGCTGGCGGAGCGAGATCCACTCCACCCGGCTGCCGCCGGCGGTCGTCGGTCGGACCCGCAACTCCCACCGGCTGCCGGGGCGGAAGATGTTGGAGTCCAGCACCCGGGCGACCACCAGGTCCGGGTCGGACCAATCGTAACGCTCCCGAGCCCAGATCCCCCCGAACTCGCGGCCGCCCTCGGTGACCTCGGCAGTGCGGTCGCCGAGCGCGTGGACCATGAAGCGCTTGGGATCGATCCCGGACCAGATCTGGGACCGCCGCTCGGAGAAATCGGTGGCCGCGGCTCTCACTCGCTGGGGGGACAGGGAAGTCTCCACCTCGAACCGAATCTCGACCATGCTCGCCTCCTTTCAGGCAAGCGAAGGATGCCGCCCACGGCGGCCGAGGACATCGGTAGGTCTGCCCATCCTTCACTCAGTTGCGGAGCAGACCATGCTCCATCGCGAACATGGCCGCGGCGGCTCGCGTCGAGCCGCCGATCTTGGTGTAGATGTGCTGAACGTGGTGCTCGGCGGTACGGGGCGAGATATGCAGGCGCCCGGCGATCGCGCGGTTGGAGAGCCCACGGGCAACCAGCCGCAGGACCTCGACCTCCCGGTCGGAGAGGCCTGCCGGCCATGTCGTCCGGACCTTGGGTGCGGGCTGCCCGGCCGCCTCGATCACCGCGCGGACACACTCAGGGTCCAGGCGACCCGATCGTGCCTGCTCCGCCAGCGCCGCCGACGCGGCCGCGGGCGCCAACCCCGGACGGTAGGAGCGATCCTGGGTCATGGCCTGCAAGGCGTCCGCGGCGGCTAGGACCCGGGCGGCGGCAGGCACTTGCGCGCCAGAGGCTCCCCGGTGGTACCCAGAGCCGTCCTGCCGTTCGTGGTGCATCCCCGCCGTCCGGGCCAGCGGCTCCAGGACCCGGGACCGGGCCAGGATCCGCTCGGTCTGGTAAGGATGGAGCCGGACGCGCTCCCACTGGATCGTGCTGAGGGCCGCCGGCTTTTCCCAGATCCGGTTGGAGACCGCCAGCCGGCCGAGGTCGTGCAGCAGCGCCGCTCGCCGGAGGTCGGTGACCGCTTCGGGGCCGAAGCCGAGCGCGACCGCGGCCCGCTCCGACAGGGCGGCCACCTCGCTGGAGTGACCGAGCAGGTAGGGCGACTTGAGGTCGACCATGTCGGCAAGGGCTCGCGCCAGGCCGTCCAGGCTCTCCCTCCCGATTGTCTGCCGCGGCGCCGGCTCGGCCTCCAGCACGGCCTCCCAGACGTCCCTTGACCCGACCTCGTCGAGGATCTCCCCACCGAACCGGGCGAAGGTCTCGACCACGCCCGGGTCGAACCACCCCCCCGCCCGGCGGCGAATTACCGCCACGGCCAACTCCAGGTCACCGAGCCGGTCGAAGATGACGGCCTGGTGACCGACCTCGGCCAGCCGGGCCGGCAGGCAGATGCCCTCGGCCGCCAGGCCCTGAGGGGTGCCCTTGCCGTCCCACCGCTCGAAGGCCTGGTACAGCCCGTCGCGGACCCCGGCACCCAGGTGAAGCCGCTCGGCCAGCAGGGCGCCGACCTCGCACACCGCCGTAAGGATGGCCTGATCGCCCTTCCTCCCGGCGCGCAGGGCGCGGGCCAGGTACCGCACCCGGTCGACCCCGGTTCCCTTGCCCATCTGGAGCAGCAGGGCGACGGTCTCACGAGGATTGCCGAAGTCGGCGCGCTCGGCCGCAGGACGGGAAGCCAGCTCGTCGCCACCGACGTAGGCCTCCTCGTGGGCCGTCGCGGTGCATCCCAGGTGGCGCAGCAGCGCCGTGTAGTACACCTGGGAGACGTCCGCCTCGGGGGTGCCCATCCGCCGAGCCAGCGCGGTAGCGACCAGGCAGGCGCGGATCGCCTTCTCGGGCTCCTGTCCCATCCCGAGATCGGTGGCCACCGACACAGCAGCCAGAAGGTCGGCCAGCCGGACCCGCTCGCTGAGCATGCCCCTCCCATCCCGGGACGAGAGCGCAAGCATGCCAGCCCGCCTGCTCAGGGGCCAGGCCGGTGAATGGGTAGGTCTACCGATTCGCCACCTGGGCGAAGGCCGGATGCTTGCCGGGTTCCTGCACCAGAAGGAGGGCGGCCATGAACACACTCAAGGGGACGATCGGAGTCAACGGCGCCGACCAAGCAACCATGACGCGGGTGATGTCCCGCGACGGCACCGCCATCGCCTACTGGACCAGCGGTGAGGGGCCACCGCTGGTGCTCGTCCACGGAACGACCGCCGACCACACTCGCTGGCGTCCGTTGCTGCCGTACCTGGAGCCGCACACCACCATCCACGCCCTGGACCGGCGGGGCCGCGGCGCCAGCAGTGACGCACCCGACTACGGCGTGGCGCGGGAGTTCGAGGACGTCGCCGCCGTGGTCGACGCGGTCGCGGAGGCCTCCGGATCCGCGGTCGACGTGCTCGGCCACTCCTTCGGTGGGCTGTGCGCGTTCGGCGGTGCGGCGCTGACCTCCAACATCCGCAGGCTCGTGCTGTATGAGGGGTGGCCTTCCCCGAACCCCGACCAGCTGGCATTGCCTCCCGGCGTCGAGGAGCGGCTGGACGCACTACTCGCCGAGGGGGATCGGGAGGCCGTCCTCAAGACCTTCTTCCAAGAGGTCGTCAGGATGCCTGAGGAGGAGTTCGCCGTCTATCGCAGCCTACCGGCGTGGCAGGCGCGCATCGCCGCCGCCCACACCATCACCCGGGAGTCCCGGGCCGAAGAAGCGGCACAATTCGATCCCGAGCAGGCGGCGAGGATCACCGTGCCCACCCTCATGCTGGTCGGCGGCGACAGCCCGGACTTCCTCAAGGCGGGCGTCGACACCGTTGCTGCCGCCCTGCCCGACGCGCGGATCGTGGTCCTCGAGGGGCAGCAGCACATCGCGATCGACCTCATCCCCGAGGTCTTCGCCGAGCACGTCGTCGCGTTCCTGCGCGGCCAGCCCACCTGAACCAAGCCCTACGGACAACCAACCGTATCCAGTCGGAGCTGCGGGCCGTCCTCGAGATCGCCCGGGGACTGGCCTCGTCGGATCAGCAAATGCAGCCGGCGTGATCAGGGACCCCCGGCCACCCGCCAGACCGCACACAACAAGCTCAATACGCAGAACACGTCCAAGCCGTCAGAAACAGCGGCCCTTTAGCAGTCCTGCGGGAGGTGCGCATGGCGGAGCTGCAGGTCAACGGCGTTCGTCTCTACTACGAAGAGCACGGGCAGGGGTCGCCGATCCTTTGTGTCCACGGCACGGGCAGCTCTGCCCTCATGTGGGCCGCTGCGATTCCGGAGCTCGCCAGGCTTGGTCGGGTGATCGTCTACGACCGCCGTGGCTGCACCCGCAGCCAGCGACCAGTCCCCTACGACAAGACCAGCGTTGCCGAGCACGCCGACGACGCGGCAGCACTTCTTGATGCCCTGGGGGCCGCCCCGGCGGCGGTCATCGGCCGCAGCTACGGCGGCGAGATCGCGATCGACCTGGCGCTGCGCTATCCGGAGCGTGTCCACGGGCTGGTCCTACTGGAAGGAGCACCCGGTAGCCTGTCGGCCGAAGCGGCGGCGTGGGAGGAGTCGCTGCGTCAGCGCGTGGTGGCAGCCGCCGCCGATGACCCGAACAGCGTGGGGGAGACGCTGATCCACGTGGTCCTCGGGGATGGGGTGTGGGACGAGCTCCCGGCGCCGGTCCGGCAGCTGTTCAGCGACAACGGTCCGGCGATCCTCGCCGAGGTCAACGGCGGGCCCCTGCAGGTCGACCAGGCAGCCCTCGGCACCATCGACCAGCCGACGCTGCTGGTTGCCGCCACGGACTCGCTGGAGGTCTTCCGGCAGACCATCGACGTGGTGGCCGCCGCAACGCCCAACAGCCACAGGCGTATCGTTCAGGGCGGGCACGTGATCAACCCGGCCGACCCCGTGGTGCTGAGCTTCCTGGAGGAGCTGTTTCGCTAACGACCTCACGCAAGGGTCGGTAGACCGGCTGCTCAGGTACGCCTGGGGCTATCCGATACGGCGTCCACTGGCGAGGAATCGAATGGCCTAGGGACTTTGATACCGCCTTACTCGGTGGCGACCAACATACGACTCGACACTCACGTCCATGTATGCGTTCTTGAACCGCTGTGGAGCGGCGTGACCTATATCGAGAACGCCTGTAAGCAGGCCAACAACCCTGGTCACAACGATCGACAACCACCGACGGACGACCGGTAGTCAAAACGCTTCCCGACATGGGATGTGTTCTCTGGAGGGCAGATGCGTGATCGAACGCCACGACGACCAGCGTTTGCGCTGGTCAGAGCCTGTGTGGAGCCCCCCGCCGGAATCGAACCGGCGACCCCATCCTTACCATGGAACCACCGGGAACCGCTGTGCAGACCGCCGTTTCCCCAGCTCACGCCCGACCGTAAGGGTGGAAGTTATCGGTTCTCTTTCCGCGAAGTTATGCGCTCTCTTTCGAGCCACGTACTGGTGGACCTCTGGAGCAAGCCATAAGTTGCCCGCCATCACGAATCCGGAACCCGTCCCCCGGCCAATACCGTGACCGTGATCTCGTCACCGTCGGCCGTCTTCAACGGCTCGAGCAGCGAAATCCTACGGTCTGCTCGCCTCACCACGACCACCCATCGTGCCGGCGGAGCTCGCCCAGCCCGAGGGCACGTACAGGGTCGCGACAAGGCGTGGCAAGCAGTTCAACACCATGGTCCTCGAGCAGGTCGACCCCTCCAACCAGGCGGTTCGAGAGGCGGTCCTGGTCAGCCGCGCCGACGCCGAGCGGCTCGGCCTCGCCAACGGCGATCCGGTGGCGCTGCGCAGCGATGTCGGCGAGTACCGCGGCCGGGCCCACATCGCCCCGGTCACCCCCGGCAGCCTCCAGGTCCACTGGCCGGAAGGCCAGGTGCTGATCGACCGCCACCGCCGCTCGCCGCAGGCGGGCATCCCCGACTTCAACGCCTTCTGCACCCTGGAGAAGGCGGACGCGCCCGAGCCGTCCCCGGCACCGAGCGGCTGAGGGGTGCTGTGATCCTGCGCCCCGGCAGCAAGGTCTGCATAACCACGGTATCCAGCCGGCCGGGGAAAGTTCACGCTCACCTTTCCCTCGTCGCATGGCCCCTTTCGTACCATCGAAGTCCAGGGCACCACTGCAGGCCATCTTGCTGCCCCGCGGCTGGCGAGCGGGATCATGCGGCTGGCGGGGCGGCACTGCTGGTGGAGCGGGACCGCCAGATGGCGACCGTGAACGCGCGCCAAGGCCGACGACCGTAACAGCGAACCTGCTCAGGCCGAGGGCCGGTTCAAACAGGCGATCACCTCCAAGAGCCGCCAAGGGCCGACGTGCCTGGTGATACGTCCTTCCCAGGACGGTTGGGTGCGCTCACGTCGACTCGCCGGACTCGGAGGTCGCGCTGGGGCCTGCTGCCCGGGCCCGATAGGTTGCCCGGATGCGCTCGGCGGTGGTCACATCGGCCAGCGCGACCGGTTCGAGCGCCCGGAAGCCGGCCTTGGGCCACAGGAACAGCCAGGTCGTGAGCACGAAGGGGGCCGTCAGGGCGGGCATGCCGATCGGGGCGAGCAGCACCGCGATGGCAGCGAACGCCACCACGCTGAACACCGCGGCCAACAGCGCATAGACAGCCGACTTCCAGGTGAGCACGAAGAACAGCCCGCCGAGGGCGATGGCGCACAGCACGGCGTTGAAGCCATACAGCCCGTGGTAGATCGCGAAGCCGTCGCCGCCCAGGGCCAGGGCCGTCAGCAGCGCCACCGCCGACCCCAGCACGGCGAAGAGGGCCGAGATCCGCGAGTTGACCAGGATCGCGACCAGGAAGATCACCCCGGTGAGCAGGTTGTCCTCGAACATCACCTCGCCGACGCCGCGGAAGAAGCCGTGGGCCAGGTTGGCCGCGGTCAGGCCCCCGGCGCCGGTGGCCAGCTCCCGCAGCTCGGTCTGGACCGCGGCC